>Ga0209344_10005437_pt1 | contig 10985 bp, 12 predicted proteins | sample Cruoilmetagenom6_FD_187293 | JGI IMG/M metagenome (GOLD analysis project Ga0209344, IMG submission 187293) | Oil polluted marine microbial communities from Coal Oil Point, Santa Barbara, California, USA - Santa Barbara Oil Seep Sample 6 (SPAdes)... | ecosystem: Environmental > Aquatic > Marine...
TAGCAGAACAACAAATGCAATTGGATGATTAACCAACATATCCATGACGAATTCCTAATAGCGCGATGGGTTTAATGAAACTTGAAATTCGTGTCCTTGTCAAAGGAACGAGAACTTTACGGCGCCCTATCGCTTCGCTGCTTGAGGGCTCAAACTTTCCTACTTGGGGAAAATCTGTCTTAAGCTGCTGGATGAGCACTCACAGCAAATCCGTCGCCCAAACCGCATCCCCTTCCTCCATCCGATCTGCCGACCGATCCGGCGCCACAACGGCCATTACCCTCACGCCCAATGCGTTGAAGTGGACGGCTGAACGTCAGGCCGCGTTTTTGCGGGCGCTGGCCTCGCCCCATTGTGTGACGCAGGCCGCGCGCGCAGTCGGGATGAGTCGCCAATCCGTATATGCTTTGCGCGCCCGGCTAAGGCATGAACCCTTCGATCTGGCATGGCAGGCGGCGCTGCATTGCCGTTTTGACGCGCTGGCCGAGGCAGCGATGGAGCGCGCGCTGAACGGGGTGGAGGTGCCGCATTTCTATCAAGGCGAATTGATCCACACCTCGCGCCGTTATGACGAGCGATTGACCGTGGCCTTGCTGGCGATGCGGGACCGCTATGCTCCGCAGCATCCGCCACCTTCCTACCACAATCAATCCGGCTATAGCGCCGAAGGGTTTGGGGCCTTGGTCCACCGGGTTGAGCAAGGGCCAGAGACATGGTCACAAGAACGCCAATTGCAGCACGAAGCCTATGACGAGGATGAATATGAGGAAACCGAGGATTGGGGCGCGGAAGGTGACGGGGAAAGTGACGGGGAAAGTGACGGGGAATTTGTCGCGTGAAACTCTCGTCGCCAAGTTGGAAAAGTGTCAAAATTGAAACTTGGGTGCAAGCCATTCCAATTACGTCGGAAATTGGGAAAACGCGGCAAAGCACAGTGTCAAATGTGTCAAAATTGAAATTTGCGCTCTGGGCAATGATTATGCGCGGGAAATGATTATGCGCGAGACAGGGCCATCAATTCTTTGTCCAAGGCTTGCAAGAAACGAGATCGATCGGCTTTGGAGAAAGGAGGAGGACCGCCGCCAACGCTGCCATCCAATCCGGCCATGCCAGCCCGCAAATCTTCCATAATTGCGCGGGTCGCAATCGCGCTGCCGATGCTGGTTTTATCAAACGGTTTGCCATTGTGGGCGATCACTTTTGCATTCGCTTTCAGGCACCGCTCAGCCAACAAAATGTCGGCGGTAATCACCACACAGCGGGCGTTGGCATTGTCTGCGATCCAATCGTCGGCTGCGTCGAAACCATCGTCCACCACCACCCGTTTTACACGCGGGTTGTCTGGAATGCGGAAGGGCGAATTGCTGACCACGCGCACATGCACTTCGGGAAGAGGGGCTTTGAAGCGGTCGGCCACGCGGTACACCTCGTCTTTTACAGGGCAGGCGTCGGCATCGATCAGGATGGTTATCGGATTGCTGGGATCGTTCATCTTGGCTGGTATAGGACGTTTTTATCGCGCCCTCAAACCACTTTACATCGCCTCCAAAGCATATGACACTCAACTTCGAAAGAATCAGAATGCCTACCAAAAGGGCAACGGTTCTTCAGGGGAAGGGGCGCAATTTTGATGACGCATTTTAGGGCGAAGATCGCCAGCGCGGTGGCGGTATTGGCATTGATGCTTGGCTGGGTGCCTGCGATTGGGATGATGCCTCTGCATGCAGAAATTGCAAATTTGGCACAGCCGTCCAAACCAGCTGTCCCGGTCACGTTCTTTACCGGAACCACAGTCAGCCGCGGCAATATCAAAGAAATGTTGTCAGCTGCCAAACCGACGCGAGCGGTCAGCGTTGGCACATTGCAGCCTGATGGCTCTCTCATCATCGAGCAAACCGTGGAGATCGGCGATGATCCGGTGCGCAACCGCACTTGGCGTCTGCGAGAAATGGACGATGGCAAAATCACTGGCACAATCAGCGACGCGACCAGTCCGGTAAAGGGGACGATTTCGGGCAATGTGATGAAACTGTCTTACAAGCTGAAAGGCGGGCTGAAGGTAGGCCAAGTGCTCACCATTGCAGCAGATGGGAAATCTTGCAGCAATGAGATGAAGGTCCGCAAATTCGGGATTGTTGTTGCAAGGCTTTCTGAAACGATCACTCGCAAATAGCTGCCGAACATCTGCGCCGCCGTATTGGCGATCTTCCGCGAATTTTGCGTGTGATTTACGGCGAAAATAATGCGCCGATTTTGCTCGTAATTTGCTCAGTGATCACCATATTTAACGAGACGAAGGCAAATTGAGAAAAGGAGCATTATTATGCAGTTTCAATTCAATTCAGACAGTTCTGTTATGGGCACAGAAAATGTAGCGGAACGCATCGAAGCCCAACTTCGCCAGAAGTTGGCTAGGTTCGAAGATCGCCTAACCCGGCTTGAGGTGCATGTGTCGGATGAAAACGGCCGCAAGGGTGGGGCGGATGACAAGACTTGCACTATCGAAGCGCGCCCGCGCGGTGACCGGCCAATTGGCGTGACAGAGCATGCTGCTGATGTGGATGCAGCTGCACGCAAAGCGGCCAACACTATGGTGCAGCGGTTGGAGCGGGTGCTGGGTAAGGAATCCCGGCACAAGCATGACCCACGTCCAGACAAGGCAATGTAGGCGCTAAAACTCGAAGCCGGCCTCTTTCGCTTCGGCGATCAGTTCGGGGCCGGTTTTGCGGACGGTATCTTGGTCGATATTGCGCTGATTGTTACTGCGCCGCACAGGCAATGCCCACTCAGCCTGCGTCCAGATTTTTCAGATTCAGGCATGAATTACCTCCGCAAAGTGGCATTGAAGAGCTTAACTTAAACCGACATTATTGGGCGATCAAGAATGCGAACAAAGGTCGCGATTGAAACAAAATTAGGTAAATCAGTAATTCAATGCTAGTTAGGCCTTTGCCGACGTCGAAAATTGCGACGGACTTCGAGATTTGTTACCAGCCGGCCATGCTTAGGCCTCCGGTTAAAACCAGACGACGACTTCCTTTCCTTTGACGATTTGACGCACGACCCAACTGCACTTTCGCGGGTGGGCAATATCGTTTCTTGAAAGGAAACCTCCATGTCTAAGACTGGAACAGTGAAATTCTTCAACACCGACAAAGGCTATGGTTTTATCCAGCCTGACGATGGTTCTAATGACAGCTTTGTTCATATCACCGCCGTTCAGGCCGCTGGTATGACATCGTTGGATAAAGATCAGCGCCTCAATTACGAAATTGAGTCAGGTCGCAACGGCAAAGAAAGCGCCGTAAACCTGTCTGCAGCAGACTAATAGAACGCTGGCCGCGTGCTTGCCCGATTGGGTAGGCGCGCGGCCGCTTCTTTTCGCCTGTTCCCACCCCCGCTAGAAGGAGCCGCCTCCACAATGGCCCAAACATTCGAATTTTATGATGCACGCGCAAATGAAGCTGCAGCTGAAGCCACGCGCGCGACGCTGGACAATGTCCGCGAACGTTGCTTGCGCGCAGAAAAGACCTGGCGCGGGCTTGCCCAGCAGGCAGAACGTGTCGCCTCCAATCGCGAAAAGGCAGACCGTGAACGCGCCGCTCGCCGCGAAGAAGAAGCGCTGAACACCGCCACCAGTTAGGCTGTCAGTGGTTGAGGGCCAGTAGCAAGAGCTATCGGCCTTTTATCGAATAAGCACACCAGAACGGAATTTCATTCATTGCGGCTAGCAATCTGAAGTGATGCGGTGGTCCAGCCATAGTGGCCCTGTTGCAGTGGCCATGTTGCAACCACATTCAACGGGTGCGACTTAATCGACCTAATGATATCAGTTAAACACAAATTCATTATGGCTACAGCGGCGCTGTGTCTTGCATCTTGCGGTGCTGGCAATGGCGAACCCATGCAAAACAGATATGACGGGATCGGCCCGAAAGAGACGATCTATCTGACCGGGACGGAACCGTTCTGGAGCATGAAGATTTCGGCTGAAAGCCTGACCTATTTCACGCCTGAAAGCCCCGCCGGTCGGAAGGCCGCCGTTGCCCGCTTTGCCGGAAACGGCGGGCTGGGGGGAAACGGAACATTGGGAGGTGAAGCGCTGATTATAGCGGTGACGCCGGGCAATTGTTCTGATGGGATGAGCGATCGCACCTATCCCTTCATCGCCACGGTTGGGCTGGGCGAAGATACCTTGCTCGGCTGCGGCTTTACCGATTCATCGGGCTTCACCGGAGAAGAATCCCCGTAAATGGGATAGATGCAAGCATCGCTGCATCCAGCTGCATCCCGGATTCATAAGGTCGCCACGTATCACGAGCTTTATCCTTGGACTGAAATTGCACGATCTGACCACTAACGCGATCAGGCTTGGCGCATGCAGCGTGCTGGATTTGGCCAGCCACCACACCTTCTTACGGGCATGAAAGTATGGCCAAAGAATCAACTATTGCTGGCGCCTGCACATTTATGTCCCTGCCGAGGAATATAGTAAAATTGGCCTTGCACGGAGTTGGTGCGGGTGTTTTCGCATGGCCAAAGCTGTTTTTGACCGTTTTTGCGATGGATTGCGGGGAAAACTGGCTCATTTCAGCTTGCCTCTCCTCGTAAGATCGCGCCGAAAGGCTTAGAAAATCACACAGGATTGAGGAGGAAGAGTTTCAGTGTCGTCAGTTCCCGAATGGTTGAATGCAGCAATTGTGCCCCCTGCGCGGCACCCTGGACTGGTCGTTGCGTCGCTGGGTAGCGAGCGTGGCTTTGATCGTGGCGGTTTTAAACTGACCAGCCCTGCGTTTGATGCAGGGGAAGAACTGGACCCTTGCTTCACAGCAGATGAAGAAGACGCTGTTGCACCGCCGCTGGAATGGACCGCTCCGCCACCGGGCACTCAGGAATTGGTAATTATCGCCGAAGACGGTAGCAGCACTGGTGCTGAACCCACATGTCATTGGATGGTGTGGGGACTGCCTGGACAAAAGGGCAAGCTGCTGGAGGGCGAAGTTCCTCCGCGCGTTGGCAAAAATGCACGGGGCAATTCCGAATGGTTATTGCCTGACCTTCCCGACAAAGAAACTCACCAGTTCGTGTTCCAACTGTTCGCGTTGGATCTTCCGCTGACCCTAATGCCAGGGGCAAAGCGGGCGAAACTGCTTGCAGAAATGGAAGGGCATGTCATCGCCAGCACTACGCTGGTTGCCCCCTATACCCGGTCACAAGAGGATGAAGGCGACTGGGATGAAAGCGAAGATGACGACTGATCGTTAGTCTAAAACAAGAAAGGAAATGTTATGGCTGGCAAGAACAATGCACTGCAAAAACCGGTGCAACTTTCACCTCAACTTGAAGAAGTGATCGGCAAGGGTCCTTTGACCCGCGCTCAGGTTACTTCCAAGGTTTGGGATTATATCAAAGGCAACAGTCTGCAGGACGAAGGCGACAAGCGCCAAATCAATCCTGATGCGAAACTGGGTGCCGTCATCGGCACTGAACAGATTTCGATGTTCAAGATGACTGCTGCTGTTTCTAAGCACCTGACTTGATGGATTAAGGTGGCGGCGCGGGTCGCAAGAACGCGCCGCCCCTTCCTCCAACATTATGAGTGCATGGGGCGCACTAGTCCCAAATGCCGAATGCCTATGGCAAACCTCTAACACCTCAAATTCACGCCTGCGACCCAGCATGCCGCACACCATCTGCGCGCGTGCAAACGCAGCTGCACTACCTTGCCGGTTGGGGCCATGGCGTGTTTTGTCTGATCCCTTTTCATCTGACCGGACTTCGTTATGGCTGATCCTTCACTATTGAAGTTGTGATAGAGGAAGCGAGCGATCATGGCGCGATCAAATACATTGCTAACAAGCACTTTTCTGGCCGGACTTCTTGCCGGAGTTGCGGCTTTACCTGTGGCTGCTCAGGAGCAGGAGCAGGCACGGGCAATAGATGCAGCAGAAACCGCCGATCTGGACCCAGCCATGCAGCTGGCCATTGCGGCATTGGAAGCCGCCCCAGTGTTTGACGGACACAATGATGTGCCGATCCAATTGCGCAGCCGGTTTGCCAATCAGATCAATGATCTCGATTTTCATGACACGCTCGGTACGGGTGAAACCCATCCTCGGGGCAGGGCGATGCACACCGATCTGGCCCGGTTAAGGCAGGGCAAGGTAGGAGCGCAATATTGGTCGGTCTATGTGCCAGCATCGCTGGATGAACCAGAGGCTGTGCAGGCCACTATAGAACAGATTGATGTGACCAAGCGCCTGATCGCATTGTATAGTGATGATCTGCAGCTTGCCCTGACCGCAGACGATGTAGAGACTGCGATTGCCAGCGGCCGCATCGCTTCATTGCTGGGTATGGAGGGTGGCCACTCGATCGGTTCGAGCCTGTCCGTTCTGCGCCAGATGTATGCTTTGGGTGTACGCTATATGACGCTGACCCATTCCAAGAATACGCCTTGGGCCGACAGTGCGACCGATGCTCCTGAACATGACGGACTGACCGCATTTGGCGAAGACTTGATCCGCGAGATGAACCGTATGGGAATGCTGGTTGATCTGAGCCATGTCAGCGAAGCCACTATGGCAGATGTGCTGGATGTGGCGATTGCACCGGTGATCTTCAGCCACTCTGGTGCTCGCAGCGTCAATGGTCATGCGCGCAATGTGCCCGATAGCGTGCTGGCCCGATTGCCCGCCAATGGCGGGGTGGTGATGGTTGTTGGCTTGCCCGGTTTCCTAAGCGAGCAACAGCGCCAGTGGTATGCTGAGCGTCAGGGCAAAGTGGCTGAGTTGGAAAGCCTGTTACAAGGTCAGCCCGATACAGTCAGCCAGGCGTTGGCCCAATGGGACGCGGCCAATCCTAAGCCGGTGGCCACCATTTCAGATATGGCCGACCATATTGACCACATCCGGGAAGTGGCGGGCATCGCCAACATCGGGATCGGTGGCGATTATGATGGTATGCCCAGCGGTCCGGTTGGGATGGAAGATGTCAGTGGCTATCCTGCGCTGTTCGCTGAATTGGCTCGGCGTGGATATTCACAGGCCGAACTGGAGATGATTTCCTATCACAATGCTTTGCGTGCGTTACGTCAGGCAGAACAAATTGCAGCCCGCCAACGCGGCGAGCTGCCAATTGAAACGCTGATTGATCAGTAGCGCAGGTGTTGCGTCATGCTTAATCGCGCAAAAGCTCGTTAATGCCGGTTTTTGAACGCGTCTGCGCATCAACTGTTTTAACGATGACTGCACAATATAGCGATGGTCCCGGTGTGCCATCGGGCAAGGGTTTGCCTGGCATCGAACCCGGTACAACTACGGAATAAGGAGGCACTTCGCCGCGGTGTACTTCGCCCGTAGCGCGATCTACGATCTTGGTCGAGGCTCCCAGATAAACGCCCATAGACAATACGGCGCCTTCGCCCACACGCACGCCTTCGGCCACTTCACTACGCGCGCCAATGAAGGCTCCATCGCCAATAATCACAGGATCGGCCTGCAGCGGTTCCAACACGCCGCCAATGCCCGCACCGCCGGAAATATGGACGTTTTTGCCGATCTGAGCGCATGAGCCAACCGTGGCCCATGTGTCGACCATTGTACCTTCGTCGACAAAGGCACCAATGTTCACAAAGCTTGGCATCAACACCACGCCTTTGCCGATAAAGCTGCCGCGCCGCGCAACAGCGCCCGGCACCACGCGAAAGCCCGCTTCTGCAAAGCGATTGTCGTCCCATCCAGCAAACTTGCTGGGCACTTTGTCAAATGCAGGCTCTCCTGCGCTGCCGCCTTCCATCACGACGTTATCGTTCAAGCGAAAAGAAAGCAGGACAGCCTTCTTCAGCCATTGATTGACGGTCCAACCACCATTGCCATCTGGCTGGGCGACGCGGGCAGCGCCGCTGTCCAGCAACGCCAAGGCCTCTTCTACGATGGCCCGTACGTCCAAGCTGGCGGGGGTCACATCATTGCGATTTTCCCAAGCGGCTTCGACGGATTGTGCAAGTTCGGTAGACATGGCGGCTCCAATGACAGTTTTGTTGGTATTTGAGCGCGCTGCTAGCCCCCACTCGCCGCAAAGCCAATAGCGAAGGCTGCTAAATCCTTGCTAATGCGCTAACCTTGCACCTAATGTTCGTGTTCACCTGACTTTGGTAGAGGGCGCATATTATGCCACCGGTTAATTCACAGGCGAAACGAAACCCGTTTCGCGCCCGTACTTTTGTTGCGGCCAGTTCCTTGGCATTGCTGAGTGCATGCGGCGGCGGTGGATCATCGGTCAACAGCGCGCCCACACCAACGCCAACCCCCACGCCGACACCAACGCCGACGCCCCCGCCATCCAGCGATTTTGATACAGCTGAAGTGCGTCGTTCCGATGGCGCGGGCTTTCATGATGCGATTTCCGCGTGGCAAGACGGGATCACAGGGCAGGGCGCAACAATCGCGATTGTCGATACCGGAATTGATATAGACAGCCCTGAATTTGTCGGGCGCATTCATCCCGATTCTGCAGATGTTGCGGGCAATCGCACGATCAATGCAGAGGATGACCATGGCACCAATGTTGCATTGGTTGCAGCTGCCGCACGTGACAATGTGGGTGTGGTTGGGATTGCATTCGATGCGCAGATATTGGCTTTTCGTAGTGACGAACCGGGCTCATGCGGGACGGATACTCCAGAGGATTCATCGCTCGGCTGCCAGTTCGATGATGTCAGCATTGCTGCTGGGGTGGATTTTGCCGTTAGTTCAGGTGCGGCAGTTGTCAATTTAAGCCTAGGCGGTGGCGCGGCTTCGCAGGTTTTGCTGGATGCTGTTTCCAGGGCCGCAGCTGCCGGTGTTGTGGTGGTGGTTGCAGCAGGCAATGGTGGAGACGGGTCAGAACCAGGTATCGACCCGGATCAACCCGATCCTTTTGCATCCAGCCTGGTCCAAGCGGGCAATGGCAACGTGATCATTGCCGGATCAATTGACGAAAATGGAGATTTCTCGTCCTTCAGCAATCGCGCTGGAGCATTTGCCAGTAGCTTCATTTCTGCCCGGGGCGAGGCCGTGTGCTGTGTCTATGATGAAGGCGAAATGTTCATCACTACAAATGCAAATGGGGTGCAGTTCGTCACCTTGTTTTCAGGCACTAGCTTTGCTGCCCCGCAAATTTCCGGTGCAGTTGCCTTGTTGGCGCAAGCCTTTCCCAATCTCACCGCGATTGAGATCGTCGAAATTCTGATCGACACCGCCAACGATGCAGGCGCGACAGGGGCGGATGGTGTGTTTGGCAGCGGTATTCTGGATATCGCAGCAGCGCTGGCCCCCAGCGGTGCCACCACGATGGCAGGGACCAGCAATGTGTTGGCGTTGGCTGATGATGTGGCCATTGGATCGGCCGCAATGGGAGATGCCATGGGCGCTCAGGGCGTGCAGACCATCGTGCTCGACAAATATGACCGCGCCTATAATTATGACCTAACCACTCGGTTGCGCGGGGCCGCGATTACGCAGCGTTTGCACGGCGCGGTTTCTCGCAAGGGCCGATCGCTTATCTCCAACAGCGAAACTATGGCACTGGCCTTTACAATTGGCGATGGTAAGCGCGCAGCAGGGCTGGATTGGAGCGGACCCTTGCAGCTTACCTCAGACGAGGCCAATCAAGCTCAAGTGCTGGCCGCGCGGATTGCGGCGCGGATTGCTCCGGATACGCAAATCGGTTTCGCTTTGGCACAAGGATCAGGTGGATTGGTGGCGCAATTGCAAGGCCAGGACCGCACCATCGCACGGCCCGCTTTCCACATTGCCCCGGCAGCTGGCGGCGATGATGGGTTCATCCAGCATAGCGATCTATCCTTTGCCCTGCGCCACAGAATCGGCGCGTGGGGGATGACGCTGCACGGGCAATCGGGCAATGCGTGGCTGGGCAATGCGCGCCAGGCTGAAGACATTTACGGCGGCATTCGTGAACGGCGCCCGACCAGCAGTTTTGGCCTGTCATTGGACCGCAAATTGGCTGGGGTGGAAACCACATTGGGGATGACATGGCTGGCTGAAGACCAGACTGTTCTGGGGGCTTATTTCCACGATGCAATTGGCAATGGCGGTGCCGACACAGCCTTTCTTGATATCTCTGCACGCAGGAAATTGGGCCGCGATTGGCAGTTTGGCGGAGCGTTTCGTGGAGGAATGACCTTGCCCCAGGCCAATGGTGTGATCACCGCCAGTTCACGACTGTACAGCAACGCTTGGTCGATGGATGTTGGCAAAGCCAATACATTGGTCAGCGGCGATATGATCGGCTTGCGGTTTAGCCAGCCCTTGCGGGTCAGCGGCGGCGGGTTGGATCTTAATCTGCCGGTATCGTATGATTACACTACCGAAACGGCTCAATTTGGTGTTCAGCGCCTGACCCTAACACCGCAAGGTCGCGAGATGATGGGCGAGTTGAGCTGGCGCGGGCCATTCCTGTTTGGCCGCGCAGGTGCAAGCGTGTTCTACCGCCGCGAGCCGGGACATTATTCGGCCAGTCCCGATGATGTCGGTGCCGTGATCAACCTAACCGCAGATTTTTAGCCAGCCCACCATTTTGGGTGGCCCTTACTTAAGTCCGGCAGCCTGCGCAAAGCGATAGGCATGCTGAACCAGAGGCACGACACTCTCGCTGGTTTTTTTGGCGTGAGCGGATGATGCTGTGCCATCGATCACGCGTTTTTTGATGCCCTGGATAATCCCGGCCAGCCGAAATAGATTATAAGCGAAATACCATTCCATCGGCGGAACCGGAAAGCCGGTGCGGGTGACATAACGCCCAACTGATTCTTCAACCGAGGGGATGCCCAGCGCCTTTATATCCACGCCGCCCAAGCCGGCCCGACCATCGACATCATTGTACCAATTGAGCATCAGATAGCTGAAATCAGCAATTGGATCGCCCAGCGTCGAAAGTTCCCAATCCAACACCGCAATCACGCGGTTTTCTGTCTTGTGGAAGAT
>Ga0209344_10005438_pt1 | contig 10985 bp, 12 predicted proteins | sample Cruoilmetagenom6_FD_187293 | JGI IMG/M metagenome (GOLD analysis project Ga0209344, IMG submission 187293) | Oil polluted marine microbial communities from Coal Oil Point, Santa Barbara, California, USA - Santa Barbara Oil Seep Sample 6 (SPAdes)... | ecosystem: Environmental > Aquatic > Marine...
CCATTTTTCAATTGATGATCGCCGGAATGTTGGTCTCGACGCTCGCACATCCGCTGATGTTGGTCTTTGTCGGCCAGGCACTGATCTGGCTCACAAGCTCCGCCGCACCACCAGTAACACCGCTGAACATAACCTTGATGTGGCTCGATCTGTTCAACATAATCGGCAGCTACCTGGCCTTCGCGGCGATGGGATGGCGTGGTTTCAGCGGCTACGAGCGTCGCCGGCTTAAAAGCCGTTGGTTGTGGATGACGCCTGCCTATTGGCTGTTGATGTCGTTTGCCGGATGGCGGGCGCTGGCGCAATTGAGAAGAGATGCGCATGTCTGCGGTCTTATGTATCAAAAGCACCAAGGGCGGTGTGGTCATGAGGGCGCTAGGTTTGGCGCTTTTGATGGCGCTTGGTGGGCTAGGTGACGTGCATGCTTCCGCGCTGGATACTCACACCGCCGCCAAGTTTCACTGTGCATGCCGTTTTATGAATGATGTCTGTGGAGTGGGTGCTTGTGTAAATGACGCAAATAAGCGCGCACCCCGTCATTTCGCTAATTACGGGATTAGCTGGAACCAACTCGTCGCTCCCGCCTGCGAATATAACGGAGTCCCCAAATCTGAATGGTTTGGCGATGGAGTTAGAGAATTGCTCTGCGTGCTGACTACCAAAAACAAAAATAGAATTGAGATGCTTGGCGTGGATTTCAACATGGAGAGCATGCCCAACCCCGACATTTCTTATGGTCACAACAAGGCACGAGTCCGCCCTCCCGTCTTCGTCCTCGAACTCCTCAATTCTGGCGGACTTGATTTCGATCCAGGGCCGGTTCTCAGCGACAAAAAGATCATGAGCCTGCTTGTTTGCGGAAACGGCAGCCTCTGTGGCCTTTCGCGAGAGATCCAGGGACTCTCGAACAAAGATCACGGCGGCAAGGCTTACGCCGGTGGCGATTACAGTGAAAAACGCCATGAGCCATTGAGCAAGCGTATCTTCCGCAGAAACAAGACGAGTGGTCCAATACCACCAACTTGGTTCATTGGTATTTTCTTGGTGTCTGGTGTTCTCTTTGTTGGCTTGCTCGGCGGCATCGTGGCGATTGTAATAGGTTGGATCGCGAAACTCAGGCACCGCCCATACGAGGAACACTAGCGCCAGACCGACGCCAAGCCCTAGTCCAACTGCAAAGAATGTACCCCTGCCGCGCTTAGACATTGTAAGAAAAAAGCCGCCGTGAATTTGCCCCTGGAAAGCTTATTCCGCACATTCACTTCCTTTTCGTCAACTCCTAATTGAGAAAGCAAATCGACTAGTTGCGCATAGGTTACGCCCTTGCGCTTCAGTTCTGCCTTTAGGAGATTGGCGGCTTTCATTTCCCAGTCTGTTTTTTCAACCATGTATCACCTTTGATAAAAAACGTATCGCAAATGATGATATAGGTACTTTACACGCATCGGTCAACGTACTATATACGTTACATAGGTAACGTAAACAGTACGTCATGGCTCAGCACTTTCTTCTCTCGGCTCAGGCCCGCACACTCTCCCTCAAGGAAATCTACAAGGGTGGCGAGGACAAGGCTTATCAGGTCTTCAAAAAGCTGCGTTGGGCAGCAACAGACGGCAACCCTGTTTGCCCGAAGTGCGGTTGCCTGGACCATTACGAAATCAAAACCCGCCGCAAGTTCAAGTGCGCTGCTTGTCATGCTCAATTCAGCGTGACTTCGGGCACCATCTTTGCCAGCCGCAAGATGGACTTCACCGATCTGCTTGGCGCGGTCTGCATTTTCGTCAACGCAGTGAAGGGCCTTTCTGCTCTCCAGCTTTCCCGCGATCTGGACGTTCAGTACAAGACCGCATGGGTGCTGGCTCACAAGCTCCGCGAAGCCCTGTCTCTTGAGGTTCAGGACAACGAACCGCTTGAGGGTGACGTGGAAGTCGACGGCGCTTATTTCGGCGGCAAGATCCGTCCGGAGAACCGCAAGGAAGACCGCGTTGACCGCCGCTTGGCAGAACACCAGACCGGCAAGCGCCGCGTCGTAGTGGCCTTCCGTGAGCGTCTGGGCCGCACCCGTCCTTTCGTCACCATGTCAGAAGCACAGGGCGTTGAACTGGCAAAGCGTCACGTTGACCGTCTGGCAATCATGCATGCCGACGAAGCCAGCCATTGGGATATGCTGCATGCCGGTTGGGAAACCGAACGGGTCAACCACTCCGAAGTCTACAGCGACCACGGCAAGCACACCAATTGGGTTGAGAGCTATTTCAGCCGCCTTCGCCGCATGGTCACTGGTCAGCACCACCACGTTTCGCCGCAGTACCTGCACCAGTACGCAAACCACGCCGCATGGTTGGAAGACAACCGCCGCAATTCAAACGGTGAAAACGCCGCTGACGTTCTTGGCAAGGCCATGGCGCATGGTGTCAGCCGGGTCTGGAAGGGGTATTGGCAGCGTAGATCGCTATCTGTTTTGAAATAGAACCAATGTTGTGAACGCCTTCCGGTCAGACAGAGGTGCTTCCTCAAAATATACTATCGCGCTCTTTGCCGCGCTTATGTCCGTCTCGACCTCTGATTTGGTCAGTTTATGATAAGGGTCATAATCTGCCAGATGGCGTTTGATTTGCATGTCATAAAATAAATATGCAAAATCCTTTATCTCATCGGGGAACCGGTCCAAAACGCCGGCCTTTTTGGGCTTTGTGTGATCGCAAGCATCTTTGGCAAACCCGTGGTTTAGTGCCCTATATGACCGCCTCCACGCTGCTTTGGGGTAATCTTTACCTTTGCCGACGATGCAATTGGCACAGTTGAAGCATAGAGTATGGAATACGGCATAATATGCAGTGCTTACAGCTCTTCGCAGGTCGGCTTGTCGGGGCTTCTGTTTCGGCGAGGCCCCGACTAAAAACTCAGCTGTCTGTATCAGATCACGAGCAAGCGGCGACTTTGGCATCTTCTCGGGTCATGAATGAAAGAGAGGGAAATGCTGGCCAATCCAATTCTTCCATTGTGGGGCGAATTTTTCTGATAGCTTTAGCGATGATATTGCCCTGCAAGTCTTTCACTGCACCATCGAACACGACAGAGACGCGCAAAATATCATCGCCGTCAAAGTCAACATCTTCAGTGACCATCACAGATAGAATTTTTACGTCAACGAAAGAGTCGCTCAAGACTTTTTCGATGGCCTTTTCCAGCTGATTGATAGGCGCTACTGTCACTGTCACCTCCATAAGTCTCATGCTGCGTTAACGCTCATATTGATCTTATGGTGGCAATCGTCAATGAGCCGTAAAGGCAAATTTGACAAAATGGTAAATTCATGATACTGCGCACAGCAGTAGCAGCGATGCTGTTTACAGCATCTTTGATTTACCACTTAAAATTTTATTTTTCATCGTCCAAGCTTGACGCCCGCCAATGCCATATTCGGATATTCCGTCCGTCTGCTGGCATATCTTCCGAACCCGATTAATCCGGTTTCGCCCGGTCTCCCCCGGCGGCAATGTCAGCCCCTTGCTTTCAAATACCGCCACAGTCAGATCCCGCGTGAGCATTGGCGCATCCGCCTTGCGCAGAACGTCCAGCACGGCCCGGAGCATTTCGCCGCGACCGAATGACGGGTTGCGTTTGAAATCGCGTGAGACGGCCTCTATGTCGCCGCTATAGCCAAGGACGTTGACCAGCACGCGATCAATCGCGGCAATGTCTGCCCGAATGGATTCAATGTCGCCTTGCTCAAGCCGAAGCGAGCGCAGGCATTTCGACCTGGCTGTAAACAAGCCGTTGATGGTGATGGCGTATCCGCGTGTACGTTGGCGGGATATGTTGTGCTTGGCTCTTGGCATGTGGGGATTGTATCGGAAAGCGCGGTTTTGGGATTCCGTTTTGTTGGTGCTTTTGATACATAAGACCGCATGTCTGGGAAAAGACGCCGCACGCCGTGGAGACGCAGGGTGCGGGATGCCACGCTGCGGTAAGCATCAAAGAGCCGGGCGCGATGGAGCGGGTGAAGGGAATCGAACCCTCGTCGTAAGCTTGGGAAGCTTCTGCTCTGCCATTGAGCTACACCCGCGAAAGCCGGCAAACTCATGCCGCTGAACGGCTGCGGTGTCAAGTCGCCTGAAAGGCCGGCGCCGGGTTGACTGGACGCACGTCCGATCTCATATGGAGACCATTCCCCTTTAATCTTGATGGATCCATGGACCAGCTTAAAGCCTTTCTGACGTCGCGCCGCTTTGAGGGTGCGATCACTGTGCTGATCATAATCAATGCGATCACTCTTGGACTGGAAACCGTACCAGCAGCAGTGGAGCGGTTCGGCGGCTTCCTGAGCCTGCTCGACCGCGCCATACTCGGTGTGTTTGTTGTGGAAGTAACGGCGCGGCTTGTCGCGTGGCGGCTTGATTTCTTCCGTGACCCCTGGCGGATATTTGACTTGGTTGTCGTTGGGGTGGCGCTTGTCCCGGCCACGGGCGGGCTATCGGTGCTCCGGGCGCTTCGCATTCTCAGAGTGCTCCGGATCATAAGCATGGTTCCATCGCTGAAGCGGGTTGTCGGAGGCCTGGTCAGCGCCCTGCCCGGCATGGGGTCGATCATGCTGCTTTTAACCCTGGTCTTTTATGTTTTCTCGGTGATGGCGACCAAACTCTATGGTGACAGCTTTCCCGACTGGTTTGGCTCGATCCCCGCTTCAGCCTACTCGCTGTTTCAGGTCATGACGCTGGAAAGCTGGTCGATGGGCATCGTCCGCCCAGTGATGGAGGTCCATCCGATGGCGTGGGCGTTCTTCATTCCGTTCATCGCCTGCACCACGTTTACTGTGCTCAACCTGTTCATCGGCATCATCGTCTCTGCAATGCAGGAAGAACATGAAGCCGAGATCACGGCAGACCGCGAAGCCATGGTGTCTGACCAGAGCGCAATGCTGGAAGAACTCAAGGCAATCCGCAGGGATCTGGCCGAATTGCGTGCGGCGCAGACAGGCGCAACCCAGAGGTCCTGATGAGAATGCCCAATGCACGCCGCACAAAAGTGCGAAGTGTCTTGCATAATTGAAACCGATGCCACGTCCATCAGGACGGGAAGGCTAGCTGCGGAAATGCTTGGACAGCTTCAGGCCCTGCGCCTGGTAGTTCGACCCCAACCCCGACCCGTAGAGCGCCTCTGGGCGTTCAAGCATTTTCTCATAGACCAGCCGGCCGACGATCTGTCCGTGCTCGAGAATGAACGGCACCTCATGGCTGCGCACTTCGAGCACCGCACGGCTGCCAGCGCCGCCGGCTTCGCTGTGGCCAAAACCGGGATCGAAAAAACCAGCGTAATGAACCCTGAACTCACCAACCAGCGGGTCGAACGGGGTCATCTCGGCGGCGTAGAGCGGCGGCACGTGCACCGATTCACGGCTGACCAGAATGTAGAATTCGTCCGGATCGAGGATCAGATCAGCGGAGCCGCGATTGTGGATCGGTTCCCAGAAATCGAAGACGTCATGGGCGGCTCGCTTATCAACATCGATCACTGCGGTGTGGTGTTTGCCGCGATAGCCAACCAGCGCATCCGGTCCCTGCCCCTTGAGATCGATCGACAACGCAATGCCGCCGCCCGAGACATTGGCTGTATCGGAATCCACCAGCGTTTCGGCTTGGTGGAGTTGCGACAGCGCGGTCTCATCGAGCAACGCATGGCCTTCGCGGAACCGGACCTGCGACAGTCGCGAGCCGGTGCGGACCACGATCGGGAATGTGCGGGGGCTGACCTCCAGCCACAAGGGACCATGATAGCCGGCGGCGATCTTGTCGAATTCCTGACCGAAATCAGTCATGACCCGGGTGAAGATGTCGAGCCGACCGGTCGAGCTCTTGGGGTTGGCGGAGGCGGAAATCGCCTGCGGCAACGCCAGACTTTCGAGCAGCGGAACAATGTAGACGCAACCGGTCTCGAGCACAGCACCGGCCGACAGGTCGATCTCATGCATGCTGAGCCGGGCGAGCTTGTCAGTCACCTTGCTGAGCGGCCCTGGAAGGAACGAGGCGCGCACCCGGTAGGCTGTGGCGCCAAGTCGCAGGTCAAGACTGGCGGGCTGGATCTGATCCGCATCAAGCGCCCGACCGGCCTTTAGCCCGCCATGATCGAACAGGGCTCGAATAGCTCTGTCGGAGAGAATGCCAGCGCTCACTTGTTACCGCTCCGTTTCAACTTTGGTCTTGATGGCAAGACACGACGATTGACGCAAGCGCAACGAGATATTAAACACGGTTATCCCGTGGTGATTTGGCCGACCGGCTTGCAGCCACGTTAAACAAGTCGCTAAAAGGTCGGGTTGCAAAACCGGCTGGCGACTTTCGCAAGCCGGTTTTTTTGTATGTTGGACCAAGACCATGACAAGCAACCGTACCTTTCGCCCCGCAACCCAACTCGTGCACGGCGGGTTTACCCGATCCAATTTTGGCGAAACCTCCGAAGCGATCTACATGACGCAAGGGTTCGTCTATGACAGCGCGGAAGCGGCTGAGGCACGCTTCAAGGGCGAAGATCCCGGTTTCATCTATGCGCGTTATGCGAGTCCGACCAACAATATTTTCGAAAAGCGCATGTGCCTTATGGAAGGTGCCGAAGATGCGCGCGCCACTGCCTCGGGCATGGCGGCGGTTTCGGCCGCGCTGTTGTGCCAGCTCCGCGCCGGCGACCACGTGGTTTCAGCGCGGGCGCTGTTTGGCTCCTGCCGCTGGGTGCTCGATACGTTGCTGCCCCAATACGGCATTGAATCAACTCTGGTCGATGGCCGCGATCTCGCAAACTTCGAAGCCGCCATCCGCCCCAACACCAAGGTTTTCTTTCTTGAAAGCCCGGCCAACCCGACGCTTGAAGTGGTTGATATCACCGGCGTGGCAAAGCTTGCCAACCAGATTGGCGCCAAGCTGGTGGTCGACAACGTGTTCGCCACCCCGCTGATGCAGAAGCCGCTGGAACTGGGCGCTCATGTGGTTGCCTATTCGGCGACCAAGCACATCGACGGCCAGGGCCGCTGCCTGGGCGGTGTGGTACTGTCGGACAAGGCGTGGATCGACGAGCATCTGCACGATTATTTCCGCCACACCGGTCCGTCGCTGTCGCCGTTCAACGCCTGGACCCTTCTCAAGGGCCTGGAAACCCTGCCGCTGCGGGTGCGCCAGCAGACCAGCAACGCCGGCGCAGTGGCCGATTTCCTTGCAGATCATCCGGCTGTGGCCAAGGTGATATACCCGGGGCGCGCCGATCACCCGCAGGCCGAGATCTGTGCGCGGCAGATGTCGGGCGGCTCAACGCTGGTGGCGTTCGAGCTCAAGGGCGGCAAGTCCGCGGCATTCGCAATGCAGAACGCGCTCGAGGTGGTGCGGATTTCCAACAATCTCGGCGATACCAAGAGCCTGATCACCCATCCGGCCACAACCACCCACAAGAACCTGACCGACGAAGCCCGCGACGAGCTGGGGATCGCGCCGGGCATGGTCCGGCTATCGCTGGGGATCGAGGACGTAAAGGACCTGATCGAGGATTTCGAACAGGCGCTCTCAGGCCTCTGAGGCCGGTTCGGCAAACACGGCGCGCGCCTGCATGATGCGGGAGAACGCCGTGTACAGGCAGATGGCGGCAAACACCCAGGCAATGGGTACGAACCAGGCTGGCCACAGGCAGAACAGTCCGAACACGAAGAAGGTCTCGCTGGCTTCGGCGAGACCAGTGGTGAAATAGATCGATTTGACGCCGCGCGCGGTTGTCGTCAGGCTCCGCTTTTCGGCGACGATGGCATAGGCGAGGAAACTCGCACCATTGACGTAAAAGGCAAAGATCAGCGCCGCCCCGGCCAGACCGTTGGCGGCCGGATCATGGATCACGAAACCCAGCGGAATGGCGCCGTAGAAAACGAAGTCGAGGGTGATGTCGAGATAACCGCCGAAATCGGTCTTTTTCGTTGCCCGGGCGACCGAGCCATCAACACCGTCGCCGATGCGGCTGACGAGGATAAGCGCCAGCGCCCAATACATGTGGCCCAATGCAATCAAGCCAGCAGCTGCAAGCCCCAGCAGGCAGGCAGTCACAGTGACATGATCGGCCCGGACGCCACGTGCCGCAAGCCAGCTTCCCGCACCATCGAGTCCGGGCTGGATCAGTTTTCGCGCGGTTCCATCCAACATGACGCCATCCTCATAATTTCTGAAGGTGTGATAGCGCGGCCGCCGCCGATCGTCACGCCCAACGGCCGGGTTCAGGCATCACGATCAGGTTAACATCAATCATGGGGGCACAGCAGTGCACGAACGCGGGGATGGTTGACGCGAGCGCGACACTGTAGAATGAGTGGGCCAAGGAGTGCTGCATGTACCGCGCGTTAACACGTGACATCGAAGTGACGGTCGATCCGTATTATCTCGAGGACCAGTCGGACCCCGAGGACGGACGCTATGTGTGGGGCTACCGGGTGGTGATTGCCAACTATTCTGACCAGATTGTCCAGCTGAGAAGCCGGCATTGGAGGATCACCGACGAGAACGGTATTATCGATGAAGTACGCGGTCCCGGCGTCGTCGGCGAACAACCGGTGCTCGGGCCCGGTGATACTTACGAATACACCTCCGGCTGCCCGCTGGATACGCCGTCCGGCGTGATGGTCGGCAGCTATCAGATGCAATCGTCGGAAGGCGAATTGTTCGATGTTGAAATTCCCGCGTTCTCGCTGGACCTGCCGGGCATGGCAAGAACACTGAATTGACCGCTCTTTCCGAATTCCGGCCTGTCATGCTGGTAACCGGGGTGCTGGTGGGCACGCTCGGTCTGGCGATGCTGTTGCCGGCGCTTGTCGATCTGGCCGCAGACAATGACGACTGGATGATCTTCGTCAGTGCAGCGGTGGTGACGATGTTGTTCGGTTTTGGCCTGTTCATCGCCAACCGGGGCGCGCCGAAAGGACTTTCGACCCGCCAGGCCATGCTGATGACGGTGGTGTCGTGGGTCGCTCTGGTGGCGTTTGGCGCACTGCCATTCCATTGGTCGGGTATCGTTCCCAGCTATACCGACGCCTTTTTTGAATCAATGTCGGGCCTGACCACCACCGGCGCCACGGTGATTACCGGGCTGGATACGACGCCGGTGGGGCTGTTGTTCTGGCGCGGGCTGCTGCAATGGCTCGGCGGCCTCGGCATCATCGTGATGGCAATTGCCGTGCTTCCGATGCTGCAGATCGGCGGCATGCAGCTGTTCAAGGCCGAGGCATTTGACACGGCCGAAAAGATCCTGCCCCGCGCCGCCCAGATCTCCACCTCGATCACGCTGGTGTTCATCGCCATGACCGGGCTCAGCGCCGTGGCCTATATGGCGGTCGGCATGGCGGCAGACGACGCAGTGATCCACGCCATGACCACGGTCGCCACTGGCGGTTTTTCGACCAAGGACGCCTCGATCGGCGCTTTCAACAATCCCGGCGTTGAATGGGTCGCGATCGTGTTCATGACCCTGGGGTCGATCCCGTTCCTTCTCTATGTGCAGATGCTGCAGGGCAAGTTCCGACCATTCCTGGCCGACGAACAGGTCAAGGCGTTTCTGGCGTTTCTTGGCGTGGCGATCCTGATGGCCTGGATGATGGCTCATTTCGGCAAGTTCCATGTCGGCCTGGAGGGCTTGCGGCACTCTGCCTTCAACGTCATCTCGATTGTCACCGGAACCGGGTACTCCTCAACCGATTACGGGCTCTGGGGCAGCCACGCGGTGGCGTTCTTTTTCATCATCATGTTTGCCGGCGGCTGCGCCGGATCGACCTCCTGCGGGATCAAGATCTTCCGCTTCCAGGTCCTGTTCGAGGCGGTTCGCCAGCATGTCGCCCAGGTTATGTATCCGCATGGCGTGTTCAGGGCGCATTTCAACGGAAAGCCGATCGAAGACCGGGTAGTCGCCTCGGTGATGAGCTTCTTCTTCCTGTTCATGACGACGTTCGTGGTGCTGGCGCTGCTGCTCAGATTCAGTGGACTTGACACCATCACCGCCTTGTCGGGCGCGGGCACGGCGTTGTCGAATGTCGGCCCCGGGCTTGGCGACATCATCGGCCCGGCCGGTAATTTTCAATCGCTCAGCGATGTGCAGAAATGGCTGCTGGCGGCCGGCATGCTGCTCGGCCGGCTGGAGCTGTTTACCGTGCTGGTTCTGTTCCTGCCGCGCTTCTGGCGATCCTGAGTCGCACAGCAATTAAAACCGGCGCCGGTGTTTGGGCTCTACGCGCTGATGGCAGAGTACGCGCGGTTACCCCGCGCACTTCACGGCCAGATAGAGCCATGAAGCGCTCGGAAGTGTCGTCACCTTTGCGCTGGAACGGCAGCAGCCGTCAGCCTTCGAACTCTGAGGGATCGAAACGATAGGCGGTCGAGCAGAACTCGCATTGCACGGTGATCACCCCGTCCTCGACGCTGGCGGCGAGTTCCTCGGCGGAGAAACCACCCAGAACCTCACCCAGTCGCTCACGCGAACAGGAGCACTGGTCGTACACCGGCACCGGCGGATAGACTCGCGCGCGGCGCTCGTGGAACAGGCGGAAGAGCAGCCGCTCGGCCCCAACTTCAGGATCGGTCAACTCGCCTGGCGATACGGTAGCGACCAGCGCCTTGGCTTCGGCCCAACTGTCATCGTCGGGGATATGCAGGCCCTCGATCCCCTCCGGCTCGTCGCCGCCAGGAAGATCGGGCTGCCGCATCCGGTCCGGCGCCTGGGGCAGAAACTGCACGACGATGCCGCCGGCGCGCCAGCTGTGCCGCGGATTGCCGTCCTCGTCCTTGTCGAACAGTTCGGCCACGGCCAGACGGACGATCGTCGGTATCTGCTCGGACTGGCGGAAATAGGTCTCGGCCATGGCCTCCAGGGTTTCGCCCTTCATTTCGACAATGCCCTGGTAGCGCTGCATGTAGGCGCCCTGGTCGATGGTGAAGGCGAGCACGCCGTTGCCCAGCAATTCGGTCGGACTGGTG
>Ga0209344_10005440_pt1 | contig 10983 bp, 22 predicted proteins | sample Cruoilmetagenom6_FD_187293 | JGI IMG/M metagenome (GOLD analysis project Ga0209344, IMG submission 187293) | Oil polluted marine microbial communities from Coal Oil Point, Santa Barbara, California, USA - Santa Barbara Oil Seep Sample 6 (SPAdes)... | ecosystem: Environmental > Aquatic > Marine...
TGTCTGCGCACCCCCCTATCCATCACGATTGTTCACGATCCCTGAGTGTGGATCTCTGATCGTGGAGTGTGGATCCCTAGGTGAGGAGTGTGGATCCCTAGGTGAGGAGTGTGGATCTCTGATCGTGGAGTGTGGATCCCTAGGTGAGGAGTGTGGATCCCTAGGGGTGTCACACAGGTGACATCACTGTTGAGCACAAACTATATATATGATGTATAATATAGTAGTGTGCATGGTAAAACAAAAATGGTATTTAATAAGGATTAGTGAAGAGACACACGAAAATCTGTTAGATGTGACTATCCGAAGAGAGTCGTTCGATGAGACTATTCAGCGGATGATCAAGACACAATTCGTAATAAATGAACATGGAAAGGTGGAGTAAGATGTCAGACGAGGACTTTGAGGCTGAAGTACGAATGAATCAGGCAATAGATTTTATGGAGAGGCAAATCGTAGAATGTGAAGATTGGAGATGTAATCTATGACCGACGTAATATGTCCTAGAATATCTTGCAAGTTTTGTAACCGTGGAGACAGTAGATATCCTTATGTATGTTCTCTCCCTAAGATAGAGAACTACATGAACGGTGAATGTGCTTCGTATGTGATGGGGTAAACCATGCCTTGGGCTTTCGCAAATCCAGCCTATCATTTTAAAACTGGTAGGAGTCTACTAACTCAACAGGCTATTAAGAACATAATAGAGGCTGGGGTTAAGAATCGTGATTCAGCACATGAGACAGCTCGAACCCTAGGGAGGTTCGGGGTCTCCTATCGGCGTAAAAATATGCTGGATGACATATCACGCGCCATGTCTAGTGAGTATTCAAATACCAAGGGGGCTTATGGGCGGGCTAACGCTTTTTATGATCGGGCCGAGAAGATCCGGAAAGCCAACCCGGGCATGACACGCCGACAATCGGTTGAGGTTCTTGAACAGATTCAAGATCATAGGAGACAGGTGACTCCAGAGATGGTTGACGAATTTGGACCCGAATCCAAGGATTGGGATACATCTCCAGAATTTTGGGATCCTGACGACCCAACATACGACGAGTATGAGCATTAACATCGGTGAAGGGGTTCGGGCGTGTACCACTCCAAAGTTTCGTATGTCTGAGATCGGTTTGGGGCGGTGTGTAGGACCGGATTATACTTCGAAAGATGGACAGTATAAGAGGTGTGTAGGTCTTGATTTCGAGACTATGTTAGGCTACGGTTTTCTTCTCGCAGATAGCGATGGTAACTATATAACCAGTCCTAACCCTAGACACCTGTACAACTTCCTTTTACGTCCTGAGCTTCACGACACTTTCAATTTTTTCTATAATATTCGTTATGACTTCAACGCTCTGATTAAAACTCTTCCCAAACTGGTTTTCCAAGAGTTATATAAAGAGGGTAAGGTTAAACTTCCTGATTACCTGAAACCGGGGTATACCCTTACTATTAAGTTCGTCCCTGCTAAACGTTTTGAGTTAACTAATAGCAACGGTTCACGATCGGGCAACACATACCGCCACAACGTCTTTTACGATCTTCAACAGTTCTATGAGATGAGTCTGAAAGAGGCGGGCAAGCGGTATAGCACTTTAGATAAGACGGGCGACAACTTTGATATGGATAAGTTGGGTTCTGATCTCACTTACTGGCAAGCCCACTACCCTGATATAGTGAAATATTGTATAAATGACTGTATGGTCACTGCTGATTTGGGGGAGCGTGTACAGAAGGACTGTAAGTCGCGTCTAGGGTTCTATCCAAAGAGTTACATCAGTAAGGCGGGGGTTGCGGTAGAGTATCTTCTTAGAGAGACCTATAATCCTAATGTTAAGCTTGTTCAGAGACAGGCTTTAGATTTGGCGGCTTTTGGATATAGTGGCGGGTGGTTTGAGTGTATGGCAAAAGGGCACTTTGATCAACTCTATGTATATGATATCAATTCGGCATATCCAAAACAAATTAGGGAGCTCATAGATGTTACCACTTCCCCATGGAAGAGGGTGAAGAGTCTTTCCGACGAGGCTTATTATGGTGTTTATAAGGTGGTGGTGCATATACCTGAGGATCCCCATTTGATCCCTCCTATTCCTTATCGATCTAAACAAGGGACTATGTTACACCCGACTGGGACTTTCATTACTTCCCTCAATAAACAGGAGGTTGAAGCTTACAGGGACCGGGTTGATATTGAGATCACTACTGGTTATGAGTATTATCCAGACGAAATTATATACCCATATCGAGAGGTTATCGACAAACTGTATGCATGGAAACAGAGTTTGGATAAGAATAGTTATGAGTACGCTCTTGTTAAGAAAGTCGCTAATTCTATGTATGGTAAGATGGTGGAGCGTATTATCAAACTGATTGACGGGCGGTCGTCTGTGAAGGCGGGCAAACTTTTTAACCCTATCTATGCCGATATAATCACTTCCGGTTGCCAGATACAACTATGGGACGCTATGATGATAAAACCCGATGATGTAGTGGGTTGTGCGACTGATAGTGTTATGGTCCAATCAAAGCTCAACCTCCCTCTTTCGAAGAAGTTGGGGGACTGGTCCCTTGACGCGGAGGGTAGTGGTGAACTGCTTGAAAGTGGTATTTATAGGGTTAATGATGGTTACAAGAACCGGGGGACGAGGAAGGGGGCCATTTATGTCCCGGGGGCGAACGGGGATAAACCGTATACTAATCTCATAGAGTATATCCAAGAGCGCCCCGAACTGTCTGAGTACACCTTTGAGATGCAAAAAGTAAGACAGTTTGGTGAAGTGGTGACTCACACAAAGAAGCTTAAGAAGTGGGACCTTAATCTTTTTGTTAAAACCCCTCGGACAGTGAGTCTTAACAATCATACCAAAAGAAGCTACTCGGATGACTTCAAAGATGGTAAAGACTTTTTATCGCGAGCGGTCTACGGTACACCTTACCATCTTAAAGACCCTTGGAAATAAATTATTTCCTTTTACTTACTTTTTTACTCCAAATAGTAAGAATAATCCAAACCTTTATAAACCATCCAAAGTAAGTATATCACAATGGCTGATAATACATGTCCTTTGTGTAACCATACATGGCAATCTAAAAACAAAGCTAGAGTGTGTCCTAACTGTAGGGTTACACAGACGATGGCCTCGCAGATCTTAGAATCTAGAACCAACAACACTGATGCTGTAATAAAAGAAAGTAAGGATGTAGATGCGATAATAGGACAGGGGAAACCAGAACCCAAAGGTAAAGGTGGTAAGATGGCAGAAAACAAGGTAGGAAAGGTAAAGGATAACTATACATGTGGTGAATGTGGTGTAACCCTCAACGGTCCGGTGCAATATTGCTCTGGATGTGGGGCTGAGTTAGATTGGGCTTAACATGAAAGCCCTACCGAAGGTGGGCACTTCTCGGCCGGAAGTGATCGGCCATGATTGAGCTCACAAGCGACACCCTACAACCAGCTAACACTGACGTAATAAGCAAGGTGGTGGAGACGGTCCAGTCCTCAGGGTCGGGAATGAGCGACACTTTACAGATGGTGGACCAGATACTCTCACGAATTGACAGCATCTTGGGACGCTTCGGGGTCAACCTCACCGAAGCGATGTCGGGGGGAGTTAACAATGCCCCCGCCGACCCATTTGGTACTCATGCTTTCGCACGAGATACAGCCCCAGTGACGCGGGCCCCCCCTCAGCCCGCGTTGCCCCCTCCTCAAATTATTGATGTGAGTGGTGAAGAACCAAGTCACCACGGAGTAACAGTGGATGTGCCGGCACCCCCAGCCGATAATACTTTCACAAAAGAACAGTTACAGAATGCTCTTGATAAGATAATAACCATCGGTGGCGGAGATCTTACACTCAACGAATTGAGAGAACTGAGCGAAGAACTACCAGAAGTTATCGATGTACCCGCCGAAGTTCTGGAGTAATAATGGATGAATTGGTAGGAAAGAGGTTTTGTATCTTTGGTTTACCTGGTAGCGGTAAGAGCTATCTTGCCAGTTATATTCTAAGCAAATACCCCAGGCATATGATCTATGATATCATGAATGAGTTTTCAGGGTATAACAGGTACACACCAGAACTCGCTTACTTTCCAGACAACCTACCAGAATTCGATAAGTTCTATAGTGACTGGCTGCGACCTAATATGAACAGTATAGATATGTTCGTGATCGATGAGGCTAATAGATTGGCCCCAAACCAGAGAAAGTTATCCAACGGTTTATTAGAGCTTAATGATCAGAATAGACATTTTGATATCGCTTTTGGAACAATCGCGAGAAGACCCACTCAGCTTAATACCGACTTTGTGGAGCTGGCACACTTACTCTTTATTTTTAGACTTCAGGGGAAGAACGATGTGAAGTATCTCAACGATGTTGTGGACGGACTGGGGGATGTGGTGAAGACACTCAACCACCACCGATTCTGTGTGGTGAGAGAAGATCGATCTTACTTTATATCAAGCCCTGTAAAGAGCTATAAACAAGAGACGGGGCGGACAGACATAGATAAATAGCCCTTTTTACTTTTTCAGTTAGTTTAAAGTCGCACGCGACTAAATAAGACGGTTATGGTTAATTTAATTGGACGACCCAAAGTCAAGGCGAGCGGCACGCTCGACTTGCTAGAAATGGGGGTCATGAAGATAGTATCTGAGAAGATGCTCGCAAAGACCCCTGTTGGTGACGCTACCATTAAATCAGGGATTATAAAGCTGATCCTTGGTGGAGCGGTCAATTCTAAGATCTCTAACAAGCACGCTAAGCTTCTTGGTGGCGCGATGGTGATCGATGGAGCCGAAGACATAAGTATGTGGTTGTTAAGCCGTGTTGGAATGGGTGCAGACCCAATGCAGGGCGGAAATAACTTCTAGGAGATAAATTATGGCAAATGAAGTAACAGATGTTGAAATAAGACTCGCATATGCAGATGCGGGCGAATCGATGGTGAACGAAGTTCTTGTCGCAACAGGTACAAGACTAAACCCAGGAGGGACAACCCCCACAACCGATCCCAGACAACTTCCTATTATACCTAAGACGGGCGACTTTGTGGCGGAGGATGACAAGATAATTCTTTATGGAAAACCAGTATCAACAACCAATTTTGATACCAATTCAGTTCTTGAAATCCCGGCCTCGATCCAGAACATCAAGACCGGTGTAATCCGACCCGTGATGCTTGCAAGGTCCGACTTCTTCAGCTCCGATCAGGCTATGACGGTAGCGGTTTGGAATAGGATCGGTGCCTACACGGTTGGCGCTCAGGAAAGAGTTAAGATTGGTCAGGATATCGCTGAGAACTCTAGAATAAGAGCAATAGTAAGGTCGGACTAGGTGGTCAGGTATGCCTAATGTGTTTCAAGCTCTTGCGGAACATGTCGGTATTTCCCCCGACATGTTAGAGCTACAAACTGGTTATAACCTGCTTTTAGGTCAGGTTGCAACTGGTGTAGCCGACAATACATCGAGTACGGTATATCTAGGGATGATCCCTCTTGATCACTGGAGGGTTGTTGGAGTTGGATTTATTATCACAGCAAACGGTGCATCGACAGTAGCAGAAACTTTTGAATGGGGAAATGCTCTTAGTGATATGGGTGTGGCAGACGCTAACGCTTTTGGAGCATATAATATAGACACGACTGCTGATAAACAGCTCGCTGATGGAGATATGTATATCGCGTCCTCTTCGCAAGGGTTTGATCTTGTTGATGTTGATGCTTTAGCTAATGCCGGAGCACACACATGGGGCGCTGGTGTATCGCTTGGGGTATGGCAAACAAAAGCTGGGTTAATTTCCTTCAAAAAGACTGGGGGGATTGGCGCAACTTCGACAGCAATACCATTCGTTCTGGTGGAGGTCTAAAATGGCTCAAACCTCCACATCAGGTTTTCAGGGTAAGACGAAGGCTCGGCCTATCAGGAAATATCTTACAGTAGATAACAGTGGCACGGTGATCCCACCGAAAAAGAACGGACGGAGAAATTAGAATGGAGGATAACACCGTTGTGACGCTAGTTGGCGTTATATGCATAACCATAGTGGCTGCGGTGACGATGATAATGGGTATCAACCACGGGACGAGCACAGTGGCGCTTATGATACTATGCGGGACGCTAGGAATTGCTTTCCCTTCTCCAATTAAGAAACAGGGGGGTATATAAATGGTTTTACCATTAATACCGATAATAGCAGGACTGGGTGGTCTTTCAGGCGGTTTAGGACTCGCGCAACTATTAGGCGGTGGAGAAACTAAGAAAGAACAAGCGCAAACCACAACCTATCTACCGTACTCACATTATCAACCGTCTAACCCCACTATAAAAGTATATGCCCCCCAGATAGACTACCCATCTTATCAGACTATACTCGATAGTCCTTTTGCTAGCCAGTCGGTCAAGAAGAGTCAAGAAAGTGAAACCAGCCCAACGATGGAGGCCACCCCCTCGTGGTCTACCGCAGCTCCAGCGATAACAGACACCCCCAGTACCACCGGCGAGATGACCCCCCTTGCTATCATAGCAGTGATCGGCGTGTTGGGATACGCTGTACTCTCGAAAAAGAAGTAGGTGACACAAATGATACTACCAGCAAGTTCGGCACAAATGATTGTTAAAGAAAACGGGACCCGCAACACCATTAGAATAACAAATCAGACAAACAGTACCGTCTATATAGCCCTTACAAAATCCCCTATGTTTGACTTTGAGAACAACGGTTTTCCGATTGGTATTTACGGAGTGTGGGAAGAGACGGTAAGACCTCCTCGTGGTTACCAAGGACCTGTTTACGCATGGAGTGACACAGAGAGTGATATAAGAGTGTCAGAGACATGACGACTAGTGTTATAGGTCATAAACCATACAACCCGCTCATGGGGGGACACCCAAACATCCCCCTCAACCTCCCTTTTATTGAAGGGTCTGGGTCTACTCTTACAGATCTTAGTGAGCATAGTAACGATGGAGATATAACTGACGCTGTTTGGATTTCTACAGATCATGGATGGGCATTAACCTTCAACGGCACATCAGCTCTTGTGGACTGTGGTAACGATTCTAGCTTATCCCCAGAAACAGGTATGGCTCTGGAGGCGTTGGTAAAAGCAGAACCGGACGGTGATTATCGATATATCATATCGAACGGATGGGACTTTAACAAGTATGGTAGTAGGCTTTTACAACACACAAACCAGAAAGCGTATTTTTATGCTGCGTATGACGAAAGTAGTGCTGCTAACACTTATACAGATGACGTAATGACTGCTAATATAACTCACCTTATAGCGACACTTAAAGATTCGGTGCTTTATATATACATTAATGGCGAGTTACAGGTTAAAGAGACTGCATTCGCTCACGATATATCCCGAGGGTCTGTTAAAACTTATATTGGTTGGGGAGATAGCACAAGATTCTTAGATGGGTTGGTATACTACTCCCGTCTCCATGATGTAGGGTTAAACGCAAAAGACGTTAAATATCTATATTTAGACCTTAGGAGAAGATTACGAATATGAAAATAACTGATAAACAAAAGAAGATGCTTATAGGTGGTGGAATAGCTGGAATAGCCTTGTTAGCCCTCTCCTCCGGTGGAGATAAAGAAGGGGGTTTTGGTGGTGGGGGTGGTGGCATGACCCACGGATCCACACCACTTTTAGGAGATGCAGGTAAGAAAGAGACCTCAGCCACGGCCCCAATCACCAACATCTTTTATCCAGAAGCCCCCCCTTTCACCCCGGATATGTCGTGGTTCACAGATGACGGAAACAATGGGGGTAGTAGTGGCCCTGTGAAAACCTCGCCGGTTTTCAATCTAGACGGTAGATTTAACCTCAGTGATGAAGATCTGAAGAGATATACGCTTGGTCCCACCCCCGGTGGGTGGATGGGTGACACTCAGACCATGGATCTAGCCCCATCGAAAAAAGAGAAGGTGGCAAGGGCTGAGGTTGGTGGGCGGGCAGGGCTCATACCTACCACTATAACTATGAGTGACGCCCCAGCACCGACAGAGGCCAAGAAGGGTAGTGTAAGCATCCCGAAAACTGGTAACATATACACAGATGCAGCTGCATCCGCAATTGGTGGTTTCTCAAGCATCTGGAGTAAACTCTCCCTCTGGTTCTGATGGCCTACCCCTATCAGTTCTATGTATACTGTGTTGATAGTATAGATGCTGATGTAACCGCACTACTCGATGTTTATGACATCGAGTACTCTTCTCTACCCACCTTTTCAGATTTTAACAAATATAAGATATCCACGACTGATAAGGGGGCTATGGCTGACCTAACTCTTAAATTGGAGGATGTTGGTGCGTTCTATTCGATGAGTAGAATGATAACACTTGAGAAATGAGCTACCCACACAAATTCTATGTCTATGCTGATTCTACTCTTGAAGCTGATATACTAGCCTTGTTAGATGAATACGGTGCTGAGAAGAGCGCTCTTCCTAATCCAGCCAATACAGATGTCCTCAAATATCGTTGTACCCATAAAGATACAGGGGAAATACAGGCATTAGATAAGGCTGTCGAGGATCTCGGCGCATGGTTAGTTTATGGTAGGATGCCGGAGGCTATGGTTGAGTTTGAAGAGGAGCCCGCGTCTACAGATGAGTATACAAACAGCTATTTGCTGTTCTCTATCGGGACCGAGTCCTCTGATTATGTCGAGACGACGAATAAAACACTCAGCACTGATCAAGCCAAAATAAACGGTTTCGTGGTTAAATGTGCTCTAGACGGAGCGATCAACGAGTATGCCACAAACTACACGCTCCACGCAGACGGAAATCTATTATTAGAGCATTATACATTCATCAAATTTGAAAATCATGGAGAGTATAATTTTGTGTGTGCAACCCCACTAACCACCGACCAACAACATAGCTTTAAAACCGATGGGGCTGGATATTCAATCAGGTATTATGCATTGGACATCGGCTCGGGGCCTACTACCTTTACCCTGGACGTGAACTTCCAGGCCCCTTCGGCGGATCAGGACTATTTTGAAATATGGGCTATCTACAATCAGATACCAAAAGACGCAAGAGCTTATATCAAGAGCTGGATAAACTTACTTTAAAAATAGAAAGGGCCTATTCAAGCCCCATTTTTTCTTCTAAGGTGTGACACTCCAGTGTCATACATTGAAGGGTTTCTTCCATAAGATGTAGGGTATATCTGCTTCGTGTTACCAGTTGTGGGGTCAGCATATCCACCGCTCTAGCATATTCATTTCTAACCAATGTCATGCTATTATGAGATGATATAAGGCGGGCTATTAAAAAGAGGGATATGAGATAAACCGTGTTACTACAAACTATTGACACCACGTGATCGTCTCTATGTCGTTCACCAAGCACCGTAAATCGCTCCGCAAGCTCTTCGAGATTATATATGACTGACATTATACCCCTATGATCATGTTTGCTGTTATCCACGTGATTATGACCCCGTGGATGAAGCCACAACCATACATCAAAAAGGTGTTGAAGGTGTCAAGCTCCATCTGTTGTAAACCCCCCACTCGTCTGATGTCTATACCTTGACATCTGATATTCATGGGCTGTGGTCTCTCTGAAACACTCATCGAGTAATCCCTGATATCCACAACTACAACTCAAAGCTTTCGCTCTTGAATCCTCGAAGATCTTCATGACCCGTCCACACTTCGGGCATCTCACATATGTCATAGTTACCTCCAAAAATAAATAAGATGGTCCTAGAGGACCAACTTTTCAAAACCCTTCTCGCTTATTCTGACATCAACCTCTTGACCGGGACGCGGGTAACCGTACAGCTTCAAGTACTTCCAAAAAACTGCTTTTCCAATCGCCATGGATTTCTCAACCTTACGCTCATCGTGTATGACGAAGGTGGTTTTGTCTGTCTCACCATCCATCTGATAACTAATACCGTCCGGTAGTTTCAAATTGATTTTAGAAACCCCGTCTGACAGCACCACATGTAAGCTGTCATCCATTGCCGAGGCCCCAAAGATCTCTCCCGAAGATTTCACTTCCATCTCCTCGATCTTAAACTTGTAGACCCCTCTGTATTTCTCGTCATCCACTGTCTGATTCATAAACTCTTCTAACGTTTTTGTTTTTGTTTCTGTTGACATATTCTTATACCTCCTTATTAAATCTGATCCTCACATCACAGACATACTGTCTGCTACAATCCACCTTCTTCATTATGTCTCCTGTGGACGCCCCCTTCGCGAGCATCTTCTCTATTTCTTGTCTCTTATCACCTCTCTTATCCCCGTCTTTACTAGAGGCTACCTCCTCTATTGTCTTCTTATCGAGATCGAGTAACCATACTGTCATAGGCCCTCCTCATCGGGTTTGTACTCATCCATTATATTGTTAAGAAGATCTCCTATTGCTACCTCGGTAGTTTTGAAAGCTGTTGTAACACTCCCCTGATCCTTCAGAAACTGTATAAAACCATTATTCTTCAGGTTAAACCTACCAAAAGCAGTATACGGCTCCCATCCCGCTAGTCTTGCATCGTCCCGTGATACACCATACGCTGTTTCATAGAACGCCCCCTGATCTGGATAGATAGACGCTAGAAGAGACGTTACACTAGCGTATAACCTACCTCTATATCTATACTCTGTCGTTGTATTGTCGTTCACTGTCTTGGTGCTCTTCTTACAAACACTCTTAACACACATTTCTTCCATACAACCCACTTGCCCATCATCATACATATACTTTTCGGTGTTGATGATGTCACCTGTGTGACACCCCTAGGGATCCACACTCCTCACCTAGGGATCCACACTCCTCACCTCACCTCACCTAGGGATCCACACTCCTCACCTAGGGATCCACACTCCTCACCTAGGGATCCACACTCCTCACCTAGGGATCCACACTCCACGATCAGAGATCCACACTCCTCACCTAGGGATCCACACTCCACGATCAGAGATCCACACTCCTCA
>Ga0209344_10005441_pt1 | contig 10983 bp, 12 predicted proteins | sample Cruoilmetagenom6_FD_187293 | JGI IMG/M metagenome (GOLD analysis project Ga0209344, IMG submission 187293) | Oil polluted marine microbial communities from Coal Oil Point, Santa Barbara, California, USA - Santa Barbara Oil Seep Sample 6 (SPAdes)... | ecosystem: Environmental > Aquatic > Marine...
GCTGAAATTACTCCTTCACCCAAACAGTGACGTGATGTCGCCAACAAGGAGTCCCACAACTTGACTTCAAATTTATACGGAGTGTTAATACGTATTCTAGTGAATTGGGGGAGGAGAATAGGTGATGCTGCCAGAGATAAAACCTCATAGTGATGCGATGGCGTCCACTGCTCACGGCATGGTTGGCGGCATCGTCTGGCAAACGATTGCTGTGTCCCTTGTTTCAGCCTGCGTCATTGTCACAGCGATGACATTGGGCGCATTGGGGCAGATGCCTTTGTGGGGTGTTGGGCTCACTGTCTATGCGTTTGTCTATTTTAGTTACACCGCCTTGCATGAAGCTGTTCATCAAAACATCACGGGTAATTGCCATGACATCGCGTGGTTGAACAAAGCCATCGGAACTTTGTCGTCCTTCCTTTTGCTGCATTCCTACGACATGCATCGCACGATCCATCTTACACATCATCGCACGACAAATGACCCTGAGCACGACCCCGACCATTGGGTGAATGGATCCAACGTCTTTATGACGGCGCTGCACAGCATGACAATCTTCAATGGTTACTTTCTTTATTGTCGGCGCCATTGGGACGATGAGAAAATGCGCACGGCCTTCAAAGTTGGATTGCGTGACACCTTAATTTCCATGAGCGCGCTCGTGTTGATCGCGGTATTTGCGGACTGGAAGTTGGCGTTATTCGGTTATCTGTTACCTGCGAGCCTGGCTGCGATGACTTTGGGACTATTGTTCGACTATGTGGTGCATACGCCTTACAAGGCACGCGCTCGTTTTGAGAACACTCGTGTCTTCGTATTTCCAAGCTGGCTCGATACGATAGTTACTTGGTGTTATGTGCAGCAGAACTACCACGGCGTACATCACGCCTTTCCTCGCATCCCGTTCACGAGGTACCGAGATTTTTTTCGTGCAACAGAAGAAGATATTGTGAATGCCGGTATGCCCGTTGCAAGACCATTAGGCTAATCGCCTTATCCCTGCTTTACAGCGCTTTCGTGCCAGCGTCGCAGAGCCAGATGCTCCAACAGGGTCAGGCTAAAAAAAATCACGATGCCGAGCGCAGAAAGCAAAAGAAGTGCAGCAAACATAGTGGGTACCTGCAATCGGTTGCCCGCCTCAATGATGCGCCAGGCAAGCCCGGTGCCCGCACCAGAACCCGCAACAAACTCTGCCACCACTGCGCCAATGAGCGCCAGCCCGCCCGAAATCTTCATGCCGCCCAGAATGTAAGGCAAGGCCGAGGGCAGCTGTAGCGACCAGAGTCTTTGCCAGCGGGTGGCTCCATAAAGCGTGAAAAGATCCATCAAATTGTGGTCGACAGAACGCAGACCGAGTGTGGTGTTTGACAGGATAGGGAAGAAAGCAACAATCCACGCGAGGATGAGCAGGGCGGCATTCACATTGTCAAAGCCCACCCAAATGAGAACCAATGGAGCGATGGCGACCACAGGCGTTACCTGCAGGATCACGGCATAAGGAAAGAGAGCAAATTCAATAACTCGGCTTTGTGAAAATAGGATGGCAAGGGTCACGCCGCCAATCACTGCCAGTGCAAAAGCTAGTAGTGTGATGCGCAAGGTTACCCACAAAGATCCCATCAGGCTGGTAAAATTTTCAACGAGTGCCGCAATGATACGGCTGGGCCTGGGAAGGACAAACTCTGGAACTTCATAGAAAAGCACGGCTGCGTCCCAGAGGAAATAGACAAACAGGCCAACAAAAATCGGCAAGGCAATTTGAGTGAGATGAGCACGGTTCATGATAATTCCCCGCGCAGCGCAGCTGAGACATGACGGCAATGATTGAAATACTTCGGGGATTGGCGAAATGCAAGACCACGCGGGTAGGGCGCGTCTATCGCTAAATCTGCAACAATGCGCCCAGGTTGATCCACGTCGTCACCATCTGTGCCCATCACCAGGATGCGCTCTGACAGATAGACGCTTTCATAAACACTATGGGTCACGAACACGACGGTCCATCCCATCTCGCGCCAGAGCGTCAATAAATCATCATCCAGTTTTTCACGTGTGAATTCATCGAGTGCGGCGAAAGGCTCATCCATCAGCAGGACAGGCGGCTCGGTCACCAGTGCACGTGCAATGGAAACACGCATCGCCATACCGCCTGAAAGCTCGCGCGGCAATTTTTCGCTGTCCTCCAGGAGGCCAACACGCTCAAGTGCAGCATTAATCTGCGGGCGCGCTTCCTCACGCTCAATGCCCTGGAGTTTCAACGGCAAATAGACATTCTCAAAAACAGAGCCCCACGGCAACAACGTCGCATTTTGAAAAACAAAACCAAGGTCGGCAGCGCGGGCGCCGCCAGAGTGTTGCCAATTTATCTGACCGTCTGATGGCTCAAGCAGACCCGCAAGCAGGCGCAACAAGGTGCTTTTTCCACACCCCGACGGGCCGACAAGGGACACGAATGATCCTTGAGCAATCGTCAGATCAATATTTGAAACTGCTGGCAAGTCCGCACCATAAGCCTTGGTAACTCCACTAAGAGTTACCAAGGGGGATCTGGTTTCACGGTTTGTCACGGGGAGCGTCATTCGCTGGTGAGTTCCGCTTTCAAGTCCAGTCCATAGCCTTTGTTGACGAAGTCTAGCGTGTAAGCAGCGTGCCAATCCAAGTCTGTTTCATAGACGCCGCTGGCGGACATCACGTCGAAGAAGGTTTTCCAACGCTCTTCTGTCATAGCCCCTAGCCCGAGCGTCTCCGCATCGCCCGACATGGCAATGCCATAGTCGTTGAGCTTCACAATGGCTTGGGCAATAACATCGGCTGTCATGTCAGGGTTGTCGGCCATGATAAGGGCATTAGCGGGGGAGGGATCACCGTAGAGATAAGACACCCAGCCTTTGATCGTGGCGTTCACAAACGCCTGCACAATCTCTGGCTCTGCATCAATCATGGAATTGTTGGCGAGGATAAAAGTGGCGTATCCCGGATACCCATGGTCGGCGAGCAGGAAGACTTGCGGTGTGAACCCGGCTTCCTTCTCAATTGAATAGGGCTCAGAGGACAAATAGCCTTGCTGGATCGCACTTTCGTCCACCAGGAAAGGGGCGAGGTTAAACGTGTATTTGCGGATTTGATCGTCGGTGAAACCAAAGCGGGATCGCAACCACACCCAGAAGGCGCTGATCGTCGCGTCTGATACCATGATGGGCATGCCCCGCATATCTTCCAGGCTGTTTACGTCGTCGCGTGGATGCGTGATGAGAACTTGAGGGTCTTTTTGGAAAGACGCCATCACAGCCTTCGCACCCGCATTTGCCGCAACAATGTTCAACGGAATGAAGCTATTGGACCCCATGCCAAAATCGACACTGCCAACCGCCAATAATTGAGGCACATTGATGCCGGGTCCCCCTTGGCGGATTGTGACATCCAGGCCAGCGTCAGCGTAATATCCATTTGCTACCGCCTGATAAAATCCACCATGCTCTGCCTGCGCCTTCCAGTCGGTGACGAAGGTGAGGGGACGGAGGCCTGTTTCCGCAACAGGCGTCTGGTTTGGTGAATAAAGCGAAAAGACCAGCAGGGCCAATGCCACTAAAATGACAGCGCCCCCAATCATTGCATTGCGGTTCATGATTTCCCCCGACCGAAAATATGAGAGCAGTTTAGCAGGGAAGGGAGAGTTTCATACCCCTACATTGCCTCGCAAGTCGCCTGACGTCGGACGGCATCCAATTCTGAAAACCGATCTTCTGAGGCGATCAGCGTTCTAAAGAGCACAACGCCTGTGTCACTGGGCGCAATAACAATTGGCGCGCCACCCAGGCCTGAAACCTGATCAGGCGTCTTCACAAGCACAACTTCCACCCTGTCTTTGTCGAGCTGACTGTCGTTCACAACAAAAAAATTATCCGTATCGTCGCCAAACATAGACAGCGAGAAATAGGTGTCGACCGGTACTGGCGCCGAAATCCTCAACGCTTGCTTGGACACATCAAATGCACAAATTGTGTAAATCAGGTCGGGACTTGGGCGTACCACAGTGCGGCTATCACTGGTTGGACGATCCGCGTGATTGGGTATGTTTACGCCGACGTTTTCTGCAAGTCCGGCCGTGAGGCGGCTCATGACAAAATTGGGCCAAACCAGAATAGTGGTGAGGTGGACAATGGCTGCGAGGATCAGCGTGGCAGCAATCAGGTAAGGCCAAGACTTCATGAGCATGACTCCTTGGCAATCGTCGGCAGGTCAATGCCACCTAGATTTGAATAAGTTGCTTCTGCCGGGTTGTAGAGACGTAGTGTCAGACTGAAGCTATCGCCTACATTTTCGTCACTGCTGGGCGCAATGAAGCCAGTGGGAATGCCATTTTCACCAGCACCGTCAGGGCTCACACTAATCGTAAAGCTATCGTCTGCGTTTCGTGAGACCGTATTCATGGCTTGGCTGTACCGGTTTTGCGGATTGGCAATGAGATAATGATCCGCGGCATAGGCTGTGATGCTCCACCAGCGTGTGGCGAGAGGCTTGCCCTCCAGCCTATATTGGCACGCAGTGGAAAGCGGCTCTCCCTCATCGTCCAGCGTCGCCGTAAAGTACACAGTTTCACTTTTATTGAGCGCGAGTAATCCGGCACGAGCCACGGCTGCGCGGGCATAAGGATCGGCTTGTTCGCTGCCGATGTTGGGATCTGTATGCCACGCACCATTTTGTAACGCCGTGCCAAGGCCAGAGTTTATGGCCCAATAGGCGGACCCTAAACCCATAAGCAATGCTGCGACGAGCACGCCGACGCATTTAAGCAGAAATGTCACGATAATCCCCCAAAGCACCCAAGTAGCCCCAACGCCAAACAATCGACAGGCGGTGTTTGGTGATTCTAGGGCGAACCCGCCGCAGACGCCAGAGCTGGTCGTTAGTTGGGTTAACGGCCAATATTTTCGCCACCTCGGCGAAAGTCAGGCCTTGGGCTGGTTTGCTGCCTGTGAGTTTCACGAAACAAATTTGAGAGGGATGCATAAAATTGACGGATCTCTGAGGGGTGTTCTGACACCGGCGCATCTGCAGACTGTGTGGGTCTGCGGACAGGGGCTGGCCGACCTCCCGCCAAATCTGTCATGGGGCGACCTTGGTGAACTGCCTTCATGAATGAAGCCCACGTTTGAGCGCTGATGCCGCCACCTTCCGTATCTTTCATTGGTGAGGCATCATCATGACCAAACCAAATTCCGGCAACTTGATCTGCCGTGTAACCGATGAACCAGGCGTCTCGTGAACCTTGGCTAGTGCCTGTTTTACCCGCGGCAGGTCGTCCGCCAATGGCGGCGTCATGACCCGTGCCGGTTAAGATGACTTGATAGAGCAGATAATTCATCGACGTGGCGGCACCCGGTGCCACGACACGTGTTGCTAGCGATTGGTGCTCGTAAAGTATGTCTCCATTTGGCGTTTGAATTTGCGTGATGCCAAACGGCGTCGCTTTGAACCCACCATTTGCGAAAACCGCATACGCTGATGTGAGGTCCAGCAAGTTTACTTCTTCGGTACCAAGGGCCAAAGAAGGGTGCGAAGCGAGCGGGGAGGTAATGCCCAAACGTTCCGCAACATCAATGACTTTGGAGCGCCCAACTTGTTCAGACAAGCGAACGGCGACCGTATTGATCGAAAATTTCATCGCATCAAGGAGCGTCACGCGACCGCGGAACCGGCCACCATTATTGGGCGACCAGCCATCTACAAAAATGGGTCCAGCACTGACCCGGCTTTCTGGAGCGAGCCCATTTTCGATCGCGGCCAAATATACGAATGGTTTGAACGCTGAGCCTGGTTGACGTTCTGCTTGCACTGTCCGGTTGAATTGGCTGGCAAGGTAATCACGCCCCCCCACCATTGCTCTCACTGCGCCATCAACGTCGAGGGACACAAGCGCGCCTTGGGTTGGTGGTTCAGTGTTGGTTTCTTCCAAACTTGCTTCGCGGTTGGTGATGGCATCGGCAATGGTAATCTCGCCTGCGGCTTGCTGGCCGGGATCAAGCGTCGTCCGCACGATCAATTGACCGGTCATATCCGGAAGCAATATTGAAACTTCTTCCGCGATCCAGTCCACGAAATATTGTGACCCCTGGCGCGGCGCTCTTTCAACAATGGTTGCAGGCGTCGCACGGGCGGCAAACACTTGGCCTTCAGTCAAAAATTCATTGTCCACCAAACGGCGCAGGACGAGTTCTCCTCTCAACTGCGCACGCTGTAGATCATTCGTTGGTGCATATCGGGAAGGTGCCTTGATCAGTCCCGCCAAAAGAGCTGCCTCAGCAAGGGTTACCTCTCGCGCTGATTTGTCGAAATAATGCCGTGAGGCTGCTTCCACGCCATATGAACCAGCACCCATATAGATGCGGTTCAGATAAAGCGTAAAAATCTCATCCTTGGTGTACTTATATTCCAGCCATATCGTGACAAGCGCTTCTTGCGCTTTGCGCCACAGTGTGCGTTCAGGGCCTAGGTAAAGGTTTTTGGCCAGCTGCTGTGTAATGCTGGAGCCGCCTTGTGAGATGTAACCGGCCTTAATGTTCACCCACATGGCGCGGGCGATACCGTAAAAGTCAAATCCGGGATGCTCGTAAAAACGATGGTCTTCGGTGCTCAGGACGGCCTGCTTGAGATAGGTTGGCAACTCATCCAAGGGGACAATGGCGGCGTATCGCCCACCTCGATTGGCAATTTCATCACCCTCGCGGTCGAGAACCGTTAAGGCCAGCGCGTCTGCGCCAAGGGGCCCAAGAAGCTGGCGTTCCATTTTCGGTAACGTGTCGAGAACCAATATGCCAAATATAACCGAACCGACAAAAATCGACACTCCCAACAGGCGCACCCATAGGGATCGCTTGCGTGTCCCTTTTTTAGGCACTTCGTGATCGTTGTGTCTGTCTGTCACCCTGGTCTCACTTCTCTAAACGCGCATTTGTGCCGAATTGACACACAAAGGGCGTTGTCGGACGCCTCTTCACAGGTCTTTCGCAATCCGCGTGCCGCCCGATGTTTGCCGTACTGCTTGTGCTGCCTTCTCGGAATTGGCATAGAGTGCGCTATGGATAAACACCCCCACCCGAAGGGGGAGCGGAGTTGGTATGGAAGAGCAGCCATTTTGGAAGACCAAACGTCTCGATGAGATGTCCCGGACGGAATGGGAATCCTTGTGCGATGGATGCGCCAAATGTTGCCTCATAAAACTTGAAGACGAAGATACTGAGGAGCTGGAATATACAGACATTGTCTGCGACCTTCTGGATTGTGAAAGCTGCCAATGTTCCGACTATCCCAACCGCGCCATAAAAGTCCCCGATTGTGTCGAACTCACGCCAACAAACGTAAGTCAACTTTCCTGGATGCCATCGTCATGTGCCTATCGATTGATTTCTGAGGGAAAGGACCTCGCTTGGTGGCACCCTTTGCTCAGCGGTGAAAAAGAAAGCGTCCACTTGGCTGGCGTTTCGGTTCGCGGGCGTGTGGTGCGGGAAGACGAGGCAGATATGACGGACCTGGAAGAGCGTATCGTTAGCTGGCCTGAACAACCGACGCCTGAATAGTTTTTGAGACAACTAAGAAAAGTAAAACGAACGTCTTGACATCGGTGCGCTCATCACCATCTCTTAGTACATATCCACACATGCATCCAGAGAGAACGGAATGACGGAAAGTGATCCGGCAGAAGCCTTAGCTGTGCCTCAGCCAGACTGGACGGAAATTTTAATAGCATTTCAAAGTGGCGAACCGCTGAAGCCGGTCGCCATCAAAAATGGTGTGAGCGTCCAGAAAATTTCGGCACATGCGCGGAAAGAAAAATGGCCCCGTCGATCCTCGAAAAAAAGTGTTCGGGGTACAACGCCGCAAACGACAGATCAATTGATGAGACGCTTGGCTGGGTTGGTCGAACGCCAAGTTGCCGAAATTGAGACGCGGCTAACCGAGGCAAGTGAGGCGCGCGACCATGAACGCGATGCGCGCACACTTTCAAACTTGACCCGGACGTTAGACAAGCTCGTAGAACTTAGGCGCGACGCAGAAGAAGAGGCTGAAATAAAAAAACGGCAAGCACGCGACTTAGAGATGTCAAAGGGAGAAGGAAGCAATGCCGATACCATCAGAGCCGACCTTGCGCGCCGTCTCGCTCGCATCATTGCCGCCACATCTTGTTCGGCAGTTTCTTGATGGGCTCTCTGGACCAGAACTAGTTTTCCTAGCCCATGACTGGTCATTTTGGGCGCGTGCCTCACAAATTCCTCCTCTGGGAGATTGGACGACATGGCTTATTCTGGGAGGTCGGGGCGCTGGGAAAACACGCGCTGGCGCAGAGTGGGTGCGAGCCGCAGTCGAGCAAAAAAGAGCAGGCAATATTGCACTGGTCGGCGAAACTTATGCCGATGCCCGTGATGTGATGGTGGAGGGCACTTCTGGTTTGAGAGCCTTGGGAGCACGTCATGCGCGTCCGCGGTATGAAGCCACGCGACGTCGATTGTTATGGCCAAACGGGGCGGTCTGCTCTTTGTTCTCGGCGAGTGACCCAGAAGGGTTGCGCGGTCCTCAGTTTGATGCTGCCTGGTGCGACGAGGCGGCAAAATGGCCGGATGCAGAATCCGCTTGGGCAATGTTGCAGTTTGGTCTGAGATTGGGAGAGCAACCTCGGCAGGTCGTGACGACAACACCGCGTGCGGTCCCTTTGGTGAAAAAACTGCTGTCAGACGAAAGCGTCAATGTCACCCGCGCATCGACATACGACAATCGATCAAACCTTGCAGATGCCTTTTTTTCGACGATCATCAAAACCTATGAGGGAACACGGTTGGGCCGCCAGGAGTTGAACGGCGAATTGCTGGATGATGATCCAGACGCTTTGTGGTCACGCTCGATGATCGAGAAGACCAGGTGTCAGGCAGCACCCAATCTGAGCCGTATCGTGGTTGGCGTCGATCCGCCCGCGACATCTGGCGCAGGTGCCGATGAATGCGGCATCGTCGTGGCGGGCCGGACAGATGACGGTAACTTTTACGTTGTGGCGGATCGGTCTCGTGGGCGTGCGAAACCGGCGCAATGGGCAGCGCGTGTTGTCGCTGCGTTTGATGAATTTGATGCCGATAGGGTCGTCGCCGAAGTGAACCAGGGCGGCGAGATGGTGGCGAGTGTGTTGCAACAAGTCGCGCCACATCTGCCCATTCGCCAGGTCCGCGCAACGCGTGGGAAATGGGTGCGTGCCGAACCCGTCGCTGCCTTGTTTGAACAAGAGCGTGTGCATCATGTGGGAGCATTCGCGACCTTGGAAGATCAGATGTGCAATTTTTCCGGAGATGGAAAAAGTCCTGATCGGTTGGATGCGATGGTGTGGGCCATCACAGACTTGATGCGCACGTCGGGCGATCCAGCCATACGAAAACTCTAGTTACATTTTGACACCTGACTCCGGCAAAGGAATTGGTATGACAGAAAATCTGGGTGCAACGCGCGCCGGACAGGGCCTTTGGGCGCGGTTTTTTAACCGAACAACACAGGTTCAAAACACAAAGGCCAGTGCTGTTGGATCTCTCATCGCCTTGAGTACCCTTGGCCGACCTGTTTGGACGCCGAGGGATTACGACCGATTAGCGCGAGAGGGATATGAACAAAATGCAGTGGCGTTTCGTTGCGTGCGTATGATTGCGGAGGCGGCTGCATCAGTTCCCTGGTTGCTTTATGAGAACGCGGTCGAACTTGAAGAACATCCTCTCCTGTCACTTTTGGCGCGTCCCAACTTGGGCGAAGGCGGCGTTGAGTTTCTAGAAGCTTGGTATGGCCATCTGCAAGTGGCGGGAAATGCGTATCTGGAAGCTGTTACAATTGGAGAAACAGTGCGAGAGCTGCACGTGTTGCGGCCTGACCGTATGAAAGTGGTGCCCGGCCCTCGCGGCTGGCCCGATGCCTTTGAGTATGCGGTGAATGGACGAACCATCATGTTCCGCGATGAACCCGATCATCCCATCTTGCACATGAAAGCGTTTCACCCAACCGATGATCACTATGGCCTGTCCCCTCTGGAAGCTGCGGCAAAGGCGGTGGATATTCACAATGCCGCCGGGGCATGGAACAAGGCGCTGCTCGACAATGCGGCCAGACCATCTGGTGCGCTAGTTTATAAGGGCGTTGGCGGAGATCAGTCGCTGAATGACGAACAATTTGAACGCCTAAAGACGCAACTTGAGGAAAATTATTCCGGGGCAGGAAATGCCGGAAGGCCTTTACTTCTTGAAGGCGGCCTTGATTGGCAACAAATGGGTTTGGGCCCGCGTGATCTTGACTTCAATGAGGCCAAAAACGCTGCCGCTCGTGAAATTTCATTGGCATTTGGTGTGCCGCCCATGCTGCTTGGTATTCCTGGTGACAACACGTTTGCCAATTATAAAGAAGCGAACCTTGTCCTGTGGCGCCAAACAGTTTTGCCCTTGGTTCGAAAAACAGTAACGGCTTTCTCGCATTGGCTGGTCCCGCGGTTCGGGGATTTTCTTCGTCTGGATATTGATCTGGATGCTGTGTCGGCACTGACTTTGGAGCGCGATGGTCTATGGACCCGCATGAAGGAAGCGGATTTCCTCAGCGATGACGAGAAACGAGCAACAGTTGGATACGGGCCTCAGGTTGTGCCGCATCAATGAACAATGAGGGACAGATGGCTGATGACCCGAGAAAATGGCATCTCGACAAGCGCGTGCCGATTGCTCTCATTTTGGCAATTCTCATTCAAACGGCGGGCGCGCTCACATGGGCAGGGGCCGCAGCTGAGAGGATTAATCAGTTGGAACGCCAAGTAATGGGAGGAAGCGATCTGGGCGAACGAACAGCGAGACTTGAAGAACAGGTAGCTTTTTCGCGGGCGTCGCTTGAGCGTATTGAGGGAAAATTGGATCGCGTGATTGCAGCCGACTAATGGTGGATGGCAGGTCCAATCACTACAATTCATTTGGCAGG
>Ga0209344_10005442_pt1 | contig 10981 bp, 11 predicted proteins | sample Cruoilmetagenom6_FD_187293 | JGI IMG/M metagenome (GOLD analysis project Ga0209344, IMG submission 187293) | Oil polluted marine microbial communities from Coal Oil Point, Santa Barbara, California, USA - Santa Barbara Oil Seep Sample 6 (SPAdes)... | ecosystem: Environmental > Aquatic > Marine...
AAATATAAGACTCCGTATTTTCAAAGTCTTCCTTTCTGTTTTCAATGATTTTTTCCAATTCTGAAAGAAATCCGAAATTTGAATTATTTTCTTCCATCCAACAAGTATCGGTTCCTTTGTGGCAAACAGGTCCGGTGGGATTTACCTTTATCAATAATGCATCGTTATCACAATCTACCGCTATTGAAACCAATTCCAGAAGATTACCACTCTCTTCCCCTTTCGTCCAAAGCCTGTGTTTGCTTCTGCTGAAGAACGTAACTTTTTTAGATTCATTTGTTTTAAGAAATGCCTCTTCATTCATATAGCCGAGCATCAAAACTTTTTGCGTCACGTTATCCTGAATTATAGCAGGAACCAATCTGTCTGTATATTTTTCAAAATCTATTTTCATCTTTTCTTATTTTTTCTAATAATTCAATTTTTCGTCATTCGTCCTTCATCCTTCGTCGTTCGTCCCTCGTAACTCGTATAGGTATTCCCTGTATTTCTAATTCATTTTTTAAATCGGTTATCGTAATTTCCTTAAAGTGAAAAACGCTGGCGGCCAAAGCGGCATCAGCTTTTCCATTTTTAAAGGTATCCGTGAAATGTTGCATAGTTCCCGCGCCGCCCGAAGCTATTATTGGAATATTCAAGGTTGTGGAAAGCTTTGCCAAAGCCTCATTCGCAAAACCATTTTTTGTACCGTCATGATCCATGGAGGTAAAAAGAATTTCTCCTGCGCCACGTTGCTCCACTTCTTTTGTCCATTCAAAAAGATCTAAATCTGTAAGCACCTTCCCTCCCATCAAATGTACTTTCCAGCAGCCATCAATTTGTTTTGCGTCAATGGCAACCACGATACATTGTGAGCCAAATCTTGAAGCCAGTTCATTGATTAACTGTGGATTTTTTACTGCGGAAGAATTTATTGAAACTTTATCTGCTCCGTTATTTAATAGAATTTCAACGTCTTCCACCGAAGAAATTCCGCCGCCAACGGTAAACGGGATATTGATGGCTTCTGCAACTTTTAAAACCAAATCTGCCAAAGTTTTTCTACGCTCTTCTGTTGCTGAAATATCCAGAAAAACAAGTTCGTCCGCCCCGTTTTCTGAATAGAATTTTGCCAATTCCACAGGATCTCCGGCATCGCGTAAATCGAGAAAATTTATTCCCTTAACGGTTCGTCCGTTTTTAATATCGAGACACGGTATAATTCTTTTAGTTAGCATAATTTGAGATACGAGTTACGAACGACGAACGACGAACAACAAGATGTTAAAATTTGAGGTAGGAGCAATGAAAAGCGAGGGATGGAAAAATCATTCATAATCTTTTTCTTGCTGTTTTTATAGAGGCTACTGTGATGGCTACTAATTCGTTGCTTTCATTTATTAATTCTTTAATGTTTTCGCTGTTTTGTGAATTAATTTCTATTAAAATCTCTAACCAAAACATACTTTCGTCAGCTTCTTCTTCCACAATTTTTAATTTATTTATAAAATCGCGGTCAGATTTTGCACGGTTAGCGGCTCGATAATTGGCGCCAACTGAACTTGATGACCGAATAAGTTGGCGTACAATGGAGTCGAATTCTCTTGACTTTGGAATTTTTGTACACAAGGCCAAACAATCCAAAGTAAACTTTTTGGTTCTAGCTTTTAAATCCTGCATATCCTTTTATTTTTTAATGTTAGACAAATTCAATTTAATGATTATCTCAATTATTTAATTATTAGTAACCTTTCATTTTTCACATAACTCAAAACTCGTTCGTAGCTCGTCGCTCGTCGCTCAAACCTCGTCGCTCAAAATATAATTTTCAAGTTGTTTTAAACTAATTCTGTTTTCATAAATGGCTTTTCCAATAATCACTCCCTCGCAACCTATTTCTGCTAGTTTTGGGAGTTCTTCGAAAGTTGAGATTCCACCGGAGGCTATCAATTTCAAAGTAGGTCTCGACTGCGCTCGACCGGACAAGCGACTACCATTCAAAATTTTGCGGTACAAATCAAATGAAGGGCCTTGTAACATTCCATCTTTACTGATATCTGTGCAGATTACGTAACTAATTCCTGCTTCAATGTACTTTTGAATAAATGGTATTAAAGCTTCGTTAGAATCTTCTGTCCAGCCGCTTATCGCTACCATTTCATCTTTGGCATCAGCTCCCAAAATAATTTTTTCACTTCCGAATTTTTGCAACCAATTTTTAAAAATCTCAGGTTTTTTAACGGCTACACTCCCTCCGGTGATTTGGTTTGCGCCACATTCAAATGCTGTTTTTAAATCTCCATCTGTTTTTAAACCGCCGCCAAAGTCAATTTTTAGAGAGGTTTTTAAAGCGATTTCTTCCAAAATTTTATGGTTTACGATGTGTTTGCTTTTGGCGCCATCTAAATCAACTAAGTGCAAATACTTAATCCCATGCGCTTCAAACTTTTTTGCAACCTCAATCGGATTCTCGTTGTAAATCTTTTTGGTGCTGTAATCGCCTTTGGAAAGGCGTACACACTTGCCATCTATTATATCTATTGCTGGTATTATTCGCATATTATAGTTCTAAGAAGTTTTTTAAAATTTGTTCGCCAGCAGTACTGCTTTTTTCCGGGTGAAATTGCACGCCGTAAAAATTATCTTTTTTTAATGCCGAAGTGTACTGGATTCCGTATTCAGAGGTTGCAATAGCTTCTTCACATAAAGGTGCGTAATAACTATGCACTAAATACATAAACTCGTTTTCTGTAACATTTTTAAACAGACTGGATTTCAAATTTGATATTTGGTTCCAACCAATTTGCGGCACTTTTAAATCATTTGAAAATTTTATCACATTCACATCAAAAACACCTAAACCATTCGTATTTCCTTCTTCGGAAGAATTGCATAGCAATTGCATTCCCAAACAGATTCCCAAAACGGGTTGTTTTAATGAAGGAATGACTTTGTCCAAGCTGGAAGCTTTCAATTTTGCCATCGCGCTACTCGCCTCGCCAACTCCCGGAAAAATTACTGTATCAGCAATACGAATTTCAGTTTCACTATCCGTCAAGATGGCATTATATCCAAGCCTTTTCAAAGCAAATTTGATACTCTGAATATTCCCAGCGCCGTAATCAATTATTACAATTTTCATATTTCCCATTTCGTATTTTAATATTTCGTCGCTCGTCGCTCGAACCTATAATCTCCCTTTTGTTGATGGTAAAATCATTTTTTCGGCATCGCGCTTTACCGCCATTTTTATCGCCTTTGCGAAAGCTTTAAAGATTGCCTCAATCTTGTGGTGCTCGTTGGTTCCTTCGGCTTTAATATTGAGATTTGCCTTTGCGCCATCGGTAAAGCTTTTGAAGAAATGGTAGAACATTTCAGTAGGCATTTGGCCAATCATTTCACGTTTGAAATCTGCATCCCAAACCAACCAATTACGTCCACCAAAGTCGATTGCAACTTGTGCCAAACAATCGTCCATTGGAAGGCAAAAACCGTAACGCTCCATTCCCAATTTATCGCACAAAGCTTTATTAAAAACTTCGCCTAAGGCAATGGCGGTGTCCTCAATAGTGTGATGCTCGTCCACTTCCAAATCGCCTTTTACTGTGATTTCTAAGTCCATTTGACCATGTCTTGCCAATTGGTCCAGCATATGATCAAAAAAGGAAATGCCTGTGTTTATATCGCTTTTGCCGGTACCGTCTAAATTTAATTTTATTGAAATATCGGTTTCATTCGTTTTCCGTTGGATTTCGGCAAATCGTTCTTTCAGTTTTAAAAACTCATAAATGCGCTGCCAATCATTCGTTTCCAGAGCGATGCTCTTTTGAACTTCCTCGGCCTTTGTGGAAATTTCAGTTGTTCCTAAATTGGTTTTGTCATCGATAAATATTCCTTTGGCGCCAAGGTTTTTGGCAAGTTCAATATCTGTCAACCTATCTCCTATTACGAACGAATTTTCAAGATCGTAATCTTCTGAAAAATATTCCTGCAGCAAACCAACACCCGGTTTTCGAGTATTTGCTTTTTCGTGTGGAAAAGTTTTATCAATCAAAACATTTTCAAAAACAACACCTTCATTTTCAAAAGATTTCATAATAAAATTATGCACGGGCCAAAAGGTTTCCTCGGGAAAAGAATCTGTTCCCAATCCATCTTGGTTGGTAATCATTACCAATTCAAAATCCAATTCCTTTGCAATTTTTCCCAAATAGGTAAAAACTTTCGGGTAAAAAATCATTTTTTCAAAAGCATCAATCTGTTCGTCCACGGTTTCCTTTATAATCGTGCCGTCGCGGTCTATAAATAGTACACGTTTCTTCATTGTTTCAATGTTTTTAAGATGGTTATTAGTTTCTTGTTTTCTGAATTTGTACCTATAGTTATTCGAAGTGTATTCCCGCATAATGCTTGTGAACTTCTATTTCTAACTACGATGCCATTCTCCAACAATTGTGCATATCGTTTTTCAGCATTATCCACTTTTATTAGGATGAAATTTGCATCAGTTTGAAATATTTTTTTTATAAAATCTACTTCAACCAAAGCTTTAAGTAAAGTTTCTTTTTCTGCTTTTAAGGAAAGTAAATCATTTTTAATTTTTTCTGTATTTTGAAGTTGTGCAATTGCTGTTTGTTGCGTGAGTTTATTAATGTTGTACGGAGGTTTGATTTTGTTTAAAACTGTAATGATTTCCGTAGAAGCATAACAAATTCCCAAGCGAATTCCCGCCAAACCGTATGCTTTTGAAAGTGTTTGTGTAACAATCAAATTTGGAAAATCGTTCAATTTTTCAATCCAACTTTCCGCATTTGCAAAATCGATATAGGCTTCATCAATAACCACTATTCCTTTAAAAGTGTTTAGCAATTCAACTATTATTTCAGAAGCAATTAATTTACCCGTCGGATTGTTGGGAGAGCAGATGAATAAAAGCTTCGTTCGTTTATCAGCAGTTATTGAAATTTCATCCAAGTTGGGTTGAAAATTTGAATCGAGTAGCACTTCCCTATTTTCAATATTGTTCAAATTTGCCAAAACACTGTACATTCCATAGGTTGGAGGCAATGTGATTATATTGTCTATAGGTGGCTCGCAAAAGGCTCTGAAAATTAAATCGAGTACTTCATCGCTTCCGTTTCCTAACAAAATTTGATTGGTTGGAATATTTTTTTGTTTAGAAAGAATAGTTTTCAGCTCACGTTGTTGCGGATCTGGATAACGGTTTACATTGGTTTCAAATGGATTCTCGTTTGCATCGAGGAAAATCATTTCCTTATCAAAATCCTTGAATTCATCGCGAGCGGAACTGTATGGCTTCATTTTGGCCACGTTTGGGCGAATAAAATTATCGATATTAAAAGCTATTTTATTCATCGTTTTTCCTTTTTAAACTTTCCAATCGTAATGTCACAGCATTTTTGTGCGCCTGCAGCCCTTCCGCTTCCGCCATAATTTCAATCGCATTACCGATATTTTGAATTCCTTTTTTTGAAATTTTCTGAAACGTCATACTTTTCATAAAACTATCCAGACTTACGCCGCTGTACTGCTTCGCGTAACCGTTTGTTGGCAAAGTGTGGTTGGTTCCTGAAGCATAATCTCCCGCACTTTCAGGAGTGTAATTTCCTATGAAAACCGAACCTGCGTTTTTGATATTTTCAAGGAAAAAATCCTCGTCTTTTGAAACTACTATAAAGTGTTCTGGGGCATATTCATTAATAAAGCTGATTGCTTCATAATTGTTTTCAACCAAAATTAGTTTTGAATTGTCAATAGCTTGTTTGGCTATTGTTTTACGAGGCAATGCTTTAATCTGTTTTTCAACTTCTTTCTCTACTAAATTCAAAAACTTTTCCGAAGTTGTAACCAAAATTACTTGACTGTCAGCCCCGTGCTCAGCTTGTGATAATAAATCTGAAGCAACAAACGACGCATTGGCTGTATCATCTGAAAACACCAATAGTTCCGAAGGTCCAGCGGGCATATCTATTGCAACACCGTGTTTGGTGGCTATTTGTTTTGCAACTGTTACAAATTGATTGCCCGGACCGAATATTTTATAAACAGAAGGAATTGTTTCTGTACCAAATGTCATTGCCGCGATGGCTTGAATTCCTCCGATTTTAAAAATCTTAGTAACTCCACAAAGGTTTGCTGTGTATAAAATAGCGGGATTTATTTTTCCTTTTTTATCAGGCGGTGTACAAAGAATTATTTCACTGCAACCTGCAATGTTTGCAGGAACAGCCAACATCAAAACTGTTGAAAATAAAGGTGCTGAGCCTCCGGGTATATAGAGACCAACTTTTTGGATTGGCCGTTTTTCCTGCCAACAACTTACGCCTTCAGTGGTTTCAACCGTTATTCTTTCAGATTTTTGTCCACTGTGGAACTTTTCGATGTTTGCTTTTGCCAAGTTAATTGCACTTTTCAATTCATTGGAAACTTCTTTTTCTGCGTTAGTTATTTCTTCAGCCGAAACCAATAATTCTTCTAATGCAATTCCATCAAAAAGTTGGGTGTATTTTTTTACTGCTGCATCACCTTTTTGTTTTACTTCAGAAAAAATTTCATTCACCGTCGCTTCAATATCGGCAATGGTTTGGGTGGGGCGTTTTAAAAAATCGCTCCAAGTATCAGGTGTGGGGTTGTATATTATTTTCATCTTTTTAAAGTATCATTTTTTCTATTGGGCATACTAAAATTCCTTCGGCGCCAGCTTCTTTAAGCTCTTCAATAACTTCCCAAAAAGTATCGCGATTTACAACGGAGTGTATGCTGCTCCAACCTTCTTCAGCCAAAGGAAGCAGCGTTGGACTTTTCATTCCGGGAAGAATTTTGATTATGTCATCAATTTTGTCGTTTGGTGCATTCAGAAGAACATAGCGCGAATCACGCCCCTGTAATACTGATTTAATCCTAAACTGAAGTTTGTTTAAAACTTCCGTACTTTTTTCTGAAATATTTGGCGAAACAGCCAAAACCGCTTCACTTTTCAAAATGACTTCAACCTCTTTTAAATTATTTTTAAAAAGTGTACTTCCGCTACTCACAATATCGCAAATTGCATCCGAAAGGCCTATGTTTGGTGCGATTTCCACGCTGCCGTTAATAATGTGAAGCTCTGCTTCTATTCCTTTTTCATTTAAATAATTTAGTGTAGTTTCTGGATAACTTGTGGCAATTCTTTTTCCATTGAAATCTTTAATGGAATTGTATTTGAAAGTCTTCGGAACTGCGAGGGAAACCCTGCATTTTGAAAAACCCAAACGTCCAGCTATGGAAATTCCTTCTCCTTTTTCAATCAAAATATTTTCACCGATAATAGCGCAATCCACTACTCCATCCTTTAAATACTGTGGAATGTCACCGTTGCGGAGGTAATAAATTTCCAAAGGAAAATTAGTAGCGGATGCTTTCAACTGGTCACGGCCATTGTCAATATAAATTCCGCAATCTTTTAAAAGCGCTAGGGATTCATCGTGCAGACGCCCAGATTTTTGTACTGCAATTTTTAATTTTTTCATTTTTTGAAATACTATTTAGTTGAGTTATAGGCATAAAAAAACCCGCTTGATTGCTCAAACGGGTTTTGAATATTGTTAGATTTTACACAATAACCATATCACCTCGCGTGAGCGTGGAAAATAATATGATGTAGATGTAAAATTGTTCTGTTCATAATTGTGTGGGCAAATCTAAACAAAAATATGTTCAAAACACTGTGAATATAAAAATTAACGATTTATTAATTTTCGGTTCTATTTATTTACTTTAACCGAACTTAAAAAAACCTGAACCAAAACTCATTATTATGCAGTTAAGTACCATCGATTGGATAATCATCATTTCCTTTTTTATTGTTTTTATCATCATTGGATTGGTAGTGGCAAAAAAGTCTGGGAAAGATTCAAAATCCTTTTTCCTATCTGATAGAAACATGCCCTGGTGGTTGCTTGGGGTTAGTATGGTTGCCACAACCTTTGCGGCCGATACGCCCAATTTTGTCGCTGGCGTTATACGTGAAGACGGCGTATTTGGAAACTGGATTTGGTGGAGTTTTCTTTTAACTGGAATGTTAACCGTTTTTTTCTACGCCAAACTGTGGCGCAGAAGCGGAATAACCACAGACTTAGAGTTCTATGAATTGCGCTATAGCGGAAAAAGCGCTGCTTTCTTAAGAGGATTCCGAGCCATATATCTTGGCGTTTTCTTCAATATTGTAATTATGGCGAATGTTTGCTTGGCAGCGATAAAAATTGGCCATGTAATGTTTGGGCTTTCTTCTATTGAAGTATTATTGATTGCTTCTCCGGTAGTCGTTATTTATTCGGCTTTTGGCGGATTGAAAGGGGTTTTGCTTACGGATTTTGTACAATTTATAATCGCGATGGTCGGAAGTATTTGGGCAACAATTTATATTGTAAATATGCCAGAAATTGGTGGAATTGAAAACCTGCTCTCTACTCCTGCCGTTGCTGCAAAAACTGCGATGCTGCCCGATTTTTCAAAACCTGAATTATTGATCCCGTTACTTATAATTCCGCTTGCCGTGCAATGGTGGAGCGTTTGGTATCCTGGCGCAGAACCTGGTGGTGGTGGATATATTGCACAACGAATGCTTGCCGCAAAAGATGAAAAACATGCAACTTGGGCTACCCTATTTTTCAACTTTGCACATTATGCGCTTCGTCCTTGGCCTTGGATTATTATTGGGTTGGCCTCTATTATTATTTATCCAAATATTGAAAGTTTGCAAGCTGCCTTTCCAAATTTGAATCCTGCCTTTGTTAAAAACGATTTGTCTTATCCTGCGATGCTCACGTTTTTACCAGCGGGATTGTTGGGAATTGTAATAACATCTCTCATTGCTGCTTTTATGAGTACAATTTCTACACATTTGAATTGGGGAAGCTCGTATGTCGTGAATGATTTCTACGTTCGTTTTCTTCGTAAAAAAGCAACAGGAAAGGAACAAGTGGCAGTTGGAAGAATTTCTACAGTTGTAATGATGGTTTTAGCGGGACTACTGGCGCTTGTTTTGGAAGAAGCTCGCGATGGTTTTAATTTGCTGTTATCCATTGGCGCAGGAACAGGTTTGCTGTTTATTCTTCGTTGGTTTTGGAGCAGAATTAATCCATACAGTGAGATTGCCGCAATGCTAATTTCCTTTGTTATCGCCGCTTTCTTTTTTATAAACGGGAAAATGGAAACCCCAATGATTGAAATGGCAGGCCATTGGCAATTGGTATTGAGCGTTGCAATAACCACAATTGGTTGGGTGCTTGTAACTTTAATGACGCAGCCTTCAAATGCCGAAACTTTAAATAGTTTTAACAAACTTATTTTTGGAAATGAATCCAAATTCAAAGGTTTTGGAATGAAAATCCTTGGGTTCTTTGCTGGTGTTGTAGGTGTTTATTGTTCTTTGTTTGCTATTGGAAACTTTATTTATAGCAATACTATCTTGGCCTTTGGTTTAACTGCCGTTGCTGTTATTTGTGGGTTGGTGATTATAAAATCGTTTCAGGGGACAGATTAAGAGTTTTTTTAGGAGCGTATTATTTTTTTATGTCAATCAACTTTAGAATTTTATCCAAATCTTGCATTAAGGGACGATAATGGACTTCTTCGGTTGCGTAACTGGTAATAATAAACATCAATACGTTATTTTCAAATTCCTTTGAATCCAATAAACTTAGGTTGCTTTCTGTGATTTCAGTGTTAGGCAAACCAAGGGACTCAGACACTCCGGCCTTTTCAAAAATGGTGCGCAGGCTATAGTTATTTGTGCGAAACATATCTAGTACTTTTATGCGCTGAATGCCAAGCTCTTCCTCCTGTCTTCGAATATCTTCAATAGTTGAAACCCAATTGGTCAACTGTATTCTCAATTCGGGGTTGGAAAGGTTTTTTAAATTTCCGGAATTGATCATTTCCTGCAAAAGGGAGTTGTTGGGATTAAAAGCTATATCTGTAGAAAATGTAGAATACAACACTTTTGAGAACAGGTCTGCCGAAGGCAGCATAGCATTGGCGTTTGTATATTTCAATATTTTTTTTGCCCCAGTGTAATTGCTTTGGTTGACTGCAATTAATTCCTTTAATTTCAATTTACTGGTTTGAAATTCTTCCTTTAATCCTATTAAATAGGTTTCTTCGTTTTTTTCGGTCAATCTTTTTTGGTTGGCGTTGTTGATGGCAAGGGCAATCAAGATGCCAATTACAACCAAGATAATTTCACCCAAAGCGTAAAAAAGATATTTTGTAAACTTATTTTCAGCGAGTAAATTCTGTCTAATTTTTCTAAAAAATCTCAGCATTTTTTTAAACCATTTTAACGCATTTTACCTCCTTTAACCAAAAGCCAAACCGAAAAAGACATCTCGCCTATTACACTTGGAATAGCCACGAGGGCCAAAAAGATGGAACTGTATTCGTCATAATTGGCCAATAAAAAATGGGCGGCGGTATCAAGCAGATACATCGCTCCTGCAAGGATTATAAAAAACATAATGATAGTTGGTTTTTTGATTATTCTTCCAAGGAGAATTAAATGTATCCCAAAGAAAAACAGCCCAATTAACCAAATAATGTTGAACACCTTTACCTGATCTAGTATATCTGTAGAAGTTGTTGATTTCAGTGCAAGAATGAGTGCAAAGGTGGCAACCCCCATTATGGCAGCATGCATTATTCTGAAATATGTACTTAGGTTTGAAAAAGCGTGCTTTTTGTACATTTCGAAAAGCGCCCACGCCACGACAACATCAAAAACCGCTGCCACTAGAAATGCCAGGATTCCAAAGCGCACCATTAAATTGTTTTGTTGAACTGTTTCAAGCGGATCGGCAAGCAAGGATTCCAAAACAAAAAAGTTGGCGAATATTGCGGCAAAAAAGATTACCAAATAACTAATTCCAGCGATTATGGATAATTGTCTCAAATTCATTTTACAGTCTTTAATTTAAAATAGACCAATAGAAGGTAGCATACGATA
>Ga0209344_10005443_pt1 | contig 10981 bp, 13 predicted proteins | sample Cruoilmetagenom6_FD_187293 | JGI IMG/M metagenome (GOLD analysis project Ga0209344, IMG submission 187293) | Oil polluted marine microbial communities from Coal Oil Point, Santa Barbara, California, USA - Santa Barbara Oil Seep Sample 6 (SPAdes)... | ecosystem: Environmental > Aquatic > Marine...
AGAACATTTGTCAGCCGACACCCATATTGAACCTTTGGCGCCTTACTTTACTGAAGATGAAGTAGGAAAAATTGCCCATGCTTTAGATAATTACGCCCAAAGCTTAACTGATTATGTCACCCGTGATAAAGAATTTAATGCCGATGTCAGTCATGAGTTACGCACCCCGCTGGCGGTGATTACCAGTACCGTAGAACTGATTAAATCCAATCCCAAAATTAGTGAAAAAGAACTCAATCGTATTAACAGAATTGAACGGGCCGTCAAGCAATCCTCAGAGCTCACCGAAACTTTATTATTGTTGGCCCGCGAAGAACGAAAAGAGAACCAGGGATTAGAACGCACCCAACCGGCCATTATTGTGCGTAAAATTTTAGACAGTTATCAAGACACGCTAAAACTTAAACCAGTCACCACAAAAGTCATCGAAAAAGATTGGTTACAAGTCAAAGCACCGGAATCCGTGGTGTCCGTTGTGCTCGGCAACCTGATTGGAAATGCCATCAAATATTCCACAGAAGGCACCATCTATATTATACTCGACAATCAGTCGATTATTGTTCAGGATGAAGGTGTTGGTGTCAACGAATCAGAATTACCCAAATTATTTGAACGTCATTATCGCGCCAATAAATCAAGTTCAAAAGGCTCCGGCATTGGTTTGGCTATCGTCAAACGCTTATGCGACCTGTATAATTGGCAGATAGAAATTAGACAAAATAAAACCGCTGGATTAACGGCCATATTAACCTTTAATCCCGAATAGGATACTTAAAGGATTAAATTTGTGTCATCAAAAGCCACCACAAAAAAAGATATTCTTAGTTGTTGTCGGCGAGGACAACTGGCACAATTAAAGCAGCTATTGGCGGATGGCATCACCATCGATACTGTTGACAGTGAAGAGTTTGCACCTTTAAATATGGCACTGCGACATGGCAGATGGCAAGTGGCTCGCTACATACTCCAATTCAATGCACTACCCAATTATGCACATACGCCCCCGTTTATTGCTGCATGTCAGTACAAAAAGGACGATATCACCGGTCTTGATTTAATTTATCGTCATACCGCCAATATAAACTGCACGGATAACCATAAGCGAACTGGTTTGATGACCGTCTGTTTACTGGGTCATGAAAAGAAATTCAAATTTATTTTAACACACTGCGATGATGTCAATCGCAGCGATGATTTTGGTATGACTGCTCTATTAGATGCCATCACCAGTCAATCACTGAATATCGTGCGCCAATTAATTGAAGCCGGGGCCGATATAAATCAATGCAATCATAATAATGACAATGCCTTGTTATTGGCATTAAAACCAAAAAATCCATCTGTTAAATTAATTCAACTCTTGTTAGAACACGATGTCTCACTGATACAACAAAATAAGCAAGCTGAATCCGCTCATGATCTGGCCAAACAAAAACACCCAGAGATTGCCAAACGGCTGGATATCGCCATTGCTAAAAAGCAACAAATTGAATTGCCAATGTTTAGCCATCAAACCCCGGATAAAAAAGCCGACACCCCCACCAACAGGAGCGAACCTATAAACACCCATAAAAATCAGAATGGTGAATGGTTCGAAGCCATTGCCAAAGGTAATTTAGGGCAGTTAAATCGCCTATTGATTAAAGGAATTGACATCAATCAAACCGATAACAAAGATTGTACTGCTTTGATTCATGCAGCCGGTCAGGGCAAGCGAGCAGTTTGTTCTTTTTTAATTGAAAGAGATGCTGACATTAACTACCGCAGTCAAAGCGGCAGTACCGCACTTTCCAGCGCCCTCATCAGCCGCTCAGACAATGTGGTTGAATTGTTACTGCGTCATCAGGTCAAACTTAACGAACAAGGTCCCGGTGGTTATCCTTATGTTAACTTAGCCGCTGCACAGTGGAGTGAATCGTGCTTAAGCAGACTGGTGGAAGCCGGTGCCAATCCAATGAGCGCTGATCCCAATAATGGCAATTTGTATCATAACGTTATATCTGCAGCCGCTTATTACAGCCAAACTGGCAAAGCCATGCAAACCTTAAAACTCATTCACAGCTACCATGTGCCGATTGATCACCGAGATAACCATGGTCGGACACCTTTGATTTTATTGGCTTATCTGGGTCGGCAAGACAAAGATCAACAGTTGGCCAGCTTGACCCATCAGCTACTAAAATGGCATGCCAAACCCAAAGCCAAAGACAAACAAGGTTTTACTGCACTGGATTATTGTCAGCAAAACAAGTTAGCCAACACCCGAGGGGTTATACTGTCATACATTCAATAACCTAAACCTGACGTGAATAAACAACAACTGACCATTCTGTTTCAAAAACACCAGCACTTGATCGATCAAGCGGTGTTTAGTAAACAAATTAACATCACCGGGGTGACCCGTGACGATGTTTATCAGGAAGTGTCGATTCGGGTGATTAAATTGTTAGAAAGTGACCGAGAAATTGAAAACCTTTCGTCTTATATATACAGAATCACGGCCAATGTGATTGTTGACTTAGCCAGGGCCAATAACCGCCATGCGCAAGAAACGCAATTACCTGAACACCGTGATGAATTGGACAGTTACCAACCAGAGCTTGACAGCGATGTCCCGCAACCGGATGACAAACTGGCCGACAAAGAATTACGCAAGCGCCTTTTTGAAGCGATTGAGGTCTTACCAGAAGACCGAAGAGTCGCCGTTAAGATGCGCTTACAAGGTTACAGCGTTAAAGAAATGATGGCTTTGACCGGATGGTCTTACTATAAAGCTGAAAATTTATCTAAACGTTCCATGAATGCGTTAAAGGAACAATTAGAAAAAATGGGTATTTATTATGAAATTAAGTGAACAAGAATTATCACAGATTTTTCAGGAACACACACAACGGTCCAACCACGCCAATAACATCGGTGATTGTCTCCTTGCGCCCAGTGTTTCCAATGCTGAGTCCGTGGCCACTGATTTTAATGCCGCACAAGCCGCTAAGTTAGCCATTCACATGAAGCCCTGGAGTGAGCAGGTGGGTCATGACTTAATGACATCCCAACAGCCAACATGGTCTCAACGTATTAAAAACGTGTTCAATCAATGGCGACCTGAATCACCACTGGCCGTTTCAGCTTTGGCAGTTGTCTTTACGCTCTCTGCAGTGGTGTTTTTGAGCAATCATCAAACTCAAATCACCGCTACCAACACGAATGTTGTCACCAATGACGTCATTAATTCTTTGCCGTTTGAAGGTGATAATGACCGCTTAAGCAAAGGTGATTTTGATGGTTCTGATGAAGAAGATCAATTATTTCGGGCAAATTTCAGCTAATACCAACTGCAAGCCTATTATAGCCATCTACTTATAGCGAATTAATTTTGCACACCATTGCCCAATGGCTGGCACCAGGCCTCCCAGAAATATCTACAAGTGTTCGCCGTCAACTATTAGCCTTTGTGCTGGATAAAAATACGGCGTGGTTATTGGCTCACGGTGAAGTGCAACTAAATGCACAACAACTCCAGCAGCTCAATCAATATCAGAAGCAATACCTTACCGGCACACCATTGGCGTATATTATCGGCCGGCAACCATTTTGGGATTTGCTTTTAAAAGTTAACGAGCATACCCTCATTCCCCGTCCAGACACCGAGCTGATTATTGAAACACTCTTAGAATTAGCCATAACACCTCATCATATTTTAGATTTAGGTACCGGGTCAGGTGCTTTGGCACTGGTTCTGGCACGCCTGTACCCGACCAGCCAAGTAACCGCCACTGATATAAGCCAACAAGCACTCAAAGTGGCTACGGATAATGCCCATCAATACCAGATTAAGAACATTCAGTTTAAACACAGTGATTGGCTGAAGGATATTCAAGCTGAAAATTTTGACTTAATTGTCAGTAATCCACCTTACATTGAGCCTAAAGATGAACACCTCAAGGATTTAGTCCATGAACCAATTCATGCCTTGGTCTCTGAACAAGATGGCTTGGCTGATTTAAAGACAATCATTGAGCATGGCAGGATACATTTAAGCCATAAGGGTCTGCTTATGGTAGAACATGGCTATAATCAGCAACAAGCTGTTTTTGACTTGTTTGTGGACAATCAGTATAGTCACATTAAAACATTGTTTGACATTGAACAACGTCCCAGAGCGACCATGGGGTACAGACATTAAGTTAAGAGACCTTTGAATTTAACTGAACCAGTTAAATTTCACAAAGTGAAATGTACTGAAAAGTGGCCGGTTGGTTAGTCCAAACTTACGATGTCTTAGTAGACAAAACCATATGCAATCAATGGCTCCGGTAATAACAGAACACTGTAATGTTTTATACAATATGCTTTTCACCGTATAATGAATTTTTATTATTTGATTTTTTAATATGGCTCATCGTGTTTTTTTACTGACAGTCGTCTTATTATTAGCCGCTTGTGGTCCAGGCCGAATCGAAAAACCTAACAACGATTTGCCGACCTTATTAGAAATTGACTATTTCGATACCGGCACAAAAACCATTAATATCCGCCTATATCACCGCCAGGCCGATGTACGGGCAACATCAAAACTTGAATGCCAACTCAGAATAAATGACGGCGACTATCAGCCCTTATCCCCTCTCCAAGTGCCTGAATTAACCGCTTATGCCCGTGAGAGATTACAATGGATTGTAGCCGATAGCCACATCTTACCGAGTCAGGATCGCATTGATTACACCCTGGACTGTTCCTTAAAATCTAATAAGAGCCGCGACGAATATTTTATAAGCCGTGGCACTTTATACCGTTTAGGTAACCAAGAACCGCCAATTTATCGATAAAAAACTGTTTATGACTTATGGCCTATTTGTTTTTGTATTGGTGTTATAGTATACTACAACACGATTGAACGTAAACAGGTGTCCCCATGACTGCCATTAAACAGAACTTATTAGCCACATCACTGTTATTAACAGCCTTGTCACTGAGCTTGCTCATTGGTTATTGGTTGAATCAACACAACGATCAGCCATCTTACACAACCATGAATCAAACTACCGTAGAGATACAAAAATTCAATAAATTAAATCACAGTTTAATTTTACTGTTACCGGCCATCAGGTAATAACATGTCTTATCATTGGAACGACAGTCAACCAATTTATTTGCAGTTGGCTGAAGAAATTAAAAATATGATTTTAAATGGGGATGTACCTGCCGGTGAAGCACTACCCTCGGTGAGGCATTTGGCTGTTGAGTATAAGGTAAATCCCATTACCGTCTCTAAGTCCTACCAAATATTAGTCGATGAAGACCTGGTGGCAAAAAAACGTGGCCTGGGGATGTTTGTTAGTGACGATGCAAAAATAATACTGCAACAACAACAACGGCAGGACTTTATTAATCACCAGTGGCCTCAGGTCATTCATAAAATTGAACAATTAAACATCGATACCGACACCTTAATTAAATCCTTAGAAAAAATTGGGAGAAAAGCATGAGCGCCTTATTAAAAGCACATAAGCTAAATAAAAATTATGGCAAATTTCAAGCACTTAAAGACATTAATATTGATATTGAACGTGGCAAAGTGGTTGGGCTTATCGGCCCCAACGGTGCGGGTAAAACCACCTTCTTAAAAGCCATTTTGGGATTGGCATCTTGTGATGGTGATTTATCCGTATTAGGCATTGATCCTTTTAAAAAACGGTCTCAACTGATGAAAGACATCTGTTTTATTGCTGATGTCGCGGTTCTTCCAAAATGGATTAATGTGACCCAATTACTTGACTATACTGAACAAGTACATCCTAATTTTAATCGACAAAAAGCCGAACAATTAATCGCTAAAACCAAAGTCACCATGACCCATAAAGTCAAACAACTTTCAAAAGGTATGGTGGCTCAATTACATTTAGCCATTGTTATGGCCATTGATGCTCAATTACTGGTTTTAGACGAACCCACTTTAGGCTTAGATATTCTGTTTCGTAAAGAGTTTTACGATAACTTAATCAATGATTATTTCAACAATGAACGAACCATTATTATCACCACCCATCAGGTAGAAGAAATTGAACATATCCTGACTGATGTGGTGTTTATTAAAGACGGAGAAATCGTTCTCAACAGTGATATGGAAAGCCTGACGCGAGATTTTTTTGAAGTTATGGTCAATCAAGATAACTATGAGCAAGCCTTGGCATTAGGTCCTTTAACAGTCAAAAAAGTATTTGGTCGTTATATCATGCTATTTAAAGCCGCGTCCCGGGAACAGGTGGCGGCATTGGGGGAAGTCCAAAGGCCTTCTGTTTCTGATTTATTCGTTGCCATAATGAAGGAGGACTAATCATGAAAACTTTTTTGGCTTTATTAAAACTGGAGTTTTGGGAGCATAAGGGCTCCTTCTTAAAAACACCGATTATTATTGGTATCGTTTTAGTGGCCATGGCGCTATTAAGTTACTTTACCACGGATCGATTTATTCTTGATGTTAGTGGCGGTGATAATTTGCAATTAGCCATTGGCACATTGCAAAATGTCGGTAACGATAAGATTAATTTTGCTCTGGATGTTTTAATGCTGATGACCGGCTCTTTATTCCATTTTATTCTGTTTATTGTGGTGTTCTTTTTTCTGTTAGGCAGTTTATATGATGACCGCAAAGACGGCAGTATTTTATTTTACAAATCATTGCCGGTTTCTGACACCCAAACTGTATTATCCAAAATGGTCACCGCCACCATCGTGGTACCGGCTACTTTTATATTCGGTTTAATCATAAGTCATTTGTTGATGTTTGTTGTTATCAGCTTAATATTACTTATCAATGGCCTCAATCCAGTCACGATACTGTGGTCAAATATTTCGTTTATTGAAAATTGGGGTGCCTTCGCAGTTGGATGCATGGTGCAGGCACTGTGGGCATTACCCTTATACGGTTGGCTTATGTTCGCTTCTTCAGTGGCCAAACGCAGACCATTTTTATTGGCTGTCTTTACGCCATTGATGGCCGGATTTGTTTGGTATTGGTACAATGCCCTGGTCAATCTCAACTTATTTAAGTTTGGATTCTTTCAGACCATAGGTATGTTATTTGCCAAAGCCACCACGCCATTTGCCACAGGTTTTGGCAATCAAAACTTCGAAACCATGGACTTTGATCCTACGGCCCATAGCAGCGGTGAAGTGATTTACAGCATGTTAAACGGTCTAATGCACGTCGAACTATTATACGGTCTAATATTTGCGGCAGTCACGATAGCCTTAGCCATTTATGTGAGACGATATAGAAATACCGTTTAAGATCAGACAAGCTGTCTTTTTCTGAAGTCTCATTGTGCTACAATAAGCCCATTTTTTACGGCCTCACAGAGGCCGTTTTCTATATCAATCAATGGCCGATTATCACCAATATTATCAACTGCCCTCGCCGTTCATTTTTCATCGTGGTGGACAGCTTTTTGATGCCCAATTACAATATGAAACCTGGGGTGAATTAAATGCATCAGCAGATAATGCCATCTTGATATTGACCGGACTGTCACCGGATTCTCATGCCTGCCGCCATCATAAAAACGACCATGATGGTTGGTGGGAGTTTATGGTCGGACCCGGAAAAGCCATTGATACCAATCGTTTTTACGTAATCTGCGCCAGTTCTTTAGGCAGTTGTAAAGGCTCCACCGGCCCGGCTTCCATCAATCCAAACAATAACCGTGCCTATCGCTTTGACTTTCCAGATTTATGCTTACAAGATATTGCTAATAGCAATGTGTTGTTATGTCAACATTTAGGCATTGAGCGATTGCACGCACTTGTCGGCCCATCGATGGGCGGCATGACCGGCACTGCATTAATACAACAACACCCTCAATTTTGTCGTCACTGGCTGCCAATAGCGGCTGGCTTGGCTTCACCCCCTTTCAGCACGGCGATACGCTCATTACAAAGAGAAGCTATTATTAATGATAACAACTTTAACCGTGGCTTTTATTCACACGAAGATTGGCCGGTGGATGGTATGAAGTTCGCCCGTAAAATTGGCATGTTATCGTATCGTTCTGCAGAGGAATGGAACGAACGTTTCCCTCGATCTTTGAAAAAAGTACCGGACCACCCGTTTGGTATTGAATTTCCGGTAGAAAGTTATTTAGAACACCATGCTAACCGCTTTATTCATCAGTTTGATCCAATATGCTATTTGTACTTATCGCGGGCTATGGATTGGTTTGACGGCCATCAGTATAAAGCCAGGAATATCAGTGACAACCCTTTATCAGACGTTGATATCGAATCGGCTTTAATTATGGGCACACAAACTGATTTATTGTTTCCCGTTGGACTGCAAAAAGAAGTCTTTCAACTGTTACAACAAGCAGACATTTCATCTAAGCTGGTTATCACCGATTCTATTCAGGGGCATGACGCCTTTTTAGTCGATGAAGAATCTTTTTCAACCATGGTCGGTGATTACTTATTATCCACCGTGTGAAGCAGTTGCATCACTTTATCATTATCACCAGCCACTATAGACGCAGTGACATCAACACATTGATCTATACAACGACTAATACTGATGGCATCATCTTGGCCAGGTCGACCTAATACCCAGGGTGTCACTTGATGTTTATTCCCGGGATGACCAATGCCGATGCGTAAACGCCTAAAACCAGCACCTAAACCGGGGATAATATCACGCAAGCCATTATGACCACTGTGACCGCCACCGAGTTTAAACTTTGCAGTTCCAGGCGGTATATCCAACTCGTCATACGCCACTAAGACGTTTTCGGCCACGATGCGGTAAAAGTGACAGAACGGTATCACCGTTTGCCCAGATCGGTTGACATAGGTCTGTGGTTTAACCAACCATAATTTATCACCAAAATAATCGGTTTGGGCCACTTCTGCCTTAAACTTGTTATCCTTTTTAAAGTGTGCACCTAGGTTTTGGGCTAAGGCATCAAGATACCAAAAACCGGCATTGTGACGGGTATTTTCGTATTCTCGACCTGGATTACCCAGTCCAAAGATAACTTGAATCATCGTATCTACTCACAAAAAAAACCACGGTACCCAAAACTGAATACCGTGGTTCAATGGTCTCGATAAAAACTGTTTTATTTATCGTCTTTTTCGGTATCGTCTTGAGCGTCAGAATCTTCCTCTGATGCCTCTTCATCAACGGTCGGTACATCCACATCCGGCTCTTCAACCTCATCTTCATCTGACGTATCCAACACTGTAGCTGTGTTAACAATAACATCATCAAAGTCTTCGTCATCAGTCCGTAAGAATGCAATGACTTGAACCCCTTCAGGCATTTCGATTTCACTGAGCATAACCGAGTCACCGACATCAAAGTTTGCTAAATCAACTTCGAAACTCTCCGGTAAATCTTTCGGCAAACAGGTGATTTCAATTTCATGAATTTGGTAATCAATCACAATACCAGCCACTTTACTGGCCGGACAATTGTCAGCATTCAAGAAGTGAATCGGAATGTTCATGATTAATTCTTGGTTATCATCAACCCGCATAAAATCCATGTGCATAACCACAGGTTTAGCCGGGTGACGTTGCATGTCTTTAATAACCACTTTCTGTTTGGCACCGCCATCAGCGGAGAACTCAATAATACTGGAGAAGAAACCTTCGTCTTCAATTAACCGCAGTACTTTATTGTGGTTTAAGGTTAAATTTCTTGGCTCCCGACCAGCACCGTACAGTACCACGGGAACGCGTCCTTCACGACGTAAGCGGCGGCTCGCACCTTTCCCCACATCGTCACGGAGTTTTGCATCAACTTTGTAAATAGCCATAATTAAATCCTAATCTAATGTTAGACTCTTGCGACCAGAGTCTTAAATTAATCGATCTGTGAAGTATACTCACCTCTTAATCGATATACATGGAGCTAACAGACTCTCTGTTAGCAATACGTCTAATAGTCTCACCGAGCATTTCGGCCACCGACAATTGACGAATTTTCTTACAATTCAGCGCTTCTTCTCTGAGCGGTATGGTATCGGTCACCACCAGTTCATTAATGTCTGAATTTTCTATGTTTTCTATGGCATTACCGGATAACACCGGATGCACACAATAGGCGTTCACTTCCTTGGCGCCCCATTCCATCAATGCGGTAGAAGCCGCACATAAAGTACCGGCTGTATCAATCATATCATCCACCAGGATACAAATCTTATCTTTGACATCACCGATAATATTCATCACCTTAGCCATATTAGGTTTAGGTCGACGTTTGTCGATAATAGCCAACTCACAACCCAATCGCTTGGCGATGGCACGCGCCCTGACCACACCACCGATATCTGGTGACACAATGGTGACATCCTCACTGTCATATTTCTGCCACATATCTGCTAAGGTCAGCGGTGAAGCATAGACATTATCCACTGGGATATCAAAAAAGCCCTGAATTTGATCGGCATGTAAATCAACTGTTAACACCCGATCAATACCGACTGTTGCAATCATTTTTGCCGCCACTTTAGCCGTAATCGGCACCCGTGCAGAACGCGGCCGACGATCTTGTCTGGCATAGCCAAAATAAGGCATAACGGCCGTCACTGTTTTAGCCGATGCCCGTTTTAAGGCATCAACCATGACCAACAATTCCATGAAATTGTCTGCTGTGGGGCGACAGGTGGGTTGGATCAAAAATATATCCTGACCACGAACATTGTCCCGAATTTCCACAGAAACTTCGCCGTCACTAAAACGGCCAACATGGGCACGACCCAAAGGCACACCTAAATTATTGGCAATTTTTTTGCCCAGTTCGGGATTAGCGTTTCCGCAAAATAACCTAATTCCACGATCGAACATTTGGTTGGCCCCTTAAATGAGTATGCCCGCGCAAGGCGCAGGCATCACAAAATATGGCTGGGATGGCAGGACTCGAACCTGCGAATGCCAGGATCAAAACCTGGTGCCTTAGCCACTTGGCGACATCCCAATTCGCGAGAAT
>Ga0209344_10005444_pt1 | contig 10981 bp, 15 predicted proteins | sample Cruoilmetagenom6_FD_187293 | JGI IMG/M metagenome (GOLD analysis project Ga0209344, IMG submission 187293) | Oil polluted marine microbial communities from Coal Oil Point, Santa Barbara, California, USA - Santa Barbara Oil Seep Sample 6 (SPAdes)... | ecosystem: Environmental > Aquatic > Marine...
CCCTTACCCGCAAGGCGGCACTACAGGTCCCCTTACCCGCAAGGCGGCACTACAGGTCCCCTTACCCGCAAGGCGGCACTACAGGTCCCCTTACCCGCAAGGCGGCACTACAGGTCCCCTTACCCGCCGATGCGCTCCTGCCTGCACTATTTATACGAACTACGGAACTATCGGATCATGTTTTCCAGGAGAAGTGTGCCAGGGAACGTAGGAAAAGACGCCCTGGCATGCACAAAAAGTGTGCCGGAAAAAAGGCAGGACAGTCCCCACAACAAAATCCTTGTGACAAACTCCCTGCAACCCCAGGAAAGTATCACAGTAAAAAAAAGAAGATACACGCAACCGGCAACCGGAATCAGAAGTCTTCGTCCCGCCGGAAACGACGCCGGAATTTCTCTGGAGACGTATCTCCCTCCATAAGCGTACGACGCTTGCGGCGCAGGTCATTGATTCCAGCCTGAGTCACACGACGAAAAGCCAAATACGCCCAAATCCCTGAAGCGAAAGCAACACCAAAGCCGATTGTAACAGCAAGGGTCACCGAGCGCATCGCCAAGAAAACAGGGATCAGCAATATGCCAATCACCATTCCCGCGATCGCCCACTTGAGATGACGCCCCGAATATGCATACACATTCGAGCGTTCTACCTCGCGGGCAAGCCTAGGGTCTTCTTGGTAAAGGTGCTCTTCAATCTCACTGAGAATGCGCTGTTCTTCCTCAGAAAGCGGCACTCCGCCCCTCCTGGCAATCGATTCGGCCAAGGCGACCACACACATAGAAAGAGTCGTCTTGATTATATGATGAGGAACCTCGGAGTTCCTGCAAAGAGCCGGCAGAAAATTCCTTTGACTGCCCTCTTCTCATCGGTTCATGCCCTTCTCCGAGTTAAGAAGGCTTCCAAAAGAGAAGAACCAGAAAAGACGAGGGCACATTCCCGTTTTTCTCTTTACGTCTGCTTTTGTCCTTCTCCTGATATTATTTGCATGGCCTGCAAGCTCGAGATTCGAGAATAGGGCTTCTTTCTCAAGGCATTCTTCGGTTTCAAAAACCTTCTCTCTTTCTCCAGCCTACTTCTTTTGGTACTCTGTCAGCATGCCCTCTCAGCATCTTTCCATAGCGCGTGAAGACTATCTTCAAACAATCATGCAACTTGAAGAAGAAGGCATCCCGGTTATTCGCGCCCGTCTCGCCGAACGCCTCAAAGTCAGCGCACCCTCAGTATCCGAAGCCATTCGTAGCCTCGCCAACGACAATATGATCACGATTCAAAATCGACGGTTTATTGTTCTCACCGATGAGGGTCACTTGATAGCCCACAATATCGTCCGCCGCCATCGAGTAGCAGAGCGTATTCTGACCGACCTCCTTCATCTTCCCTGGCATGTAGCACACGAAGAAGCCCATGTTCTTGAGCATGGTCTGAGTGATCGCGTCGTTGATGCGGCCATGGATGTGCTCGGGAACCCCACCACTTGCCCTCATGGCAGCCCAATTCCCGGCTCAACCTATATTCCCCGAGAGATGGCTCCCCTGAAAACACTCTCCAAAGGAACCATCTTCACGCTTGAACGTCTTTCCGAGAGTGTGGAATTCCAGCCCGAAATCATGGAATATTTCGAAAATGCAGGATTTACTCCCGGTATCCGCGCAACAGTACGCGATGTCTCACCGGACGGTAGTTTCAGTATTGACAGCGAAGACAGCACAATATCCATCAGTGCCAAAATGGCAGGGAACATCTCCGTTTCGATTCCAGAGATGACGGCTTCTTAAGCCTCATCTCTCAACAATCTCCCATCACACTTCATAGGACATTTCAGCGCCCTTCTTTTTGCGAACTCCACACGGACAATTCGCAAGAATAGGGAACACTACGAGTGGGGAAAACATAACACTCCACCGAAAAAATTTCTCGGCGGGGCGCGCAAAATCCCTTTTTACACTGGTATTTCACCAGAAAACTAGGGAGACATCATACAATCAACTAGGCAAAAACCAGTCGAAGAAGAAAAAACTCAGGCAATTCCTTCATCGACCACGCCATACACTCATCGCGTTCGAGAGTGGAAACAGACAAGGAGACAAGAGAAAAAACACTCAACACTTGTCGAGACCAGACACTCTTGCTTCTACTCTTTTTCAAAGTCCATATCTAAAACAGGAACTCTTTGTATAGGAGCAAGACATCTGCAACAAAAAGCAGAGTGATATCAACAAATATCAGTGGGAAAAACTATTCACTCTCAGGGCCGGAGAATTCGGGGCCATGAAACTCATGTGCCGTCCTTTCTTGGCCGAGAAAGGTAGCATCGAGATTGTTCCCTTGCAGGGGGACAATGCCAAGACCACCAGGAATAGGAAGAATAAGCTTCCTCAGATGCGCGCCGGATACTCGCTCAGCTTTCTCTTTTATAACTTCCATACTGTTCCTCCCCTTCGCTCCCCGCTGGAGTCATTCCGCAGCAAACTCTCTCGCAGAGATCACAAACACGTATTTACAAGTCGTTACTGATTCTACGCGTTTGTCGTCAGAAACAGGATGTTCTCTTGAGGAACTTGTGGAGAATACACGAGAAACATTCAGAGATCTTCCGTAATATGCCCAAATCCCAGGGAAACAACGGGAGAAAACAACAAAAAAAGAAAAACGGCCTTACTCTGCTTCAGCAGCAGCTTTGATGGCATCAAGCGTGTCGCGCATCCCCTGCTCATTCGCTTCCGGATGTTTCATCAACCCCATGATCCAGCCACTGGGCTTCAGGAACCAAGGGTCGTATTTTTGTTCACACTTCTCCGTAAGGAAAGTACCGCCATCACGAGCCTCCATCGCGTAGGTCCAGCGATTGACTTCTTTCTTCCCCATCATTGTACTAAAAACAAACTCGGATCCAGCTTCTGCGACTTGGATCTCGCAGGTCGTCGTCCATCGCATGATTTTGTACTTATTTTGCCCCCGGAAACGAGCACCCACCTCTGGTGTATGGCTTTCCCCTTTCCATACAACACGCACACATTCAGGACTCCACTCTGGGATACGTTCAACGTCAGAGATCATCGCATAGACCTCATCAGGGGACGCGGAGATCTGGAGAGAACAAGACCGTAGAAGCATTTTCGCACCCCTTGACACTCTTTGTCACTTTGTTATTTATCGCGGCTTATCAAGCCTTACGTTCCCCGAACCATACATACACAGAGAAAAAAAAAGCCAACACCAAAAAGAGTTCTTTTTAAGGAGATCCTCTGAACTGCCGAGGCGAAAACGAAAACCTCCATGAATAGACACGAAGCATTGGTCGACAGGCGCAGAGTAAAAACAGCATCATAGGCTTTTTTGCTTTTCGCCCGAAAGAGACCCTCCACTTCCCGCACAGCAGAAAAGTCCAAAAACCGTACACAAGGAGCAGGACGATCTCTTACCTCTGGAAAAATCAGAGAGGTCGCGCGGTTCTCGGCCTTCTTATTCTTCTTCTGCTTACCAGCCTCGGACGCTCGGTCTTCACACAGCACCTTACCCACGAAAACAGGACGACAGACACCGAAACAGCAGCAAGAAAACACGCTCCCGAAAAAAAGATGCAGCTCGCTCCAGAGAGAGATGCCATCCCGACCGTCATCCCGACTGTCATCCCGACCTTGGACACGAAAGCAGTAGGCTGGTCAGCCTCGACAAAAAAAGACCAAGGCACAACTGCCTATGCCACCCCCACAACGGATAGCACACCGATTGCCCTCTTTCCCGCACAGAACGAGTTTTCAGACCGCTACACCTTTCGAGTCTGGGAAGAACACCAAAATGACAGCGGGGATATTTGGTACCGGGTACAACTACCTCTCCGCTCTCCCACAGAAGGCTGGATTCCAGCAAGCCAAGTCGTCATCACCTCTCATCAGAAACGCTTTGTGATAGACACCTCCGCCCACACCGCAACGCTCCATGAAAGGGAAGAGGTCTTGGGAACATGGCGAGTTGGCATCGGAAAAACCAGCACACCCACACCTCTCGGCAACTTCTACCTCTGGACAAAGTGGGAAAAAAACGTGAACTCCGTGTACGGAAGAGGGGTACTTGGTTTAAGTACCCATAGTGAGGCACTACCTGGATGGCCTGGTGGAGGTCGTATCGGTATCCATGGCACATTCCGCACGAGCGACCTTGCCAGAAACATCAGTCATGGGTGCATCCGTATGCTGAACAAAGAACTCGATGCTCTCTGGAATTTGCTCCCACTCGGCATGCCCATCGACATTGTGTAGCCGGCCTGTAGCCGGCGTGTAGCCGACATTGCGTCAGCAACCCTTCCATTTGGAAGCAGCCTTCCCCCTCACAGGGCATACCCGGATTCCCCCACAAACACGCAGTCTTTTCGGGAAACTTTTCGACACACGTCCCTGTGCCTGAAGAAAGCACACACCTCAAGTTCCTTCAGCACAAGAACCCGGTGCGTACGCTCACCCAACACAACACGCCAAACACCAGGCGTGCTTCTTGCATACCTGCAAAAGATATACACAAAAATCCACGGGAAGACGCGTCCCAAACCGAGTGCTGCCCACACGAACGCACAAGACCCGGACAACACACGGCCTTTTTCTCTGCAGCGCGTCAAGAACGAGAACCGGGGAAGAGGTATCTCCTTCTCATGACAGAAAAATCTCTGGAAGAGAGAATTACTGTCACCGAGAGTGCGAAACTCCATCTTTTGCCACACAAACACGCCAACAGTCAACCGCGCTCCCATGGAAACGAAACAAGTTTTTTTCCTTTCGAAGGCGCCTATTAGCATTCATTTTCTCGCACCTTCGGAGACACAGAGCCATATGACCGCACCTCACAAGCAGTACTCAAAGTTTCAACAGCGCCCTCCTTGGTTCGGAGGACACCTTCAAACACTGCGCAACACACTCATTCCCGCCAGAGTCGACCTTCGCCTCATCAGTAAGGAAGAACACTGCACGGCAAAAATGGATGACGGATCACACGATGCGCTCGCGCTTCTCTTCAATACTCCGCACTCTCCTCCCCAGGCCGACAGCGGCGTTTCATCACAAACCGCTCCACAGGTAAACCGACCTACATGCGTGCTTTTACATGGACTCGGCGGTTCTGCAGATTCCCTCTATATGCGCACTACTGCCTACGCCCTACTCGAAAAAAACTTCCCAGTATTACGCGTGAACTTGCGAGGAGCCGGACAATCCGGGAGACTCTGCGCCCAGCAAGGCCATGCAGGACTCACGCAAGACATCCGAACTGTGCTCTCCTGGTTCGCGCAAGCCCACCCGGAACACGCGCGCCATGGAATAGTGCTCGCAGGCTATTCTCTCGGCGGAAACACCACATTGAAATTCCTGGGCGAACTTTCAGACTCCCCCTCTCAGGATTCACCCCAGGTTCTCGCAGGTGCCGCGGTATGCGCCCCAATCGATCTGGCTGGAGGTGCCGCACACATTCACGGCTGGCCTCGCCGCCCCTACGAAAAAGCCATGCTGCGAGGGCTGAAACAGCAGGCGCTGCGACCGGAGGCAATACTCTCTCTCGAACGTCGCGCAGCCGCCGGACAAGCCTCTTCGCTCACAGAGTTCGATGACATTGTTATTGCGCCATGCAATGGATACAAAAACGCTCACCATTACTATGCCGAGAATTCCTCCCGCTCCTTCCTCCCAAAGATCACCATCCCATGCCTTGTCTTGCATGCCCTCGACGACCCCGTCATCTCGAACAAGCAATACAAAGAAGTAAAATGGGAAGCAAATCCCTGGCTGCAGCCTCTCTTCACGAATCGGGGTGGACATGTCGGCTTTCACGGAAGGCACGATCCACGGCCCTGGTACGCACACTGTCTCACAAGTTTTTTTGAAGGAGCCGAGAAACTGGCGGACTGAAACAGCACCCTCGATCCTCCACGAACGGCGGGAGCAGCGGCGCTATGCAGACAAACAAGAAAAACCAACAGTCGCTCCCTCTTGCCACACACGTGTCATCAGTCACAGGTGCCATCGTCACCGGTGCCACAGCCTTCTTTCAGGACACTTCCGGGCGTCGTCACAGAGTCGTCACAGCCCGGACCTGCCTGCAGAAACTGCCACCGGTGTCCCGGAAAAAGAGCACTTCTTCTGAGAAAAAGCTCACAACCCCAAGTCAAGACGAGAGTTTTCCTCTGTAGGGTGCGCTTTCTGCTCGATGCGGAGCAGAAAAATTTTCGTATCGATACCCGCGGCAAAGCCGGTAAGCGCGCCCTTGCTGCCAATGACACGATGGCAGGGAATAAAAATAGGCAGGGGATTTCTGCCGTTGGCAGCGCCGACTGCACGCGAGGCAGTGGGTTGCCCGATTTCTTGCGCGATCTCACCGTAGCTCACAGTTTTCCCGTAAGGGATTGCGCGTAGGGCTGTAAACACCTTCTGCTGAAAGGCAGTGCCTTGTGGTGCCAGTTCAAGGTTGAACGCACGCAACTCTCCGCGGAAGTAGGCGTCAAGCTGACCTGCTTCTTCCGCAAACATCTCGGGACGTTCCTCCCAGTCAGAGGCGGGCGCAATCCGGTGTTTTCCAGTGGGGAAGTCAAGACGGCGCAAACCGGCACTGTCGCGTGCAAGAAGGAGCTCACCCAGCGGACTGGGCAGACGGGCAAAATACATACACAAATCCGTTCTTCTCAGTTTTTTGTGGCGGGTGGATACCTCGATCCCGACCCACCCTGTCCTACCCACACAGACCACCCGCGGGCCTTTTATAGAGGTCCGGCCTATTGTTCCACCTGGTCCGGAGACCATCTCCAGAGGTACAAAGAGGCGTAGGCGCGCCAAGGACGCCATACTTCCGCGCGTTTGAAGAGACGTGCCGGAGTAAAAGGCGCTCCCTTCCCCAAAAGCTCTTCTGCTCTGCGCACAAGCACGAGATCGGAATGAAGAAAACTATCGGGAAAACCAAAGGCCCGCATGGCGGTGTAATGGGCTGTCCAAGGGCCGATACCGGGAAGCGCCGTCATATTCTCCGCGAAAGACTCCAGATCTTGGCCAGGATCGAAAGAGACGGCACCAGAGCAAACGGCTTGTGACAGCGCAAGCAGACCAGTTGCCTTCATGCCTGCGATACCCAAGGCAGCCAGCTCAGACCGCTCAACTCCAACAAGCTGTTCGGGAGACGGGAAGAGCCGGCAAAGTTCGCCGTCAGCGCCATTGATCTCGCTGGTTTCACATACAGCGCCAAAGGCATCAACAAGACGGCGCGTGAGCGTGCGCGCCGCGGCAAAAGACACACGTTGCTCGAGCACGGCCCGCACCGCGGCTTCAAACCCATCCCAACAGCCAAGCAGGCGAAGACCGGGATTCCCCTGCACAAAACCCGTCATTTCCGGATCTTGCAGGAGACAGTTTTCGATCTCCAGCGGGTCAGCATCGAGGTCGAAAACGCGCCGCACACGTTCGGCCACATCAAAGAGGAAACGAGCCCCCGAAAGACGCGTCTCACACAAAAGATAGTTCTCCCCAGGAACAGGAGAAACACTCAACAGGCCGGGAAGACCATCCACCAAAATGGTGCGAGCATAGGTAGTGCCGCGCACGATTTCCATGCCGGGAACAGCGCGCCGGGCAAAAAAATCGAGGGCGTCTGCCCAACAGTAGGGAGGCCGAAAAGAAAGGCGCAGGCGAAACAAGACCGCGTCGCTCTTCTGGTCATCTTCACGCGACGTCATCATCGCCCCTGAGCGCAGGCCGGCCGGCACATCACGCTCGACCGCCCTCCCACGATATCCCGGCAAGCCGGTCAGGGATGTCTCGCCCAGATCCCGTCCAGCGCGGACTTCTCTTTTGTGCGGGTGGGCACCATTGCGCGCAGGCGCCCGCAACTGGGATGGGGTTCGCCCGTACACCTCCTTGAAATGGGCGTTGAAGCGACGCACACTGCCATAACCAGCCGACATCGCGATCTCGGCTATGGAAAGGTCCGTCTCATCCAGGAGTTTCTTGCCACAATGCAAACGGCGGGTCTGGGCAACAGTCTGGGGGGATGCCCCCACATGCGCGGCAAAAAGGCGGGAGAGCTGACGAGCACCCACACCGAGACTGGCGGCAAGCGCTGCAAGCGTGCCGTGATCAAGCGCCCCGTCAGAGATACGCTGCAAGGCACGCGTCACCGTGACCGACGGCCCGACCAAAGTCGGCGCGCCGGGGGCGGCCTCGGGACGGCAGCGCAAGCACGGCCGAAAGCCCGCCTCGACCGCGGCTGCCCTTGTCGGAAAAAAGATCACATTTTCAGGTCGCGGCAAACGGACCGGGCAAACTGAGCGACAATACACACCGGTCGTGGTCACCCCCACAAAGAAGCGCCCGTCAAAACGGGCATCCCGCGACACTCTCGCCCGCTCGCACACTTCTGGGTCTAATCGCATGAGCTGTCAGCATCCCCTCCGGCACAGCCCCGCCGGGCTCACCCCTCGTTTTCAGACCGGCTCCGCCTCGCCGCACTGATTCTTGCCCAGCCTCCTGCACCGACCCTGCCTGCAAAAAAACAGCAGGACAATGCCAGGGAAAAGCCGCAAGAACACCAACCTAATAAAAACACCCCCACCTGTCTGGCCATTTTCGGACATGGTCTCTTCTCCCCCCGGGGGGTGTCAGTTTGTAACACCAAGCCGCTAACAAGGAGCGAGCAATGAACGACAACACCACTACACAGGCCGCTGGCGCAGTGGTGACTTATGTACGAGTAAGCAGCGATGATCAGGCTCAGATGACAAGGTTAGCCTCGCTCAACAAGAAGCCGAATGCAGGGCTTACGCCGCCCGTAAGGATTGGACTATTGGTCGGGTGTTCACTGATGCTGGCGTGAGTGGTGGCAGGCCGTTTGCTGAGCGCCCCGCTGGTAGTGCTCTGCTTACCCAAGTGTATATCGGTACTGTGATTCACGTGATAGTTGCCAAGCTGGATCGCCTCAGCAGAAGCACAATAGATGGGCTGAGCACGCTCGAGATCCTGCGTGATGCTGGCGTAAGCGTGAGCGCCATAGATATGGACATTTATACCAGTACGCCTATGGGCGAGATGGCGCTGACCATCGCCTTGAGTTTTGCCACGCTTGAGCGTAAGGTAATAAAGGAACGTACACATAAGGGATTAATGGGTGCCACAGAGCAGGGGCGGTGGCCGGGGGGCATGCATCCAATTGGCTGGGTGACTGACGAAAATAAGCGCTTGGTATTAGACACTGAGGGTGCGGCAACTGCCTCACGCATATTCAATTTGATTGCAGACGGTCATGGCCCAAAGCCAGTGGCCAACATACTGAACGCCGAAGGTGTACCCACTAGCACCAGAAATGGCAAGTGGCCACATGGCTCGGTGCAAAAAGTGGTCCGACGTAAAGCTTATACCACAGGGCTTATACCGAAAAAATTGCGCCAGGACAAGCGAGACGTTTGAGTACATTTTGAATTCAAAGCGCCGCCGTTTATTGACAAAGCGCTTTGGCGCAAAGCTAACAAAGTACTCGACGTACACAAGGAGGCCCAGCGGCGACACAAGCGCGTCAAAGTCAACAGACGATACGTATTGAGTGGAAATATGTGGCACTACCACTCTGACAACACCAAAGCGCAAATGACAGGGGTAGCCAGACCCACCAAGCTCACCCGCTATATGAGATGCGTTGATAAAGACTGCGAAAGCCTGGGCCGGGATCGTGCAGGGCAAACATTACGCACGATCCATATAGAAGGATTGGAGGCAGCAATAATTTTATGGGGTCTGTTCCTACTTGAGGATCCTGACCAATTAAATATTTGGTCGGAAGCATATGACCGCCAGGTCCTGGGTGAGCACGGTAGTGATGCTCACATGCTCACATGCTCGCTGCTGCGATGACTGAGGTCGAGGTGCAGAAGCGGCGCATCGATGAGATGGCCCGAGCCCTCGGCGAGGGACTGCTGACATTTGAGCAGCCGAGAGAGTACAAACAAGATGCAGATACGCTGCCGGCTGATGCGGAGGGCAGGGTTGAGCGCATGCAATTTGCACAAAACCGTGTGGGTGCCCTGCGTATCGGCGTAGCCGAACTAAAGGATGGAAATATGGCCGCTTGGTTGGCCGCTATACGTGAAGTTGAAGTGCGCATACCTACGCCCGCTGAGGTTGATCCACGAGAGCCCAGCGAATGGATGGCCGTCGGGCCCGAAGGTGATGAATGGGAAATACCTGAAGCAGGATCCTGGGATTGGATCAAGAGTAGTTTGCGGAGTGAGGCCAAGACCATACTAGCGAGTACTGATGCGGAACCAGGCAGCAAACTTGCTCGTATCTATGGTAATCCCAAGCCCAGCTTGCGCTGTGCAGCGTTGGCGGGGCACCACAACCCGCTGGGGCTGGGCCGCACTGTGGAACTACCAGGCACTATGTGTTTTTGTGTATGTTGGGTTCTTTTGAGCGGGAATCGGTGCGACTAAGCTTACACTGCGATGTCCTGCCTGCCTGATCGATGAGGACACGTATTTCTTCTCTGTATGGAAAGTCCAGCCTGCATGTGCTGTGGTGGCGTGGTTGGGTGTGAGGGAAAAAGATGTTACTTACTTTAGTAGTCATCGGTATTTGCATTTGTGCCGTTGTCTATATTGTGGCGGTGTTAATTTCTACTGATGACCCATTGACGGCACGAAAAATGAGTGATGGCGTTTCCGAGGACCTGCCTGTTGATGAGTACGACGCAATACTGGTCGCAGCGATTCTCGGTACTTCTAAGGAATGCCTGCTCGAGTTGCACGAAAGAGGACAACTTCCTCTGCCTTGCTCGGTATCGCCTTTACGTTGGAAGGCTACCACGATTGAGCCGTGGATTTGCGAGAATCTGTTTAATTCTCAACATCACCTGAGCCATGCCAGCGAGCAGACTGGTGGGTTTGTGGATGACTTCGAGCAGAAGATGCTCGGGTCGAGTAGAATGAGTGTTCCCGTGGAAGGAAATGCTTCTATGGCACAATTTA
>Ga0209344_10005446_pt1 | contig 10979 bp, 6 predicted proteins | sample Cruoilmetagenom6_FD_187293 | JGI IMG/M metagenome (GOLD analysis project Ga0209344, IMG submission 187293) | Oil polluted marine microbial communities from Coal Oil Point, Santa Barbara, California, USA - Santa Barbara Oil Seep Sample 6 (SPAdes)... | ecosystem: Environmental > Aquatic > Marine >...
CCAGGTTTAGGTTGGCCACGGCGGTGCCGCTGGGGGTGAAACGCACCTCTGGATCCTGCCCGAGGTTGCCAATCAGAATGACCTTGTTAATGCCGCGAGCCATAAGGCGCTCCTTTAATAGCTGTCATGTAGAGTTTATTGCCAACCGCCGCCACACTTCATGGGCACGGCTGGATTAAGATTTTGGGGGTGCCATAAGCTTGTTCAACGCCGCCTGATCGAGCTGCTGGCGGTTCACCTTTAAATAGACCAAACGCTCTTCCGGCACCACCATGACGTCTTCCACGCCGACTACATCGGCTAAATGTTCCATCAACAGGTCGAGCGCATCTGCCTGGGTCTCGTGTAGCGCCACCACTTCGCTGGAGAGCGGGGGTGGTGCGGGCATCCGCCACATGGCGATCCACCAGCATAACGCAAGCCCAGCACAGCCAATAAAGACTGCGTTAAGGCCCCCATAGTGGGCCAGCAAGCCACCTAGCGTACCGCCTAAAAAAGCGCCTAAAAATTGGCTGGTGGAGTACACCCCCATAGCGGTTCCTTTGGCGCCCGCCGGAGCCAACTTACTGAGCATGGAAGGTAGCGTCGCTTCCAGCAAGTTAAAGCCGGTGAAGAACACAAACAGCCATACAAACAGCCAGTAGCTTGGCGAGAGTGGCAACCCTAGCCCGGCTAAACTCATCACAATAGCGCCGATCGCAACCAGACACATCAAGCGCATGCGCTGCTGCTTCTCGGCCACAATAATCAGCGGCACCATGGCCACAAACGATAGCGCCATAATGCCCAGATACGCCAGCCCGTGATACTCAATCGCCACACCGGCGTTTAACAGGCGAAAAGGTATCGCGACAAATATCGCCATCAGCACTAAGTGCAGGGCAAAAATCGACATATCCAGCCGCCATAAATCGGGGCGGGTTATTACGCTTTTAAACTGCTGGCGATCCATCCCCACATCCCGGTGGCGTCGCCGCCGTGGCGCAGCAGGCACCCAACGCCATAGCACCAGCAGCCCAACCAGCGTTAGCAGCGCGGTAAACCAGAACACACCGGCAAGCCCCGCCCAGGCGGCAAGCCATGGCCCCAACACCATGGCAATGGCAAACGACACGCCAATTGAGAGCCCAATGGTCGCCATGGCGGCGGTGCGCACTTCTTCACGGGTTTGATCCGCCAGCAGTGCCATAATCGCCGCGGCCACCGCGCCGCAGCCCTGCAGCGCTCGCCCAGCAATAATGCCGGCAATAGTATCGGAAAGCGCAGCTATCACGCTGCCGAGTGCAAAAATCACCAGCCCCATGGCAATTACCCGCTTGCGGCCAATGCGATCGGAAAGTAGCCCAAACGGAATTTGCAGCGTCGCCTGGGTTAAACCATAAATCCCCAGCGCTACGCCCACCAATAGTGGGGTCGAGCCCTCAAGCGTATCGGCATACAGCGCCAACACCGGCAGCACCATAAACAGGCCCAGCATGCGCGATGCATAAAGCCCAGCCAAACCACTGATAGCACGACGTTCAGAGGCCAGCAATAGTGCAGAAACCTTGCGCATAATGCCCTTTTATATGGTGGATAAGCATGTGGTGAGTAAGCGTGACTTTACACAAGCCTCTATTCTAGCGGTTTAGGCTGATGCTGGAAACGTCGCGAGTTGCCGCAGGTTATGAAAGCTGTTTTGCCGGGAGGGGGCAGACAAACGTATAATCACGCTTTTGCCGCGCGATTCGAGGTGTTGATGGACAGCATTCTGGTCAGGGGTGCCCGCACCCACAACCTCAAGCAGATCGATGTGGAACTGCCCCGTAATAAGCTGATTGTGATTACCGGCCTATCCGGCTCGGGTAAATCGTCGTTAGCGTTCGACACCCTCTACGCTGAGGGGCAGCGCCGCTACGTGGAATCGCTCTCCACCTACGCGCGCCAGTTCCTGTCGATGATGGAAAAGCCCGATGTAGATCACATCGAAGGGCTGTCACCTGCGATCTCCATTGAGCAGAAGTCCACCTCCCATAACCCGCGCTCGACCGTGGGCACCATCACCGAAATTTACGACTACCTGCGCCTGCTGTTTGCCCGTGCCGGGACGCCCCGCTGCCCAGAACATGGCGAAGACTTGGAAGCCCAGACCATTTCGCAGATGGTCGATCAAGTCATGAACCTCGCCGAAGGCACCAAGCTGATGCTGCTGGCGCCGGTGGTCAAAGGTCGCAAAGGCGAACATTTACAGTTACTGGCCGAGCTTCGCGCCCAGGGCTTTGTGCGCGCCCTGGTCGATGGCCAAGTGCTGGAGCTGGACGACATCGCACCGCTGGATAAGCGCAAAAAGCATGATATCAGCGTCGTCGTTGACCGCTTCAAAGTACGCGACGACCTTGCCCAACGTTTGGCGGAGTCCTTTGAAACCGCGTTGAACCTCGCCGACGGCACCGCCATGATTCACTTTATGGACGGTGAGCGCGACGACATTGCCTTTTCGTCGCGCTTTGCCTGCCCAGTGTGTGGCTACTCGCTGGCGGAACTTGAGCCGCGGATGTTCTCGTTCAACAATCCGGCGGGCGCCTGCCCCACCTGCGACGGGCTGGGTGTACAGCAGTACTTCGACCCGGACAAGCTGATCAGCCACCCGGAGCTATCGCTAGCGGAAGGCGTGATAAAAGGCTGGGATCGGCGCAATATTTACTACTTTACCCAGCTCCAGGCGCTGGCCAAATACTACGGCTTTGAGTTGGAAACCCCCTGGCAAAAGCTCGCCCATCGCGATCGGGAGGTTATCCTTAACGGCAGCGGCGACGAGCAGATCCCGTTTGTCTATGTGGGCGACCGCGGCCGTAAAGTCACCCGCGAACACGCTTTCGAAGGCGTACTGCCCAATATGCAGCGCCGCTATCGGGAAACCGAGTCCAACATGGTGCGCGATGACTTGGTCAAATACATCGCCGTACAGCCTTGCGCGACCTGTAGTGGCTCGCGACTGCGTAAAGAGTCGCGCCATGTCTACGTGGACGATCACAACATCGCCGAGATTGTGCGCTTCCCGATAGGCGAGGCGTGGCGCTACTTTGCCGATCTTAGCCTGCCAGGACGCAAAGGTGAGATTGCCGATAAAATCGTCCATGAGATTCACGCTCGGCTGGAGTTTCTGGTCAATGTGGGGCTGGACTATCTCAACCTGGAGCGCAGTGCCGATACCCTTTCTGGCGGTGAAGCTCAGCGTATCCGTTTAGCCAGCCAGATTGGCGCAGGCTTGGTCGGGGTGATGTATATTCTCGATGAGCCGTCGATTGGCTTACACCAGCGCGACAACGACCGACTGCTGAAAACCCTTGAGCGGCTGCGTGACTTGGGTAATACCGTGATTGTGGTAGAGCACGATGAAGACGCCATTCGCGCCGCAGATCACGTGCTCGATATCGGCCCAGGTGCGGGTGTGCACGGCGGTGAAATTGTCGCCCAGGGCACCCCGCAAGACGTGATGGACAACCCCAACTCGCTAACCGGCCAGTATCTTTCTGGCTCCCGGGAAATTGCCGTGCCCCCCTACCGCATTCCCGGCAATCCAGAAAAGCAGCTGATTGTCCGCGGCGCTACCGGCAACAATCTGCAGAACGTGACGCTTAGCCTGCCGCTGGGGCTGTTTATCGCCATTACCGGTGTTTCCGGTTCGGGTAAATCGACGTTGATCAACGGCACCTTGATGCCGATTGCGGCACGCGAATTAAACCGCGCAACCACGCTGACCGCCGCGCCCTATGAGAAGATCGAAGGACTCGACCAGCTCGATAAAGTGATCGATATCGACCAGAGCCCGATTGGCCGCACGCCACGCTCCAACCCGGCCACCTATACGGGTATTTTTACACCGATTCGCGAGCTGTTTGCGGGCACCCAGGAAGCGCGTTCCCGGGGCTATAAGCCCGGTCGTTTTAGCTTTAACGTTAAAGGCGGGCGCTGCGAGGCGTGCCAGGGCGAAGGCATGATCAAGGTAGAGATGCACTTCCTGCCCGATATCTACGTGCCCTGCGACGTGTGTAAGGGCAAGCGCTATAACCGCGAAACCCTGGATATTCATTACAAGGGTAAAACCATCCACGAAGTGCTGGCCATGACGGTGGAAGACGCCCTGGAATTCTTTAGCCCGGTACCGGCTATTGCCCGTCGTCTGCAAACCTTGCTCGATGTGGGGCTCTCCTATATCCGCCTGGGGCAAAGTGCTACCACGCTTTCAGGTGGGGAAGCGCAGCGGGTCAAACTTGCCCGTGAACTAGCTAAACGCGATACCGGCAAAACGCTGTATATTTTGGATGAGCCAACCACCGGCCTACATTTTGAAGATATTCGTCAGCTGCTGACGGTGCTCCACCGCCTGCGTGATCACGGCAATACCATCGTGGTGATCGAGCACAACCTGGATGTAATCAAAACCGCCGACTGGATTGTTGACCTTGGCCCAGAAGGCGGCTCTGGGGGCGGACAGATCATCGCCGAGGGCACGCCGGAACAGCTCGCCAAACAGGACGTTTCGCATACCGGCCGCTTCTTAGCCCCACTGCTGGCGCGAGGAAAGCGCACGGCGAAACGCTAAACTCTGTGGGTCTTTGTTACTCTTTTGAGGAAGGGTGGGCGTCGGCCCACCCTAGAACTAAATAGCCATGCTAGTTAGTACCTTTGGACAACGCAGTAGATAACCCCATTGTTTATAGTGGCGAGCAGATTATAGTTAGCAATGTTATGCAATCCTCTGCTGGAAGGATAAGTCATGAATGAAGAAAAAAGCTGTATTATCAAACACTTCGGTCATTACTGCTCGTTGACTGACGAGGAGAAAAAACTACTTCTCACGCTCGAGGAGAGCCCAACCGATATTAAGTCAGGCACGCTACTCTGGGAAATGGGCGACCCAGCCAATGAATTCTGTACGCTGAAAAGCGGCTGGGCCTACTCCTATCGTCATCTGGAAAATGGTGATCGTCAGATTCTGGAAGTGTTTCTGCCGGGGGATATTATTGGACTGCGCGAGTTTGCATTCTCCGAGCGTCTTGAGAATGTGCGCATGATTGATGACGGTGTAGTTTGTCATTTCCCTCATAAGCGCATGCTCGACATATTTCGTCAGTCACTGCCGCTAACAACTGTGATGTTTGCCATTGGCAGCCGGCAGCAAGCGTTACTGACTGAGCGCTTGGTTACCTTGGCCAGGCTCAGCGCACGTAAGAAAATGGCACATTTTCTGTGCGAAATGCATTTAAGACTCTGTCAAACCAACCCGGATATTAGCAACCAGTTCCGCCTACCGCTCTCCCAGGAACAGTTAGCCGATGTGCTAGGACTAAGCCCGGTACACGTAAGCCGAACCTTTACCGCACTTAGCGAAGATGGTTTGGTGTTTCGCGATCGCCACCACCTAACCATTCCGGATTTAAAAGCCCTATGTAGTGAAGGGCAGTTTGACGACTGCTATCTCACCGACAATGTCCGTCCCCTGTTAGGCCAAACTGCATAAAAAAACCACATGCTGTTAGCACGCGCTTTTTTTAAACTAAAAGCCTAAGCCCGGTCTAACCACACTTAGACCAGCCGCAGCCGGCATAGCAGGTGGGGCAGCCATCCATCATAATGAGCTCGCCGCGGCACTCGGGGCAGTTACCCACTGTGGCTGGGCCACTGCCCTCAGGCTTTTTTCCCGTCGCTGCCTTCTCGCCGATAGGCTCCACCGCCCCCGTTTCAACGGCTGTATCAGAGGTTTCTTCATCGGCTCCCGGCTGCCAAGCATGACCATGGGTCATGCGATGGGCATAACGCTCTACCAGCTTTTCAACCGGCACCTGGTTGCCATCCCGATCCAGAAAGCCACGGCGATAAAGAATTTGCTGGATTGACCAGGCAATCGCCGCGACTTCCGAGTCGTGGAACATTGGCTTGTTCCAGCGGTTCATGCCACAGCGTACCAAGCCTTTGTCCCAGGCCACTTTGCGAAGATCCGCCACCGCTTGGGTGACGTAACCGCCGCGGGCCGCCAGCGAAAGGCTGCGCATGGTGGCGGTGATCCACTGGTGCTCGCTTGAGAGCTGCCCTGACGGAAAAAAGAACTCCACCGGGCGCTCAATCACCACTCGCTTACCGCCTATCACGCCCTCCACCGGCATAAACGACACCAGCAAATAGACTTTTTTACGCCCTTCAGCGCCCACATAAGAGATCTTTTCAGATACCGCTTCCAGGGTGCCTTCCGGACGTGAAGGAATACGCACAGTCAGCGGGTTTTCATCCTGAAGCTCGGGAACGGGCGCGGCCTGTTCCTGCTGCTTGATACGGTAACCAACGATTTTTGAGGTAATTTCTACAGCCATGGTGTTCTCCACTTAGCAAAGGTGTGCGTTTTTAAACAGATGGCGCTTAACGCGGTATCACCATTTGCCGTAGGTGCCTTCTTTTAAGCCATCAAAGAGGTTGGCAGCGTTATGCTCTTCACCGTCGTAAACCACCTTCTCATCCCCGGTTAGCTCGAGAGTTTCACCGTTTTCCAATTCAAACACGTAGGTAGTGTTTTTAAGATCATCTTCCCGCACGAGCACGCCCTGGAAAGCTTCGGGGTTAAAGCGGAAAGTAGTGCAGCCTTTTAAGCGGCTTTCATAAGCCTGCAAATAGAGGTTCTGGAACTGTTCAAAGGGGAACTCGGTAGGCACATTGACTGTTTTCGAGATCGCTGAATCAATCCAGTGCTGGGCGGCGGCCTGAACGGCAACGTGCTGCTCGGGCGATATCGCATCGGCGGTGACGAAGTAGTCAGGCAGGTCGCTGTCCACCGCGTCACAGGCGATAAAGTGACGGTAGGCGGCCAGCTCAAAGGAGACGACTTCGACCTGCTCTTTGGTCTTTTTGCCTGACTGAATAATATTGCGGAAGTAGCGGTGCGAGAAAGAGGGCTCGATACCGTTGGAGGCGTTATTACCCATTGACAGCGAAATCGTGCCGGTCGGTGCAATTGAGCTGTGGTGGGTAAAGCGCGCACCGTGCTCGGCAAGCGCAGCCACAAGCTCGGGCTCATGCTCGGCCACTTGGGCCATATACAGGCTGTAGCGGGCATGCAGGATACGCCCTGGCACTTGATCGCCTACTTCGTAGCCATCTTTGGCTAGCTGTGGCCGCTCACGCAGCATTTTGGGCGTAATCGTGTGCTCCTGCTCAAGAACCGGCGCCATACCTTTCTCTTGAGAAAGCTCCAGCGCCTGCTTCCAACCCTCTATCGCTAAATGGCGGCTCACCTCATCGGTGAACACCAACGACTGCTTAGAGCCGTAAGGGATTTTGAGCATGGTGAGCGTCGAGCCTAAGCCCAAGAAGCCCATGCCGTGACGGCGCTTGGCTTCTATTTCACGCTGCTGCTGAGGCAGAGGCAAACCGGCAATCTCGACCACATTATCGAGCATACGGGTGAAGATCGCGACCACTTTGCGGTAGCGTTCCCAGTCAAAGCGCGGCTCGGCGCCGAAGGGATCGATGACGAACTTGGTCAGATTGACCGAGCCCAGCAGACAGGCGCCTTCCGGCGGCAGAGGCTGTTCGCCACAGGGGTTGGTGGCGCGGATATCCTCACAGAACCAGTTATTGTTCATGCGGTTAACTTGGTCGATCAGGATAAAGCCCGGCTCGGCGTAGTCGTAGGTGGAGGACATGATGGTGTCCCACAGTTCCCGCGCTTTGATCACTTCCACAATGCGGCAGGCGACGCGGCCTTCGGCATCCACCGTGTAGCCCTCTTCAACCACCGGCCAGTCACGGTAGATCAGGTCTTCCGCTTTAACGTCCTCTTTCTCACCGGGGTGTAGCGGAAAGGCCAGCGGCCAGTCGGTACTGTTTTTCACCGCTTCCATAAACTCATCGGTGATCAACAAGCTAAGGTTGAACTGACGCAGGCGCCCCGCTTCGCGCTTAGCTTGGATAAACTCGCGCACATCCGGGTGGCCCACATCAAAGGTGCCCATTTGGGCGCCACGGCGGCCACCGGCAGAGGCGACGGTGAAACACATCTTGTCGTAGATATCCATAAACGCCAGCGGGCCGTTAGTGCCCGCGCCAGCGCCGAATACGAACGCGCCTTTGTGGCGCAGCGTCGAGAAGTCGTAACCGATACCTGCGCCGGATTTCAGCGTCATACCCGCATCGACCACCGAGTCGAGAATATCGCGCATGGAGTCGCGAATCGTGCGCGAAACGGTGCAGTTAATCAGGCTCACCGCGGGCTTATATTCTTCAGCGCCCGCGTTGGAGAGAATACGACCGGCAGGAATCGCGCCATTTTCCAGCGCCCAGCGGAACTTGGGCAGCCACTCTTGCGCTTTATCTTCCTCCACCGCTGCCAGGGCGCGCGCCACCCGTTCAAACGTAGCACCCACGTCCTGATCAACGGGTTGGCTATGACGATCCTTGAGACGGTATTTGGCGTCCCAGATCTCCCGCGAGGGGGCCTGCATCGGGACATCATTAGAGGTCTTCATAGCCTTGGCAGCAGTGCTCATGTCGCAAAACTCCTTCACAGCGAGGTGAATTATAGCGCTCAAATAGGGCGATTATACGTAGCATCGGAGTGAAGTATAGACGTGACTCTCCACCATATGAGGCCCTTTTTTTTAACTTTTCTACCATATATAGAAAAATCAGCGTCTTACACTTTTGTCATTTACTAACACGCTATAGACTGTTTTTCAGATTAATCGTCTAGGAATTTTAGTTAGATGGCTCAAATCATAACGGCTACTCGCACCCTGTATTTCCACTCGCCTTCGCTAGTCGCTATGGCAATGGCCGTCTCTTTGATGGTCGCAACATCCATGGCTAAAGCGACCACGTTCAATACCGATGACGTGGCCTCCCACGACCATTGGCAGTCAATGACGCTCTCGCTGGGGGGCGAACGCCACTATCGGGCGGTAGAAACCCACAGCTATTCGGATGCGACGCTGAGCTTGAATGCCACTTCGGGCGTTTGCGATTTACCCTGGCTGGAGATGCGCGTCACCCTTGAACAGCAGCAGGGAGAGAGCCGTACGGTAAACTTGGTGCCCACTCGGCTGCGTATCGATGAAAAGCCCGTTATCGACACCATGGCGGAATTTATCACTGAGCGCGGCGATGACGGGTTTTATACCCACTTTTATGTAAGTGACTTGGACTCACTGATGGTCGACATGCGCCAGGGAGAGCAGCTATTTCTCGGCTTCGACCAGGAAGAGCGCGAGCCTTGGTATATGACCTTTAGCCTAAAAGGCGCCGACGCGGCGATCAACCGGATGCTCATCCAATGTGAAAGTAGTGGCCCCTAAGGTTTGATTAAAGCAGCACCGCAGGCTCAGGCGCCCTTTCAACGCGATTGCGTCCGCCATGCTTAGCACGATACATGGCGTCATCAGCCCGGGAGATAATGGTTTTACAGCTGTCACCCGGTTGCCAAACGGCGACACCGATACTCACCGTAACCGTTTGCTCAAGCCCCTCTATACGCAGCTCTGCTACCAACGAGCGCAGCCGCTCGGCCAGGCCAATGGCGGCATCAACATCGGAATGAGTCGCCAGCACAATAAACTCTTCGCCTCCCCAGCGCCCAAGGTGGTCGCAGCCACGCAGCGAGCTTTCCACTAAACGCGCCAGGGCCACCAGCACATCGTCACCCACGCTATGGCCGTGAGCATCGTTGATCTGCTTAAAGTTATCCACATCGAAGAGTAGCAAGGCAAAGGCGGCCGCGTAACGCTTGGCAGCCACGAGCTCTGCATTGATGGCTTCTTCAATGCGGTAACGGTTCCATACCTTGGTTAGGGGATCAAAATGGGCTAATTGCTCGAGGCGCTGGTTGGCTTCGGCAAGGGCTTTGCGCTCATGCTCCAAGTGCATATTCAGTGAGCTAATTTCATAAGCCGAAATCGCCAGCGTCAGGTCTTCACCCAAGTCTACCGCCGCTAGACGCTCTACCCGCAGCCACGCTTCACTCTTACCGACCACCTCTTCAGACCAAGCGACCGATGGGGCCAATATCACGGCCGGTTTAGGGCTGGTGGTGGGCTGCATCGCCCAATACAGCGTTTCTACCTGCTCGGGGCGAAAGAAAATCAGCCAAGCGCGCTGGGTCGAACTCATCGGCAGCGGCACCGCGAGCGCCCCACACTGCTCGGGCATGGCTAGCGAAGCGGTTAACGTCTCTTTGGCGATTTCGCGCGTGCACCAAGGGCCGCTATGCACATGGGCTCTTTCCAGACGCAGCACAAACTGGCTAATCGCCTCTGGGGTCGGCGTCACGCCCGCTTGATAAGCGCCACCATTCACCCACAGCACTACGCCATGGGCGCGAAACAGCTTCATCCAGTTAGCCGCCTGTTCATGAAGGAGCCGCTGGGGGCTTTGAGGCTCGCTGCGCGCTCGCGCACTGAGCACCAGACTATCCTGAACCCGCTGCAGGTAGCGGGCTTCTTGACGCGCCCGCAACAACAGCATGCGCTGGGTGGCCATTTGCACGAGGGTGCGAACGGCATCACGCACGGGGGGCTCAACCGAGTGCGGCGCTGGCGAGTGGCAAAACACGAGCCCCCATAAACCAGTATCTCCCTGCATAGCCAAACTGAATGAGCCGCGCACCCCCAAGCGGTTTAAATAGCGCTGCCGCTCCGGGGCAGGCGCGCGTAAAAAACTGCCGCTAAGGCTTGCTCCCGAGTAGGCGGGCTCCAGCGTTTCAGGCGACGCATCGACATCTTCAATTAACCGAACGGGATAAGCTTGGTAACTTTTGCGTAAGGCGGCAGGGAAGTCACCTGAGGGAAAGCGCTGACCCAATAGCGAGGGCAGCTGTTTTCCCAGTGCTTCGGCGACCATCAAACCATGCCAATCGCTGTCAAAATGGCATACGGTGACCCGATCATGACCGGTAAGCTGTTGAATAGCGTTAACCAAGCAGTCGAGTAGCTCTTCCTGATGGGTCGCTTCAGCTA
>Ga0209344_10005447_pt1 | contig 10978 bp, 9 predicted proteins | sample Cruoilmetagenom6_FD_187293 | JGI IMG/M metagenome (GOLD analysis project Ga0209344, IMG submission 187293) | Oil polluted marine microbial communities from Coal Oil Point, Santa Barbara, California, USA - Santa Barbara Oil Seep Sample 6 (SPAdes)... | ecosystem: Environmental > Aquatic > Marine >...
ATATTTAAAAATACCTATGGTTGGATTTACAGAAAGTTTAAATGTTTCTGTTGCAGCTGCGATTATTTTAAATGATTTAACCACTCGATTACGCGATTCTAACGTTAATTGGAAATTATCTGAAGAGGAAAAAAACGAAAAACGATTGGATTGGTGTAAAAAAACAATCAATAATGTAGAGCAGATAATTGATAGATTTTATAACCATATTTAACTTTCGATTACTAAGCTTTTCTTTTACTATCGATCATACCTTAAATTCTCCTTAGATTTTCTTTAGATTTTAAACTTAGTTTTATGTTATACTAAATTCAAATTATGTTCGTTATTAATCTCATAAAGGTATATATATGACAGTTAATTACATATCATGTAACACCTCCCCTCTAACAGTTTTTGTTCCTACTATTGATAATCCTTGGGATAGTCAAAAAGTTAGACATTTACACAATCGACTTGGTTTCGGAATCGAAACATCTCAAATTGCCAATGCATTATCAATGACTCCAGCTGCTTATGTAGATGCTCTAATTGATGCTGCAATTGGTTTAGCACCCACAACAGAGCCAACATGGGCTCCTTTAGACCCTGATGATTATGCTGCTAATGGATATGTATATGGAGAAGATGAAAATCAAGATCTGGTAGATGAAACTCAATATACTTTTATTAAAGAATTGATTGATAACGGTGTACGTGGTCGATTGACGCTTTTTTGGCACAATCATTTCGTAACAAAGGTTAATGAATACGGGTTTGCGGGTTATGCATTCAGATATTTTCAGGCTTTACAAGCGAATTGCTTTGGAAATTTTAGGAGCTTTATTACGGAAATGGGTTTAAATAATGCTATGTTAAAATTCTTAAATGGTTTTGAAAATACTGCTGGTAGCCCTAATGAAAACTATGCTAGAGAATTGTATGAGCTTTTTGCCTTAGGTGAAGGCAATGGTTATACTGAAGATGATATTGTTGAAAGCTCACGAGCTTTAACAGGATATAACGATTATGCCAATGGTGATAATTCAAATATTATATTTAACGTTGATAGTTTTGATGCAGGAGATAAAACTATTTTTGAACAAACAGGTAATTGGGATTATGATGACGTAATAAATATTTTATTCGACCAAAAAGCACAGCTTATAGCACGATATATTTGTGAAAAGCTCTATGTTAATTTTGTAAGCCCTGAAGTTGATGATGTGACAATTCGCCCAAATATTATCAACCCGTTAGCTGATATTTTTATCGCTAATAATTTTGAAATAGCCCCTGTACTGAGAGCCTTATTTAAAAGCGAACATTTTTTTGATGAAAAGGCTAAAAATACCATAATTAAAAGTCCTCTTGATCTTATAATCCAATTTATGACTACTACAGGATTTAATTTTGGTGATTATGATATGATCAAAGAACCTATTAAGGGTATTTTAAGACTTTTCGATCAAGATATATTGAATCCACCTACAGTATTTGGATGGCCGGGCGATAGAGATTGGATAAATTCTGGTACAATTACCTTTAGACCTGCTTTTTTATTTGATGATATGTTATCATGGGCTCTTGAGCAAGATGAAGAGCAATTAAGACAGTTTGCAATTGGTGTTTCAGGAAATAGTACAGATGCCGATGTTGTTACTAAAGATATTTTTGAAGCTTTAATGAATGAAGTTCCTTATACATTAGATGATTTTGAAACAGGTATTGACGTATTTAAAAGTAGCGTACCATCTAATTATTTTGAAGACAATATATGGACCTTAAGTTTCCCCGGAGTTCCTCTTCAAGTTTGTCAACTTATAAAATATATAGTATTCCTTCCAGATTATCAACTTAAATAAAAACTTATGGGTACCGAAAAAAATTTACATACAAATTGTAATTCAGATGATCATAAGGAATGGAATAGACGTTCATTCTTACAAACTTTAGGATTGGGTGGAGCGGGAGCTACATTAATGATGAACGGTATTCCAATGGCTTTTGGACAACCAACACCTTTAACTACTGCTTTAGGTAGCTCAGATTCTGGTAGAGTTTTATTGATTATAAGATTGCAGGGTGGTAATGATGGTTTAAATACTATTGTACCCATCTATGATTATGATAATTATGCAAACGCCAGACCAACAATAAGGCATGACATGGTCGATATACATAAGTTATCAAATGAGTTTGGTGTTCCAAGTTATTTACAAAATTCTATTGAGCCTATTTGGGAAGGTGGCTGTATGAAAGTTGTAAATGGTACAGGATATGATAATCAAAATTTATCACATTTTACAGGTACCGATAATATGTCAAAAGGTACTGATGATGAATTGGTAGAAACAGGTGTTTATGGTCGTTATTTTGAAAATATATATCCTGATTATCTGTTAAATTTACCTGATGCTCCTCCTGCTGTTCAAATCGGTGGTATAGGTGATATTATGTTTACAGGTAACGAAAGTAATTTTGCATTTGCACTTGCAAATACGCGTCAATTAGAGCGAATAATTGAGAGTGACGCCTTTTATGATGTTGCTGATATACCAGATTGTACCCAAGGGGAACAATTGAAATTTGTAAGAGGTATCATGAATACTACCTTAAAATATTCGGGAGTTATTAGAGATGCAGCAAACTCACAAACGAATACTATTGAGTTTCCTGACTCGAATTTAGGTAGAGCTTTGGCTATTATATCTAATACTGTTAAAGCTGGCATGGGTACTTGTGTATATATGGTTAGCCTTAACGGATTTGATACACATGCGAATCAACCTGACAGACATCAAGAATTATTGACTAATATCACAGAATCTGTGGCTGCATTTTATCAGGATCTTGCACCAAGTGGAAGAGATAGAGATGTATTAACTATGACTTTTTCTGAATTTGGAAGAAGGGTGCGCGAAAATGGATCTAATGGTACTGACCATGGTACAGCCGCGCCAATGATGCTTTTTGGGCCTGCCCTTAACGGAAATGGATTTATAGGCGAACATCCTAGTTTAACTGATTTAACTCGTGGTGGAAACTTGAAACATACAACAGATTATATAGATGTTTATGGTTCAGTTCTGCAAGATTGGCTGTGTATAGATCCTAGTGTTATTAATCAGTCAATACCAAGACCATTTACAGCGCTAGACTTAGGCTTTAATTGTTCTAGCTCAGTTGCTAATCATGATTATTTAATTAGAGAGAATTTTACACATACTGCTATTTATGATCAACAAACAGTTGCGATTAGAATTGATAATAATTTTGAAGAAAATTATGAAATTTCACTCTACAATATTATAGGGCAAAATCTAGGAATTCTATTTGATGATGTATTGGAACCTGGTCAACATGAGATTTTGATACAAGATAAATTACCGCGACTCACACCTGGTGCATATATTTATAATATTAAGAAGAGCAATCGAAACTATAGTAAAAAGATACTAATTAGCACTTAAAATTAACGATTAGAATTATTTATCAAAATATATATTTTGTATCGTGATTACAGTATCGCAGTTTTGAATGTATAAAGAAGTTTCTTTTTTATTAGCAAAACCATCGACCCAATAATATCTGCACGGTTCTTGGTGTACTTTACTTTTTGAGAAATCAATATCACCGTTGTTTAGCATGTTTACAATAGCTGTAGTATCGATTTTCTCTGAAGCCATTATCTGTAAAACTTCATCAGAATAAATCCGTTCTTTATTCCTCAAAATTTCTAACATTCGTGCATTTGGCATATAGTTGCAAGAAGCATTTTTTCCGTTAAGGATAAATATAACAATTACGATACCAGCGGCAAATCCTATTCCGTAAAGGCCAAAACGGCGTCTTAAATTCATAAAGAATTATAAAATAAGTAAATTAATATCTCTAAATGGAAGTCCAAACCAATCAGCTACTGCTTTATTCGTTAAAATTCCATGGTAAAAATACATACCTTTTCTAAGACTTTGATTAAAGCGAACAGCATTTTCTATACCACCTTCTTCGGCAATATCCAATAGGTAAGGGGTGAAGATATTACTTATTGATAATGAGGCAGTTCTGGAGTATCTTGATGGAATATTAGGTACACAGTAGTGTATAACACCATGTTTTTTAAAAGTCGGCTTTTTATGTGTTGTAATTTCTGAAGTTTCAAAACAACCACCACTATCAATACTAACATCAACAATTACGGCGCCATCTTTCATTTGCTCCACCATTTCTTCACTTACCAAAATAGGTGTCCTGGTTTTTCCACGAACAGCACCAATAGCAACATCACATCGCATCAGAGCTTTTTGTAAGGTTTTTGGTTGTATTGTAGAAGTATAAACCGGGGCATTTAATTGATGTTGCAAACGTCGAAGTTTTGTAATTGAATTATCGAATATTTTTACTCGTGCGCCTAAACCCAAAGCTGATTTTGCTGCAAATTCTCCTACTGTACCTGCTCCTAAAATAACAATGTCTGTGGGAGGCACACCGCCAATATTACCGAATAGTAATCCGTAACCATCACTATTATTCTGCATTAATTCTGAAGCAATTAACACTGATGAAATTCCTGCTATTTCACTTAAAGATTTAACAACTGGATATACACCGTGCTCATCAGTTATAAAATCAAATGCGATAGCTGTAATTCGTTTTTTAGCCAGAGCTTCAAAATATTTTTTATTCTGAGTTTTAAGTTGTAGAGCAGAGAACAAGGTAGCTTGTGGATTTATCCACCCGATTTCTTTAATTGTGGGAGGCTCGACTTTTAAAATCAAGTTACAGCCAAAAACTTCTTCAGGACTATGTGATATTTTTGCACCTGCTTCAGAATACTCGTTATCAGTATAATTTGAACCTTCGCCGGCACCTGACTCTAATACAATTCTATGTCCATGATTTGTTAAAGCGGCAACAGCATCAGGTGTTAAGCAAATGCGTTTTTCTTGTAAATGTGTTTCTTTAGGAATACCAATAAACAACTGGCCTTTTTGTTTTTTTATTTCCAACATTTCCGGATGTGGTAATAACTCTTCTTTACTAAAAGGTGAAAATTGTTTACTCATAGTTATTGTTTGATTTCTATGCTGCGTGTTCTGTCGTCGTTTAATGACAAGTAAATTTCAACAGCATTTAAAGGTAGTAAATTTTTAACTTTTTCTGGCCATTCGACGAGGCACCAATCATTATTATACAAATAATCTTCAATACCAATATCTAAAGCCTCATCTTCGTGTTCAATTCTATAAAAATCAAAATGATAGATCTTTTCTCCCTTTTGGGAATGATACTCGTTTACCAATGAAAATGTGGGTGAACTTACTGTATCGTAAACCTCTAACTGCTTTACAATTTCTTTAATAAGTGTAGTTTTACCAACACCCATATTCCCGTAGAGGAGTAATGTTTTATTAGCAACAGTTTTAATAATTTCTGATGCTATTTTTGGAAGTTCCTTTAAAGTATATTTAAATTTCATTTTTAATTTCAAAAACTAAAGACAACAATTGCCAATTGCGCACAAATCTAAATTTCCAAAGAATGGTATACATTCTGTACATCGTCCTCTTCTTCTAAACGCTCAAGAAGCTTTTCAACATCAGCTTGTTCTTCTTCTGACAACTTTTTTGTGGTAGTTGGTATGCGCTCAAACCCTGAAGATAAAATTTCAACATCGTTTTCTTCAAAAAAAGATTGTATTGCCCCGAATTGGTCAAAAGGAGCATAGATAATAATACCTTCCTCGTCGTCAAAAATTTCTTCTACGTCAAAATCAATGAGCTCTAATTCTAATTCTTCCATGTCAATGGAAATATCTTCTTTTTTAACAGTGAAATTGCAGGTATGATCAAACATAAATACAACTGAACCAGACGTTCCAAAATTACCATCACATTTATTAAATGCTGCTCTTACATTTGCTACTGTTCTATTGTTATTATCTGTAGCAGTTTCCACTAAAATCGCGATACCATGAGGAGCATAACCCTCAAATAGTACTTCTTTATAGTTAGCTGTGTCTTTATCTGTTGCTTTTTTTATAGCCCGCTCTACATTGTCTTTAGGCATATTAGCGGTCTTGGCATTTTGCATTACTGCTCTTAATCGCGAGTTGGTTTCAGGATTTGGACCTCCTTCTTTTACTGCCATTACAATATCTTTACCTATACGTGTAAAGGTTTTGGCCATGGCGGACCAACGTTTCATTTTTCGCGCTTTCCTAAATTCGAATGCTCTTCCCATAATTTTTCAAAATACTATTTGTTAATAAATTTCGGATACCTTCCAGTTTTTGAAAATGTCTCTTTTGCCTTATTATGAGCTTCTTCAAACTTCTCTAAATCAGTAAACTTGCAAATACCATAAGAATAATGGTATTTTAGGATTTCTAAATCTTCTTTTGTAAACCGTTTCTTTCCACTATTACTTTTAAAAAAAACACTTTTAGAAGGAACTTTATCTGTAGTATTAAAATGTCCTAGTGATTTTATAAATGATTGTATCAGGTAATTTACATTTACAACTTTATTTTTATACTTTGTTGTATTGATTTCGAGCTTCGTGTCATATATTACGCTTTTCTTCCAATAACTATAATAATCTATATACTTATTTTTCGGAAGGTTTTTAGAATATTTATATTTATTATTCTCATTAATTTGATATATAATATAATTTGATTTCTCTACTTCATTTACTATTGATATGTCTAAAGAATCTACTTCTTTACTGATACTTGTGGTAAGTCTTTTTATTATTTTTATATATCTCTCATCAACTGATTTACCAAAATAAATTTTAATAGGTGCTTTCCATAACTTCATATAAATTTTTCTTTTCTTCGAACTGTCCTTAGAAAACTTTTTATATACTATGTCTTTGTAAATTTCTAGAAATGTAGAATCTCTAGCCTCGTATGGAACCGACACGCCATTAGGCCTTTTATGATCTTTTGGTAAAGGAACTAATGTATCGTTTTCTTGAATAATAAATTTTAGAGAATCATTTTTAGTGAAATTATCACCATACAGCTCTTTATACGATCTTATCGAAGTATAATGTTTGCCTTGACGTATATTTTTGTCAGTTTCTTGTGTAAATCCAAAAAAGTTAGACACTAAGAATGTGAGAATTAAAAGATTGTTTTTCATACTATACCTGTATTACCCCCAGATTAAAAGGTTTCTCAATAGGCGCATGGTTTGCCGCTTCTATACCCATTGAAATCCATGTTCTTGTATCCAAGGGGTCTATGATTGCATCTGTCCAAATACGAGCTGCTGCATAGTATGGAGATACTTGGGTGTCATATCTATCTTTTATATTATTAAAGAGTTCTTCCTCTTCTTCTTTCGTGATTTTTTCTCCTTTTTTAAGAAGCGAAGCTTTCTCTATCTGCAGTAGTACTTTTGCAGCAGAATTTCCACTCATTACTGCTAATTCAGCACTTGGCCAGGCAACAATGAGTCTTGGGTCATAAGCTTTTCCGCACATAGCGTAATTACCGGCACCGTAAGAATTTCCGATGATAATCGTAAATTTAGGCACCACAGAATTACTCACTGCATTAACCATTTTAGCGCCATCTTTAATAATTCCACCATGTTCAGATTTACTGCCTACCATAAACCCAGTTACATCTTGTAAAAAAATTAAAGGAATTTTCTTCTGATTGCAATTAGCTATAAAACGTGTTGCTTTATCAGCAGAATCAGAATAGATCACACCACCAAATTGCATTTCACCCTTCTTGGTTTTCACAATTTTTCGCTGATTTGCAACAATCCCAACTGCCCAACCATCAATACGTGCATAAGCCGTTATTAGCGTTTTACCATATCCTGCTTTGTACTCATCGAACTCAGAATCATCTACAAGGCGTTTGATGATCTCATACATATCGTATTGTTCATTTCTTGCTTTAGGTATAATACCATAAATTTCTTTAGCAGAGTCCTTTGGAGGGATAGATTTTTTTTTATTATACCCGGCTTTGTCGAAATAACCAACCTTTTCAACAATACTTTTAATTGTGTTTAAAGCGTCCTTATCATCTTTAGCTTTATAGTCTGTTACACCAGAAATTTCACAATGTGTTGTAGCTCCACCTAAAGTTTCATTATCAATACTTTCACCAATAGCTGCTTTTACCAAATAACTTCCAGCAAGAAAAATACTCCCCGTTTTGTCAACGATTAAAGCTTCATCACTCATAATAGGCAAATAGGCACCACCGGCAACACAACTACCCATTACTGCTGCAATTTGTGTAATACCCAAGCTACTCATTATTGCATTATTTCTAAAAATGCGTCCAAAATGTTCTTTGTCTGGAAAAATTTCATCCTGCATTGGTAGATATACTCCAGCCGAATCAACTAAGTATATAATAGGTAACTTGTTTTCAATAGCTATTTCTTGCGCTCTTAAGTTCTTTTTGCCGGTAATCGGAAACCACGCTCCAGCTTTTACAGTGGCATCATTGGCTACGACAATACATTGTTTACCTTGAACATAACCCATTTTAACAATAACGCCACCAGAGGGGCATCCACCGTGATCAGCATACATATCTTCACCTGCGAAAGCAGCTATTTCTATTGATGGTTTTTTGTTGTCAAGCAGAAAATCAATACGTTCTCGTGCAGTGATTTTCCCTTTTGCGTGATGTTTATCAATACGCTTCTGGCCTCCACCTAGTTTTACTGTAGCAAGGCGTTTCTTTAGATTTGAAAGTAAAAGTTTATTATGATCTTCGTTTTTATTGAAGTTTATATCCATGCAATTTGCTCTTATTGACTGTTGGGCTAAAATACAAAAATGCTTCAAAAGTATCTTAACTTTTAAATTATCTTCTCTTAATTTATCATTTATTACTGATTATCAGCAATAAAAAAATTGTAACAATTTGTTTAAAGTGTATACATATAAATACGTTATTCTATTTTTTAATTAGAATATTTTAACGAAATTGCTTAGCCAAAAAATATTTTGTTCAACCTTTAAAACAATACACCATATGTCTGATGATTTTGACTTACTAGAAACCGATTCTAATGATAAAACCAAAAAAGTTGATGTGAATTGGGGAAAAGCTATTGATACTATGAAATCAAAGCTTGCCCAGGAAGACGACCCTCAAGTACGTCAAAAAATATTAAATGCAACGTTAGATGATGTTGTGCATATGGCCGAAAAGGACAGAACAACTTTGTTAGACGCTATAAAAGATTTGACAGATTATCAAGACGAAGTAGGTATTATTTTTGAAAAATTCTCTGCACTTAACCCAAATGAACAAAAAGTAATCGATGATGCCCAAAAAGAATTAGAACGCGCCAAAGTTAAATTAGAAGAAGCCGAAAATAAAGCTGATACTTGGTGGAATAATCTTTGGGGAAGAAAAAGTAAGATAAAAAAGGCACATGCCGAGTTAAAAGATGCTCAAAAATTACGAGATGGTGCTGACAACAAGGCAAAAGCTATGTTTCAAGAGCGTATAGAAAGTGCTGATGTTCAAACATTACTAAGTGAGTTGTCTTATAAAAGTCAGGCGGCGGTAACACGTTTAAAGAATAGAGAAATTGAGATTAAAGAAGTAGAAGAGAAATTAAAAGATGCAATTGTTGAAGCTACAAAAAACCATACAAAAGCCCTTGAAAAGAAAAAAGAAGTAGAAGCTAACCTTGAAGAGCGGTATGCTTTATTAAAACAAGCTAGACAAGAATTGGAAGAAATTGTAGACAAACAGTCAACGGCGTATTCAGAGGCTGTTGGTAAGGTAACCACAATCGAACAAAAAGTTGAAGAATTAGAAGGACTTAAAAATGCCTACACAACACTGGCTGCCAGCAAAGATAGCTTTGTACACAAACATAACTTAACAATTAAAGTTTTGACTTCATTAAGAAGCAATTTGCAAACGCATCGTGCTAAATTAAAAAGTGATACAGAAGAGCGTTTGAAATATTATGATGGTTATGTTGTTGCGTTAAAAGCTAGAACCGATCAAGAATTTGCCGCAATTTTAGAACATCTAGGTGTAAAAACTGACGAACTTGTAGGTGAAACATTAGCTTCTATGCATACTGCAAGTGCAAAAGCGCGTCAAGAAATGATGGACAATATTCCTGTGCATGAAAAAGTTATGCAAGGTGTTTATAGCAGTTATGCAGAGGCTTTGCAAGAGATTCGTGCTAAAGATTCAGAGATTCAGAAAAATTTTGCCGAGCGTTATGGAATTGATATGAAGGAGATTTTCGAAGATTATTATAAAGCTGACGCTAATGCACCTTCTGGAGACGGAGAGCCTGCTGAAAAACCTGAACCAGAAACTAACGACGATCTTTTATCATAAATTAATTGCATGAGCGCTTCCAAAGAGAAGCGCTTCTTTTCTGAATTTGTTATAACTATTGGTTATGCGTAGTTCATTATAAAATTTAAAAGAAAAATGTCTTTAAATCACATAGTCACACCTTTAGACTCTGCTGTTCTTGATTCAAAAGAGCAGTACGTTTTCTATTATAGAATGGTTGATTTTGCTCTTAAAGAATTGATCGTAAGAGTCCAGCGGAATAAACTATGCACTAAGCAGGAAATTATTTTTTTTAAGCAATATGCAGATCTATTGTTGTACTCTATCGAAGCCATGCGCATAAAGTACATGTACGATGAAGAGGACAGTATGAAAGTTGATTTAACAGACTCTGGTTTTCCAAATTATTTAGAGCTTCGCTATTTGTATAATGATCTATCACTACGCGATAATTATATCAATAAATTAACAGATATTAATGTTCTTCAAGATGAATTTTTAGATCAATTACTTCGAAAAAAGAAACCAATTAAAAAGGATAGGCTGTTTCAGGCGGCATCTATTGTATATTACAGCTCTGTTGAAAAAAAATATATTTTTAATCGCTTCGTTCAGGGAAAGATAATTAAGGCTCCAGAGGGTACTAAAGAACAGTATATGGCGAGTTGGAGTTTTTAT
>Ga0209344_10005448_pt1 | contig 10978 bp, 2 predicted proteins | sample Cruoilmetagenom6_FD_187293 | JGI IMG/M metagenome (GOLD analysis project Ga0209344, IMG submission 187293) | Oil polluted marine microbial communities from Coal Oil Point, Santa Barbara, California, USA - Santa Barbara Oil Seep Sample 6 (SPAdes)... | ecosystem: Environmental > Aquatic > Marine >...
CCGTGATGCTTTCTGAATCAGAACATCCTGTATCTGTATTTGTAACTGTTAAGGTATAGGTACCAGCAGTGGTTCCCGTTGCACTAATTCCGTTGGTTGCTCCTGAAAGCGTTCCTCCAGCAGAAGCTGTCCATGCATATTCAATATTGGCTCCGGTAGCAGATCCGGTTCCATCTAAAGCAGCAGTAGTATTGTTACAGTCAATTACCAACGGACCGTTTACAACAACGGTAGGTGGTGTATTATCAACAGTAACCGTGATGCTTTCTGAATCAGAACATCCTGTATCTGTATTTGTAACTGTTAAGGTATAGGTACCAGCAGTGGTTCCCGTTGCACTAATTCCGTTGGTTGCTCCTGAAAGCGTTCCTCCAGCAGAAGCCGTCCATGCGTATTCTATGTTCGCACCTGTAGCTGATCCGGTTCCGTCTAAAGCAGCGGTAGTATTGTTACAGTCAATTACCAACGGACCGTTTACGACAACGGTAGGTGGTGTATTATCAACAGTAACCGTGATGCTTTCTGAATCAGAACATCCTGTATCTGTGTTTGTAACTGTTAAGGTATAGGTACCAGCAGTGGTTCCTGTTGCACTAATTCCGTTGGTTGCTCCTGAAAGCGTTCCTCCAGCAGAAGCTGTCCATGCGTATTCTATGTTCGCACCTGTAGCAGATCCGGTTCCATCTAAAGCAGCGGTAGTATTGTTACAGTCAATTACCAACGGACCGTTTACAACAACGGTAGGTTGCGAAATATCTTCCGTAATTACTACAGTATCAATAGCCGTACATCCATTGTCTGCATCAGTAACAGTTAAGGTATAGGTTCCTGGAGCATCAATTACTGGATTAAATGTATTGGCACCGCTAACAATATTACCGGTACCACTTGTAGTCCACGCATACGTAATAGCTCCTTGGCCTGACGAACCTGATGCGTTTAAGTTGATACTTGTAATTGCACAGGTTAATTCTGCGGTAGAACCTGCATCAGCAATTGGCGCAAGGAAATCTTCCGTGATAACTACTGTATCTGTTGATGCGCAATTAGTTGTTGTATTCGTTACCGTAAGTGTATACGTACCAGCATCATTTATTAATGGGTTTACCGTATTGGCACCACTCACAATGTTTCCATCAACGGTAGTCCAAGCATAGCTTACACCTGCTGCTGTTGACCCTGATCCATCTAAATTTAGTTGTGGTGTGGTACAATTTAATTCTGCAGTTGATCCAGCGTCTGCAACTGGATTAGCGTAAATGGTTAAAGTAATTGGCGTTCTTAATTCACTATTACACCCAGAACTCGCATCTTGACTTTCGGCATAAAAGGTTATTGAACCAACTCCAGAATGGGTAGGACTTGCTACAATATTTCCGCCTGCAGGCGCATCGAACCAAACGACAGAAGCCCCTGCTGGAGGGGTTGCACTTGCCGTTAAGGTTTGTCCGGAATCACATTCGGTTATGTCTGACCCAACTGGTTGAGCCACATTACTTTTTACGGTGACGGTGACTTCATCATAATCATCCTCTGAAAACTGAATGGCCCTATTGGCTTGAAAAGTAGTTGCACCAGTTTCTGTAAATTCATAGCGAAACTGATGTTGAAAGTTTGCAGCGGCGGTAGAAATATCTAACGCGGTAACAGTATAAGTCGTTGTATAGGTCCATCGCTCTCCAACTTCAAAAACTCCATCGTTGTTTAGGCTTTCTATCGGACCGGTAAGTGGGGTAGCAACAAGACTTGGAAACATTCTTGCTGTTACACTTGAGGGATTTAGATTAACATTTCCGTTATTTAATATTTCCATACGGAAATTTAGCACCGTTCCTGCTTCAGAAACATTTGTATTTCCAGCAGTCTCAACATTAGTTGCGACGTGGGAAATTACTTGAGCTTGTGAAGTAAACGAGAAAAGCATCAAAATTATCATACTAAAGAGCCCTAATAATGCTTTCTTTATTTTGAAGATTTGACCGTTGCTAGACGTGATTTTATTGCGATTAAAATCCATTGATTTGATTGTATATTTTGGTATTGCTATGTTTTTCGTTGTTTCGAGTTTTTCCCCCGATCTAAATAAAATGAATTGTATTCACTATTATAACAACCTTGTTGCTCATTTTACTACTCATAAATTGCATTTAATTTCCACTATTTGGAATTGAATCTGGGTCTGCTAGGACACTGTTGATTATTTCGGCTTGATTTACAAACTCTCCACAAACATTTACATTAACGGTATAAGTTAAGCTTATCGTATCAGCAACGTCTAAAATAAATCCGCCTAAGTCCCATTCTAACACCCTCGTTGCCCCATTAAAGGTGACATTTCCTTGGGTTGTACTAAAATTAGGATGGGTATAATTTAAATCTGTTGGGATGATGTCTGCCATGACGATATTAGTAGTTGGAGCTGAACCATTATTGGTTATCACAATCGTATATGTAATATTATCTCCTACTTCTGGTGTTGCATCATTGACCGTTTTACTCAAACTTAAATCCGCTAATGAAATGGCATCCCTAAAATCAACATCCCCTCCGGTGCTTGCGTCAGCATCTATATCTGGAAGAGCAACTGGATTTGTCAACGGATCATCAATGGTTCCTCCTGGATCAGCATACCCAACTGTGGCATCTGTACTATCATCTAGTCCATCTCCATCTGCATCCGCATTTGCTAGGGTTATTCCCGCTTCTGCTGTATCATCTCCACCTTCATTATCTGAATCTAAATCTACATAATCAGGATTGTCTGCACCATCCGTATTTACTGGTGTTAATCCGCTGGTGTAATTCGTAAATACGCCATTTACATCAACCGATCCAGATGGCGCTGTATAACCTACTGAAGTTTGCGCCTCTACATTATCTGGAATCCCATCGCCATCTGAATCTAAATCCACATAGTTTGGAATCCCATCGCTATCCGTGCTAGCTAAGGCATAGTTTGTACGCTCATCATCTGGGGCATCTTGTACGGCATCAGGCAATCCATCTGCTCCAACAGCGCCGTTAACTACCCCATTGGTATGCGCTTGATTATGCCCGGCTTCTACAGCATCAAATATGCCATCATTGTCTGAATCTAAATCAAAAGCATCAATAATACCATCTCCATCGGTGTCTTGACAGGCGCCATCTCGAATCATGCGAACATTGTCTAAAGCAGCTCCTGCACTGGTGTTTCCAGCGGGAGGCGTTGCCTGTAATTCAACCCTCGTTGTGGTTGTAGTAGCCACAAACGATACCTCGTAATAATACCATGTTTTTGGCCCTATTATGCCATTCTCTGGCCCAACAGCTAAAGTGCTAAGGGTTTGACTTGTAATACTATTGGATCCCGCATCTAATACGTCTAAATCTAAAGTTACGATACTTCCTGGCGAATGCCCTACATCTTCCCCCCAATAAAAACTCAAGATATACGATTGACCAACTTCGGTAGCAACCGTATGAGAAATTGTATTATTAATCCCTCCTGAATGGGCGTTGTTGCCTAAAACATCAATGTATTGATCACCATCATAAGACGCTGCAAAATCATTTGGCGTCCATGAAAAACTTCCACTGCCAACCCAGCCATCTAAATTGTGACTTTGACTCCAACCGTATAAACTATAATTGTTAATCGTTTGACCGATAAATGTACCTCCAGACTCTGTATTTGGACCAGGAAACTCTACTGAACTCGAAAAATCTTGAGCATCAAAACTTCCATTAATCAATAAATTACCACAGCCCTCATCAGTATCTAAAATACCATCATTATCATCATCTACATCATCCTCATCGGCAATACCGTCATTGTCATTGTCCGGACGATCATCTAAAGCATCTCTAAAATCTAAATCCCCACCACTATTCACATCACCATCTTTATCGTGTAACGCAACCGGTCCGCTAACCGGATCATCAATGGTTCCTCCTGGATCTGAATACCCCACAGTGGCATCGGATAAATCATCTAAACCATCACCATCTGAATCTACATAACTCAGGGTAAGACCTGCCTCGGTGGTGTCATTACCTCGTTCATTATCCGAATCTAGATCTAAATAATCAGGATTGTCTGATCCGTCTGTGTTTGTGGGTGTTAGGCCTTCACCAGCTCCAGGAACTGACTCATAAGCATCATCCAGACCGTTTCCATCTGAATCTACACCGCTTGGGGCGATATATCCTAAGCTTGTTTGTGCTTCAATATTATCAGGAATCCCGTCATTATCCGAGTCTAAATCCACAGAATTTGACAGACCATCTCCGTCGGAGTCTAAATTTGCACAGCCCGATAAAAAACTATCGTCATTTAGAGCCAGGAAAGTTGGATCTGCATTAGCAGATACTTCATATTGAATAACGACTGCATCTGCAAGTTCGGCTGGCGTTAAATTAAAGTCAGCTAATTCTATCCCTGCAAAACGAATTCCTTTTGCCACATTTCCCGCATTTGGACTATCATTGGTATTGTATTGATCAACGACATAATTTCCCATCGAAGGCACTGAATTCCAGTTTACATTGACCCCATTTCCCAAATAATTTCCATAAACATCTAAAACAAACAATCTATTATTAGTGCTAGCTCCAGGTTGGGCCACTTGGGTAATTAAAATATCGAGTTCTCCATCCCCATAGGCAGCAGGACTAATCCCTTGTAAATTAAAATACCAAGTACTTCCAATATTTGCTACGGCATAGGCCATGTTTAATCCTCTTGTTCCTGCATTTAGATAGGGGTTAAATGGAGCTCCACCAGAAGTAAGTAAAGGTCCTGCAGCCGAGGCATTATTTCCATCGATATTTGCCGCTTCTAAACGGATACCTGTATTTATTGAAGAAAACGGAGCTAGCGCCGTAAAGCTTGTTTCTTCTAAAGCAACATCTCCTGTGCCATTTCCATCAGTATCTAATTGATCGTAATACCCATTTGAATCGGTATCAATGAGTCGAGAGTTCGGGATTCCAGTAGGATAAACCTTACCTCCAATTTCAAAAGCCAGTAAATGAAAATTATCATTTGGTTGTACGGGGTTTACTGATGATGTAGAAGAGCTCCAATAGGAATTAAAGTCGGTATATAAAGACGTTCCAAACGCCGTAATCGCATTGGTGGTGGGCGGGGTTCCTGGACTCAAAGAAATTTCACACTGTTCTTCCAATACATCTAAAATACCATCATTATCATCATCAATATCACAAACGTCGTTTATTCCATCCCCATCGGTATCAATACCTGCGCTATCCGTACAGGGTTCATAAATGGTTGCCGTAGCAGTTGCGCTCTTTCCCGATCCAGGACATAAACCATCAAAGGCATCAGAAATAGTATAGGTAAATGAGGTGGTTGAAAAAGGAACCGCTTCATTATAGGTATATGTCACTAGGCCTAGGTCTGCATCATCAATAACTACAGATCCATGAGCTGGTTGAACGATGTCAGAAATATAAAAGTTATCTCCATCAGGCTCCGAGTCATTATCAAATAAACTGAGTTGTACGGAAACTGTGTTACCATAAGAAACCGTTTCAATATCATCATTAGCGATAGGTGCATTTAAATTCTCTAAAGCGGCCGCGTCCGTTGTCGTTAAACTGTAATGATTGGTTCCTGGGATGGTACCTGGTTGCGCAATTGCCGTAGCAATTAAGCGCTCTATAGAACCAGACCCGGCATTGTATAGATTTGGATAATGCACTTCAATTAGGTAAGTTTGATTTTCACCTAATGGTAATCCGAAATGAACCAGCGGAGTTTGTTGGGTTCCATGCCCAAAAACGCCATTAACTTGACGTAAACCACTGACAATATTTCCATCACAATCTCTAATGAGTACGTTGGTTCCAATTGCTGTTCTTCCTGAAAATCCGCCAGTACTCCCATCCGCTCCACGATCTTCGGTAACATCGATAAATAAATGATTATTTCTATTGGCTGCCGGTAAATTATTAATGAATAATTGATTTCCACTATTATGATTTATGCTCATATAGATGTCTAGATCTCCATCATTATCTATATCAACCATGGTTGCTCCTTCCCCATCTCTCGTATTAAAGGTTTCACTATCCAATTGAAAAGTCATCGCAGTACCACTCCCTATAAGACCTGGTGCAGGAAGAGGACTATTTAATTGGTTGATAAACAAATAACTTCTACTATCTCCAACAAAAATAATATCAATATCTCCATCGTTATCTATGTCACCTCCTGCCAGTCCATCAATTCCAGCTGAAGAAGTACCTAAATCGGTATTACCCGGCTGTGGTAATCCAGGAAAAGTGGCTGCGCCAAGGGCAGTCCATGTACCATTGTCATTTCTAAAAATTTGGGTGAGGCCATTTTCGGTCCAAACGGCATCTAAATCGCCATCATTATCTAAATCCCATAAGCCATTTGCCCCTTTGTTTCCGTTTTCGGCTTGACCTAAATCTGCTCCATTAACAAATGTTCCACCTTGATTAAGAAAGAAATCATTTTCATCGCGCTTACGCATAAACAAATCAACCCAACCATCATCATTTACATCGGCCGCAGTACCATAATCTCCATCAGTGGCATATTGATTTAATCCGAAATCTACATTTGGCGACCCATTACTGGTGGTAATATGAGAAAACAAGGCTGCAGGACCTGGATTAACCACGGTGTGGGTAGTGTGATCAATATAATTATTTCTTAAGAGTTCAATTCCGTAATTGTGACTATCAAAAAATATGTCTAAATCGCCATCCCCTTCAAAATCAAAAAATCCGGCTCCTTCAACATTTAAAAGATTAATGTTTATGGTAAAACCACTTTTACCAACAGTGATTGGAGTAGAGCCCCCAATTCCATCCCCAAAGGTACCGTCATTATTTTGAATATAAATTTGCATGGCTGAACTGTTGTTACCTGTACCGTGTGAAGTCATTAAAAAGTCAGGACGTCCATCATTGTTTACATCACCCCATGCGGCTTGACGCTCAGCGAGGTCACTTAGCATCCCAGAGACTAAGGTTCCTTGGACATTGGTAAACGTACCATTGCCGTTATTTCGCATAAGGGAGTTACGTTGACCATTGTTATTATTTAATACTAGTACGTCTAAATCACCGTCATTATCGTAATCTGCCCACGCATGCCCGCCATCCTTATTAAAGCCTAGATCTAGTCCATAGGAACTTGCATCTTCGGTAAACGTCGTTTGCGCATTAGCAACATGCACAACTCCTACTAGTAAACTTAACATGAGATAAGGCCATTTTAATGGACCCATAATCATTGATGTTTGGTTTTCTTTTTTATTTCTCATTTCATTGTGGACTTAATAATTGCGTATAATTTGTGCACAGGTGCGTTTTAGTAACTGCACTGAATGGAAATTAAAAACCGAGCGGGAATTTACAATAGAAAAGAAAGACGTTGATGTAAACATCCCTAATTCCCTGTAGGTGAAAAAAATATATTTTTTGAATGAATGAATACCTGAATTGATAATATCAATGGCGCGGGAGTAGGTTGAGTCGATCGGATGTAAATCCTTTAGGCTTTTAGATGTCGCTTCAGATAGTCCTTTTTTGGTTACTGTTATAACTAACGCATATTTTGTAATATTATTGGATAGATTCTTCTGGTATCGTACCTCATCAGCGATAGAACGCAAAGAGTAATTGACACGGGTTAGAAATAATTTTGATTTCTCAAGCAGGCTACACCCCACGAGATACGTATAAAATTTTACTACTAAGGAAGTCCGTGACGATACTTGGTTGACATAAAATGAAGCGGTAGAAGAGGCTAAAGTTTCACCACTAAAATGAAAGCAATACAATGATTTAAACACGTTGAATTAGATCTTTAGGTTTGTTATCCCGATTTCGGTCTATTTAAAAAAAGGAAAACGCTCCGTTCAACACGTCGCTAATCCTCCATAAAAATAATCGTCCACCAGTTTTTTAATAAAAACAGATCTGAAAGTTCCAATTTATGCTACCCAAAAAATTCTCCAAATTACCTTGCGAATATAGGTTATCAACATTTAATGTTAACAACATTGTTAATAAAGTAATAAAATTGTTAATAACTTCGGGAGCGCCATTAAAATGGGTGTTTACAACCTAATTAGTCCATTTATTTCATACTGAAGTAATTGCACAAACAATCGCGCTACACCCTATTTATTGACCGTTATTTGGCGTAGAATCAGGGTCTACTACATCGCTATTAATGATTTCCACACGGTTAACAAACTCACCACAAACATCTACCCGTACGGTATACGTTAAGGTGACACTTGAAGATGCATCTAACACATATGCCCCTAAATCCCAATTCAATGCGCGCGTTCCGGCCGTATAACTTACCGCCCCTTCACTCGCTGTAAAGTTAGGATGTGTATAGGTAACATCTGTTGGTAGAATATCTTCAATAACAATATTTGTTGCCGAAGACGGCCCTGCGTTTGACAAGGTAATTGTAAAGGTAATTTCATCTCCTTCATCGGGAGTGCTATTACTAACTGTTTTGCGCAAGCTCAAATCGGCCTGATTTAAGGTAGGTGTATTGGTGGTATTTGAATTCTCCGTTTCCGAAGTAACCACCCCTCCAACTACCGTTGGATAGGTTGCCGTAGCCGTGTTTGAAATTACTGCCGGAAGGGTTGTTGCATCAACCTCCACCCTAAACACTATCGTTGCTTCACCACCAGCTCCTAATATAACACCATCTGGCTGCGCAGGCGAATGAATAGGAGAAGCCGTTGTATATGGCATTGCACCGCCTACATCAGCCAACGCACTCCCATTAAGTGTTGTTGAGTTTGCTACGTATGTAGTTGCAGTTGGAATGGCATCAAGCAATGTCGCATTGTTTGTAGTAAAATTACCTGTATTGGTCACCACGATAGTATATTCTAAAATATCACCTGATCGAGCTAAGGTTGCCGGAGATTGTCCTTGCGTGATGTTTTCAACCGACTTCACTAAGGTTAAATCAGGGTTAAACAGCGGTGTTGAACACGATCCCAAATCATAAATTCTTGGATTTACCGCTCCCACTACTGTTCCTGCCAAGGATGGTGAAGAAAAATCAATTGAATACACCGTAGAACCATTATTAGCCGTTGTGATTAAATTTCCACTTCCGTCAAAAGCAATTCCCGAAGCTCCATTTGGACCAACATTTCCTAAATTTTTTGCGCTTAGGGTTGTCGTGTTAATAACATATAAGTATGAACTACCTGACCCTGCTACTGAAGCATACCACAGTAATCGTCCGTTACCATCAAAGGCCATATCTCCATATTGCAACGTTGGACCAATAGCATCTCCTGCATCAAACACCAACGCTCCTAAATCAGAGGCCGCACCTGTAGCTCCAAAATTTACACGTCGCAAGTGATATGAACCGTCAATATAATATACATTACCTATTGCATCTGCCGCTATACCCACATTTAAACCGGGTAAGGTAGCACCTGTATCAATTTGTCCAACTCCATTAAAACGATATAGCGGAGCGGCTCCAAACGTTGCATTGTCATAATACACATTTCCATTCGCACTAACCGCAATTGCTCCTACGTTTTGTGGTGCGGTAAAAATAGGCGTCATGACCGTTCCATTTACTGAATAAATTTGATTTCTAGCCCCATTAATTGCTGCCGCATAAACAGTTGTACACTGCTCTACAAACGTGTCTCTAAAGTCAACATCCCCTCCGGTATTTGCATCCGCATCTACGTCAGGAAGCGCACCTGGATTTGTCAACGGATCATCAATGGTTCCTCCTGGATCAGCATACCCAACTGTGGCATCTGTACTATCATCTAGTCCATCTCCATCTGCATCCGCATTTGCTAGGGTTATTCCCGCTTCTGCTGTATCATCTCCACCTTCATTATCTGAATCTAAATCTACATAATCAGGATTGTCTGCACCATCCGTATTTACTGGTGTTAATCCGCTGGTGTAATTGGTAAATACCCCATTTACATCAACCGATCCAGATGGCGCCGTATAACCTACTGAAGTTTGCGCCTCTACATTATCTGGAATCCCATCGCCATCTGAATCTAAATCCACATAGTTTGGAATCCCATCGGCATCTGTACTCGTTAAGTTGTAATTGGTGCGCTCATTATCTGGTGCGTCTTGAACTGAATTGGGTAACCCATCGGCTCCTACTGCTCCGTTTACTACTCCATTGGTATGCGCTTGATTATGCCCGGCTTCTACAGCATCAAATATGCCATCATTGTCTGAATCTAAATCAAAAGCATCAATAACACCATCGCCATCGGTATCGCGACAACCGCCATCTTTTGTAAGCACTACATTATCTAAGGCTGCACCTGCGCTCGTATTGCCTCCTGGTGGTATGGCCTGAAGTGCAACCGTGGTGCTGCTTGTGGTAGCTACAAACGACACTTCGTAATAATACCAATTCTTTGGTCCTATCACGCCGTTTATCTCTCCCTGCGCTAAGGTACTTAAGGTTTGATCTACTAAACTGTTTGCTCCTGCATCGGTCACGTCAAGATCAAGGGTTACTTGAGCTCCAGCTGAATGACCTACATCTTCACCCCAGTAAAACGAAAGCGTATACGATTGGCCAATCTCCGTTGGAACCGTATGTGAAATCGTATTATTAACACCCCCTGAATGCGTGTTATTTCCCAATACATCTATATATTGATCTCCATTATACGAGGCGGCAAAATCATGGGGAGTCCATGAAAAACTACCTCCGCCTACCCAGCCATCTAAATTGTGGCTTTGGCTCCATCCGTATAAACTATAATTGTTTATACTTTGACCTATAAAGGTTCCTCCAGACTCAGTGTTAGGTCCAGGAAACTCTGCGGTACTTGAAAAATCTTGGGCGTCAAAACTACCATTTATCAATAAATTTCCACAGCCCTCATCAGTGTCTAAAATACCGTCGTTATCATCATCTACATCATCTTCATCGGCAAGACCATCGCCATCG
>Ga0209344_10005450_pt1 | contig 10972 bp, 8 predicted proteins | sample Cruoilmetagenom6_FD_187293 | JGI IMG/M metagenome (GOLD analysis project Ga0209344, IMG submission 187293) | Oil polluted marine microbial communities from Coal Oil Point, Santa Barbara, California, USA - Santa Barbara Oil Seep Sample 6 (SPAdes)... | ecosystem: Environmental > Aquatic > Marine >...
GCACCCGGTGTTCTCGCTGTCCACCCGCCCCGACCGGCGGGTCCTGCGCTACGCCCACGCCGGCGCCGTGGTCGAGATCACCCCCAGCGTGAAGGGGTTGGCCACGATCCACGACAAGGACATCCTGATCTATTGTATCAGCCAGCTGGTGGCCGCGCTCAACGCCGGGCATGCCGTGGCGCGCACCGTGACGTTGACTGCGCGCGAGATGCTGATCGCCACCAAACGCGAAACCTCGGGCGATGGCTATCGCCGCTTGCGCGCGGCGTTCGATCGCCTTGCAGGCACGCGCATCACCACCGATATCCGTACCGGCGACCGGGATGTTAGCGAAGGGTTCGGGCTGATCGAAAGCTGGCGGATCGAGCGGGCGAGCGCCACGGGCCGGATGATCTCGGTCTCCGTCACGCTGAGCGAGTGGCTGTTTCAGGCGGTGCTCAACCACTCCGTCCTGACGTTGAGCCGGGAGTATTTCTCCTTGCGTAAACCGCTGGAGCGCCGGGTCTACGAGATCGCGCGTAAGCATTGCGGGCGGCAGGCGGAATGGCAGATCGGGCTGGAGGGGCTGGCGCTGAAATCCGGCTCGGCCTCGGCCTTGCGGGTGTTTCGCAAGATGATCCGCGATCTGGTCAAGAGCGATCACCTGCCCGATTACACGCTGAGTTTCCGGGATGATATCCTGACGGTGCGCCCGCGCATCGGGGGTTCTGTGGCCCGTGGTTTCGCGCGCGAAACCACTCAGACAAATACCGGGGGTCGCGCGCGTGAAACCACGCCGGCGGATCCCTCGGATTTTCGGGACACCCTGCCCGACAACACGCCGCCCGACCGTTCCACCGGTGCCGGACTGTTCCTCGCCCCGTCCACTCTGGAGGCGGCGCGCAGCTTGATGCCGGGGGCGGATGTACATGCTCTGGCCGATGATTGGCGCAGGCACTGGCAGGCGACGGGTCGTCCGCGGATCAGTGATCCGGATGCCGCGTTTCTGGGCTTTGTGCGGAGGCGTGCGCGGACCGCACGATGAGCGGGCCCTGCCTCGTAATGTCTTCGAACTGTGCTGTGTCACACAGTCACATAGGGATTAGATGGGTATTAGATGTTAATGTTACGTGTATTAATTTTGTTGAAGACCGGATATACGAAAATCTGGTGGCGGGGCGTGCCGCGAATGCCGGCTTTCTGATGAGGATTTCATGAAGAATATCAGCGCCACGAATACGCCTACATTCTCGCGACATGTATCCAAGAAGCGATTTGCAAGGCCTTACTTCGATCTGGGAGGCAAACGGCTTCTCGATCTGCTGGGAGCGGTGTGTCTGCTAACCCTGATCGCACCGGTAATTGCGGTGTTCTGGGTCATGGTGCGCCGCGACGGGGGGCCGGGGTTTTACGGTCAGCCACGTGTCGGGCGAGGCGGGCGGGTATTTACCTGCTGGAAACTGCGCTCGATGTGCGTGGACGCAGAGGCGCGGTTGGCCGAGTATATCGCCGCCGACCCCGTGGCCGCCGAGGAATGGCACGTATCCCAAAAGCTGCGCAACGATCCGCGCATCACCCGGGTGGGGCGCATCATCCGAAAGTACTCCATCGACGAGCTGCCCCAGATCTGGAACGTGCTGATCGGCGATATGAGCTTTATCGGCCCGCGGCCCTTCATGCCCGCGCAAGAGGCGCTCTATACCGGGGACACTGCGGGCTATTACGCGGTGCGTCCGGGCATCACCGGGTTGTGGCAGGTGTCTAGCCGCAACGAATCGAGCTTTGCCGAGCGGGTAAACTACGATGCGCGCTATGCGCGTGAGGTCAGCCTGAAGACCGATATCCGCATCTGCCTCAAGACGGTGCGGGTGGTGCTCAAGGGCACCGGACACTGACGCGGGCAAGCCCTGGGGGCTCTTTCGGTTTCGCGCGCGAAACCTTCACGCCCGCGCCACTCTATCGTTGCCCCTTATACCCGGGCGTAGATATCCTCGTAGCGCACGATATCGTCTTCTCCCAGATAGGGGCCTGACTGCACCTCGATCAGGTGCAGGTCCACCTTGCCGGGGTTCTCCAGCCGGTGCACGGCGCCCAGCGGGATATACACCGACTGGTTTTCGCCCAGCAGGCGGCGATCCTTGTCCACGCTGACCATCGCGGCGCCCTCGACCACGGTCCAGTGTTCGGAGCGGTGCACATGGCTTTGCAGGCTGAGCTGCGCACCCGGATGCACCATGATTCGCTTGACCTGAAAGCGCGCACCCAGGCTGAGCGTCTCGTACCAGCCCCAGGGGCGGTGACAGCGGGGAAACGTGGTGGCCTGATCCGCGCCCTTGGCCTTGAGCGCATCGACCACTTGTTTCACGTCCTGTGCCGCGTTCATGTCGGCCACCAGCACCGCGTCGCGCATCGCGACCACGGCGATGTTGTCGAGGTTGAGGCCGACCAGTTGCTGGCCCGTATCCTCGGCGCGCAGCAGTGTGTCAGTGCAGTTGACCGCCGTTGCCGGGCCGCTGAGCGCGTTGCCCTGTGCGTCTGCGCTCATTTCGGCGGCGACGGCCTTCCATGATCCCAGATCGGACCAGCGGCCTTCGAATGGCACCACGCTCAGATTGTCGGCCTTTTCCATCACCGCATAGTCGATGGAGATATCGGGCGCGCCCGACCAGGCGGCGCGGTCTAGCCGCAGGAACCCCAGATCGGGTGTCGCGTTGGAGACTGCATCGCTGACCGGACCGTGCAGATCGGGGGCGTGCGCGGCAAACGCCTCCAGGATTGTGCGGGCGGAAAACAGGAACAGGCCCGCGTTCCACAGGTAGTTTCCGGCATCCAGCATGGTCTGCGCCGCGTCCCGGTCCGGTTTTTCCACGAAGCGCACCAGCGGTTGCGGTCCCTGGGTGGTGGCGTCCTCCACCTCCAGCCAGCCATAGCCGGTTTCGGGCGTGGTGGCGCGGATGCCGAAGGTGACGATGCGGCCTGCCTCCGCGGCCGCGCGCCCCTGATCCACGGCGGCGCGGAACGCAGCCGCATCGGGGATCACGTGATCGGACGGGGCGACCAGCATCAGCGCATCTGGCGTGTCCGCCGCGATGTGCAGGGCAGCGGCCAGGATGGCAGGCGCGGTGTTGCGGCCTTCGGGTTCGATGATCACGGCGCCGGGGTTCAAGCCCACGCCCTGCATCTGTTCGGTCACGATAAAGCGGAAATCGTCCCCCGTCACCACCACCGGCGCGCCATAGCCGTGACCTGACAGCCGCGTCAGGCTTTGCTGGAACAGGCTGGTGTCCCCGATCAGGGGGGCGAATTGCTTGGGGTAGGACTTGCGCGACAGCGGCCACAGTCGTGTGCCCGAGCCACCGGCGAGAATCAGCGGATGGATGGGGGCAGAAAATGCAGGGGAGGCGGGCATGGGATGTCCTTGATCTGGGTGGATCCTTTGCATCTGGGGGAGCGGATCCTGTTCATGGATATTTTACGATGGTGAACGAGAGATTAACATCCTGTTTCGCGCGCGAAACCCGCTTCCGACGGAAATTGCGCCGGGATGTGATATTTCGCCGTGAAGTCGGGGGATGGCCCTGCTAGGGTTGCGCGGCATCGAGGGAGCGAGCTTCATGGCACATATTCTGGTGACGGGCGGTGCGGGCTATATCGGCAGCCATGCGTGTAAGGCGCTGGCGGCGGCGGGTCATGTGCCGGTGGCCTATGACAATCTGGTCACCGGCTTTGCGCAGGCCGTGCAGTTCGGTCCGTTTGAGCAAGGCGATCTGCACGATGCCGACCGGCTGGACGCGGTGTTTGCGCGGTGGCGGCCCGAGGCTGTGATGCACTTCGCCGCGCTGAGCAATGTGGGTGAGGCCAGCGCCCAGCCGGGGCGCTACTGGCACAACAATGTCGGAGGGTCGCTGGGCCTGCTGGACGCGATGGTGCGCGCGAGCTGCCGGCGGATCGTGTTTTCCTCGACCTGTGCGGTCTACGGCGATCGCGACGGGGAGGTGCTGGATGAGCGGGCGGGCTTTGCCCCGCTCAACGCCTATGGCGCGTCCAAGGCGGCGGTGGAGGCGATGCTCGCCGATTATGCCCGTGCGCACGATATAGCCCGCGTGGCCTTTCGCTATTTCAACGTGGCCGGCGCCGATGCGGACGGGCAGGTGGGCGAGGCGCACGACCCCGAGACGCATCTGATTCCGCTGGCCTTGCAGGCGGCCACCGGCCGGCGGGGGTCGCTGACGCTCTACGGCACCGATTACCCCACGCCCGACGGCACCTGCGTGCGCGATTACGTGCATGTGGAGGATCTGGTGGCGGCGCATCTGCTTGGCCTGGATCACCTGGAGCGCGACGGTGTCGAAACCGCGTTCAATCTGGGCACCGGGCGCGGCTTTTCGGTGCGCGAGGTGATCGACGCCGTGGGCCGTGTGACTGGGCTCGACGTGCCGGTGACCATCGGGCCGCGGCGCGCGGGCGATGCGGCGGCGCTGGTCTCCGGCTCGACCCTGGCGGGCGAGGTGCTGGGCTGGCGGGCGGACCGCTCGACGCTGGAGCAGATGATCGGCTCGGCTTTTGCCTGGCACCAGAAGGGCGGGCACTACGCCTGAGAGGCAGGGCGTGACGGCAGTGCCTGCCGGATCGCACCCAAAAGGGGCGCACAACAAAGGGTCCCGGACGGAACCCTTTGTTACAGCGCTTGTGGTTACGGTGCTGGCAAATGCGGCTTATTAATGCGTGTAGCCGCCATAGGTGTAGTAGCTTTGATAATAGTACTTCTTGTTCCGGGCGTTTTGCTGGTTGAGCACGCCGAAGACAGGTACGCCCTCACGCTTGGTCTCGTTGATCAGTGACATGGTCTGGCGGACATCCTGCTGGCGGGTTTCGGCCCATTTGATGACCAGCGCGATGGCATCCGCATGATGGGCGAGGTAGCGCCCATCGACCACCGGCAGCATGGGCGGGGTGTCCAGCAAGATCACGTCGTAATGTTCGCGCACGGCCTGCATCAGCTCCGAGAATGCCCGCGAGGTCAGCAGCTGATCCGTGGGACGGTTCGAGCGGCCCATGGAGGGGATGATCTCCAGATCCGTGATCGGATCGAGGGCCATGATGTCCTGCAGCGCCACGGGTTCGTCCTTTGTGGCGATCAGATAGTCGAGCAGGCCGACCTTGCCCGTCAGGCCCAGCGTCCTGGAGATTGAGGGCTTTCGCAGGTCGCAATCGATCAGCAAGGTGCGCTTGCCCGAGATCGCATAGGTCCGCGCCAGGCTGAGCGAGGTCGTCGTCTTGCCCTCGGCCGGGATGCTTGAGGCCACCATCACCACGGTCGCATCCTTGGGCGTCTTGCCGTCGCGCATCAGCTTCTGGTCGATGGACGCGCGCAGGCGGCGCAAGGCCTCCGCATAGAAAGAGAGCGGCGCCTTGACGACCTGATCCACCGGCGTTTGGCCGGTTTCGTCGATTCGGGGCACAGTGGCGGAGATCGGCAGGTTCAGCACATCGGAGGCCTGGGTGTCGGACACAAAGCCGCCGACGTAGAATTCGCGCAGAAAGCCCAGCCCGACCCCCAGACCCAACGCGCCGATAAAGGCCAGCGCCAGTGTCAATTTCTTGTTGGGGAAAGACGCGGAAGAGGGCGCGAAGGCCGGGGAGACCACGTGCGCATCCGCGATTTGCAGATCGGCCTGTATTTCGAAATCGCGCAGGCGGCTGAGCAGGGTCTGGTACTGGTTGCGTGCCAGCGTAGCGCGTTGCTGGATCGAGAAGATCTGGGTCAGCAGCTCTGGCGGCAGGTCCGCGGTCAGCACCGAGGAGCGCAGTTCGGACTGGAAATCGGAGGCTTCCGCGTCCAGCGTCGCCAGTTCCGCGCGCAGGTCGGTCAGGGCGGCCCCGGCCTCGTCGCTGAGGCGGGCGTCCAGCGCCTCAAGCTCGGCGCGCAGGTTGATTTCCTGATCCGCCGTGGCATCGGCGAGGTCAGCAGTCAGTGCGTCGCGCTGTCGTTGCAGGGCGCTCAGCGTTTCGTTCTGGAGGGAGGCGGCGATGGCCTCCCAGTTGCCGACCTGGATGTCGCGGCTGATCTGGTTGGCGATGACACGGCTTTGCGTGGAGCTGTCGCGGATATCCGCCAGCGCCTCGCGCAGGGCGGTCAGGTCGGTGCGGCCGGTTTCGCGCTCGATCCGGTCGAAATTGCTGTCGATGAAATCGTCGAAGGCCCGCTCGGACGCGACCAGTTCGGCGTCGGCCTGGGCGATGCGCGACTGGATGATGTCGCGCGCGGCCAGCGCGCTGCCGACCTTGGCTTGGATCTGCTGGTCAATATAGGTCTGGGACGCGATGTTCGCGAGCAGGGCGGCGCGGTCGGGATCCTCGGACGTGATCCTGAGTTCGACCAGATAGGTCAGGCCCCGGCGGCTGACGCTGATGGCGTTGCGAAAGTTGTTCACGACGCTTTGAAGCGCGCGCTGCGGGGAAATGTCGGTGCTGGGGGTGAAGCCCAACAGCGCCTCGATCCGGTCGCGCAGGCTGGGCTGCACGCCGAACTCGACCGAGTTGATCAGGTCGGCATCCTGCACCACCGCCAGCGCGAGCGCCTGGGAGCGCATGATTTCCACCTCGGAGGCTACGCGGGCATTGTCAGAGGTCGATGAGGTCTGCCGCTCGCTGGTATCAAGCAGGTTGGAGGAGGCCGGATCGATCAGGATCAACGACGAGGCCGTATAGAGCGGCGTCAATGAAAACAGCCACAACGCCGTCAGGCCCAAGACCAGAACGACGGTATAAAGGATGATCCGTACCTGTCGGCGCAAAATACCCAGAAGGCCACGAATATCGATATCGCTGTTTTCCATCAGATCTTGTGACCCTTTAAATTTCGGCGCGCAAGCGCGCAGTTTGCCTCAAATAGCAAAAGCAACCCCAACGGACCAGAGCTTAAAGATCAGTTTATGTTCAAAATTTCGGGGGGACGTGTCGCGTCCAGGCGCACGGCGCTGAGCGGACCCCCGCCATAGGCGCCGGTGTCGACATTGATCCGCCAGCCGCGCAGATCAGGCGCGCTCACGGGGGTGTGCCCGTGCACCACGATTCGCTCCAACGGGGCATCGTGGCTGAGGAACGGTTCGCGGATCCACAAGAGCGCCTGTTCGTCCTGTGCATCCAGGGGCCGGGCGGGGTCCACGCCGGCATGGCACAGAAAATGCGTCGCGTTCGATGCGGCCAGCGGCAAGGTTGCCAGAAAGTCGATATGCTCGGCCGGGATCATCGCCTGGATGGACGCTGCGAAATGGCGCGGGACGGCGGCCAGCCGGTCAGTGTAAAGCCCGTAGGAGGCCAGCGTTTCACGACCTCCGAAGTCCAGCCACGCATGGCGCGGGTCCGGCGCGTCCAGAAAGTTTTGGAACATCGCCTCGTGATTGCCCTTGAGGCACAGGCGCTCCACGCCTGAAGGGGCCGGGGCGCACATCCTGTCGAGCATGCCTGCGCTGTCGGGCCCGCGATCCACGTAATCGCCCAGCAACACGATGCGCGCCACATCCTCGCCGCGTGCGCGCGCGTCAGTCAGGATGGCGTCTTGCAGCCGGTCGAATTGATCGGCTTGGCCGTGCACATCGCCCACGGCATAGAGCGGCCCATCGGGCAGAGTCTGCACGGGCACCGGCAGGGCCGGGGCAGGGGGCGCATTCAAGCGGCCGAGAAACCGGCGCAGAAATGCCATCACCGCCGCCGTTTGCGGCGTTTCTTGCCACGGTTATTGGCGGGGGCGGAGGAGGACGCAGGGGTAGAGGGCTTGCCCGCTTCATCGGGCCGGGCCTGTGCGGACGGTTTGCCGAACGAGGGGGTGCGCAGATCCTGCACGGGGGGGTGGACGGGGACCTCAATTGCAACGGGGTCCGGCGTTTCCTGGGGTGTGCTGTCCGTCGATATCGGACTTGCCGGGGCGGAACTTGCCTGGGTGCGCGCGCGGGCGCGCTTTGTGCGGTCCCTCCCCAGCGCCAGGGCGATCAGCACGATGAACAGCCAGGTGTTCGCTTGCATTTCGAGGCTGAAATCGACGAGAGAGTGCACAGCACCCGTCAGAATTACCCCGGCACCGATCGCGGGCAGCACGATGTCGCTGTCGCGCCGGATGGCCGCCCACAGGCAGGCCACGAAGGCCCAGCCCACCAGGATCATCGGGATCGAGCCGGCGATCACGCCGCTTTCCATCCAATGGCTCAGATATGTCGAGTGCGCGCGCGCCCAGCTGAATTCCACCGAGACGGGGGGTTCGCGAAACGCCCGGTACATCACCTCGAAGCTGTCCGCGCCCCAGCCGGTCAGCGGGCGTTGCGCGATCATGTCGAGCACCTGAAGATAGACCGCAAGGCGCACATCGGCGGCTTGCTCCACCCCGCCGAGCCGCTCGAACAGCACGCCGCCATAGAACCAGGCCGTGATCGCGCCCGTCACCGCCAGCGCCAGCGGCACCAGCAGCAAGATCCGACGGTTGAGCGCCAGGCGCCGCGCGACGATCAGCATCAGCGTCAGGCTGGCCCCGACAAGACCCGCAAACACGCCCATGCGCGAATTGGACTGGAACAGCGTCGCCAGCACCAGAAGCGACATCAGCCCCAGAAGATAGATGTGCATCGAGCTGGCATCGGTCAGTTGCGCCGCACGACTGGTGGAGGCGTGCCGCTGCGCGCGCGTCGCCCGGTCTGCGACCAGCCCCAGTCCTGTCACCAGCCCCATCGCCAGAAAGGTCGCGAAGGAGTTGCGGTTGACAAACGGTCCGGTGGCCGAGCCGAAATAGGCCCATTTTTCAAAGAACAGGATCGTGTCGCCGAACTGGACCAGCGCCAGCATCGCATAGAGCGCCCATGCCGTGACCATGAAGAACAGCGCCTGCGCCACCTTCTTGGATCGGTCGCGGTTTGCCGCGACCTGCAGGCCGAGGAAAAACAGCATGCCATAGCCCGCGACCCTGAGGGCGGCCAGGATGCTGGCACCGGGCGTCAGGCTGAGTGTGTCGTGCCGGACCACCAGACCCGAGGGCAGGGTGGTTTCGAACCCGCCGGTCAGCGCGCCCAGGGGCAGGACCTGAAGCACGATCCAGAACAGATAGGCCGCCCCCAGCGCCATCGCCGTGCTGAGCCATGAAGGCGACATGCGCAGCGATTGCCCCCGCACGGCCAGCGTTGCGCAATAGATCGCCCCGCTGATCCCCAGCACCAGCGCGCCGAGCGCCCAGAACACGGGGCGGTTCGACCCCAATGGCAGCGGAGCCAGCGCCAGCAGCACGACCAGCACCACGCTGAGCGCAGCCTGCGTGGCGCTGCGGGTCGATTTCGAGGAAGACCGGGCGGAGCCGGATGTGCGCTGTTTCATGGCGACGCTCATTGTGCCGCGCTCCGCACATTCGCCAGGAATCGGCGTTGATTCTCGACGGGCAGGGTTTCCACCAGCGCGGTGATGCGTTCGCGAAAATCGGTGTCGTTCAGATACCGCGTGGCCAGACGCTGCACGCCGCGGCGGCTGCGCGCCAGCACCAGCAGGTCGGCATCATGACCGGCACGGTCCGCGGGCGATTGCAGCGCTTCCAGCCGCTGCGCGATCCGCTCGCGCCGCAGCGCGATCCACAACTCGTATGGCGCGGTCTCGCGCGAGCGTTGCAGCGCGGTGAAGATCGCCTCCACGTCGTTTCGTTCTGCGGCCAGCGCGGCGCGAACCCACCAGATGAAGCCGTCCGCAGGCGCATATTGCTCGGCGCGCGCAAGCTCTCCCTCGCAATGGGACAGGATGGCGTCGCGCGTGGCGGCACCTTGCGAGAAAATGCGCGGATCGCTCACCGTATCCACGCACAGATCCAGCACACGTTTGTGCGAATCCGTAGACAGCCCGACCGTGGGACGCCCGCTTTCAAGAGCTTCCATCCGGGTGATCTGGGAATGGCCCCCGCCCAGCACCGCACTCATCTCGGCTGTTACGGCAGGCAGAGCCGCGATGGCCAGGATGCCACCCGCAAGAGCCGGAAAAAGAGGTTTCATGGAATTTTACCCACCGTGTAGATGTGTCCGTCATCTGAACTTGGTGATCGCACTCATTGATGACCGGCGCTGTCTTAATTCATTGCGCGGGGCGGTAAACTGTTCGATTTGCCCCATGCACGCGCTATATATTTGATATATCGCTTGATATATAGCATTGTGTCGAGATAGATATACTGCAACGCATCCTAAAATATCGCAACGCACCGTAAATCGGCTCATAATTTTTTTGGAGGCTTCTATGACCCAGACCCTTCGCAGCGCAATCGCAGTGCTTGCGCTTTTGCTATCCCCGTTTGCTGCCAGCGCGCAGACGGTGGATGACGGACGTCCCTTCGACGAACAGATTCAGGACGAGATCCTCACCGCATGCAGCAGCGGTGGCGCTGCCTGTTCCGCGATCCTGTCACTCGTTCCCCCCAACAGCCCATTGCAGGAAGTAGCCGTCAACACCGCTCTGGCCAGCGGGATGAGCGATGCAGAAGTTGCCAGCGTCGTGAGCACGGCACGGTTGTCGCCGACCCAGGGCGCACGCGTCTCGGCTGTTGCAGCGGTCTCCGGTCGCACCTCGGGTGCCGTGGTCGCGGCGATTGCACGCTCGACCGCAGCCGCACCGGGTGCACCGGGCGCGCCCGATGACGAGGACGAGGGCAGCGCTGCATAAGCGGCAGCTTTCTGAAGTCGAGATAGAAAGAGGTCCTTCGGGGCCTCTTTTTGATTCGGGTTTAGTCGAGTCGGTCTTTGTCGAGTCGGGCCTTCTCTGAGTCGGGAGGGTGTCGCCACGATTATCGCGATGGGCGGAATGAGATTCCCGCGATGCGATTCCTGCTCACGCACCTCTGGTGCGATCCTGCTTTACGCACCTCTGGTGCGATACCACTCCACGAACGCCGCCACGCCTGTCCGCAAATCCGTGCGGGGCAGAGGGCCGCCTGTCAGCCCCTCATAAAGGTCGGTGCTGGCCCAGGTTGCGGGCA
>Ga0209344_10005451_pt1 | contig 10972 bp, 9 predicted proteins | sample Cruoilmetagenom6_FD_187293 | JGI IMG/M metagenome (GOLD analysis project Ga0209344, IMG submission 187293) | Oil polluted marine microbial communities from Coal Oil Point, Santa Barbara, California, USA - Santa Barbara Oil Seep Sample 6 (SPAdes)... | ecosystem: Environmental > Aquatic > Marine >...
TGTTGCTGTTTTACAAAGCAAACGTTGGAATGAGATTTTGGGTAAAATGGTATTAGAAGGTGAAGAAAGAGGTTTAAGTGAAGAGTTTATTTTACGTATGTTTAAAGCTGTTCATCAAGAATCGATTAATCGTCAAGAGAAGATTATTAATGGCTAATTGAAAATTAATATTTTATATAGAGGCTCGCAATTTGCGAGCCTTTTTTGCTATATGATAATAATCATATTTTAAATATCAGTCAATATTTAGTTTTGCTAATATTAAAAACCAACCATTATGTCATTAAATAGAATTTTATTAGTTTTTGCTTTATTATTTTTTGTTAACACAAATGCACAATTAAAAATTGATGCAGATGTTAGACCTCGTTTTGAGTATCGTCATGGATTTGGTAATCTATTTCCAGATGATACAGAACCTGCTGCTTTTGTAGTACAACGAACACGTTTAAATTTTAATTATAAGTTAGATAAATTAACGATGATGTTAAGTGTTCAGGATGTTAGTGTTTGGGGAGATACAAAACAAATAGACGCTACAGATAGTAACAATTCCTTTTCTTTATTTCAAGCTTGGGTAGACTATAAGATAAATGAGAATTGGTCTACAAAACTTGGACGTCAAGTTATTTCTTACGATGATCAAAGAATTTTTGGAGGTCTAGATTGGGCAATGCAAGGTCGTTTTCATGATGCTGCTTTGTTAAAGTATAATAAAGGAACCTTTATGGCAGATTTAGGTTTTGCTTTTAGCCAAGAAGATCAAGCGAAAGAAGGTAATGCGTTTTATTTGCAAGGTGCTTTTACTTATAAAGCCATGCAGTATGCTTATTTAAAAAAGAGCTGGGAAAAAACAACAGCAAGCTTTTTGGTTTTAAATACAGGTTTTCAGAACTTCTCAGGTATTGATAATGATGTACCAGACGGAGTATTCCATAGACAAACTATTGGTTCTCATGTTACATTTCCTATAGGCAATGTTAAACTTATGGGTTCTGCATATTATCAACTTGGTAAGTCAAATGAAACAACAGATTTAAGCGCATATAATATAGCATTAGAGGCTAATTATAAACCTGGTAAAACATTATTTGGTTTAGGGTTTGAAATGCTTAGTGGAACAGATCAAGATGGTGATTCAAAAAACAAATCATTCTTCCCACTTTATGGTACTAACCACAAGTTTAATGGGTTTATGGATTATTTTTATGTAGGTAATCACGCCAATAATGTTGGTTTAAATGATCTTTATGCTAAAGCTGTTTTTAAAACGGGAGCAACATCTAATCTTTTAGCAAAAGTTCATTATTTTGGAGCGAATGCAGAGTTAACTAACGATGAAGATAGTTATTTAGGTACGGAAGTCGATTTAGTGCTTACTCAAAACCTTTCCAAAGATGTGAAATTTAATATAGGTTATTCGCATATGTTTGCCTCAGAAAGTATGAGCTTAGTAAAAGGAGGAAGACCAGAAGATAATACTAATAATTGGGCTTGGGTTCAGTTAACTTTCAAACCAACTTTATTTACAAGTAAAGAGAATAAAGGTTTAATTGATTAAAAAATTGCAACTTAACTAAAATTAAAATCACTATTTTTGTTAACATAAAATTAAGAATTGGGTTTCAAATTTAAAATATTACCAAAAGAGTCTAAATGGCGAAAAATAGCTTTGTTTTTTATCGCTGTGGTTTTGGGCATGGGTATGTTTATGGCTAAAGAGTCTAAGATAACATCTTATTTGTCAGACGATCCTCAGGCTTGTGTTAACTGCCATGTGATGACCCCAGTTTACAACAGTTGGATGCATAGTTCACACCGTGAATGGGCTAATTGTAACGATTGCCATGTGCCACACGATAATGTGTTTAATAAGTATTATTTTAAAGCAAAAGACGGTTTATATCATGCTTCAGTTTTTACGGCTAGAGCAGAACCAGATGTTATAGAAATGAAGGAAGCTTCACAAGAAGTGGTTCAGAATAACTGTATACGTTGTCATTTACAACAGGTTACTCAAGTCAAATATGACGGTTGGATAGAAGGTCATAGAGAAAATAGAACTGGTCGTCAATGTTGGAGTTGTCATAAGCAAATACCTCATGGTAAAGTTCATGGGTTATCCACTATAAAGTTTAATGTAGCACCACTACCAACTGACAAAGAAGAAGCGGTTATTCCTGCTTGGTTAGAGAAAGAAATTAAAAAGTAAAACATATCTAGAATATGAAAAATAAAGTATTATTTGTTGTAACGGTTATCGTAGTTTTTTTATTAGGACTGTTGGCCTCAAGTATAATAAATAGAAAATCTGAAGCTAAATACGAGTACGTACCTAAAGTAAATATTGCTGAGAACGAACCACGTAATGAGGTTTGGGGAGAAAACTTTCCTTTAGAGTATCAATCTTCATTACAAACGCTTGATACAACTTTTGCATCTTACCAAGGTGGTTCTGCAATGAGAGATGTTTTAGAAGAAGATCCTCGTTTAGTGATTTTGTTTGCTGGTTACGGTTTTTCTAAAGATTATAATCAAGGAAGAGGACATGCTTATGCTATTGAAGATATTCATAATACTTTAAGAACAGGTGCACCAACTGGAAAAGATGATGGTCCTATGCCTGCAACATGTTGGACATGTAAAAGTCCTGACGTACCAAGATTAATGAATGAAATTGGTGTTGCTGAATTTTACAGCGGAAAATGGGCAGGTAAAGTATCAGAAATTGTAAATCCTATTGGATGTGCAGATTGTCATGATCCAAAAAGTATGAAGCTTCGTATTACAAGACCAGCATTGGTTGAAGCTTTTGATGCTATGGGAGAAGATATTAACCAAGCTACACATAACGAAATGCGTTCATTGGTTTGCGCACAATGTCACGTTGAATATTACTTTGATAAGAAAAAACCAGGAAAAGAAGGTGTACCGTATTTAACATTCCCATGGAAAGACGGTATGACTGTAGAGGATATGGAAAACTATTATGATGAAATGGAATTTTCAGATTGGACACATAAAATTAGTAAAACACCTATGCTAAAAGCACAGCATCCAGGTTATGAAACTTTCAAAACAGGTGTGCATGCAGATCGTGGAGTTTCTTGTGCAGATTGCCATATGCCATATAAAAGTGAAGGTGGACAAAAATTCACAGATCACCATATTCAATCACCTTTAAATAACACTTCTAATGCTTGCCAAGTTTGTCATAGAGAAGAGTCAGATAAGTTAATTCAGAATGTTTATGAAAGACAACGTAAAGCAACTGAGAATAGAATAAAACTAGAAACACTTTTAGTAAGTGCACATTTAGAAGCAAAAAAATGTTGGGACTTAGGGGCTACAGAAGAGCAAATGAAACCTATCTTAACAGATATTCGTCATGCACAATGGCGTTGGGATTATTCTGCCGCTTCACACGGAGCATCTTTTCACTCACCGGTAGAAATTGGTAGAGTAATTGGTAGTGGATTAGTAATTGCACAAGAAGCGCGTGTTAAATTGGCACGTATGCTTGCAGAATTAGGTCATAACAAACCAATTGATATGCCAGATATTTCTACAAAGGAAAAAGCACAAGAATATATAGGTTTAGATGTTGAAAAACTAAAAGCCGAAAAAGCTGAATTTAAAAAGAATTTATTACCAAAATGGTTAGAAGAAGCTAAAGAACGCGAAGCTAAATTAGATCTTAAAACTGTTGTGTCTTCGGATAAAAAATAGATTACAAAATTAAAAAGACTTCATGTCACTGAGGTTGTTTAGAAAAATGTTGATTCAGTTTTTTAAACAACCTTTTTACTTAATACATACTTTATAAATGAAGAAATTATTTCGCTTCTTTGCCTCACCTAGTTTAGCCGTATTATTATTGTTTGTTTTTGCTGTGTCAATGGCAGTTGCTACATTTATAGAAAATGACTTTGGAATTTCTACATCATGGAAACTCATTTATGATGCGTGGTGGTTTGAGTTGGTTATGGTTGGTTTAGCTATTTCATTTTTAGCAAATACCTTCAAATACAAACTTTGGCGACTAAATAAATGGGCGATTTTAATGTTTCATTTGTCTTTCATTATTGTTCTATTAGGAGCTGGTATTACGCGTTATGTTTCTTATGGTGGTGTAATGCGTGTAAGAGAAGGTGCTACTTCTAATACCATTATTTCAGATGCTAATTATTTGCATGCACACTTTTCTGATGTAAACAATAATAAAATGGTAAAGAAGAATTTAAGTTTTTCACCATTGACTAATAATGATTTTAGTATTTCAACGGATTTTAATAATCAACCTGTTAAAATTTCATATAACGAATTTGTAGCAGATGCTGTTCCTCAAATTGTTGATGATCAAGCAGACGGGAAACCTATGATTCTAATGGTAGTTTCAGCAGGAAATGGTAGAGAAACGGTTTTTTTAGAAAAAGGAGAAGTTGAAGCTATTGGAGCCCATCAACACAAAGTTGGTTTTGATGTTATCGCAGAAGATGTTATAAATATAACAGAAAAAGATGGTGTGTTTAGCATGTATTCACCTCGTGATGTAAGTTCGTTTGTTATGGCAACGGAAACAGCAAGCTCATTAAAGAAAGATACTTTGCATACTATACAATTAAGAACCTTGTATCGCGATGGAGATGCTTCTTTTGTACCCATGTCTTACCATCCAAAAGGGCAAATTAAATTAGTAAGTGAAGCTGAAAAAATTAAAGATAACGACGAACAAAAAGACGATGCTCTTGTTGTAGATGTTACCGTTGGCAATGTCACAGAATCTGTAACTTTACTTTATAGACAAGGTTTTTTGCCAACAAATCATCGCGTTAAAATTAATAATGTAGATGTGTCTTTATCTTATGGAGCAGAACCGATAACAGTACCATTTTCTATTAAACTTAATGATTTTCAATTAGAACGTTATCCTGGTTCTACAAGTCCATCGTCTTATGCTAGTGAAGTGACTGTGATTGATGGAGAAAAGCAAATGCCACATCGTATTTTTATGAATAATGTTTTAGATTATGGTGGCTATCGTTTCTTTCAAGCAAGCTATGATACAGACGAACAAGGCACAGTATTAGCCGTAAACCATGATGCTTTAGGTACAAATGTGACTTACTTGGGTTATTTCTTAATGATGATAGGTATGTTTTTTACACTCTTCGGAAAATCATCGCGTTTTACTTTAATCAATAAGAAGTTAAAAAAGTTGAAAAATGCAGCAATGCTATTATGCTTTTTAGGACTTTCATTTAGTACTTATGCGCAGACTGAAGCACAAAAAGAACCTACTATAAGTTTACAAACTGTAGAACAGCAACGTGTAGACGAGCAGCATGCAGATATGTTTGGACGATTAATGGTGCAGGATTTAGACGGAAGAATAAAGCCTATAAATACATTGGCTTCAGAATTTTTAAGAAAATTAACTCGTAAACCTTATTTCATATATTCTGAAGGAGGAGAGTCGGTTCGTTTTAATGCTAATCAGGCATTTTTAGCTATGCAATCCGCTTCAAATTTATGGCAGTATATTCCTATTATAAAAGTAGATGAAACTAAAGGAGGCGAATTATTTAAAGGTTTTGATATTTCGGAAGATGGCTTAGTATCATTCACTGGTATGTTAGACGATTCAGGGAAATATGTATTGGCAAAAGTTGTTGAGGAAGCCAATCAAAAAAAGCCTGCTGAACGTAATGAGTTTGATAAAGAGGTTCTTAAAGTAGATGAACGTTTTAATATTTTGTTCAATGTATTTTCTGGTAATTATTTAAAGATTTTTCCAAACGGAAATGACGAAAACAATACTTGGCACAGTTATACACATCATTTTAACGATTTCCCGAGCGAAGATGGTGAATTTGCTAAGCATATTATTCCTACATATTTCAAAGATGTAAATTCTAAAAATTGGGAAGCGGCAACTGAAAAACTTCAATACATAAAAACGTTTCAAGATGTTTTAGGAGAAGAAATTATTCCGAGTAGAAAACGTATAGAAGCAGAATTATGGTACAACCAGTTGAATCTTAATTTTTGGTTGTTTCAAGTGTTTTTTGTGCTTGGAGGTTTATTATTAGTGTTATCTATTGTTAGAATTTTTACACAGAAAAAAGGTATTGACATTTTTTGGAATGTTTTAATTCTACTAACATTAATCAGTTTTCTACTTTTTACAGGTAATATTATTCTACGTTGGTATGTAGCGCAACATGCGCCTTGGAGTAACGGTTACGAAATGTTAGTTTTTGTGGCTTGGGTCTTATTGATTTGTGGTTTAATGACGTTTAGAAAATCGGACTTTGCCTTACCATTGGCAACTCTGTTTTCTGGTGCTCTATTGTTTGTGAGTTACCTAGATTGGTTAAGTCCTGAGATTACCAATTTAATGCCAGTTTTAAAATCGTATTGGCTTAAAATACACGTTGCCACTATTGTGAGTAGTTATGCACCTTTAGCCTTATCTGCTATTTTAGGTTTTATGGCATTGTTATTAATGATTATAAGAACAGAGTCGACCAAAGAAGCCATTAACCTTCGTATTAAAGAAATCACATACATAAATGAAATTTCTATGACTATTGGTTTGTTTGTATTAGCTGTAGGTACATTTTTAGGCGGTATTTGGGCAAACGAATCTTGGGGAAGATATTGGGCTTGGGATCCTAAAGAGACTTGGGCTTTAATTAGTGTAATTGTCTATGCAATTGTATTGCATTTGCGTTTTATACCTTCACTAAAAAGTCGTTATGTATTAAATGTAGCAAGTGTTTTAGCTTTTGGATCTATCATTATGACGTCTTTTGGAGTTAACTATTACTTATCAGGTTTACATAGTTATGCGGCAGGAGATCCATTACCAATCCCAACATTTATCTATGTGCTTACTGCTATAGTTATCGTAGTAGCTATTGTTGCTTATTATTTTAATAGAAGATTTAAAAAGTCAGTATAATTAATTTTTTGTAAAGGTGTGTTAACTAAGTGAAATGCCGTGTTTACTCATTATTGATTTATAGAAATGAATTTTCAGGGTAGGTTTGGTGTATTAACCAAAACCAATTACTCATGAAAAAAATGATATTATTAACCATTGCACTTTGTTATAATTTAATAGCAATGGCGCAAATTTCAGTAACAGGAATTGTAACTAACGATTCCATTCCGCTAGAATCGGCAAACGTATTTATTAAAAATTCGACTAAAGGAATTGCAACTAGTAGTAAAGGTGAATTTAAACTTGAAGCTAGAAAAGGAGATACGTTATCGGTTTCATATTTAGGTTATAAACCTCAAGAATTTGTTATAGATAAAACGGAACAAATTGAGATTAAGCTTAAAGAAGATACTTTAAATGAAGTTGTAGTTGTTGCTTATGATTCTTCTTACTGCAGATCGACACTTTGCGGTGGTCTTGATTGGTTGTATGATACATATTACGATAATACTAATGTAGAAAAAAACAAACTCTTCCCAAATCCATCTTCAAACGGCATTTTTCAATTAAAATTAGTTGAAGATTATGACGAGGTAAAAATCTCAATAACAAATATGTCTGGAAGAATAATTCAGAACTCACCACATCAAAAATTGAGTAAAAAAGTGACTATTGACTTATCTCAATTTTCAACAGGTATTTATGTTGTGAATATTGTTGCAGATGGCAAACGTTTAGAGCCTATTAAAGCTGTAAAAGGTTAAAAAAGTAGTTGTTATTGTTCTGCTTTTTTGTTCCATTAAACAATAATGACCATCTTTGTAGTAATGACAGGAACAGTATATAAATCTACAGGCAGCTGGTACACGGTAAAAACCTTGAACGGTAAATTCTATGAATGTAGAATTAAAGGCCGTTTTAGGTTGCAAGGCATTAAGAGTACCAACCCAATTGCTGTTGGTGATATTGTAGAGTTTGAGCTAGAAACAAAAAATAATACCGAAACAGGTGTTATTCATCGCATTGAAGAGCGCAAAAATTATATCGTTCGTAAGTCGGTAAATCTCTCAAAGCAAACACATATTATTGCTTCAAATATTGACCAAGTATTTTTACTGGTTACTATTGATAATCCTCCAACATTCACCACATTTATAGATCGTTTTTTAGTAACTTCAGAAGCTTATGGGATAAAAGCCGTTTTGTTATTTAATAAGGTGGATTCTTACGATGAAGAGACGATGTTAGAAGTAAAATATCTTGCAAGTATTTATCGTGCTATTGGTTATGAATGTATTAACATTTCTGCAACTACAGGAAAAAATATTGATAAGGTTCAACGCTTAATGGAAGGTAAGGTAAGCATGTTCGCTGGTCATTCAGGTGTTGGTAAATCTACTTTAGTCAATGCTATAGAGCCTTCTTTAGATTTAAAAACAAAAGCGATTTCTACGCAGCATAGCCAAGGGCAACATACCACAACTTTTGCAGAGATGTTTGATTTAAGTTTTGATGCAAAAATCATTGATACACCAGGTATTAAAGGTTTTGGAGTTGTTGATATGGAAAAAGAAGAGGTGGGTGATTATTTTCCTGAGTTTTTTGCATTAAAGCAAGACTGTAAGTTCAATAATTGTATTCATTTAAACGAACCAAAGTGTGCTGTTAAGGATGCTTTAGAGGCTAATGAGGTGTCTTATTCAAGATATAAAAGTTATGTTCAGATTTTAGAAGGGGAGGATGAACATTATAGAACTGATAATTATGATAATGAATGAAAGTTGTAATACAAAGGGTAGCTGAGGCAAATGTTACTATTGATAGTAATAGTGTTGCTCAAATTGGTAATGGGCTATTGGTTTTATTAGGAATTGTAGATGAAGACACTCAAGATGATATCAGTTGGCTGTGCAATAAAATTGTAAATCTTCGTGTTTTTCCGGATGAAAATGGAGTGATGAATACTTCATTAAAAGACTCTAATGGAGATGTTATATTGGTAAGTCAATTTACGCTTCACGCAAGTACAAAAAAAGGAAATCGTCCAAGTTATATCAGAGCAGCTAAACCAGATATTGCTATTCCTTTATATGAAAACTTTATTGAGTCGCTTCAAGATGCATTAGGTAAAACAATACAAACAGGTGAGTTTGGTGCAGATATGAAAGTGCAATTGATTAATGATGGTCCTGTGACTATAATTATAGACTCTAAGAACAGAGAATAATGACTAATATTTTAGATTACTTTTACTAATTGTATGAGTAATCTTTGTAATTATAAAATGAATTAAGAATGAACATAAAAAACGCACAAAAAGAAGTTGACGATTGGATTAATGCACACGGAGTGCGCTACTTTAATGAGCTAACCAACATGGCACAACTAACTGAAGAAGTTGGTGAGGTTGCTCGCATTATTGCTAGACGTTATGGAGAACAGAGTGAAAAAGAAAGCGATAAGGATAAAGATCTAGGTGAAGAACTCTCGGATGTAATGTTTGTGGTATTATGTTTGGCTAACCAAACAGGTATAGACTTACAGGAAGCATTTGATAAAAAAATGGATAAAAAAGCCAAACGAGATCACAACAGACATCACAATAACGAGAAATTGAAGTAGTTTTGTAACTTCAATCTTATTTTAGAGATTCCAAATATGGACTTCAGTATTAAAAAATCAAAGCTTACAAGTCATCAAAATATTCAGATTACAGGATCTAAGAGTGAATCTAATCGTTTGTTGTTATTACAGGCATTATATCCTCAGATTCAAATTGAGAACGTATCTAATTCAGACGATTCTGCGTTGATGCAACAAGCTTTAAATTCTCAAGATGAACTTATCGATATTCATCATGCTGGTACAGCAATGCGATTTTTAACGGCTTATTTTTCCATTCAAAATAATAGAGAAGTTATAATTACAGGTTCTTCACGCATGAAAGAACGACCGATAAAAATTTTGGTCGATGCGTTAACAGCTTTGGGAGCAGATATCACTTATTTAGAAAATGATGGTTTTCCGCCTTTAAAAATAAAAGGAAGACATCTCAAAAAAAGTAAGGTCTCATTAGAAGCCCATGTAAGTAGTCAATATATTTCTGCATTATTACTTATTGCGTCACAATTAGAAAACGGATTAGAACTCACTTTGAAGGGGCAAATAACCTCGGTTCCGTACATAAAAATGACATTAAGTTTGTTGAATAGTATTGGTGTTGAAACTAGTTTTATACAGAATACTATTGTTGTAAAACCGAAAACATTAGAGCTTAAGTCAGAGGCTTTAACAGTTGAGTCTGATTGGTCTTCTGCATCCTATTTTTATAGTGTTATCGCTTTAAGTGATCTAGGCTCAGAAATAACGATTAATTCATACAATAAAAATAGCTTACAAGGTGATTCAGTTTTGGCTTCAATTTATAAAAATTTTGGGGTTACAACATCCTTTTTAGGGCATTCGATTACACTTAAAAAAACTTCAACTATAAGTGATAAAAGTAGTGTAGAGTTAGACTTAAGTAATGCGCCAGATATTGCACAAACAATAGCTGTAACGGCATTTGGATTAGGTTTAGAGTGTTATATGACTGGATTGCATACACTTAAAATTAAAGAAACAGATCGTTTAGTTGCACTTAAAACTGAAATTGAAAAATTAGGAGGATATGTAGCTATCACTGAAGCGTCTTTACATTTAAAGCCTGCAAAAGGAATTAATGATAATATTTCTATTTCAACGTATAACGACCATAGAATGGCAATGGCTTTTGCTCCATTAGCTTTAAAAGCGCCAATTATAATTAACAATGCAGATGTGGTAAGTAAATCTTATCCTCAGTTTTGGGAAGATTTTAAAACTATAGGTTTCAGCTTTAATAAGGTGTTGTAGAATATAGTATGTTAGCGTTAATCAAACACGTATAGTACTGGTTTTTCCTTAAAAAAACTTGCAATATTAAAATAAACGTCTATTTACTTGACAACGCCTATCTTGAGATTGTATATTTGCAACTTCTTA
>Ga0209344_10005453_pt1 | contig 10971 bp, 8 predicted proteins | sample Cruoilmetagenom6_FD_187293 | JGI IMG/M metagenome (GOLD analysis project Ga0209344, IMG submission 187293) | Oil polluted marine microbial communities from Coal Oil Point, Santa Barbara, California, USA - Santa Barbara Oil Seep Sample 6 (SPAdes)... | ecosystem: Environmental > Aquatic > Marine >...
TAGTGTTTTCATCTGAAAATCGGCGGATTTATCTATGCATGTCCCATCCTCGGCAAACAAAGGCGCAGATGAATTCAGCATCGCCCCCATCGGTGTCGGCCAGGCGCGCAATGAATGGGTTATCGCGCGCAACATCGACAATGTCTGCCCTGCCGCCTGCCAACCGCCGCCACAAGCAATACAGCCCACGGCCCGGCCATCCAGATAGGCACGTTTGTCTTCGCTAAGATCTTGGACGTAATCCAGGGCGTTTTTTACAAGGCCAGAGACCGAGCCATGATAGGCTGGCGCGCACAGGATCAGCCCGTCGCACTGGCGCAACAATTCTACCATCCGTGTGGTGTTAGCATCACGCGTCTCGTCATCTGGAACATACATCGGGATATCCAGATCAGGGCCGCCGATCACGGCCGTGCGGGCACCCAAAGCCTCGGCTTCGCGCAGGCAAAGCGACAGCGCCCGCTGGCTGGTGGATTGCTCTCGCGTCGTTCCACCAAGCCCAAGAATGAGCGGCCTATTATCCGATTTCGTCATCGTGTGAACATCCCCTAAAGGCTGCGCGAACACCGACCACCGGTCGCGTCACCCCAAATATCTGCACCAATCTTACCTGTGCAAAATGCCCGGGGTGACCGCCTTTTCCAACCTGTTCACAAAGTGAACTTGACGCTACTTTTGCGACGCAAGATCAAGAGCGACATCAATAATCATATCTTCCTGACCACCCACCATGTGACGTTCGCCCAACTCGACAAGGATATCACGGGTATCAAGGCCATGTGCCGCACCAGCGGTTTCTGCGTGGCGCAGGAAGCTGGAATAAACCCCCGCATAGCCAAGCGCCAGCGTTTCACGATCGACCTGAACCGGGCGATCCTGCAACGGGCGCACCAGATTGTCGGCAGCATCCATAATCGGGAACAGGTCGCAACCGTGTTCCCAGCCCATTTTGTCGGCAACCGCAAGGAAGGCTTCAAGCGGCGTATTGCCGGCCCCTGCCCCCATACCTGCAAGCGAGGCATCGACCCGATGCGCGCCAGCCTGAACCGCCGACACCGAATTGGCAACTGCAACCGACAGGTTCTGGTGGGCGTGAATACCGATCTGAGTTTCGTCATTCAGCACGTCGCGATACGCCTCGACGCGTTCGCGCGCGCCGTCCATCACCAATCCACCAGCAGAGTCGGTGACATAGACGCAATGGGCGCCGTAGCTTTCCATCAGTTTGGCCTGTTTGGCCAGTTCCTTGGGCGGGCTCATATGCGCCATCATCAGGAAGCCAGACACATCCATGCCGATTTTGCGGGCATGGGCGATATGTTGGGCGGCCACGTCGGCCTCGGTGCAATGAGTGGCGACGCGCACGGATTTCACGCCAGCCTCAAACGCCTCTTGCAGGTCCTCGATGGTGCCAATGCCGGGCACCAAAAGTGCCGTCAGCTTGGCATGTTTCAGCTTGTCAGCAATACAGGACACCCATTCCAGATCGGTGTGCCGGCCAAAGCCATAGTTAAAGCTGGACCCAGCCAGCCCGTCACCATGGGTCAGTTCAATCGCATCAACCTTGGCATCATCCAGCGCCATTGCGATGTTTTCAACCTGCTCCAGCGTATAGCGGTGGCGGATCGCGTGCATTCCGTCACGCAGAGTGACGTCCTGAATGTAAAGCTTTGATGTGGGATAATCGGTCATATCACGCGGCCTTCGTTTTTTTGGCTTCAATTAGGTGTTCTGCCGTGCGCAGGGCGGCGGACGTCATAATATCAAGGTTTCCGGCATATTTTGGCAGGTAGTGCCCTGCCCCCTCGACCTCTAGAAACACGCTGACCTTCAGGCCAGTTGCGTGTTCGTCAACACCGGGGATGCGAACGGCGGAATTGTCGCCGATGGTTTCAAACTGCACTTCTTGTTTCAGGCGGTAGCCCGGCACATAGTCCTGCACATCCTTCACCATATCCTCGATTGATTTGCGAACGGCTTCCTGGTCGGTGGTTTTGGCTAGGCAAAACACCGTATCGCGCATAATCATCGGTGGTTCGGCAGGGTTTAGAATGATGATTGCCTTGCCCTGTTTGGCCCCACCCACAGCGCTGATCGCCTGTGATGTGGTTTCGGTAAATTCGTCGATATTGGCACGTGTGCCCGGCCCGGCAGAGCGGGAAGAAACGGATGCCACAATCTCAGCATAGGTGACTTCGGCGACGCGCGATACAGCCGCCACGATCGGAATTGTCGCCTGCCCGCCACATGTGACCATGTTGATGTTGCTCTGGTCCAAATGACCGTCGATATTCACAACCGGGATCACATATGGCCCGATTGCAGCCGGTGTCAGATCAATCATCTGCTTGCCCGCAGCCTGCACAATCTCGTTGTTTTTCACATGCGCCCCGGCAGATGTGGCATCAAACACCACGCCAATTTCAGGCCATACGTCAAGCTTGGTCAGCCCGTCGATACCTTCGTGGGTAACCGCAACCCCCAGACGTTCAGCCCGCTTCAGCCCGTCGCTGTCGGGGTCAATACCAACCATCGCGCCCATTTCAAGAACTTCGGAATTGCGCATGATCTTGATCATCAGGTCGGTGCCGATATTACCCGAACCGATGATCGCTGCCTTTATTTTAGTCACGATGTTGCTCCATCTTCAAATGCCACCTGCACCGGGGAAAACCCGGCGATTTCGGCGACGTATACTTCGCCTGATTTCACCGGAACCATCGGCCCCAATGCACCAGACATCACAATTTCACCTTCCCCAAGGGGGCGGCCAAGTGCGGCCATGTTGCGCGCCAGCCAAAGTGTGGCGTTCAGCGGATTGCCCATGCAATCGGCCCCCACACCGCTAGAAACCAAACTGCCGTTGCACGACAGGATGCCCCCCGCCAGCCGCAGATCAATATCGGTGACTTTGCGCGCGCCTAGGCCCAGCAAAAAACCACCACCAGAGGCATTATCAGCCACCGTATCCACCAGCCGGATATCCCAGTCGGCAATCGCTGTATCGACGATCTCAAGTGCCGGAACCGCATAAGCGATCGAGCGCACAAGTTCGGCCATGGGAACATTGGGATCATCCACCGCGCGTTCCATCACAAAGGCGACTTCCAGCTCGGCCTTGGGCTGCATAAAGCGCCCTGTGTCCACAACTTCGCCTTCAGTGAACGCGTAATCATCCCACAACATGCCGGAATCTGGCTGATCGACGCCGATCTGCTGTTGCACCACTTTAGAGGTCAGACCAATTTTGCGCCCCACAAGGCGACGGCCCTCTTTGATCCAACGAGCGTTGGTGGCCTCTTGCACGGCGTAAGCATCCTCGACCGTTGCCAGCCCGTGGCTGTCGCGCAGCGGCGGGATCTGAACCAGATCTTTGCGGGCGCGATAGAGCGCCTCTGCCATTTGTGAAATTTTGTCTGTCATGGCCATCCCCTTACGCCTTATTTGTCGCGCGCAATATCAAGTAGACGCTGGGTCAATGCAACTCGGTTCTTTCCCAAATTGTCAGGTTTGGCGCTAACATCCATACATATCTGTCTGGTCAGACGGGTCATTCAAAAAAACTGGCCCGCAAGCATAACCTGATCAGTATCAGGCGGCTTGCGGGCCAGAATTGTCGTCACTTTCGTGACCTATTTACCCAACAGAAAATCAATGTGGATTTTGTCAAACTCTTCGGGTTCTTCAAACTGTGGCCAGTGGCCGCATTCGTTCATCACTGAAAACTGAGCACCCGGGATCGAGTCGGCGATCTTTTTGCCCTCTTCCGGCGAAGCGGTCGGATCATGCGATGTCCACAGCACCAGTGTTGGTGATGTGATCTTGCCGCTTTCCTCATAGGTGAACAGGTTGCGCTTGCGCGGTCCCGGTTCCTGCAGGCACAGGATCTTTTCCATAATCTTTGGAAATCCCGGCTGGGAATAAATCGTCCGGCGCACGTCAACCAGATCGTCGTTGACCTTGGATTTGATGTGCATCAGGAATTCCAGCCGCGTGCGGATCCGTTCGACCGTTGGATCGTTCACCGCTTCCATCGACAGGCGTTTGATCCGCTCCATCACTTCGGGGAACATCGTCCAGCCACCGGCAGTGTTCAAAACCAGACGGTCCATCTTATCGGCGTGATGAATGCCCAGATATGCCGCAACCCAACCGCCTAGGGATTCACCCGAGACATGGGCCTTTTCATACCCCAGAGCGTCAATGATATCCAAAACATGCTTGGCATAATCTTTGATCTCATAGTCCTGATCGGGCTTGTCAGAATAACCGTGGCCAACAAGGTCAATCGCATAGGTGTTAAAATGCTCACCATGCGCTTGCATGTTGCGGGTATAAGCCTCGGCGTGGCCACCGGTTCCGTGGATCAGGATCAACAATGGTTTGTCGTCCGATCCGGTTCTCAGATAACGGGTTTTTACCCCGCCGGCGTCCAGATACCCTTGGGTGAAAGCCACCCCGGTCATATCTTTCCACATTGATTCGTGTTGTGTTGGTGCAGTCATGTTCGTTCCTTTGTTTTGTCGCCAGTCTGCGTCGAAAATCCGTGCTTAGCGCTTGGCCGGTTCAGGATCGCCCGAAAGCGCAAGTGCCGCAGCCACGAGCTTTTTGGGCTCAACATCATCAGCACCCATATAGTTCATCGCCAGGGTACGCATCGGATCACCGGCATAATAGCGTTCGTATTGCAGAGCGCGACTACCAAATGCTTCACCTGCAAGATCCCAGGCCAGCTTGAACAAGCGTGCGCGATCCAGCGAAGAAATATTTGCGCCCGAATAAAAGCGTTCGGTGTCTTCCTTAAGTTCAGGCACCGTGAAATCGGCCCCCGATGGCATCATCATGAAACCACCTGCGGCCACCTTTTGAATGGTTTCGATAACCTGAGGATAGGATTTGGGCAAATTGGTGCGCAACGCCTGAAGCGGGGCCAGAAGTGGGCGAACCGTTCCAACGCTCGTTTCTTCACACTCGACTTCAGATCGCAACAGGCCGCTTTTCAGGAATTCGACGTGATTCAGGCATTCACCCAGCATCGTCTGCACATGCAGGAAATTATCCGCACCGATAGAGCGGGCGACTTCCAGGGCAACGCCGACTGCGAACTGCATTTTTACCAGGGCGCGCGTGTTGGTCTGAAGCGCGGTATGGTTGCGCAGCGCCGAAGTGACGTAATAGGCGTTCGACAATTCTACGTCGCGATAGATAAAGACCCGATCCCAGGGCACAAAGCAGTTGTCAAAGATCAGAAGGGAATCGTTTTCTTCGAACCGGTTGGACAATGGGTGGTCAAAGTCTGACTTTTGACCGGCCAGCGTATAAGGCTCGCGGCAAATCTGGCGCAGACCCTTGCTGTTGGTCGGCACTGCAAACATCAGCGCGTGATCTTCGTCACCCGGCTTCAGGCCCGGCAGCGAATACATAATCATTTCGTCAGATACCGGCCCAAGCGTGGCAATCATCCGCCCGCCAGAGATATAGATGCCATCCTTGTCTTCGTTAACCACACGCATGTGCAGTTCGGCTTGCTCAGAAGAAGGCTTTGAACGGTCATTTTGCGGTGACAGCAAAGCATGGCTGAGGAACAGGTCATTATCGCGGACATATTCATAGTATTTGGCGATCCGCTCGGGGAACTCGGGGCCATTCTTGCCCGCCAGTTCACGCGACTCCCAATAGGCCAACAGCGAACAGTTAAGGAAATCGGGTGAGCGCCCCATCAGGCCAAAGTTCTGTTCCGCCCAAAGCTGATATGCAACGCGCTTTTTGCGCAGATCGCCGGCATCTTTGGCCGGCATAAAGGCCGTGCCAGCCCGTTCGCCAGTTTCAGGCACGACATAGGTTAGCTGGTCTTCGGTTTCTTTGGCGACCTGCATGTCATAGAGCTTAGCAAGTTGCTCGACGCTCGCGGAAAATGCCGGGTGGGTGGTGACATCCTGCACCTGCTCGCCATTGATCCAGACGTCCCGTGGTGTGGCCTTCAGGTGGTCGATAAATTGCTGTCCGCTGCGAACACTCATATTAGTTCCTCTTTCTGTTCTTCGTTATTGATAGGCGCGGCCCCGTCTGAGGTGACCGCCAATTCTGCGATATCGTTCTGGTGTTTGCTGTTTTCACCGGCAACCTGGTGCGAACGCCACACTCACCAGAGCGCGGTGACGGTCGGTATCAGGCCGGTTTTGCGGTCATAACTCCCATACCTGTCAGCCATTCGTTAATGACTTCGTAAAACAGCACCTCGGATTGATAATTTGCACCCATTGCCGCAAGGGCTGCGACCCAGGCCCGCACTTCGTGCCCGCCCCGTCCGCCGGTTGCTGTCAGTTCTTCGTCGGTGGTGCCGTCCAGAACCGAAAGGTTACCGGTTGTAAATGCGTCCAGCAGCATCTGGTCCCATTCCGCGTCAAGCGGCAGCAGTTTTGAGGTGCCGTCAGCCATCTTTGCGCCCTCGCCCAGAACCGCGTTCTGACGGGCCATGCGCTGATCGTGGTTCATGCTTCCGCCCTCGATCAGACGCTTGCGCACCGCGGGCGTCGCCGTGGCCAATGAGGGAATGGGCGGATCATGCGACAGCCCGCCAGAGCCCAGGATCAAAATACGTTCGGGCGCGGCGGCGGCCCATTTGCCAACGGCTTGGCCAAGTGCGCGCACCCGGTCAAATCCCGGCCGTGGAGCGGTTGCACAATTGATGAAGATTGGGATCATCCGTGCCAGCGATCTTTCGCCTGACAGCAGTTCCACCGGCTGGGTCGCCCCATGATCGACCTCCATCTGGTAGGAAATTGCGGTGTCAACGCCACCCTTCAGAACATGTTCGGCGCAATCCATCGCCCGATCTTGGGGGATATCAAGCTTGCCCGCGACAGTTCCGAAATCACCAACCGAAGTGCCCTCGATCCCGACGCAAAACGACGGCAGTAATCTGTAGAAAAAGCCGTTTACGTGATCGGGATGAAAAATAACCGTCAGATCCGGTTCCAGTTCGGCCGCGAAATCCTGGGCCTTTTTCAGGGCCGCATTGAACCGCTTTTCCGTCTTCGCAGCTGCCCGGTTCCGATCCATAAGCGGACTGTGCGACATACAGACTGTACCAACTATCATTTCGCAATTCTCCCTTTTTGACCTGCTTTGGCCATATGGTTTTCAGACGTGAATATTGGCAGACGTCATCGTTTATTCAGCACACATGTTCCGCCCGGAACACAACTTCAAAGCGGACGCACATCATTTTTTCCAGCGCCAAGATTAGATTTCGCTTGCGGCAAGGCAATGTTCATTGCCAATATGTTCGTTGCGTGAACAGAGGAATATTTGAAAATGGATGGTCTTGATGGCCGCTACAAGGACGTGCGCGCCCTTGCTCGCGGTATTGATATAATGGAGGCACTGGCAGATCTGGGCTGGGTGAAGCCCGGGATGCTGTCGTCTTATGTGGGGCTGGATCGTTCTTCGGTTTATCGCCTTATCAGCACCCTTTCCAACAAGGGCTATGTGATGCGTCGTCAGGAAGACGGCGCTGTTGCACTGACTTCCAGAGCCAACCGGCTTGCTGACGGGGTGCGTGATGACGAAATGTTATCGCAACGAATTGCCCCCTACATACGCGAACTGACGCAAGAGGTGCTCTGGCCGAGTGACTTTGCAAACCTGTCCAGCGGGCGCGTAACAATTCAGGTCTCGACCCACAGTGACAGCCCGATGTCGATCCACCGCGGGCTGGTCGGATGGCAACCGCCGCTTTTACACTCGGCCCTTGGCCGGGCGTTTCTAAGTGCGCTGCCCCCGGCAGCACTTGAGACCACCCTGTCAACCGTGCAGCGACTGGATGGACCGGACGCCGGAGATGTCAAAAACCGGGTCGCCGTCGATGAAATCGTGCGCAAAGTTCTTGAAACCGGCTATGCGTCCTCTGTTGGTTTGACCGAGGATAACATCAGCGCCATTGCCCTACCCGTGCGGATCGGATCGAAGGTTGCGGGCGCGCTGAACATTGCGTTTTTTCGAAGTGCGATGAGTCCGGAAACCGCGGCTGATCGTCATCTTGAGGCGTTGCGGCGCTGCGTTGGCCGGATCGAAACGGCGCTTAGTGACCTGCCCGATACTCAACGCTAAATTGCCCCTAAATTTGCGATCAGGCCGGGCCGGCGAGTGATCGATGTTCACAAGGCGAACAAAGGATGATTAATATTTGCGACCCTACGTCCTAAAGGAAACTATAACTCGATTGATCCAAGGCTGTGCCTGATCGCTCTGCTGCCTGAAACGCGGCGGTGCGCAAGCAGGTTTTTTGGGTTTTAACTGCTCATCAGGGAGGAGCGACGATGACTCTGCCATTTTCACTTTCAAAATTTACGCGCACGGCCATTACGGCGGCGGCGATTACTGCCAGCACGGCATTCGGTGCCTTGGCACAGGACACCGTCACAATCAGATTTGCGTCTTTTGTCGGGCCAACTTCATTTTTGAACACAAAGCTTTTCGGCGCATGGTTCGAGATGCTGGAAAAGGAAAGCGGCGGAAAACTAAAATTCGAATTTCTGACCGGTGGTTCCGCAGCCAAGCCAACCGAAGTTTTTGAATCAATCAATGCAGGCATAATTGACGCCGGCTGGAGCAGCACGGCCTACAACCCTGGACGCTTTGATGCCGCCGGTGTTGTTGAACTGCCGCTTCTGGCGACCGGGTCTGCCGAAGCGTCCAGTGCGATGGCCAGTGTGTTTGACAAGGGCCTGATTGGTGGAATGGAAAACGTGAAGGTGATCGGCATGGTAACTGCTGACATTGCCCGTCTGCACCATTCCGATGACATCGACGGTCTGGATGATTTCAAAGGCGCCAAGGTTCGGGCGGCCGGACAGGTTCTGTCGGCGATGATCGAAAAGGTCGGTGGCGTTCCGGTTGGCATCCCGCCCACTGCGATGGCTGAATCGCTGGCCAAGAACGTCGTCGATGCCAGCGCCAACGACTGGTTCGCACTGGATGGCTTTAACCTGATTGATGTGACCAAGACTCACGTGGATATCTCGCTGGGAACGGCGGCAATCTATCTGGCGATGAACAAGCAGAGCTATGACAATCTGCCCGACGACGTCAAAGCCGTCATTGATGCGCATCCCCCAAGTGAGTTCGCAGAATTCTGGGGCATCACCCTTGAAAACGAAAGCAACCGGGTCAAGGAGCTTGTCGCGGACCTGAGCGATCACAAGATAATCACCCCAACCCAGGATCAGCTTGCCGACTGGCAGGTCGCCGCGGATGAGCTGATTGCTGATTGGGTTGCCAAGACAGAAGGCGGCGCAGAAGTACTTCAGGCCTACAAAGATGGTCTGGAAGCTTACCGTGCCAGCCACTGAAGATCAGCCGACGCAGCAGCAATCGCCTGCTGCGTCGGCACCTGCAACACCGTCACCTGATCTAGTTACAAAGATAGCAATATTTACCGGCAACATTGCCGGTATTGCGTTGCTGGCAACGGCTTTACTGATCACTACAGACATCCTGTTGCGATGGAGCATTTCCAGACCATTCACCGGTTTGTTTGAGCTAACCGAGCTGGCCTTTGCCTGCATCATCGCGCTGGCATTTTCATTTGCCAACAACAAGCGACTGCATGTGTCCATGGAGCTGATCGGCAATATGACCGGGCGCTTTAAGGGCGTGCAACTTTACGCGGACGTGGCGACATTGATCGCCTTTGCGTTATACACCTATTTTCTATATCGCCACGCGGGACAAAAACTATCCCATGGCGAGACCACGCTGGTGCTTGGTGTGCCGATCGGGCCGATATGGTATTTTGCCGCCGGGTTGATGAGCTTTGGGTTGCTGGCGCAGGCCCATGTCACGCTTGAAAGTGCAACTGCTTTGTGGCGGGCGCAAAGTGCGTTGATTGTCGAACTGATTGCCCCTGCCCTGTCGATACTGGCCGCACTTGCGGGTGCCCTGTATCTGATAAATATGGGGGGTGATCTGGGCTCGATTGCCAAAGTTCTTACCGGCTTTGCCATCCTTTATTTCTTTGCCCTCGCCCATGTGCCGATCGGGGTTTCGATGGGGCTGACCGGGCTGATCGGCTGCTATGCTTTGTTGAATTTGAACGCCGCACAGCTGATCGGTTCAAACAATCTTAGCAGCACGCTTTCCAGCCCGGATCTTGCGGCCGTTCCGCTGTTTCTGCTGATGGGCAATCTGGCGATTGCGTCCGGATTTGCCGATGATATTTTTCAGGCGGCCACGTCGATTTTCGGTCGGATGCGGGGTGGCCATGCACTGGCGACAGTGCTTGGCTGTGCGGGCTTTGGTGCTATCAGCGGCTCGTCCGTAGCGACCACGGCGACCCTTGGCGGGGTTGCGTTTCGCGAAATGAAATCACGCTCATATGCGGACAGCCTTGCCACCGGATCGATCGCGGCGGGGGGCACGCTTGGCGCACTTATTCCGCCCTCGGTTATCCTGATTATATATTGCGTTATCGCCGAACTGCCGATTTCCCAGGCCTTCATCGCCGCCCTGATCCCCGGCGCGATTGCGCTGATCCTTTATACGTTCGCGGTGATGATACTGGTGCGTGTTCGCCCCGATCTTGCACCTCCGCCCGACAAATCACTGCGTTTTGCGCCCTTTGCCGCCCTAAGACGGGCATGGCGGCCAATTCTGCTGTTTGCCTGCGTTCTGGGCGGGCTTTATGGCGGGGTTTTTACGGTGCAAGAGGCCGCAGCAGCAGGCACCGGATTTGCCTTTGTGTTCTGGTTGTTTTCTGGTCAGGCCTCTGTTTCCGGACTGCTAAAAGCAATAACCGAAGCCGCAGGCACCGCTGCCGGTCTTTACCTGTTGATCGTTGGTGCGAACATTTTTGGTGCCTATCTGAACCTTGCCGGGGTTAGCCGGGCAATCCTGATGATTATCGACCCGACGGTGATGCCGGCCTGGCTGATCCTGACCCTGTTGGTGGTGATGTATCTGGTGTTGGGC
>Ga0209344_10005458_pt1 | contig 10968 bp, 10 predicted proteins | sample Cruoilmetagenom6_FD_187293 | JGI IMG/M metagenome (GOLD analysis project Ga0209344, IMG submission 187293) | Oil polluted marine microbial communities from Coal Oil Point, Santa Barbara, California, USA - Santa Barbara Oil Seep Sample 6 (SPAdes)... | ecosystem: Environmental > Aquatic > Marine...
TTTCATCCGGATCTGGTTGATAAAAATGATGCATGTGTTTGATTTGCTGATCGCCGCTGTCAATTTCCGTAAGGCCTGTGACATTAGCCGCGCCTGCAACCCCATGTGGGAATCGCCCATGTCGCCCTCGATCTCGGCCTTCGGCGTGAGTGCTGCAACCGAGTCTATGACGATCACGTCGAGGGCACCGGACCGCACGAGCATGTCGGTTATCTCGAGAGCTTGTTCGCCCGTGTCGGGCTGGGAGATCAGCAGGCTGTCGATGTCGACACCGATGGCCTTGGCATAAATTGGGTCCATGGCATGCTCGGCGTCGATGTAGGCGCACTGGCCGCCATTGCGCTGCGCCTCGGCCACCACGTGAGTGGCCAGAGTGGACTTACCCGAGGACTCTGGGCCATAGATCTCAGTGACGCGACCGCGGGGGAGGCCACCGATGCCCAGGGCGAGGTCGAGCGCCAAAGCGCCGGTGGGAACCGAACCAATGGCGAGAGAACCCTTCTCCCCCATTCGCATGACCGAACCTTTACCGAACTGTTTTTCGATTTGGCCGAGGGCCATGTCGAGTGCCTTTTCACGATCCACTGGAATCTCCTTGTTGCCCGCCGCGCGGGTGTTTGATCTCGTTTGAGGAAGTGATGCTCACCCTAGAGATGTGGTGTGACACGATCCCGGGAACGACATGAATGTAATTGCGAACAACTGTTCGGTGCAAGCCTTTCCGTCGACTTTCTTTCGCTGACCTTTCGCAGACGCATCGCATTATCACCTCATGGGGAATTCGAGCGATGAAACGACCAACGCACAAGCACACACCGAACAGCCAACGAACAATGTCGTCGAGGTCAGCGCATGGGCCCAAGCGAGGTCCAGGCTGCGACACCCCTCCACGTCGGTCGACGATTCGACACCCCCCGAACTCACCGACCACTCCCCCAGTGGACTCTGGCGAGCAGACTTCGAGGTACATCAGGGGCAACACGCCGACGTCAACACCAGCGGCATGTGGGTTCTCGCACCCGTAGTCGAGTCGGCACTTCGCCGGTCGCTGCCGGTCTTTCAGCTCGGCGAGACTGGAGCCGGCTTCCATCTGTTGAACCAGGCTCGCGACGTTGTCTCGAACGACCTCTTGTGTGCACTCAGACTCTTTGTCATCGAAGAACAAGAACACGCCCGACTCCATGCCCTCGTCTGCCAAGCCCTCGACATTCCAATGCTCGACGATCACTGGAGCGAGCGCCTCTTCCGTCGGGTTCGTCGCGTTCGCGGCTTGCGCCTCGAGCTGCTGATGATGCTCATTGCCGAGTTCGTTGCCGTCGATGTCTACGAGACGCTTTCTGACGGCGTCGGCGACCCAACACTGTCGAGGATCTTTGCTCGCATGCACGCGGACGAACTTCGCCACCTCGAATTTCTCGCCGCGGTAATTCCTCCACACCTAGAGCGACTACCCGTGCCTGTACGAACGCTCACCCGACAAGCTTGGCGTGCTCTTGCCACAGTTGCCGTGGTCGTCATCTCGATCGAACATCGGGCGTTGCTTCGATCATGTGGCTCCGGGATCAGACACTTCACCAACAAGACGTTGTCGACCATCGGGTCACAACAGTTTCGTTTCTTTGGAGACCCGACCGAATCGTCATCGCCTCGGCACTAGCTCACGAGCTACGCCAACAACACCCCGACCAGCAACACCAGGCCCAACAGCAACAAGAGCAACCACCATTTGCGCAGGTAACCGGCAAGCCATGCACCATCGTCGTTGCTGGGCAAGCCAGCAGCACCCGAACCCGCGTCGGGTGAAGCCGCGACAGCCGCATCGACGTCCTCGTCGCTGTCCCTGTCGGCATCCACATCGACATCACCGGCGGCGGCGGCGACGTGAAGATCGAGTTCCCCGGTGTCGAGGTCGGCTGCGTCACTTCCTGCCGTGTTACTTCCAGCTCCGGCGCCGAGTCCTGCGCTCGAATCTCCGTCAACGGTCGTCGAGCCCCCGGCTTTGAGAGCAGCCGCGCCGATCACGGCACTTCGGTTGGCATTGACTGCAGCTATCGCGCACGGGTGTCTGGAGCCCCCAGGCTCATAGTCAGCCGACACACCAATGTTGGAGTGCCGCGGCGCAAATGCGAACCCAGCCGCCTCAGCCGCCAATGGACTATCGAACCAAATCTCAGCAATCGTCGCGCCGTAGTTCTGCGAATCGGGACGGTGATACAACATCGAATCGATATTGCCCTTGATCGGGTAACACACAGGCATCTCCAGCGGATCGGCCAACGGAGCATGCGAACCCGCACCGTAGGGATGCACATCGGACACACCGCCGCCCAGCGGTGCCAAGCCGGCCACCACAACTCCTGAGCCCGCCTCGATTGCCTTGCGGCTTGCGTTCACGGTCTCGGCTGAGCACGGGTGTCTGGAGCCTCCAGGTTCATAGTCAGCCGACACACCGTTCTCCGAGTGCCGCGGCGCCAACGCGAAACCAGCCGCCTCAGCCGCTGATGGACTATCGAACCAAACCTCAGCAATCGTCGCGCCGTAGTTCTGCGAATCGGGACGGTGATACAACATCGAATCGGCATCGCCCTTGATCGGGTAACAGGCAGGCATCTCCTGCGCATCAACCAACGGAGCATGCGAACCCGCACCATGGGGGTGGAGAGTCTTATCTGTCGCCATAGCTGGTTTCCCTTTGTTCGGCGCCACAAATCATCGTTCCCAACGTCAAGCCCAAGCAACTCGGGTAGGTGCCACTTGTCATGACGTCCAAAACCGGCCGGAAGCCGCGGCTACAATCTTGGCATGCGGAGACTTGACTCCCTCCTGCTCACTGGCGTGGGTGTTCTGCTTGTGCACCAGTTTGCGTATGCAGCGTCGAGCGTCGTCGGCGTCAAGACGGCTGTCACCCACGGCCACCTCGAAGTTGCCTGGCTTTTGGGCTCGTTGTCGGCAATCGGGGCGCTCGCCCGCGCCATCACTCGCAGCCTTGCCCGGCGCAGCCACAACCCGGGTCACACACGAACACTCGCGTCGTGGATCACCACTGGTTACCTCGCCCTTGAAACCCTCGAACGGGTCGCGAACGGTTTGAACGCGGCCACGTTGGTGACCGAGCCGGTGTTCTGGCTCGGGCTCGCGCTTGGGCCAGCGGTGGCGCTCATCCTTGTTTGGTCGGTGCGCACGGTGGCGCAGTTTGTTGCTGACGCACTGGTTGCTGATCGGCCACGGTGGTCCCCTCGCTCGACCACTTCATCGCTCGGCGCGACGTCGATCAGTCTCCCCTCTCCAGTCCTTTCCGCATTCGTTGTCTCCCGGCGTGGCCCACCGCTGCAGGTATCGCGCCTCTGAACCCGCATCACCGATGCGACAACACCGCATCACCGGATGCACAAAACACTTCGAATGAAAGGAACCACATCATGTGGAACAACAGACTCTTGCGCGTTCTTGGGCTATTCATTGCCCTGGCCGCACTCACCACTGCCTGCGGCAGTGATACACCCGACACCCAATCAGCAGATACGCCAACCGACGACGCCGGTGATCACGACGACATGGGTGACATGGACGATCACGCCGGTGATCACGATGACATGGACGACATGGACGATCACGGCGCGACCATCGACGTCGACCCGGATCTGCCAATTCCCGAGGTCGCAATGATTCTCAACGAAACCGAGAGTCCCGGCGTCTTTGACCTCAAGGTCATTCTCGCCAACTTCACGGTCACCGAGGAGAACGTCGACGGGGACCCAATCGACAATGAGGGGCACATGCACCTGCTCATCGATGGGGACAAAGTCGAACGTTTCTATGCCCTCGAGCGCCAAATCACCGTGCCTGAAGGAGAACACCTCGTCGAAATCGAGCTCAACTCCAACGACCACTCGGCGTACAGCATCGACGGGGTGCCCATTCGAACGGGTATGACCGTGGTCGGCGCTGGCGAGGCAACCCATGATGACGACGGTGGGCACGATCACAGCGCTGGGGGTGCTGCAATCGAAGAGGGCCTTGCAGCCGCCGATGCTGACGTCACGATCACTGCGACATTCAAAGCTGGCACCGTCGACCTCGAAGGCGACGACCGAGTTGACGTCGAAGTTGACGATGTCGTGATGGTCATGGTTACCTCCGACGTGACCGACCAGGTGCACGTGCACGGGTACAACATCCTCGCCGAGGTAGGTTCAGACATGAACGCCATGATCCTGTTCACCGCAGACAGCCCCGGCAAGTTCGAGATCGAATTCGAGGCATCGGGCACCTTCATCGCCGAACTAGTCGTGTCCTAACAATGAATTTCGGTTCGTTGCTCGGCCATGGAGTCGGATCTCGGGGGACTTTGCCCCTCCCCTTCTGGCAGTTCAGTTGGGCGGCCATCGCCGCTCTCGTTCTGTCATTCCTCGGCTTGGGAGCCTTGTGGCGAACCCCCAAACTCACGTCAACGTCGGGTCGACTCGTTCCAGGAACAGTCGGCCCGATGCTGGTGGGAACGTGGTTGTTGCGCGTGCTCGGACTTGCACTCTTCGGACTCACCTTCGGTGCTGCTCTCTTTGGCGCCGATGTCGCCGGTGAGTCGGTAAACCTCGCCCCAGTAACCGTCTACGTCATGATGTGGGTCGCCGTCCCGATCGCCTCGGCGGTTGTCGGCAACCTTTGGCGAACGCTCAATCCCTTTAGAACCATTGGGCTGCTCTTTCCACAGCGCACGGCCCACGATGCGCCAAACCATCGATGGATCGCTGCCGCGACACTGTTCGGTTTCTTGGTCCTTGAGCTCGTACACCCAAGCGGCGACAGCCCTCGCATCCTCGGTTGGGCAATGGTCGTCTACACCGCCCTCATGGTCGGGGGCCTCGCCCGATTCGGTCGGGTCTGGCTCGACCGAGCGGACGGTTTCGACGCTCTCTTCTCCTTGATCGCTGCTCTGTCACCATTCAGCCAGGCCGCCACGGGTGAGCTGATCGTCCGCAAGCCGCTGTCGGGCCTGTCCTCGATCGTCGTGTTACCCGGAACGGCGATGATCATCTTGATCGTGCTCGGCGGTACATCGTTCGACGGATTCTCCGAGTCACCGATCTTCATCGACATCATTGGGCGCCCGACGGGTTGGGGCGCCGTCGCCCCAAAGTTGCTCGGGCTGGTCGTGATGATCGGCATCGCCACTATCCTGTATTGGATTGGTACTCGCCAAACCGCGAAGATCACGGGAATAGGACATGACGAGGCAGCCAACGTTTTTGCACCGTCGTTGATCCCGATCGTGTGGGCGTACATCATTGCCCACTACGCCCAGCTCGTCATCGACCAATCCCAGAGTTTCGTTCATCGCCTCTCAAATCCTTACGGACGATTCGATGCAGCTGGGAACCCCATTCACGATTGGCTCGGCACGGCTACCAACAACGTCGACCTGAACGTCATCGACGTTGACCTCGTCGCATGGGTACAGGCATTGTCGATCGTGATCGGGCACGTGCTCGCCGTCTTGTATTCACACGACCTCGCCGTGAGCCGGTTCGACACCCGCAACGCTGCACGAAGCCAGCAAACCATGCTGATCGTCATGGTCCTGTATTCCGTTGCTGGACTTTGGCTGCTCTTCTCGGCGTAACGATCATTGTTGCAGCTCGACGCCGCCGACCGTGACCGCTGACCAGAGGGGCTGAGGGCGCCCCGACCTACAGTGGACTGTTCGCTCTTTGGAAAGCCGCACAGTGGAACCATCACAACAAGACTTCGCGCCTGAATCAGCAGACTCGCGACCCGAAACAGAACAAGTGAATGGATTCGATTCCCTTGGCCTTCGTGACGAGTTGCTCTCGGTTCTCAACTCGCTGGGATATGAAGAGCCCACGCCCATTCAGTTGCAGGCGATTCCACACCTGATGGAAGGCAAAGACGTTCTCGGACAAGCCGCCACCGGAACCGGAAAGACGGCAGCATTCGCACTCCCCGTTCTGAATGCGATCGACAAGGGCAGCCCAGCAATCCCCACGGTGCTCGTGCTGACCCCCACCCGCGAACTCGCGGTTCAGGTCAGCGAGGCCATGTTCGCCTACGGCAAGAATCAGGGCATCAAGGTTGCCCCGATCTACGGCGGGCAACCGATTGGCCGTCAGCTCGACGCACTTCGGCGTGGCGTGCACATCGTCGTTGCTACACCGGGTCGTGCAATCGATCACCTCAAGCGAGGTTCACTCGATCTCGACGGGGTCCAAACAGTCATTCTCGACGAAGCCGACGAGATGCTCGACATGGGGTTCACCGAAGACATCGAGCTGATCCTGCAAAACACTCCAAAGCAGCGCCAGACGGTGATGTTCTCGGCCACAATGCCGCCCCGGATCAACGCAATCGCCGAGCGCCACCAGCGTGATCCCGTGCTCGTAAAGATCAGTGCGGCCGATTCTGCGGCGAGCCGAGAGCTCATCGATCAAAAAGTCTATGTCGTCCACAAGTCGCACAAGGCGTCGGCACTCGGCCGCATTCTCGACATCGAAAACCCATCTTCAGCAATCGTGTTCTGCAAGACGCGTACCGACGTCGATGAACTCACCGTTGTGATGAATGGCCGCGGCTTTCGTGCTGAGGCACTCCACGGTGGAATGGACCAGGCGCAACGAGATCGCGTCATGGGGCGTCTGCGTGATGGCACCGCCGAACTCCTCGTCGCTACCGACGTGGCAGCACGTGGGCTCGATGTCGACACGTTGACCCACGTCGTCAACTACGACATACCGTCGGCACCTGAGAGTTACGTGCATCGAATTGGTCGCGTCGGCCGCGCCGGACGAGAGGGTGTGGCCATCACCCTTGCCACCCCCCGCCAGAAACGTCTTCTGCAAAACATCGAACGGCTCACGAAACAGACGATCACCATTCACAAGGTCCCAACGATTGGGGACCTTCGCGAACGTCAGATCGAGGACACGATCGAAGCCGTCCGTGAGGCGCTTGCCGACGGTGACCTCGACGACTATCAGGGCGTCTTTCATGCCCTCAAAGGTGAGGACTCAGATCGAAACATCGCTCTGGCGGCGATCAAGCTCGTCCATGCCGCACGCGGCGCCGTGCTCGACGAGCCCGACATTCCCGACGCGTCGAGCAACTTTGAGAGTAACGATCGCGGCAACCAGAAGAAGGGCCGCAAACGCGATCGAAGCGATCGCAATGACCGCGGAAACCGCAACAACAAGGGCGATTCGAAGCCGCGGGCCGTCGATGCCAACACCGGCTTCGTGTATATCGGCGTTGGTTCACGCGGGGGCGTTCGTCCAGGCGATCTGGTTGGTGCCATCGCGAATGAGACCAGCCTGTCAGGCCGAGACATCGGCCCGATCAAGATCTCCGATCACTACTCGGTGGTTGGTGTTCCCGATACCTCGGTCGATGAGGTAATCGGGGCGATCAAGAGGTCGACGGTCAAGGGCAAGAAAGCCAAGGCCCGCCGATACACCGACTGACTCTCCGTTGGTTGCCTCAATCGCCCACTCAAATTGACACGCACATCTGGTGAGTGCCAGCCCCGCACGGTCCAGCCCGAAGCCCTCCAATGACCGCGTCAACGTGAAAGTCGATCATTTCGTCCAACTCCAGCGGGGTGGCTCGGTAGAGTCAGATCCATGAACCCGAGCCCCTCCCGAGACCATCAAGATCGGCCAAAGTAGCGATAGCGGCTCCAGTTGAGCGACAATAAGAACCTAGTCAATGGGGGCAGCATGGCAGAAGTCACACTCGAGAACATCAACAAGGTGTACCCGAACGGATTCCAAGCAACATACGACCTTTCGATGAACGTCGCAGACGGAGAATTTCTCGTCCTCGTCGGCCCATCTGGTTGTGGCAAGTCCACTGCACTACGGATGGTCGCGGGCCTCGAGGAAATCTCCTCGGGCACTCTCAAGATCGGTGACCGCGTGGTCAACGATGTCGAGCCGAAGGACCGCGACATCGCGATGGTGTTCCAGAACTACGCGCTGTACCCACACATGACGGTCGCAGACAACATCGGTTTCGCTCTCAAGTTGGCCAAACTCCCCAAGGCCGAGATCAAGGACCGGGTCGACAAGGCTGCGGTGATTCTCGACCTCACCGATCAACTCGATCGTAAGCCTGGACAGCTCTCGGGCGGCCAACGCCAACGTGTTGCCATGGGTCGTGCAATCGTGCGCCAGCCCAAGGCCTTCCTCATGGATGAGCCGCTGTCGAACCTCGACGCCAAACTGCGTGTGGCCATGCGTGCAGAGATTGCGTCGCTTCAGCGTGACCTCGGGGTCACCACCCTCTACGTGACACATGATCAGGTCGAAGCAATGACCATGGGCGACCGTGTCGCCGTGATGAACAAGGGTTACCTCATGCAGGTTGACTCTCCCCAGGACCTCTACGACTCACCTGCCAACGTCTTCGTCGCAGGTTTCATTGGATCCCCGTCGATGAACCTGATGGAGGGCGAACTCTCGGGTAGCCCGACGAGCCCAGTCGTCAAGATTGGCAGCATCTCCATAACAATTCCATCTGTCGAAGGCACCCAGCTCGCCGACTACCTCGGCAAGCAGGTCGTTGTTGGTTTGCGCCCAGAAGACATGGAAGATGCCGCGACCACCGACGACGCCGCGCCCGAGCATTCCTTCGCCACGACGGCTCGCCTTGTCGAGTCGCTTGGCTCAGAGATCATCGTGCACTTCGGTCTCGACGTCGAGCCGTACATCGTTGCTGATGCCATCGATGATGAAGCCGAAGCTGGGTTGCAGAAGAACAACGACACTGCAACCTTCGTCGCACGCGTGAGCCCGCGCTCGAGCGTGCACAACGGAGCCGATATCACCCTCGTGATGGACTCAGCGCGTTTCCACTTCTTTGACCGCGGCACCGGAAACGCAATCCGCTAGCACCACTATCGAGAACTTGTGCACGCTGTGTTCAAGTCTCGGCTGCAACTAGTTGGCATGGAGGGCTTCGTTTAGGCCTTCCCACTTCACGTTGGCATTCGGGACCGCCTCGACGGTGCCCGAGACCGAGTTTCGCCGGAACAGCAGCCCATGCACTCCAGACAGTTCGCGACCAGCGAGCAGTTCGCCGTCGGGCAATGTGACCTTGGTGCCCGCGGTCAGGTACAAACCAGCCTCGATGATGCAGTCATCGCCGAGTGAGATCCCCAGACCCGAGTTTGCTCCCAGCAGGCACCGCTCACCAACCGAGATTCTCTCCTGACCGCCCCCCGACAACGTCCCCATGATGGACGCTCCCCCGCCAACGTCGCTATCCGCGCCGACAACGACGCCTGCCGAGATCCGACCCTCGACCATCGAAGCACCCATTGTGCCCGCGTTGAAGTTCACGAAACCCTCGTGCATCACCGTGGTCCCCTCGGCGAGGTGCGCACCAAGTCGCACCCGGCTTGCATCGGCAATCCGCACACCTGATGGGGTCACATAGTTGAGCATCGAAGGGAACTTGTCGAGGCCGGCCACGCTGACGCTGTGCCCGACGGCGGCAGCCAACGTGGCGAGCTGGTCAACATACCCGGGCAGTACTGGGCCAAGACTCGTCCATGCAACATTGGTGAGCGCCCCGAACACACCGGTGAGATTGACTTCATTCGGGGCCACCTCGCGTCGGCTCAGCATGTGCAATCGAAGGTAGGCATCAGACGCATCGACAGGGGGTGAGTCAGGGTCGATCGTGATCTCAAAGATCTCGCCACGGACGATTCCCACCGACTCGGCCACGCACGCCCGAAACGGATCGACACCAGTTGGGTACCAACTGTCGAGAATGGCCCCCGACTCGTCGTCAATCCATCGGTGGCCAGCAGCTGTCGTCATGTCTCGATACTCCATGTGCGGAACAACTCATGAACCGCGGTGTTGAGGAACACCAAAGAATCTATCGCCAGCTACTGTGCGCTCATGCGAGATCGCACACTGAAGCGTCTGGCGAGACCCTTTCGAAAGGAACCCAGAATGAACACAGATGAAGATGCCGAACTCCGCGGGCGTTTAACTCCCGAGCAGTACCACATCACACAACAAGCGGGTACCGAACCAGCGTTCTCCGGTGAGTACTGGGACATGAAAGACGCAGGCACCTATCACTGCCGGGTATGTGACGAACCGCTCTTCACCAGCGAGACAAAATACGACTCCGGGTCAGGGTGGCCAAGCTTCACCGCTCCGATCAATCTTGATGCTGTCGAGGACCAACGCGATATCAGTCACGGCATGGTCAGAACCGAGTCACTATGTGCCAACTGTGGCGCTCATCTAGGTCATGTGTTCCCCGATGGCCCCGCCGCGAACGGCCTCCGGTACTGCATGAATTCGGCGTCTCTGCGCCTCGATCGTGATGAGTCGACCCGAGAAACATAAGGCCGGCGCAGTTTGCCTTTAAGGCGACGGGGAACGCGCCGATTAGTGCTCTATGGTTTCGACCATGAGATTCGTGGGAGCCACGGTAGACGAGCTCCTGAAACACACCCAGGCTCCTCACGCGGGCGGAGACGTTGCTGATGCGGCGGCTGCGTTTCTTGCATCCTTGGAGCCCATCGGTGAGTCGTTCGACGTTCCATGGAAATTCAGCGATTCTCTCGACGTATTGTGCGAGTGGCTTCCCGAAGATCTGAGTTATCGACTCGCGCAACCGGGCGGCTACCCGTCACAGAACCATCTCGAGGCCTGCATTGTTGCACTAGCCCTCGAGGCCGGGGTCGCCTTGCAGCCGTTGAGCAAGACCGAGATGCGACGCCTGCAGCACACGGCACGTCATGCGACCAACTGTTCAGCGTGGGGTCGTCAGAGCCCATACCCCTGGGACACCGTGGCGGTTGCAGATATCGACTCGTTCGATTTCTTCGCGCTGTCTTCGCCGAGCTGACCACATACTTAGGTTCACCGCGTCCAACGTGGGAGACTGTCTCCATGCACGTGATTCCCAAAGGTATGTGGTTCGAAGAGTTTG
>Ga0209344_10005459_pt1 | contig 10968 bp, 9 predicted proteins | sample Cruoilmetagenom6_FD_187293 | JGI IMG/M metagenome (GOLD analysis project Ga0209344, IMG submission 187293) | Oil polluted marine microbial communities from Coal Oil Point, Santa Barbara, California, USA - Santa Barbara Oil Seep Sample 6 (SPAdes)... | ecosystem: Environmental > Aquatic > Marine >...
AACCCCTTGGAGTTCCACTCAATGTCTCATCCGAAGTTTTCCAATTCGTCTGAGGTTCTTGCATTTATCAAGGACACAGACGTCAAGTTCGTCGACATCCGGTTTACCGACTTGCCCGGTATCCAGCAGCACTTCAACATTCCCGCAGCCTCAGTCGACGAAGACTTCTTCGCTGTCGGCCAGCTCTTCGATGGTTCATCGATTCGTGGCTTCCAGTCAATCCACGAGTCGGATCTCCAGCTGATCCCCGACGTCACGACCGCTTACGTCGACCCCTTCCGCGTCGAGCGCACCCTCATCATCATCTTCGACATCTACAACCCCCGCAACGGCGAGATCTACGCTCGCGATCCGCGCCAGGTTGCTAAGAAGGCGGAAAAGTACCTTGCTTCGACCGGAATTGCGGACACCGCATTCTTCGCCTCCGAAGCAGAGTTCTACATCTTCGACGACGTGCGTTACGAAGTGAAGGCCAACAAGAGCTTTTACGAAGTTGATTCCAGCGAAGGAGCCTGGAACAGCGGCCGCACCGAAGAAGGCGGAAACCTCGCCAACAAGACCCCTTTCAAGGGCGGCTACTTCCCCGTCTCCCCCGTTGACCAGCACGCTGACCTCCGCGACGACATCGTCGTGAAGCTCATCGATGTCGGACTCGAGGTCGAACGCAGCCACCACGAGGTCGGAACCGCAGGCCAGGGTGAGATCAACTACAAGTTCGACACCCTCGTTCACGCCGGTGACGACATCCTCAAGTTCAAGTACATCGTCAAGAACACGGCTAACGAGTGGGGCAAGACCGCAACGTTCATGCCGAAGCCGCTCTTCGGCGACAACGGTTCGGGTATGCACACCCACCAGTCGCTGTGGAACGACGGAAGCCCGCTGTTCTACGACGAAAAGGGCTACGGCGGACTCAGCGACACCGCTCGCTGGTACATCGGTGGACTCCTCAAGCACGCTCCTGCTGTGCTCGCGTTCACGAACCCCACGGTCAACTCGTACCGTCGCCTGATCCCCGGATTCGAAGCTCCCGTAAACCTCGTGTACTCGGCCGGAAACCGTTCGGCTTCCATCCGTATTCCGATCACGGGAACCAACCCCAAGGCCAAGCGCATCGAGTTCCGCGCGCCTGACGCTTCGGGTAACCCTTACCTCGCATTCGCGGCTCAGCTCATGGCTGGCCTCGACGGCATCAAGAACAAGATTGAGCCGCACGAGCCCGTTGACAAGGACCTCTACGAATTGCCTCCCGAGGAAGCCCGCCTGATCCCTCAGGTTCCCGCTTCGCTCGACGATGCATTGGTTGCCCTCGAGAACGACCATGAGTTCCTGATGGAAGGCAACGTCTTCACCAAGGACCTCATCGAAACCTGGATCGACTACAAGCGTACGAACGAACTGCTTCCGTTTGCACAGCGCCCACACCCGTACGAGTACGAACTGTACTTCGGCGTCTAAGCGCTCAACACAGCACTGAATCGGGTCGCATCCTTCGGGATGCGGCCCGATTTGTTTCAGCCGGGTGCGCTCTCCTTCAGCAGTTCAGCGGAGGCTGTAACTGCCCCGATTACTCAGCATCACGAACGAATCGCGTTGACCACTCCGTAGAAACGACGTTCGAAGACCCGACGCGCACGGCGGGTGGCTCGCAAATAGTCCTCCTCCAGCACGCTGGCCGAACCGGGAGGGTATTCGAGCATTCGAGCGATACCTTCGAGCTGCAGCCGATCTGTCGGCAACACATCCGAGGTCTTCGACGTCCACAGAGTGATCGCGGAACGTGCCCGCGACGCCAACACCCACGCTTCTTTCAGTCGAGCCGCATCAGAGGCAGTGACAAGCTTTTCATCAACGGCAGCGTCTAGCGCGGCAAGGGTAGAAGTCGTCCGCAGTCCCGCGACCCGGTATCCATGCTGCAACTGCAATAGCTGCACAAACCATTCAACGTCACTGAGCGATCCGCGTCCGAGCTTCAAGTGTCGAGCAGGATCGGCGGCCTGGGGCAACCGTTCAGATTCCACGCGCGCCTTGATTCGCTTTACTTCACGAACATCTTGCGGCGAAATAGCCTTCGGGTACCGCACACGGTTGGCCAGACTCTCGAAATCATCGAGAAGGGCTACGTCGCCCGCTACGCCACGAGCACGCAACAGCGCCTGTGCCTCCCACGTCAGCGACCAACGCTCGTAGTAAGCGTCATAGGAGGCCAACGAACGCACGATGGCGCCATTCTTGCCCTCCGGGCGCAGATCAAGGTCGAGGTCGAGCGGCAATTTTACGTCTTCGGTAATGCGCTTGAGGCCTTTGGCTAGAGCCTCAGCCCTCTTTGCCGCGGTTTCTGGATCCGCATCCGTTGCACGATAGACGTACATGACATCGGTGTCCGAGCCAAAGCCAGATTCGGCTCCCCCGTATCTCCCCATCGCGATGACGCCGAATTCGATGCCATCGGGCTCGGGGCGCAACACCGCGAGGGCCCCTTCCAACATCGTGGTCGTTACGTCACTCAGACCACGGCCAAGCTCCTGAATGTTCGTTACTCCCACGATCGATCCGATTGCCAGCCGCAGTACCTCTCGCCGCCGTGCCGTGCGCAGCGCTACGGATGCGGCTTCTTCGTCGCCCTTATGACGCGACACAATCGACCGTGCTTCATCGCGAAGAGTTCCTGCCGAGCGGGGTCGGAGTTCTTTGTCGTGCTCGAGCCAGGCTGCAGCTTCTGGGATGCGCTCAAAAAGACTTCCCACGTACTTCGATGCCGAGAGAACGTGCGTCAGCCGCTCTGCTGCCCCGGAAGAATCGCGCAGCATCCGCAAGAACCAATACGCCTCACCGAGAGCGTCACTGAGCCGACGAAACGCGAGGAGTCCATAATCAGGATCCGCCCCCTCGGAGAACCACTGCAGCATGACCGGCAGGAGCGCCTTCTGAATCGTCGCACGGCGCGAGACTCCCCCAGTGAGGGCCGCAATATGAGCAAGAGCTCCTTTGGGGTCGAGGAAACCGATAGCGGCAAGTCGCGCCGCAGCCTGCTCGCTCGAGAGCGCCAAGCCCTCTTCGGGAAGGGCGGCGACAGCGGAGAGCAAAGGGCGGTAGAACAAGCGCTCATGGAGTCGACGCACAGCAATTTTTGTGCGCTGCCACTGATCGGTGAGGTCACTGGCGCTCTTCGCGACACCGGTTGCTCGAGCTAACACGCGCAAGTCGTCGTCATCCCGCGGCATCAAATGGGTGCGACGCAAACGAGAGAGCTGAATACGATGTTCGAGCAGCCGCAGGAATCGGTAATCTCTCGCGAACTCTCCCGCTTCTGTTCTCCCGATGTAACCGTGCTCCGCGAGAGCGATCAATGCTTGCAGACTCGAGGTCTGCCTGACGTCTTCATCACTCTGGCCGTGCACAAGCTGCAAGAGCTGGACGGTAAATTCGATGTCACGCAGCCCGCCCGGTCCCAGCTTGAGCTGGACATCACGCTCATGCGGTGGAATGTTCTCAGTCACCCGCTCGCGCATCCGCTGCACAGAACCAACAAAATTCTCGCGCGAAGCGCTCGACCACACCATTGGGGCGACCCCTGCGACGTAGCGCGCTCCTAACTCGAGATCGCCGGCAATCGGCCGCGCCTTGAGTAGCGCTTGAAATTCCCAACTGTCTGCCCAGCGTTCGTAGTACGCGAGGTGCGACTCGAGAGTTCGAACCAGAGCGCCGTCTTTGCCCTCGGGCCGAAGGTTTGCATCCACCTCCCAGAGGGCAGGCTCCAAGGTGAGATCGTCGATTCCCCGCATGGTCTGTACGGCAAGCCCCGTTGCGATGGTGACGGCACGATCGGCGTCAATCCCGTCAGGTTCGACGACAAAAATGACATCGACGTCCGAAACGTAATTCAGTTCGCGCGCGCCAGCCTTGCCCATACCGATAATCGCGATTCGCGACCCTGCCAACTCGTGAGCCGAGCAATCGGCGTTGCGCTGAGCGACCCGAAGCGATGCTTCAAGCGCTGCCCCCGCCAGGTCGGCAAGCGCCATTGCGACCTGGTCGACCGCAGTCAAAGGATCGTCTTGAGCAAGATCCCAAGCAGTCAATTGGGTCAGTTCACGGCGATAGCGAACTCGCAACGCCACCCATGCGTCTTCCCGTTCAAGCCCTTCCGTCGCTGACGTCAGGTACTGGACGTATTCCTCGGGCGTTGGCGGATCAGCGACGGGCGTACGTAACGCGTCAAGCTCATCCGGATGCCGTGCCAAGAAGTCGCCGAGTCCCGACGACGCACCAAGCACTTGCACGAGGCGGACTGCGGCGTCATCGTCCGAGAGCACGGCTTCGAGCTGGTCAGAGGCCGACTCAGAAATATCCAGCAAGAGACGCAGCGCCTGGTCGGGGTCCGCAGCGCGGGCAAGCAAGGCTGGAACCTCAGGGCGATCGAGAGCGGTGAGGCGATCGCGGGCTTCACTCAACTCGAGAAACCCTAGCTTCGCTAGTGCAGTGAGCGTGTACGGGGACTTCGACATATCGCAGAATCCACCCGCTAGAGAATCTCTAGGCTGCTCTCCAGCTCATAAGGCGTGACCTGCGCGCGATACTCTTTCCACTCGCGACGCTTGTTGAGAAGCACGTAGTTGAAGACTTGCTCCCCCAGGGTCTCAGCAACAAGCTCGGAACTTTCCATGATGCTCAAAGCGTGGTTGAGGTTCGACGGCAACTGTTCGTAGCCGAGTGCGCGGCGCTCGTGCTCCGAGAGATCGCCGACGGCATCCTCGGCCTCGAGGGGAAGTTCGTAGCCCTCTTCGATGCCCTTAAGCCCGGCAGCGAGCAGCAACGAGTAAGCAAGGTACGGGTTGGCAGCCGAGTCGAGAGCGCGGTACTCGATACGAGCGCTTTGACCTTTGCCAGGCTTGTACAGCGGCACGCGCACGAGAGCGGAACGGTTGTTGTGACCCCACGTAACGAAGCTCGGCGCTTCGTCGCCACCCCAGAGACGCTTGTACGAGTTCACGAACTGGTTCGTCACGGCGGTGATTTCGGGAGCGTGCTTGAGAACGCCGGCCATGAACTGACGACCGACTTTCGACAGCTGGTAGTGACCGCTCGCATCGTAGAACGCGTTCTGGTCGCCCTCGAAAAGAGACATGTGAGTGTGCATTCCCGAACCCGGCTGGCCCGACATCGGCTTGGGCATGAACGTCGCGTAGACACCCTGCTCGATAGCGACCTCTTTGATCACAGTGCGGAACGTCATAATGTTGTCGGCGGTCGTGAGAGCGTCGGCGTAACGCAGGTCGATCTCGTTCTGACCGGGGCCCGACTCATGGTGGCTGAACTCCACCGAGATACCGAGATCTTCGAGCATCCGCACCGAACGGCGGCGGAAGTCGTGGGCTGTTCCCCCGGGAACGTTATCGAAGAACCCTGCCGAGTCAACGGGCTCGGGGCGACCCTTCTTGAGCTTGCTCGACTTGAGCAAGTAGAACTCAATCTCGGGGTGCGTGTAGAACGTGAAGCCGCGCTCGGCCGCCTTCTCGAGCGTGCGCTTGAGCACGTTACGAGGGTCGGATGCTGCGGGCTGGCCGTCGGGCGTCGTAATGTCGCAGAACATACGTGCAGTGGGATCAATCTCGCCACGCCACGGCAGAATCTGGAAAGTGGTGGGGTCGGGATGCGCGAGCATATCTGCCTCGTACGCCCGAGTGAAGCCCTCAATGGCCGAACCGTCGAAGCCGAGGCCCTCTGAAAACGCGCCCTCGATCTCTGCCGGAGCAACAGCGACGCTCTTGAGCGTGCCCACGACATCCGTAAACCAGAGGCGAACGAATTTGATGCCGCGTTCTTCAATAGTGCGAAGAACGAAATCGCGCTGCTTATCCATTGACATTGAGTCCCTCGATCCGTGCCCTGCCGCGAAAGTGCGACATCGATTCTGCCGATCTAAGGCTACTTGCTCTGAGCCATCTATGCAGCGCACTCGCCGCCGCGCTAGGCCAATTGAACACTGCGCCTGTGTCGTTAGACTGGCGGCTATGACTGACTCTGCCGCCGCTGAGGCCCAAGCCAAGCTCAAACGCGTTCGCACTCGCCATTTTCAGACGGCGAAAGAGAACGGGATCAAGATCGTTGGTCTCACGAGCTACGACCAACTCACTGCGGGGATCTTTGACGAGTCTGGCATCGACTTTCTGCTCGTTGGCGACTCCGCCGGCAACAATGTCTACGGCTACGACACGACCCTGCCGGTGAGTATCGACGATCTCATCCCTCTTACGCGTGCCGTTGCTGGCGCTGTCACGCGTGCGTTTGTCGTAGCGGATATGCCGTTTGGTTCTTACGAAACGGGGCCAGACGAAGCGCTCCACACGGCGTTCCGCTTTATGAAAGAAACCGGTGCGCACGCGGTGAAGCTCGAAGGTGGAGTGCGTAGCGCCGAACAGATTCGCCGCATTGTGGATGCGGGCATCCCCCTCATGGCGCACATCGGGTTTACTCCGCAGAGCGAACACGGCCTCGGTGGCCATGTGATCCAAGGTCGCGGCGAAGGATTCGAGCAATTGCTCGCCGACGCTCTTGCGGTTCAAGAAGCCGGCGCCTTTGCCGTAGTCCTCGAGATGGTTCCCGCGGATGCCGCAGCCAAGATCACCGAAGCGCTGACGATCCCCACGATCGGCGTTGGGGCGGGCCCTGATGTTGACGGACAGCTACTCGTGTGGACAGACTGGGCTGGACTCACGAAGGGTCGCATCCCGAAGTTCGTAAAACAGTACGCCGATCTTCGCTCGACTCTTTCGGAGGCCGTTATCGCGTATCGATCCGATGTTGCTGATGGCACGTACCCGACAGAAGAACACTCCTACCAGGGCTGATTTCTGTTTATCTGACACGACCACCACGCTGAAAGTTTCTGCATGTCGACTGCCTTTTCCCCTGCCCTCTCGACCGTTTACCAGGACGCCCTCGCCCGTAATGCGGGTGAACCTGAGTTCCATCAAGCTCTCCACGAGGTGCTCGAGTCAATCGCGCCCGTGCTCGAGCGGCACCCTGAGTTCATCGATGCGGGAATCGTCGAACGACTTGTCGAGCCGGAGCGACAGATTATGTTCCGCGTTCCGTGGCACGACGACAGCGGCACTGTTCGAGTAAATCGCGGTTTTCGTGTGCAGTTCAATTCCGCCCTAGGGCCCTACAAGGGTGGTTTACGATTCCACCCAACCGTCAATTTGGGAATCGTTAAGTTCCTCGGCTTTGAGCAAATTTTCAAAAATGCTCTGACGGGTCAGGGAATCGGTGGCGCCAAGGGCGGTTCAGATTTCGATCCGCGAGGTAAGTCAGATACCGAGGTTATGCGCTTTGCGCAGAGTTTCATGAGCGAGCTGTACCGTCACCTAGGGGAACACACCGACGTCCCCGCCGGGGATATCGGAGTTGGCTCGCGTGAAATCGGCTATCTCTTCGGTCAATATCGGCGGCTGACGAACCGACACGAATCGGGCATGTTCACGGGCAAGGGCGTGCAGTGGGGCGGCGCGGAGGTCCGTACTGAAGCAACAGGCTACGGCACCGTATTTTTCGCCGAAGAAATGCTGGCGGCTCGCGGCGAGTCCGTCGACGGCAAGCGCGCGATTGTTTCTGGCTCAGGAAACGTGGCAATTTACGCCATCGAGAAGCTCCAGCAACTGGGTGCCATCCCCATCACTGCCTCTGACTCCGGCGGCTACATCGTCGACGAAACGGGAATCAACCTCGAGCTGCTCAAAGAGGTCAAGGAGCGCGATAGATTGCGGATCTCCGTGTATGCCGACCGCTGCAGCACCGCCCGGTACATCGAGGCTGGCTCGGTGTGGGATGTGCCGGGCGAGTTTGCATTCCCCTGTGCCACCCAGAATGAACTCGACGGCCACGATGCCGCAACACTCGTGAAGAACGGCGTTCGGCTCCTCGCTGAAGGAGCGAACATGCCGTGTACACCGGATGCCGTCGAGACTTTCCAATCTGCAGACGTGCTGTTTGCCCCAGGCAAAGCGGCCAATGCAGGCGGGGTCGCAACATCAGCGCTCGAGATGAGCCAAAATGCGTCGCGGCAACGGTGGGACTTCAGCTCGAGCGAAGACAAGTTGCGCGAGATAATGCGTGGAGTTCACCATTCGGCCTTTGAAGCGGCCGAATTCTATGGCCGCCCCGGTGACTACGTGGTTGGTGCGAACGCCGCGGGGTTCAAACGGGTCGCTGACGCGATGCTTGCCCAGGGCGTTATCTAGCTCTTTTTCCAGTCATCCGCGTCATCGTTGGCCCACTGACGAGCGCGTTCCGCGATTATTTGCGGGGCGCGTTCGGCTTGCTCTTTGGTCTCAAATGGGCCGTCGCGATCAACGCCGAGGGACTGCGGCCCTTCTTCGACTTCGTTCGTCTTGTGGTTGTACCACCATTGCGCCATCGGTCGTTCCCTTCGTCGGGGTCTAGGCTACGCCGTTAGACTGATGAGATGCCTCGGAATAACTCTGGTCACCTCGTTCCGGGAGCAATCCCACCCGCACTCGCTGTCCCTTCGGCAATCGTGCGCCCTGAGTATGTGGGAAAGACGGCGCCGCGACCGTTCACAGGTTCCGACGTTTATAGCGCCAGCGACGTCGAGCTCATCCGAGAGTCAGGCAAAATTGCTGCGGGCGCTGTCGAGGCAGTCGGCGCGGCAATTGCGCCGGGAGTGACTACTGCCCAGCTTGATCAAATCGCACACGACTTTGTGATCTCTCACGGTGCCTACCCATCGACTCTTGCCTATAGGGGCTTCCCCAAGTCGTGCTGCACCAGCATCAATGAAGTAATTTGTCACGGCATTCCCGATGACACAGTTCTTCGTGACGGAGACATCATCAACATCGACATCACCGCCTACAAGAATGGAATGCATGGCGACCTCAACAAGACTTTCCTAGTGGGGGACGTAGCCCAGCCCGCGCGTGAATTAGTTGAGCGCACTCAAGAAGCCCTCAATCGTGGAATCAAAGCAGTGGCGCCCGGTCGCCAGGTGAACATCATTGGTCGCGCGATCGAGTCCTATGCAAAACGTTTCGGCTATGGCGTCGTTCGCGACTTCACCGGTCACGGTGTCGGAGCGGCATTCCACTCCGGGCTCATCATTCCTCACTACGATTCTGCACCACAGTTTGACGACGTCATCGAAGTTGGCATGGTGTTCACGATCGAGCCCATGCTTACCCTCGGCACCCATGAATGGGACCTCTGGGCTGACGACTGGACTGTGACGACTAAAGACAAGAGTCTCAGCGCACAATTCGAGCACACCCTCGTGGTTACCGAACGAGGCACCGAAATTCTCACGCTTCCCTAACTACTCGAAAGAGGCACACCATGACCAAGGCTCTCGGAATCGATATCGGCGGCACGGGCATCAAAGGGGCAATCGTTGACGTCGCGACAGGAGAACTCGCGAGTGAGCGTGTCAAAATTGCGACACCCAAGTCGGGCAAACCAGAAGACATCGTGGCTGTAGTTCTCGAGATTATCGCTCAGCTCGGTGGCGTCGACCCCGCGATTCCCGTGGGGGTATGTTTTCCCGCAATCGTACGCAATGGCAGAACGATGTCCGCCGCGAATGTCTCTGACGACTGGATCGGCCTCGAAGCTGAACAACTCTTCGAAAAAGCACTTGGCCGTGATATCCATTTTGTCAACGACGCGGATGCCGCTGGCATCGCAGAAGTTCGCTACGGGGCGGCGAAAGATGTCCCCGGCCTCGTTCTGCTCACGACGCTCGGCACGGGAATCGGAAGCGCCCTCATCTACAACGGCACTCTCATTCCAAACTCAGAACTCGGACACTTGACGATAGGCAGCCGCGACGCAGAGAAGGGTGCTTCCTTCGCCGCTAAAGAACGGAGACATCTCAGCTGGAACGCCTGGGCTAAGCGTCTGCAACGCTACTACTCACATCTTGAGCTGCTCTTCTCCCCCGACCTCTTCGTAGTCGGAGGGGGTGTCTCTAAGAGCCACGAAAAGTTCTTGCCACTGCTGTCGCTAGACACGCCAATCGTGCCGGCGACAATGCGCAACAATGCGGGAATCCTCGGCGCCGCCGCTCTTGCCGTAAAGGACTAAACCATGACTCTCCACCCCAATGAGCCCCACGCCGGTGACCTCGCCGGCCGCCTCAACTGGCTACGCGCCGGAGTGCTTGGCGCCAACGACGGCATCGTATCCGTCGCCGCGATTGTGGTGGGAGTCGCTGGTGCTACGACCGCAATAGCTCCCATCCTCACTGCCGGAATCGCAGGGTTAGTCGGCGGTGCGATCTCGATGGCACTGGGAGAGTACGTTTCCGTCAGTAGTCAGAGCGATAGCCAGCGAGCTCTCATCGAGAAGGAACGACGTGAGCTCAAAGAAATGCCCCAGGCAGAGTTGGCCGAGCTCACCGCGATTTACGAATCTAAAGGGATCTCAGCGGCAACCGCACACCAGGTTGCCCTAGAACTGACAGAGCACGATGCCCTCGCCGCGCACCTCGAGGCCGAACTCGGCATCACCGAAGACACCGTAGTGAGCCCGTGGCAGGCCGCAGGAGCATCCGCTCTAGCTTTCACGATTGGCGGCGTGCTTCCTCTCGCCGCGATACTGCTGGCCCCTGAACCCATCCGCGTAGCAGCAACATTCCTCGCCGTGCTCACCGCGCTCATCATCACGGGCACACTCTCCGCGCGCGTCGGCGGCAACAGCTGGATTCGCCCCACGCTAAGGATCGTGATCGGTGGCGGCATCGCGTTGGCCACGACCTTCCTGATCGGCAGCCTGCTCGGCGCCAGCGGCATCGTCTAATCCCGCTCAACCGCGCACGGTGAGGCCGAAGGAATGGGCCGGCTAGTACGCCGGGTTCTGTTCACTCGAGACCGAAATCTCGTGCTGGACGGTCATCTATCTACGATGTACGTTGCCGCACACCTCTAGCGATCTACCCGAAGACTTGGCGAG
>Ga0209344_10005460_pt1 | contig 10966 bp, 9 predicted proteins | sample Cruoilmetagenom6_FD_187293 | JGI IMG/M metagenome (GOLD analysis project Ga0209344, IMG submission 187293) | Oil polluted marine microbial communities from Coal Oil Point, Santa Barbara, California, USA - Santa Barbara Oil Seep Sample 6 (SPAdes)... | ecosystem: Environmental > Aquatic > Marine >...
GATCAATAATCAGTCGCGCCCTTCTTATTTCATGCACTTCCGTTATCATCGGCAACATCACACTCAGATCCCGTCCGGAAGCTGCTTTGAGAAGCGCTCTGATTTGGGATTTCAGCAATCCGGGACGATCCAGGGCCAGCCGCACCGCACGCCACCCAAGCGCCGGGTTTTCTTCATGGACGGAACGTAAATAGGGCAATACCTTGTCCCCGCCCACATCAAGCGTTCTAAACGTCACCGGCATCCCGCAAGCTTCATCCAGCACCTGGCGGTAAAGTTGCTCCTGCTGGCCGGTTCTTGGGAAACTGGCCGATACCATGAACTGCAACTCCGTACGAAACAATCCGATACCGTCTGCGCCGGACGCTTTCAGTTGCGGCAAATCCACCAGAAGCCCGGCATTCATCTGCAGGCTGATCTTGATCCCGTCAAGTGAGACCGCTTCCAGATCCCTGAGTTTTTCATATTTTCTCTGGCGTTCCGCATGAAAATGAATTTTATCCATATAGGACAGTTTGATGTCTTCGCCCGGTCTTAAATAGGCGAATCCTTCCTCGCCATCAATAATGACTTCATCACCGTTTTCGACACTGGTGATAATGCCGGCAGCTCTGCCGACCACAGGAATTCCGAGGGCCTTGGCAACAATCACCACATGGCTGGTACCGCCGCCATCCTCCAAAATCAGGCCACCAAGATTATCTTTTGCATAATCCAGCAATTCCGCTGCTGCCATGTTGCGGGCCACCACAATTATTTTTAAATCCTCGCCCCGGTCTGCGGCACCTTCTTCCGATTGCTGTCCCGCCCTGGGTATTTGATCCTCGCCAACTAGCTCGCGTAACAGACGGTGAGCCAGATCGTCAAAGTCACTCATACGATCGCGAATATAAGGATCGCTCACCCGTTGCAATCTTGCCTGATGGTCACTCTGGACTTTTTCCACTGCCGCTTCGGCTGTTAAGCCATTGCGCACAGCCTCGATCATCCGCCGCACCCATCCTTTATCATTGGCAAACATACGATAGGCATCGAATACTTCTCTTGTTTCACCATGCTGCAGCAGCTCACTGCGTTCAAACATTTTATCAATTGAAATTCGCAATTTATCCAATGCCTGAAACAGGCGTTGATTCTCCGCCTCAACATCTTCATTGAATATATTGGTAACGACAACGCGTGGGGCATGCAGGACAACTTCACCAATGCCAATTCCATTTGCAAAACCAAACCCTCTGATGGTTCGCGGTCGATTGATATCAAGCTCATTGGCTGTTGCACCCAGACCCTTGAGGTCACCGGATGCAATCAGCTCTGCCAACACCATGGCGATTGTTTCCAGCGCTTCTATTTCATCCTGACGATAAATGCGTTTATTTTTGTTTTGTACCACCAGCACCCCGAGTGAGCGACCGGTGCGCAATATCGGAACACCCATGAATGAATTAAACGGTTCTTCTCCTGTTTCCGGCAATAACGCAAAGGCAGGGTGGCTTTGAGCATCCTGAATATTGAGCGGTCGCGCACCGGCGGCAATTGTACCCACCAGACCTTCACCAACCTTCAGAGACACTTCGTGAACAGCCTTTGGATTAAGGCCTTTGGTTGCGTATAGTTCCAGCACATCATTGGTTCGCAAAATATACACCGAACACACATCTGCTACCATGTTCGCAGCAATATGATCGACAATCTTGTCCAGTTTTACCTGAGCACCCAGGGATTCCGCCATCACCTCTCTGAGGCGTTTCAGCAGTACTCTTGGACCTGTTTCAATTGACGTCATGATAAACTTTAGTCTTGAATGATAAAACGGCGATTACTTGCTATCCAGGCCATATTCCTGATGTAGTGTGCGCACTGCAAGTTCAGTATAGTCTGCATCAATCAATATAGAAAACTTGATTTCAGACGTGGTGATTGCCCGGATATTGATGCCCTTGGCAGCCAGCGCCTTGAACGCCGTCGATGCCACCCCCGCATGACTGCGCATACCAATGCCGATAACCGATACCTTTACCAACCCTTTTTCACTTTGAATAATTTCATAGCCAATCTCATTGCGTGCATCATCCAATACAGCTATCGCCTTATCGACGTCGCCCTCCGGGAGGGTGAAAGTCATATCGGTTCGTGAACCGTCTTCAGAGATACTTTGAACGATCATATCGACATTAATATGATTGTCAGCCATCGGGCCAAAAATGGCCGCAGAAACACCCGGAACATCGGGCACCCGGCGCAGTGAAATTTGTGCCTCGTCCATGGTATAGGCAATACCGGTAACGACTTGTTTTTCCAATATTTCTTCCTCACTACAAATTAGCGTTCCAGTAAACCCGTTCTGTTCGATAGCCAACGGATCTTCGAAACTTGAGCGAACAAATAGCCTGACATTGTTTACCATGGCCATTTCTACGGAACGCACCTGCAACACTTTCGCACCCAGAGATGCCATTTCCAGCATTTCTTCAAAGGAAACTTTGACCAGTCTCGAGGCCTTCGGTTCAATCCTTGGGTCTGTTGTATAGACACCATCCACATCTGTATAGATATCGCACCGGTCCGCCTTAACCGCTGCCGCGATTGCAACCGCGCTTGTGTCGGAACCACCGCGCCCCAAAGTGGCAATTCTGTTATCAGGCCCTATGCCCTGAAATCCGGCAATGACAGCAACCTGGCCGATATTGAACCGTTCTACAATCTGCTCACCCTCAATCGTCTCGATGCGGGCGGCACCATGAGTGTTGTCGGTTCTGATCGGTATTTGCCAGCCCAGCCAGGAACGCGCGTCTATGCCTATGGACTGCAATACAATCGCCAGCAACCCGGCTGTCACCTGTTCACCGGAAGAAACAATCGTATCATATTCACGGGCATCATGAATTGGGCCGGCCTGACGCGCCCAGTCCACCAGTTCATTGGTTTTGCCGGACATCGCCGAAACAACCACGGCTACCTGATGGCCAGCGTCTGCTTCACGTTTTACATGCTGGGCCACATTGCGGATTTTGTCGATGTCGGCAACTGAAGTGCCGCCAAATTTCATCACAATACGTGCCATGATAACCTGTAAAAACCTGTGAGATAAATAAAGTTGGCTGAATGCCTGTTCAAAAATCCAGTTTAATTTATGCTTTGGATTTTAATCCGTGCCTTACTAGCCCAGAACTAATTTCCCTGCAAGGCGTTACCGGAATGCATTGATTAGATCACCTCTTCTTTACATAGAAGCATTTGACCGGTTGCAACAATCTTTTGTCGAAATCCGGCTCTCGGCTTCTCCGCCTGCAATACAGGCCTTGCTATTGGGCTGCCAATCGGCCAGTTTGAGGCAACTGAGTGCAATTTGCCCCGCATAACCATCGAGATTGCCACCATGACCAAGCCTGACCGTTCGACAATTGACCAAGCCGATGTTGACCGTTTTTCAGCAATGGCTGACGAATGGTGGGACCCGGCAGGTAAATTTAAACCGCTTCATAAATTCAATCCTGTCCGACTGAAATATATCAAACAGAAAGTTTGCGAAAATTTTGATCTTGACCCCAACAAACCCAGGCCCTTTGCCGGATTACGGTTTTTGGACATTGGTTGTGGCGGTGGCCTGTTATGTGAACCAATGACCAGACTGGGGGCACAGGTAGTCGGCGCAGACGCATCAAAAACCAACATCGAAATTGCACGCATACATGCTGAACAATCCGGCCTTGAAATTGATTATCGCGCCACAACTTCAGAGACTCTCAGTGATAATGGGGAACAATTTGACTGCATCCTGAATATGGAAGTGGTCGAACATGTCTCAGATATCGAATTGTTTATGACATCTTGTGCCCAAATGGTGAAACCGGGAGGGTTGATGTTTGTTGCCACCATCAACCGCACATTCAAAGCCAATGCTTTAGCCATCTTCATGGCTGAAAACATTTTGAGATGGTTGCCCAAAGGGACTCATCAATTCGAAAAACTGGTGAAACCCGAAGAACTGCGCACACCGCTTGTCAGCGCGGGCATGGCGATTACAGATCAAACCGGGGTTACTTATAATCCATTCAGGGATGACTGGAACTACTCATCAGATATGGACGTCAATTATATGATTGTCGCTCGAAAAACTAAACCTGTCTAAAGCCCCACAGGCAGAACCGGTTCCGGTCCTGCCTGTGGGATATATTCAATATCGGGTTGTTTGCCGTGGATACTGCCAACCGATATTGTATTGATGCCTAGTTGATAATCAGGCCGCTTTTTCAGATTTTTCATCATTTGCAGAGACCTTGGCTGAAGGTGTTTCTGCTTCGCCTGCCTGTGAATCGGCCTCATCCGTTTTCAGGCCGCGTTTTGGTGCAAGCGCCAGATTTTTCTCGATCAGTGCAACCGATTCAGTTGCAGAGATTTTATTCACTGCAGATATTTCTCTGGACATGCGTTCAAGCGCAGCTTCATAAAGCTGACGCTCGGAATAGGATTGTTCCGGCTGGTTTTCAGATCTAAACAGGTCTCGAACAACTTCCGAAATTGAAATCAGGCTGCCAGAATTGATTTTTGCTTCATATTCCTGAGCGCGTCTGCTCCACATTGTACGCTTAACACGGGCTTTGCCACGTACGGTTTTCAATGCTTTCGTCACAATTTCGTCGCTTGCCAATTTACGCATTCCTGCGGATTCAATTTTAGGGATGGGTACGCGTAGGGTTAATTTGTCCTGTTCAAAATTAATGACGAACAGTTCAAGCTTGAAGCCTGCAACTTCCTGCTCTTCCAATCCGGTAATTTGCCCGACACCATGGGCAGGATATACGACAAATTCACTGGTTTTGAAGCCATGACGCTGAACTGGTTTTTTGGCTGTGGCCATAAATTGGATGCTCCTGATTATAATTCGGTTTGTGCGTTTGCGATAATCAGTTCGTCGTGATGACAACGTCGATCTTCATAGCGCATTTAGTTAGACCAATTTGCGGGAATTTACTGTTGCTTCAGCGCAAACAAAGACAGGGCCGGGAATCAAAGCCACCCTAACCATATCAATCATTATATATTTCATGCATATAAGCAGAAATTTCACCAAACAAACGTACATGCTGGGTTCGATTTCCTTCCGACACCAGCTATGAAATGAAATTTAAAATTGACCGTTGCAGCAAACATACCAGAAAATGGCGAATATATCAAATTTATCTCACATAAGGGTAAAATGAGCGTCACAAATGCGGATATTTGCCTGACATTAACGGTTGCAACAGGTCATTTTCAACGGTTTGAAAATTTGCGCCACACACCTTTTAAACAATAAACGAACTCAGGCATCACCCTGGCCAGGTGCGGATGAAAAGAATTTTTCAAATTTTCCTTCCATGCCATCAAAATCCTCACCGTCAGCCGGGCCATCACGTTTCTCGGTAATATTAGGCCATTTTTCGGCATATTCCGTGTTCAGCTCCAGCCATTTTTCCAGACCGGGTTCTGTATCCGGTTTGATAGCCTCCGCCGGACATTCCGGTTCGCATACCCCACAATCAATACATTCCTCCGGATGAATAACCAGCATATTTTCACCCTCATAGAAACAATCAACGGGACAGACTTCCACACAATCCATGTATTTGCATTTTATGCAGTTTTCATCGACAATATATGTCATCGGTCAGTTCCAGCTTTAGAGGGAGATTTATCATACTCTGGCTATCATTTGTTAGCCAGAGTGAGATAGTGCTTTTATCGCCGTAAGACAAGATGTTTTGTCTGCCACATACCCGACTTAGAGAATATAAAACCCATTTTATTCGACACGCCATTTATTTTCCATTGATCCGACTGTCAATAAATACCCAGTCATTGAAAATACTGCCGGTTTTTGAAAGCAATCAGCTTTCGCCGGTTAAACTTGTCCGGCTTGGGAACTTTTTCTTGCAGCTGTTTCCCGTCTTTTGATACATTGTGTTCGCCTTTGTCCGGTATTGGGGTCAAATCCTGATACAATTTAACCGCTTCGACATAAGGGCCACGTCTGCTGCCACATTCAACGATCTTGAAAACCAAAATCTGGCGCTCTTGCGTGATCGTCAGAACATCATCAACTGCCACCGGTTTTGCCGGATTCAGAATTTTCTGTTTATTGACTCGAATTTTCCCGGCGCGCACAATTTTCTGTGCCAGTGTGCGGGTCTTGACGACACGGGCAAACCAAAGCCATTTATCAATGCGAATGCAATCCTGAGTCATAACAAATTATCAAACCGGTGCAAAACTCTACATCAGTGCCCGGTTTTCAACCATTGCCTTTCATTGATTCTTTTAATGCCGCCAATTTGGCGAACGGTGAATCAGGATCGATTTTTTGTTCCGGTTTCTTGGCGCTATGCGGTTTCTTTTTAGCCGCATGGCTTGATTTGTCAGCGTGGTTTTTCCCCCTGCCTGCGTTCAGGTTTGGCTTGCCTTTAACCGGGTTTTTATGGTGTGGTTTTGATTTGAAATGCCGTTGCCATAATAAAACATATTTTGGTTCTTTCACACTTTCTGTTGCTTCAGGGCCAGATGTTTCACTGTCAGCAGAACCGTTTTCCTCGAGGTTACTGACTGTAGACAATTCGCTTGGGGCCTTTACACTGACGGCCTCAGTATCAACGCCAATATCCGGCTCAGAGGCCGTACCGGCAACGGCATCAGACCCGGCATTTTCCCGGGTATCAGTATCGGTTGCCGGTGTTTTCGGTTGTGGGAATATATCTTCTTCAAGATGTTTTTGTGACCGATACCCAAGGCTTTTTAGAACCTCTTCCATATCCTCATGCGTAGCGCCCAGAATCGAAAGCATAGCCGGCGTGACATAAAACTGTCCATTCCCATAGGCCCCTTCCGGCTTGTCACTGGCAATGGCCTCCTTCCAGGAGATTGCCGGACGAATGAGGTCAGCCAGTCTTTCAAGAATATCTATTCGAACTGCCTTCTTTCCCATAATTCTAAAACCGCACAACGGATAAATTTCCGCTGCAAATTCTGCATTAACTTCCACAGATGTTCTTCCGGTAGCAGAAATTCTGGGTATTTCACTCAGGCCGGCCGCATCCATTTTATTATTCTTGATCGCCCATAAAATACAAATCAGCAAAGTCGGGGCCGGTTTAAGCAATAGCGGTAAAAATATATGAAATGCACCAAACCGCACACCGTGTCTGCGCAAGGTTGCCCGCGCATCCTGGTCCAGCAGTTTAACCTCATTGGCAATGCTTCTGCGATCAATCTGGCCAAGGTTTTCAACCAACTGGAATGCCAAACCCCTTGCTGTCCCTGTAATGGTCTGATCACGGGAAAGTTCAACCAGTGGACGAAGAAGGTTTTCGATGTGGTTGGCCAACCAGCGTTCAAGCCGCTTGTTGACTTTCTCCAGTGAAGCACCGCTGAGTTGTTCATCAGCCAACAGCAACAGATCGGGATTGAGAATGCCATTCTCACTGGCAACAACTTTTGCAACCGGTTGGCCCAACCATCTAAGTGTCCCATCATCGGCCAGAATGATATCACTATTGGGACTGGCACCCAGTCGGGCAGCGCGCCGTTCGATTTCTTTTGCCAGCGCTTTCATAGCAGCAGCCTTCGCCGCCTTTGCATCAGGCCCGCTTGCCTGTACATCAGCTGTGAATCTAAATCCGTTTAACTTTCCTACATGGTGGCCTTCAACCACAACGTCTCCGGACTCACTTAATTCAGCTTCAAGCATCGCATTTTCCCGTAGTCTCTTCATTAGCAGGCTTGTCCTGCGATCAATAAATCGTTTCGTCAAGGCTTCATGTAAAGCATCGGATAACTTATCTTCAATGAAACGTGTTTTTTCCCGCCAATAATCCTGTTTTTCCAACCAATTGTCACGGTTCGAAAGATAAGTCCATGTACGAACATGGGCCAAACGGTTAGACAAGGCATCAATATCGCCATCAAGATTTTCGGTCAATTCGCATTGATGGGCGAACCATTCATTATTGATAAACCCATTTTCGACAATATCCATGAACACCCGGCCCAGAATTTCCGCATGGGCACCAGGTGAGATTTTTCGAAAATCGGGTATTCGACAGATTTCCCAAAGCAGTTGAATATTCCCCGGGCCACCCTCACCTTCACATTGCATCCGGATATCGATATCCGATGACAGTAAATGCAGGGCTCTCATATCACTGGCTGGCGGCGGATTGCTCAGCAGATGGCTGTTAGGTAAACGCTCCAGACTATTCATCAAACCATTTAGGGAAGAATAATCCAAATTACCGTTACGCCACATTAGAACTTTATGAGACTGGAACTGGTGGGTTTCCAGTGCTTCAATCAATTCATCTTCAAACGGCTGAACTTTGCCGGTCACGCCGAATGTGCCGTCATGAGTGTGTCGCCCTGCACGACCGGCGATCTGTGCCATTTCTTCAGCCGTTAGCCGCCTTTTCTGGAAACCGTCAAATTTGTTTTCCTGGGCAAATGCGACATGATGCACATCCAGATTGAGGCCCATACCAATGGCATCAGTTGCTACAAGAAAGTCGACTTCGCCGGATTGGTAAAGCGCCACCTGAGCATTTCGGGTACGTGGAGATAAAGAGCCTAATACCACCGCTGCACCACCGCGTTGGCGTCTTATCAATTCGGCTATGGCATAAACTTCGCCGGCTGAAAACGCCACCAACGCAGTTCTCGCCGGAAGTCGTGTAACCTTTTTCGATCCCGCATAGCTCAGCATCGACATCCGCGGTCGCGTGTTGATATGTATCCCGGGCAGCAATTGTCGCAAGGTCGCCTCAATCGTTGGAGCACCGAGCAGCATCGTCTCATGCAAACCACGCAAATTCAGGATTCGATTAGTGAACAGGTGACCGCGTTCCAGATTGTTCGCCAACTGCACTTCATCAATCGCCACAAATTCGGCATCGCTGGTTTCCGGCATCGCTTCAACCGTACAAATCTGGTAGCGCGCGGATGGCGGGTCAATGCGTTCTTCGCCGGTTATCAAGCTGACATTACCAACCCCGACGCGATCAACAACCTTGTTGTATACTTCACGCGCCAGCAATCTCAGCGGCAATCCGATAATACCTGTTTTATGGCCAAGCATACGCTCGATTGCCAAATGGGTCTTGCCGGTATTGGTGGGACCAAGTACGCCAATTACACCCCGTGTAGAACCCGGAATAACAGATATGGACATTGTGTTTTTGAGAACTCAAATGTTAAATAGAAAACGATCATAGCAATTACCTGCAAAAGCTTGCAACAGGTATTACTCAACCACTAACGCTGAAAATCGTTTGGGGAAAGCAACAAACCGGCCCACCGGACTATCCACGTCAATTTTTATTGGCGTAAATATCGAAGTGCCGCGGATGGGTGCCAGCCATATTTCCATTTTTTCATTCTTTCGCATTAATTCAACGCTTTTATGACCCTTTTTATGTCCCGATACCGGCACATATTTAAATTTGCATACATAAGCGAGGCCCTTATAACCCTCAGCAGAAATAGGCCGGGTCGACTTATAACTTAATACCACATCAAATCGGGTTTCCCCGTCATAGACATTTAAAGTTCTGCCGCACACATCCTTACCGCTGGAGGCATTTTGCGATGTCGGAACCACAATCGAGCTTGCTGGATCGATCACTGATTGCAGATGTTCTTCAAGGACAGGAATATACTTTTTGCTTTTTTTCTTTTTCTCCGGCACCGCGCTTACATTTTTCAGATTGCCCTCATCAAAAGACATTTCCAGTTTGGCGGTTTTGCCTTTTTCAGTGACTTCAACACTGTGCGAGGCTGATATCACAGCATTGCCATCAAAATGGCCGGCACTGCTGAAACTTCCCTTACCCTTTGAAAACAGCCGCGCAACACCATCGGTCTTGCCTTTTGCCCTCAACAGATATTCTTCTCCATCAATTTCAATGGTAAATGTGACTTTTCCAACCCGAATACCGGAATAGTTCACATTCAGCTTGGTCGTCTGGACAATTTTGGATGCGCTGCTGGCACTTGGAACAGCAATGCCACATACAATAGCGCCGGAAAGTAAAAAACCTGCGATATATTTATAAGTATTCATCTTAAATCTTTTCATCCCACCAATTGCGCAACCCAAAGCGCCATATTGCAATATTATTGAATTGCGGCATTTATTTGCCCTAATTTGCATCTTGACGTGGTCCATAACTCTATCTATAGAAAGCCAACTTTCCTAAGGGTTGAAATATTTGTCTTTGGGCTGTCATCATTGGTAGCCCAGCTTGAGGCAATTGGCCGAAGCATTATCAAGAGCAATAGGCCATTTCGATCCAGGACAATTGAATTGAAGGAACCAAGACCATGTCAAGGCGCTGTGAATTAACCGGAAAAGCAGTACTGTCCGGCAATAATGTAAGCCATGCACACAACAAGACCCGCAGAAAATTTCTGCCGAACCTTTGTAATGTAACTTTGTTAAGTGATGCTTTGAAACAAAATATCCGCTTTCGGATTTCAGCAAGCGCACTTCGCACGGTTGAACACCGCGGTGGGCTTGATGCATTTCTGAACAAGGCAAAGGCCGGTGAACTTTCACCTAAGGCTTTGTTGTTGAAAAAGCAGATCGAAAAGAAGCTTGCTGAAGCAGCTGCTTAAGCGCCGGCAATTTTACTAATTGATTGAGACAATCATTTTGGTTGTCTCATCTGGTGGCATCACCCAGGATAAAAAAATGCTTATTCCCTTACGCTTGCCTATATTTATTGCCGCCATGTGTGCGGTCGTTGCCCTTTCCAATTATCTGGTTCAATTTCCGGTTCAGCTAATTATTGGTGGGGTAAATCTAGCTGATTTATGGACCTGGGGTGCTTTTACCTATCCGGTAGCATTTCTTGTAACCGACTTGGCAAATCGCACTTTTGGACCCTCCGGGGCTAGGAAGATCGTGCTAGCTGGATTCATTCTTGGCATTTTATTATCC
>Ga0209344_10005461_pt1 | contig 10966 bp, 10 predicted proteins | sample Cruoilmetagenom6_FD_187293 | JGI IMG/M metagenome (GOLD analysis project Ga0209344, IMG submission 187293) | Oil polluted marine microbial communities from Coal Oil Point, Santa Barbara, California, USA - Santa Barbara Oil Seep Sample 6 (SPAdes)... | ecosystem: Environmental > Aquatic > Marine...
ATTTAGGATGCCTGCGACGGTGAGGCAACCGCGCGCCGTGCTTGACCTTTCAGCCGGTGAAGGCGAGCAAGGATACACGATGTTAAAACGCTTGCTTTCAAAGCCCTGGGCCCAGGAAATCGGCGCCTTTTTCGCGCTGCTCTATGTTGAGTCGGTGCGCCGCTCGATTCGCTGGGAAGTCCGCAATGGCGACTATGTCCAGAAGGTCTGGGACGAGAATCTGCCGATTCTCGGCTGCGTCTGGCATGGCCGCGTCCTGATGGCCCTGCAGGGCTGGAACCGGCATTATGATCGCATGCTGGCGCTGGCCTCGCGATCCCGCGAGGGTGAAATCGGCGCCCGTTTCGCACGCTGGTACAAGGTCGGCCTGGTGCGCGGCTCGTCCCGCAATACCAGCAAACCCAACGCCAACAAGGGCGGCGAGGCGGCCTACCGGGCCATGGTCAACCATCTCAACCGCGGCGGCAGCGGCGCTGTCACACCTGACGGCCCGCGCGGGCCCCGCATGCGCGCCGGCTATGGTGCTGTCCGCATGGCCCGCGACACCGGTGTTCCCATCATACCCTTCACCTGGTCGACGCGGCGCAAGACAGTGTTGCACCGGGCCTGGGACAAGCATTGCCTGCCGCACTACTTTACCCGCGGTGTCATCATCTGGGGCGATCCGATCCATGTCGCCAAGACCGCGACGCCCGACGAACTTGAGGCGGCGCGGCTGCTGCTGGAAACCCGGCTCAATGAACTCACCCGCGAGGCCGATCTGGCCGTCGGCGGCGAAGTGATCGAGCCTGATGAGCGCATGCGGCCCGGTACCGGTGCCAATGCGCGGACCAGGAGCGGAGGGGCCAAGCGTTGAGCCTGCCTCCCTCACTCACCGCCTACCGCCTGTTGATGCGCTGTGCCGCACCGCTGGCCGTGCCGCTGTTGCAGCACCGGGCCCGTGCCGGCAAGGAAGACCCCGACCGCCGCAATGAGCGTCTCGGCCATCCGACCTTTCCGCGCCCGCCGGGTCGGCTGGTGTGGCTGCATGGTGCCAGCGTCGGCGAAAGCCTGGTCCTGGCTAGCCTCGTCGAGGCCTGTGCCGCGGACCGGCCCGATCTGCGCTTTCTGGTCACGACGGGTACCACGACGTCGGCGCGGCTGATGGCGAAACGTCTGCCGCCGGTAGCCAAGCACCAATACCTGCCCATCGATACCCTGTCGGCGGTACGCGGCTTCCTCGACTACTGGAAGCCCGATCTCGCCGTCTTCGCCGAATCGGAACTCTGGCCCAACCTGGTGATCGAGACCGCAGCGCGCGATATCCCGATGGCGCTGGTCAATGCCCGCATGAATGATCGCTCGCTGAGCAACTGGAACAAGCGTCCGGATTCGGCGCGCCATCTGCTCGGCTGTTTCGACTGGATCGGTGCCGCCGACAGCCGCACCCGCGACGGACTGGAAAACCTCACCGGCAAGGCCATAACCCTGGCCGGCAATCTCAAGCTGGAAGCGCGCGCCGAAACGGCTGATCCCGCAGCGCTGGCCCGGATCCGCAACACGATCGGTGACCGCCCCGTCTGGCTTGCCGCCTCGACCCATCCCGGCGAGGAAGCGATCGTGCTGCACGCCCACGCCCTGACCCTGAAAACCCGTCCTGACGCCCTCTTGATCCTCGCCCCGCGCCATCCCGAGCGCGGCGATGAGGTAGCGCGGCTGATCGACAAGCAGGGCTTTCGCGGCGTGCGCCGTTCGGCGGGCGATGCGCCATCGCCGGAGCACCAGATCTGGCTCGCCGACACGCTCGGTGAAATGCCGCTCTGGTATGCCTGCGCCCCGGCAGCACTGATCGCCGGCAGCCTCCTGCCCGATATTGGCGGCCACAATCCAATCGAGGCGAGCCAGGCCGGAACCACCGTGCTGAGCGGTGAGCATACCGCCAGTTTCGATGATCTCTACGCCGCCTATCGCCAGCACAAGGCGATGATCACGGTCAGCACGGCCGCCAGCATCGCGACGGCGCTGGAGCAGGTCTGGGCCCATCGCGGCCCCTCGATCAAGGCCGCCAGGGCGGCCATTGCCGAAGCCTCCGGTGGTGCGATGGCGACCAGCCTTGCGGCACTCGATGCCCTGCTCGAGGGCGGCAAGGGTACGGAGATCAAACCATGAGGGAACCGGCCTTCTGGCGCACGGATGGCGGACGCGGCTCGGGCAGCCTGGTGCGCGCCCTGCTGACCCCGCTGAGCTGGATCTATCGCTGGGCGACCGCGCGCCGGATCCGCAATACCCGGCCGTTTGATCCGGGCATTCCGGTCATCTGTGTCGGCAATCTCACCCTGGGCGGCACCGGCAAGACTCCGGTGGCCCAGACCATTCTCGGCCGCCTCGCGGATATGGGCTATCGCGCCGATGCCCTGTCGCGCGGCTATGGCGGCCGCCTCAAGGGCCCGGTGCGGGTCGACCCGGCAAGCCATACGGCGCGCGATGTCGGCGACGAACCACTGCTGCTGGCGCGCGTCGCCCGGGCCTGGATCAGCCGTGACCGGCCCGAGGGCGCACAGGCCGCTGTCGCGGACGGGGCCCAGGTCCTGGTGCTCGATGACGGGCATCAGAACCCGACCCTGCGCAAACGCCTCTCCTTCGTGGTCATTGACGGCGAGACCGGCTGGGGCGCGAAGACCGTTTTCCCGGCCGGGCCACTGCGTGAACCGGTCGCGGCCGGCCTGGCCCGTGCCGATGCGGTGATCGTGATGACGCGCAATGCCGACACGCTGCCGGACTATCACGGTCTCGGCCTGGCCGATCTGGAGATCCCCGTCCTGCATGCCTGGCTGGCCCCGTCCCGGCCGGCACCGCGCGAATCGCTGGTCGCCTTTGCCGGGATCGGCCGGCCGCAGAAATTCTTCGATGCCCTGCAGGCCGCCGGGGCCGATCTGGCCGAAACCGGCCAGTTTGCCGATCACCACCCCTATTCGAAAGGTGATATCAAGCGCCTGCAGCGCCTCGCCAAGGCCCATGACTCGGCGCTGATCACGACCGAGAAGGACTGGGTACGCCTGCCGGCCGCGATGCAGGCCGAGGTGACCGCCTGGCCGGTGCGGGCCGAGTTTGCCAACCCGGCGGCGCTGGACGGTCTGTTGCGGGACGTGATGGACGCGAGCGCGCCGGACCGCTAAATCCGGGTCATGATCGAAGCCCAACGCAATGCCTCTTTCCTCACACGCGTCGGCTGGCACGCCGAGGCCCTGGCCTGGGATGCCTATAATGCCTGGTATCGCGCCAAGGGGCTGGACCGGGCATCGGACGCCGGCGGCGAGCTGTTGCAGCGCCTCGGCCCCCTCACCTCGACCCACAAGATCGCCCGTATCAACATGCAGCGCTGCTTTCCCGAAGCCGCCGGACCGGAGATCGACCGGCTCTTGCGCGGCATGTGGGACAATTTCGGGCGGCTGGCCGGCGAGATGCCGCACATGCATCTGTTCGAGGATGACGCCTTCTTCGAGGAACGGGTTGAATTCATCGGTCGCGAAAAGCTCGAGGCGGCGCGCGATGCGAAGCAGCCGCTGGTCATCATCTCGACCCACAGTGCCAATTGGGAGATATCCGGCACCGCGATCTCCAAGACCGGCCTGCCCTGCTACATCACCTATCGTCCGGCCAACAACCCGCTGATCGACCAGCGCATTCTCGCCGCCCGCGCCGATTACGGCATCAAGCTGATGACCGCCAAGGGCGGTGATGGTGCCAAGGAATTGCTGCAGACATTGAAGCGCGGCGAGACCGTGGCGCTGATGAACGACCAGAAGATGAATGATGGCGTTGAAGCCCCCTTCTTCGGCCATCCTTCGATGACCGCGCCGGGGCCGACCAAGCTGGCGATGCGCTTCAATTGCCCGCTGGTACCGCTATCGGTGCGCCGGCTCGAGGGGGCGCGCTTCCGGATCGAAATCCATGACCCGATCGAGCTCTCGACCAATCCGGACAAGCCGGCCGCCATCATCGAGACGGTGACGCGGATCAATCAGTGGATTGAATCGGAAATCCGCAAGGCGCCTGAGCAATGGTTCTGGGTCCATCGCCGCTGGGCCAAGGATGTCTATCGGCAACAGTCCTGAACGGCCCTATTCGACCGGGTGCAATTCGGCCGGGTCGAGTTCGAGCAGCAGTGCCGGATCGACGTAGAAGCTGTTCTGGAACTTCACCCGCCAGTCGAGATGCGGCCCGGTGGCGCGGCCACCAGCCCCGATCTCGCCGATCAGATCGCCCTGCTCGACCATATCGCCAGCCGCGACATGGACGGCGCTCATGTGCAGGAAACAGCTGACCAGGCCCTGGCCGTGATCGAGGAAGACCAGACCGCCTTCATAATACATGTCGGGCTCGGCCAGGATGACCCGGCCCGAGGCCGGCGCGATCACCGGCGTGCCCGGATCATTGGCCCAGTCCAGGCCCCAATGGGGATTGCCCGGCGTGCCGTTATAGATGCGCTGGGAGCCATAGACGCCGGTGGTGATGCCCTCGGCGGGGCGGATGAAACCGGCGAGAAAGCCTTCCCCGTCCCAGCGGGTCGCGAAGGCAGCCTGTTTCTGGGCATATTCGCGCTGGCGGCGCGGCAGGGTCGAGGCGTCGGGCGTGACAGTGGATTGCGGCACGCCTTCAATGCGCTGGATGGCGAATTCGCGCTGGGCGATCGGCTGCATGCGGTCAATCCGCTCGTCCCCGGCCGCAACGGTGAAGCGCAGCTCGCCCGGCGCATCGCGCGGTATGCCGAGCACGGTCCAGCCCGACCCATCGGCCTGCGCCGTGACATCGCCCAGACTGACCCGGCTGTCCGGTCCGTAATTGCAGATCAGCAGCGCGCCCTCGGCAAATTCGCCGGCGCAGCCCTGCACCGGTTCGCTGAGCGCCGGCGCCGCCATGGCGGCGGCATCACGGGCATCGGGCGATTGCGAGGCGATCATCTCGCCAATCGGATCGAGCGGTGCAGTGGCAGACTGCAGGATGAAGGCAGCGACAAGAGCAATCATTGGCCGCGCTCGCCATTCAGCTCGGCCCAGCGCCGCGTCGCAATAATGTTGTCGCGATAGGCTTCCTGGTCATCCACGCTCCAATAGCGCAGGTCCGACAGCGCGATCGGGTCGCCGGTCACGGCGCAGCGCACGAAGGCACCCGGCTTGAGGATGATGAAATCGGCATCGCCGAATTCCAGGATGGCTTCACCCGAGAAATCAGCTTCGAAAGGATTGTCTGTCTGGCTCATGGACCCCGTCTAGCATGCCTTGCCCGATCAGGGGAATGCTCCGCCTGCGCCTGCACCAAAATCTCCACGCGGCTGGCCGCTGGAGGTTTGGGTGGGTCCTCCCCGGATTGGGAGGTGTGCGGGACGCCGGCGAATGCCGGAGTGGATGTAGAAGTGGTGGGGATGACATTCGTGACGCCCCGCACGTGGAGATTTGTCCAGGCCCCTTGCGGGCCCTGTCTCGAAATGACCGGGGATGCACGGTCGAGCCCTAGTGCCGCTCTTCCCCGATCATGGCCTCACCGGAACTCGGGTTGTCACACCTTTCGCTCGGATGAGCTCCACGCTCCCGACTGCCGCAAGTGACTGAGCTCACGCCTCCCGTGCAACCGGAACGCTGGAAGCATACGCCAGGCTTGAGGGGGCGGGGATAAGCTTCCCCAAAAAAGCATCATCCTGACGAAGGTCAGGACCCAGTTTCAGACACGACGTGAATAGAATTGGCGCCAGATTTCCATGCCTTACCGCTTGATGAACTGGGCCCTGACCTCCGTCAGGGTGACGGAGAGTTATGGACGGAGCGCGGGGATAGGCCGGCGATGTCGAGGGACTGGCACCTCTGGTGCCTGTCCCGGGGCGGACTCACTTTTCCCGCGGGACGCGTACCAGAGGTACACGTCCCTCCATGCAAAAAAACGTCATTCTGACGAAAGTCAGGACCCGGTTCCAGACTCAACACAAATGGAATAGGCGCCAGATTTCCGTGCGTTGCCGCTCCATGAACTGGGCCCTGACCTTCGTCATGGTGACGGGGATTTATGGCTTCAATGCTGGACAAGCGGGCGCGCGACCGGGACATGCTCCGGCCCCAGGGACCGGTGCGTGTCCCGGGAGCCATCATCCAGGACAAACCTCCCCCGGAGGCGCGCAGCGAATTCCGGGGCCTGCCTTGCGGAAAATTTTGCTGGACGGCCCGTGCGGGGGCGTCATGATTGGCCGGCATCAGGGGGACGGGAATGTTTGTCAGTTTCGACAGGGGGCGGCGTGCGCGGGCGGTTCTGGCCTGGTTTCTGGCTTGTCTCGTTGCCGGTGTGTTGCTCTGTCTGCCGCTGGCGGTGCCGATGATCGTCGGGGACGGAGCGGGCTATGACGGCGACAATGTGCTTGCGAGCCTCGTGGTGCTCCTCATGGCGACGATCTACACCCTGGTGCTGACCGCCATCCCGGTTGTCGTGCTGGTGCATCTGGTGCGTTGGTTCGGTTGGCTACGCGGGATCGCCGATGCGGCGGTGCCGGCGGGCATCCTGCTCGCCTTCTCGGTCTTGATCACGCCCACTGACGGGAATCAGGCGGGCAGCTGGCTCCCGGTCCTGCTGGCGGTGGTGGCTGGCATTGCCGGCTTTGCCTACTGGCAGTTCGCCGGCCGTCCCCGCGCGCCATATTGACACCCCCGCTTGCCCGCAGCCCGCGACAGCGCTAAGCCACCGCCTCCACTCACGCGTCCGGCAATTCGGCCGACGAGGTTCGGGGCTGCAGCTTAGAACTAGATCAGCCAGCCTCGTTCCAAACCTTCGCTAACATCTCCGCTCCAATCAGATGTTAGGTGCTCCCTAACCATATTGAAGAGGTGTCCAATAACGGCGGGGTCGATAGGCTTTTTATCGTAAGCATCATCGTATCGGAATTCTCTGTCCGTATTTTTTTGTTTGCGAAAGACATAGATTTGATCAACTTTATATTTCTTTAAATTAATTGAATCGGATAATTTCAGCCACTCCATGACAAGAATATACTTAGAATTGGGATTTTTGTATTTAAGTTGCTCTGCCGCGGCTGAACTGGCTTCAAGCATAGTCTTGTCGAGATACGTTTTGCATTCTATCGCTACGGCGGGTACCTCAAATTCACTTCTTTCTACTATATCGGATCCGTTGCATTGAAATTGTGCATCGATGGAGATTCCGATAACGAAGTCGTGGTCCTTTTGTTCGATGCGTAGCGAGGGGGCGTGAACCATTTCTTGAAAATTCTTTGGTGCAAAGAACATATCCTTAAAGGCATGACTCTTCCCAACCAGAGGAATGCCTTCAAAGTCCAACAAAAGGTCCCTAAATAAATAATAAATAAACTCTTCTAGAACAGAGCTGTGTAAGTTTGACCTTGAATCAAATTTCTCTGCGTAGTGTTGTTGGTCTATAAAATTTTTGTAATCAATAAAAAGCTGAACGCGTTGGCTCAATATGGTGGCGTCTTCTGCACTGGAAATTTTGAATGGGCCGCGTAAGTCTTGGTTTCGTTGCTTCCAAGTTTTATAGTAAGCTGAAATTTCATTAAGGTACGCTCTGCTTATTTCGTCGCTATATTTTGGATGGTTGTCCATTTTTTGCTTAATGTTATTTCCATGAACAAAGACGTTTTGACGCTCAAGTTCGATTTCTTCGCGGTCCACGACGCTACCTCTCTATGGTGTATTAGATTTCTTTAAGTAGATTTTTGGCTATTTTATACGCTAAAAGTGGTGGGACAGCATTTCCTATCTGGTTGTATTGGCAAAGGTGCATTTCGCCCGACCGGCCTTCGCGTGCCAATAGTTTTTGGCTAACAACTGTCGGTTTGCCTTCAAAACGATACCAATCGGGAAAGGTCTGCAACCGAGCGCCCTCACGAGGAGTGTAGTTTCGATGGCTCAAAGGATGAATAAAATTCGCATAAAATGATGCTGGCAAAGTGTGCGAGGGTTTTGTTGGAAAGTTCCTCCTATTGTTTTGGTCGAATTTTTTGCCCACACCTATGCCATTCCGAATTCTGGCACCAAACTCTCCTACGACATCGGCACCGCTCCCACCCCATTTGACTTGAGAAAATCGGTTCACTAGTCGCGCCGAGTGCTTCATGGCCCGATGGTTGAATACGTGTTGAGAGCTCGCTCGCAACAGTTCCTGCAGTGGGTTCTCCGTGTCCCGAGTATACTCCATGACTTCCGCGCCCTCCCGGGCATTGATCTGTGGTAGATCGCTTATGGCAGCCCAAAGCGGAACGTGAGTTTGCGCGTTTGTGAAGAGGGTCCGATTTTCGGCAGGAGCGAAGTGCGTTTGCGTTGGGAATGGGCTGTTGAGCTTTCGCTTGCTCCCGACAATAATCAGCCTCGGGCGTATCTGTGGTACTCCGAAATTTTGAGCATGGAGCAGTGCCACCTCTGTCTGATAACCGAGGTTGTTCAGTTCTTCCTGCATAATGTCGATGTAAAGGCGTTTCTCGGGCGTTCGTTTTGTTAATAGCCCTGGGACGTTTTCTATAAGTGCGAGTTCTGGCTCCAACGCCTTAACTGCTCGAATGTACTCTCGGAACAGAGTGTTTCGTGGGTCGTCGGTCCTTCGCCCACCATTGTTGGCAATGGAAAATCCTTGGCAAGGCGGGCCGCCAATTATCACATCTACTTCACGGAAAGTTTCACGAAAGTCTGCCTCAGAAATTTTTCGAATGTCGCCGGATAAAACAGTTTCTTCGGGGAAGTTACTTCGGATGGTGTCCGACGCCCATTCGTCTAACTCATTGGCTCCGACGACTTCGAAGCCTGCGGCACGAAAGCCCAGTGAAAAGCCTCCTGCGCCGGCAAAGAGGTCTAGAACCCTCGGTCGTCCGCCCGATAGCGACAGGTCCTGAATTCGTTCTCTCTGCAGGGTATCTAGAGGCACATCGACATCGATTGGGCCCAATTGAATGTCAGACTCGGAGTATTTCTTGGTATCAAGCACGTGGGGCATTCTTCGAGCTTCCTTTCCAGTAGACAGGCAAGCGCAGCGTCGGAGGTGTTGGCCTGAGCTGCTTGCAGCCATTATTCCGTCGGCTCCGCATACCTTCCCAGTCCTGTATTTGCCCTCGCTCGCGCTGTTTCTTGGCCCGCACACATCGAGGAACTTGGAGGCTGGCGAATTGAAAGTGACACGTATCAGAGGTTCCCGTCCTTCACCAAGCTGTTTTCAGGCGCCATGCGGGCGGCCAGTTTGAGGCGCGTTGACCCACTCGCACCCAAGGTTACTAAGGTACGGCGCAGGCGAGGAGGCTTCGGTTCTAGCTCGCTGCTTCGCCGGGGCCCCTTCCCTGCGCGAGCAGGGCATGGAGCGCTGGGCCCTTTCGAATTGACCCAGAGTCAGCGCCGCAGCGGTCGGCAAAACGCGAGTGGGGCTCTGCACCGATCCACCCTCATCAAGGGGCCAGCGATTAGAAGAACCGCCTGCTTGCCCGCGCGGCCCGTCAGCGTTAAGCCGACGCCTCAACTTCAAGCAGGCGTTTTCCCATGACCAAAGTCCGTTTTGCCCCGAGCCCGACCGGCAAGCTTCATGTCGGCAATGTTCGTACCGCGATCTTCAACTATCTGTTCGCCAGGAAGGCGGGCGGCACGTTTCTGTTGCGGATTGACGATACCGATACCGAGCGCTCGACCCAGGCCTATGAGGACGGCATCCGCGAGGACCTGACATGGCTGGGCATTTCCTGGGACGAGACGTTCAAACAATCCGAGCGCTTTGATCTTTATGAGGCCGCGGCGGCGAAGCTGCGCGCCGACGGGCTGCTCTATCCCTGTTACGAGACCGGCGATGAACTGGACCGCAAACGCAAGCTGCAGATGAAAAACGGCCGTCCGCCGGTCTATGACCGCGCGGCGCTGGAGCTCACCGATGCGCAGAAGGCGGCGTTTGAGGCCGAGGGCCGCAAGCCGCACTGGCGTTTCAAGCTGTCGGGCAATCCGGTGGTCTGGGAGGATATGGTGCGTGGTCATGTCTCGATCGAGACGACGTCTTTGTCCGACCCGATCCTGATCCGCGAGGATGGCAGTTATCTCTACACCCTGCCGAGCGTCGTCGATGATATCGATGCCAAGATCACCCACATCATCCGCGGCGAGGATCACACCACCAATTCCGGCGCCCAGATCGAGATTTTCGAGGCGCTGGGTGGCAAGGCGCCGGTGTTTGGCCACCAGGCCCTGCTGGTCGGCGCCGATGGCGGCAAGCTGTCGAAGCGGATCGGCTCGCTGGGTATCTCCGATATCCGCGATGTCGAGGGCTTCGAGCCGATGGCGGTGATCTCGCTTCTGGCCAAGCTGGGCACGTCCGATGCCGTTGATGCCTATGAGACGGTTGAAGACCTGCTCGAGGGTTTTGATCTGGGCAAGCTGTCGCGCTCGCCGGCCCGCTTTGATCCGGAAGACCTCAAGCGCATCAATGCCAAACTGCTGCGCGTCAAACCGTATGCCGAAGTGAAGGACCGTCTCGCCGCGATGGGCGCTGATGGCGGTGAGGCGTTCTGGAACGGTGTTCGCTCCAACCTGGAACGCCTGTCCGATGCCAAGGTGCTCGCCGCACTGGTCTCCGGGCCGGTGACGCCGGTGATTGCGGACGAGGATGCCGCGTTCGCGGCCACTGCAGCGGAGATGCTGCCGGCCGGCGATCTTGACGGGGACAGCTGGGGCGCCTGGACGACGGCGCTGAAAGAGGCGACCGGCCGCAAGGGCAAGGGCCTGTTCATGCCGCTGCGCCTGGCCCTGACCGGCGAGGCGCACGGGCCGGAAATGGCGGTGATGCTGCCACTGATCGGACGCGAGCGCGCGATTGCCCGGCTGAAGGGCGAAACGGCCTGACGGCTGATGGTCAGGCGTATGCGATAAAAAGTAAGGTTCGCTTGACGGGCTGCGGGCGGAATGTCAGGTTGACATGACACTTAGTCATATCAACTTGATGGAGCTTG
>Ga0209344_10005462_pt1 | contig 10965 bp, 11 predicted proteins | sample Cruoilmetagenom6_FD_187293 | JGI IMG/M metagenome (GOLD analysis project Ga0209344, IMG submission 187293) | Oil polluted marine microbial communities from Coal Oil Point, Santa Barbara, California, USA - Santa Barbara Oil Seep Sample 6 (SPAdes)... | ecosystem: Environmental > Aquatic > Marine...
TAGAAGAAGGCTGCGCCTTTTTTGAAAGAGCGATATGCTGACAGGAACTGTGCTTTGGTACGATGCCAAAAAGGGCATCGGATTCGTAAAACCCGATACAGAAGAAAATGATGTATTTGTTCATATGAAGGCTTTGAAAGCCTCGGGGATGAAAGATTTGGCAGAAGGTGTACGTGTTTCGTTTGACTTGCAAACCGACACGGAAACAGGCCGCAAGGCAGGTGCCAATTTTGCATTGATTACTGGCGAGGCCCCGCGCCCGCGCCCGAAAAAGAAAACTCCTAAAGAGAAAGCCGCCGAAGCAAAAATCAAAGAGGAAACCCCGACAAGTGACGCCTCTGCATTCGGCGCTTTGGGATTGGATTCATTACTGGTACAGTCTTTGTCTTTCCTTGGTTATTCTACTCCGACCCCCATTCAAACCCAAGCAATCCCTGCGGTTTTAAAGGGCAAGGATATTGTTGGGCTTGCCCAAACCGGAACAGGCAAAACTGCCGCGTTTTCATTGCCCATACTACACCGCCTGATGCACGATCCGATTGAGCGAAAAAGTCGTTCCTGCCGTGTTTTAATCCTGACACCGACCCGTGAATTGGCGATGCAAATTCACAAAAACCTGCGTGATATGGGTAAAAAACTACCGTTAGATTTCGCCGTCGTAATTGGTGGAGCCCCAATTCGCAAACAAATGCAGGCCTTATCGCGTGGCGTTGATGTTCTGGTTGCAACCCCCGGCCGCCTAGAAGATCTGGTTGATCAACGCGCTTTGCGTCTTGACCTGACAAATTACATTGTCTTGGATGAAGCCGATCAAATGATGGATATTGGTTTCATGCCGGCGATCAAGCGAATTTTGCCGAAACTGGCAAATGAACGTCAAACACTATTGTTTTCCGCAACCATGCCTAAATTGATCCGCGAACTGGCAGAAGATCATCTGAAAGATCCGGTAAATGTGGCCGTCGCCCCAGAAAATACAACGGCGGAAAAAGTCACACAAAAGCTGATGCATGTGGTGAAGATGAACAAGGGTTTGGTGTTAGAACGCATCGTCAAGCAAAACCTTGGCAAACGTATATTGGTTTTCGCCCGTACCAAACATGGGTCGGATAAACTGGTAAAGTGGCTGGGAACGCAAGATATTAAAGCGGATGCCATCCACGGAAACAAATCCCAAGGCCAACGCCAACGCGCGTTAGAAGATTTTCGCAAAAACAAAACTGCGGTGTTGATCGCCACCGATATTGCCGCTCGCGGTATTGATATTCCGGGCATTGAAATCGTGATCAACTACGATCTACCCAATGTCCCTGAATCTTATGTCCATCGTATTGGCCGCACAGCACGTGCTGGTGCTTCGGGTCACGCTATCTCGTTTTGCGCACCGGATGAGCAAAAGCAATTACGCGACATTGAAAAGCTAATCAAAAAGCCAATCCCTTTGGCCCATCTGGAAGGTCTGACAGCCGAAGGAATTCCGATGGCGGAAAAACCTGAGGGACGCAAAGGTCGCGCCCGCCCCAATCCAAACAGGAAATTTGGTGGCGGTGGTAGCAAAAGTAAACCAAAGGGTAGCTTAAATAAACGCAGAGCAAAACGCGCCTGAATTATAAGTGGTCGAAATATCCCGCGCGAAGGGCATAAAGCCTATTGGCTTAATGTTTTCATTCGCGCGGTACGCAACTTTGCAAAATCGTCGCCCGCATGATAACTGGAACGCGTCAACGGCGTGGCTGAAACCATCAAAAAGCCTTTACCATAGGCTGCCTTTTCATACGCGGCAAACTCTTCAGGTGTAACAAACCGATCCAATGCGTGATGTTTTGGGGTTGGTTGCAAGTATTGCCCAATCGTCAGGAAATCTAAATCAGCCGCCCGCATATCATCCATCACTTGCATCACTGCCTGTCGGTCTTCGCCCAAGCCCACCATGATACCTGATTTGGTAAACATAGATGGATCAAGCTCTTTAACCCGCTGTAACAGGCGCAATGAATGGAAATATCGCGCGCCGGGGCGAACTTCGGGGTATAGGCCCGGTACGGTTTCCAGATTGTGATTGAACACGTCGGGGCGGGCTTTTACCACCACTTCCAAGGCACTGTCATCACATCTGATAAAATCAGGCGTCAAGACCTCGATCGTCGTGTTGGGCGATTGTCGGCGCACAGCACGAATTGTCTGGGCAAAATGCTCAGCCCCACCATCTTTCACATCATCGCGATCAACAGATGTGATCACCACATGTTTCAGCCCCAGCTTTTTCACCGCATCGGCGACACGGCCCGGTTCAAATACATCCAGATCTTCAGGCGGCTTACCAGTGGCGATATTGCAAAATGTACAGGCGCGCGTACAAACTTCACCCATGATCATCATCGTTGCATGTCCTTGGTTCCAACATTCACCCACATTGGGACACCCCGCTTCTTCACAGACTGTCACCAGATTATTGTCGCGCATAATTTTACGCGTCTCATTATAACCTTTGCCGATGGGGGCTTTGACCCTGATCCATTTTGGTTTTTTCGGTTGCGTATTATCAGGCTTATGGGCCTTTTCCGGATGGCGTTCTGATGGAATATTAAGATCACGCATGATGAAACCTTTGTTGCTTGGCATATAATATATCGCGCACTTCATAATGTCCCGCTTTAATTGCGAAATATTGACGCAATGCGATGTATTTAGGCACTTCTTCCTTGCCTCTGAAAATTTTCCGCATAGGCACGGGATCATGTGTCTTTGCGACCATAACTCTATATAATAAGGACAGAACGAATGAAAAATGGCACCACCCTTCCAGACGTAACTTTTCACACCCGCGTGCGCGATGAAACCATTACCAGCGACAACCCGTTTCGTTGGCAGGATGAAACAACCGCAGATTATTTTGCAAACAAGCGTGTTGTTCTGTTTTCATTACCGGGTGCATTTACCCCAACATGTTCCACATACCAATTACCGGGTTTCGAAAACAATTTTGAAGCATTCAAAGCTAAAGGTATCGATGCAATTTATTGCATGTCCGTGAATGACAGCTTTGTTATGAATAAATGGGCTCAGGGTCAAAACTTGAAAAACGTAAATGTAATTCCTGATGGTTCGGGTGAATTCACACGTAAAGTCGGAATGTTGGTCGACAAAGACAATTTGGGCTTTGGTATGCGGTCATGGCGTTATGCCGCAGTCATCAACAACGGCGTCGTTGAAGCTTGGTTTGAAGAACCGGGTAAAGCGGACAATCATGCGGAAGACCCATATGGTGAAAGCTCACCAGAAAACGTACTTAAGCACTTGGAAGACGGTAAAGCTGCATAAACACAAGCACAGACAGGCACTTTAGGGCCACCCCGCATGAAAGGGTGGTTCTTTTCGTTTATCCTTGTAAAATGCACCGTAATAGATAAGGCATATTATATGACTGGTTTCGAAACACTGGACGAACATAAAGGCCGCGAGCATCACATCAGCAAAGTGGGCGAGTTTCTGAAACAAATCATCTATGGCGGTAACGATGGTATTGTCACCACTTTCGCAGTGGTCGCAGGATTTGCAGGCGCCGGTGCTGAAGGTGTAGCCCAGGTCGGCGGCATTGCCGTATTATTGTTCGGTTTTGCCAACCTCTTTGCCGATGCCACAGCGATGGGATTAGGTGAATATCTGTCAGCACGCTCTGAAAAGGATTTATACCATTCTATCCGTGACAAAGAGATTTACGAGATACATCACAATCCCGAAATGGAACGCCGTGAAACCATCGAAATATTATCCGACAAAGGCATGACCAAAGAAGATGCCAATGGCATGGCCGATATTCTGGAGCGTTACCCCGATTATTACGGCGACTTCATGATGACTTATGAAATCGGCATGTCCGACCCGGCAGACGAAAGCCCTGCCCTGAACGGTTTAGCCACATTCGGCTCGTTCCTGGTTTTTGGTATCATTCCATTGATCCCATATTTTGTACTGGAACCCGTTGCATCGACCTTTAATATATCCGTTTTCGCTACCTTTGGCGCACTTTGTATCCTTGGTTTGCTGCGCTACATGGTGATCCGTGAAAACATACTGCGCTGTGTCGGCGAGACCGTTTTGGTTGGCGGGGTCTGTGCATCAGTTGCATACGTTGTCGGGTTGGCATTCGCTTAAATGCTAATGGTAGAGTTCCGCCAATACCTTCATCAATCGTTCAACATGCGCGTCATTCGTCCTCCAAGATGAAAAACTAATCCGGAAGGCAAGTCGGTTTTGCCAAACGGTTGCACCAAACCATACGCGACCAGTGCTTTGTGCAGCTTCGATAATACTTTGTGTAATTTCATCCCTTTCGGCCCGCACCAAAACCTGATTTAACACAACACGGTTCAAAACATCGTACCCTAAATCTTGCAATTCCGACGCAACATATTTCGCTTGCCGTATGTGTTGATCGATCATGTCTGCAACACCGTCTTTGCCCAACGTTCTAAGGGCTGCCCAAATTGGAATGCCCCGCGCACGACCTGAAAATTCAAGCGAAAGATTTTTCTGCGCACTGGCCGAAGCGGTAGAATAAGCCGCATCACTGTTCATTGCACGTGCAAGCGCGTCCTTGTCACGACATATGGCTATAGCACCGTCATAAGGCGTATTCAGCCACTTATGCCCATCCGTCGTCCAGTTATCCGCCCCATCAATGCCAGACGTCAAATGCTTTGAGTTCTTAGATGCACGCGCCCAAAGCCCGAAAGCCCCATCAACATGCACCCACGCACCCGCTTTTTTTACCATGGGAATAATTTCATTGAATGGATCAAATTCACCCGTATTCACCTCACCGGCCTGCAAACAAAGGATCGTGCGTTCATCAATTGCAGGAAGTTGTGCGGGATCAACCCTTCCGTATTCATCCGTCGGTGCGTAGACGATACGGTTCAATCCAAACCCCAAAATGCGCAAGGCCTTCTTTACTGTAATATGAGCAGTATCCGGAATAACCACACGTATTTCCGGGGCACCAATTAGACCATCGTTTTCAAAATCCCAACCCAAAGACGTCAACAGTGATGAACGCGCGGCAGACAAACAGGACAAACCGCAAGCAGTGGCTGATGTTCCGAACCCCACGGCACTCTGCCGTGGTAAATCAAGAATTTCCAACACCCATTCAGCTGCCTACTGTTCAATTACTGCGGCAGATGGACCGCCATCAAAACTGGATGCACATTGATTCCAAGCCAGTGTCAATCTTTCGGCTGCGGCAGATACAGGCAAAGTCGCCCCGATCACAAAACCAAAGTAATTGGGACCGTTAGACGCAACAGTTGCAGGCGAGCCAAGTTTGTCCATCAGGGCAAGTGTTTCTTTTGCCGGCCTACCCTTTTGGGAAATGGGTTCAATAAATCCGTCTAGTGCCTGAATATCTAATTCAGTGGAAAGGCCCTTCGCTCTTCGATTTTTTCAAGGTAGTTATGCGCACGAGCATCTGCATCTTTGACATGTTCAATTTCATCCATTGCTTGACTCCTTATTCAATCATTGCGAAGCTATATTCAGAAAGATCTATATTGATGAATATCAATATAGAAACAGATATGAAGTCAACCAATACCGCGTTACGTGCCTTATCCAACGAACACAGGTTGCGGATTATGTCATGGATCATGAATCCAGAGGTGAATTTTCCACCTCAAGAAGATGGCGATTTGGTGCAAGACGGTGTATGCGTTGGCTTTATCACAGAAAAAATTGGCCTTTCCCAACCGACCGTAACAAGCCACATGAAAATTCTGGCTGACGCGGGCCTCGTTTCCTCAAAACAAATCAAGAATTGGGTGTTTTACAAACCGCAAAGTGAACGGCTCAAAGCTGCGATATCAGCCCTGCAAAACATGCTGGAATAAAGCCCATACAATACTTACATATGAATGACTTTACCATATGCATCCAAAACGCTTTCATGCATCATTTCTGACAATGTCGGGTGTGGGAACACCGTTTGCATCAAGTCTTCTTCGGTAGTCTCTAATTGACGGCCTATCACATAGCCTTGGATCATCTCGGTGACTTCGGCGCCAACCATATGTGCCCCTAGCAACTCGCCTGTTTTGGCGTCGAATATTGTTTTGACCATACCCTCGGCTTCCCCCAATGCGATGGCTTTACCGTTGCCGACAAAGGGGAAACGACCGACTTTGATATTATAGCCTTTTTCCTTTGCAGCCGCTTCCGTATATCCGACCGAAGCGATTTGAGGGTGGCAATACGTACACCCTGCAATGCTTTCCGGTTTGACCGCATGGGGTTTTAACCCTGCTATCAGTTCGGCAACCATTACACCTTCGTGTGATGCTTTATGTGCCAGCCAAGGTGGTGCAGCCAGATCACCGATTGCATAGATACCGTCCACGTTTGTACGACAATATGCGTCGGTCACAACATGGCTACGATCTTCCTTGATACCTAGTTTTTCCAATCCCAGTCCTTCGACATTGCCTACAATGCCAACGGCGGAAATCACCGTGTCAAACTCAACCTTTTCAACCTTACTACCCGCCTCGATATGGGCGATGACCTTACCATTACCGCGATCAAGCTGCTTTACCATGGTTTTTTCCATGATGGTCATACCTTGTTTCTTGAATGATTTTTTGGCAAAGGTTGCGATCTCTGCATCCTCGACAGGCAGGATGCGGTCCATTACCTCAACTACAGTAGTATCAGCCCCTAATGTATTGTAAAAACTGGCAAATTCAATTCCGATGGCGCCGGAACCAATAACCAGAAGTTTCTTTGGCATATGTGGCGGTGTCAGGGCGGTTTTATACGTCCAGACCAGATTGCCATCGGCCTCTAACCCCGGTAATTCGCGGGCGCGCGCACCCGTGGCCAGCACAATATTTTTACCAGCCAGCTCTTCAGTACCTTTTGCAGTTTTGACCGAAACCTTGCCTTTGGCCACAAGTGTTGCTTCGCCCATTATCGCAGTGACTTTGTTTTTCTTCAGCAAGTGCCCAATACCTGCGTTCAATTGCGCGGCTACTCCGCGTGACCGTTTCACCACAGCATCCAGATCGTAGGCAATATTATCCGCAGACAGGCCGAATTCCTTTGCGCGATGCATCAAGTGAAACACTTCAGACGAACGCAACAACGCTTTCGTTGGAATACATCCCCAATTCAGACAAATCCCGCCCATATGCTCACGCTCAACTACTGCAACGGATAAACCAAGTTGCGCGCCACGAATTGCCGCTACATAGCCACCAGGCCCAGCCCCGATTACAATCATATCATAGGATTTTGCAGCCATAGCTTTACCTTCGCATCATTTAGTTCAACATTAAACCTTTTCCATATTCTTTATGCTGGATTTACATATAAAATACAAGTCTATGAAAATTTGGATTGGTTTTGATATCTCTTTAAAATACCCTGATAGCCGTTTTGATCTAGGAATGCTTGTTCCTCTTTAGTAGTAGACCGGCCCAAAGCGTTGTTTCTATAGGGGAAACGTCCGTACGTGTGGATGATTTTCTGGTGCACATGTGCATGCAAAAGCGACTCTTCGTTATCTGTCATACGCATGGATATATATTCTATACAACGTCGCTGATCTGCAATGTCTTCGGAATGTTCAAATGGCAGATAGAAAAACTCCTGTGCGGCCCGACCTACCTGCAAATCAAAATCCTTTTCAATCGCATTTGTCGCAGCGGAACGCGCCAAAGGGTCTGTTGCAAATGCACGCGGATCATCGCGAAACATATTTCGGGGAAATTGATCGGTTAAAATCAAGTAAGCCAGACAACCCGAAGCCGTATCAGTCCAATCGGACAAACCACCATCAAGGGCAATACTCCATGATTTCATAAACCTTTGGCGGATCATACCATCCAATTCAGCAGGTCCATTGTACCAATTTTCCGGGCCAACTTCAGTAATCCAAAAATCTAAAACCGTTTTATGCTCTATCATTTTATATGCCTTTAATTTTCATTCAGAAAAGATCAATGGCAAAGCAAGGTCAAGCTTCCTCCTCTTCGGCTTCTTCAGCCATCTCAATCGCAACTTCTGCCGCAAGCTCTACAGCAACAGCAGATGTACCGGGCGAAATAGGAGCGTAAGCAGCCGTGTCTTCCACGCTTGGTGCATCACGCACGGTTGACCGGAATATTGCCCAAAGCGCACTTAATCCAAGTAAGACCGCAAGGTATACAAAGAAACTGTCAGCCCCGAATTCCGACATCATCCAGCCCACCAAAAACGGCCCGCCAATCGCACCCGTTCCGTTAATAAATATCAAACCGCCAGATGCAGCCGCCATGTCATCGGGCTCCAAATAATCATTCATATAGGCAATATAGAGTGAATACAGCGGGTTGGATATGCCGCCAACAATAAACATCAATGCCATTAGTGCATATAAATTGTCTGTCGCCAATGGGGCCAATGCCATAATTATGGCTCCTAATATAGTTAGATAAATAATTAACAACCTGCGACCCATTCGATCAGATGCCCAACCGATTGGATATTGCAACAGCATGCCGCCAACATAAATCATTGCAACAAAAATTGTGATTGTGCGGACATCCAAACCTTTTTCAGTACCATAGACTGCGGACATGCCAAATAATGCCGAAAAAATTGATCCAAGCAAAAATGTCCCAACCACAGCCAAAGGCGATGCTGCAAACAGCCGCTTGAATGACATCGGTTTAGTTGTTTGAAACATCGGCGCAGGGCTGATGGAAAGCAAAATCGGTGCAAATGAAACAGATACCAATACCGATGAAATGATGAATAAAGTATAACCGCCTGCATCACCAAAGTTCAGAACCCCTTGGGCTGCTACAATCCCTATCATTTGAACAATCAAATAAAGCGATAAGGTTTGTCCACGTGTTTCATTTGTCGCGCTGTCGTTCAACCAGCTTTCAGCAACAACATAGACCCCGGAAAAACAAAACCCTATTAAAATGCGCAAGAACATCCATACAATCACATTTGGTACGGCTGCATACAGAATTAAACAGGCGGAAATAAGTGAAGCAAGGGCAGCAAAGACACGAACATGCCCAACGCGGCGGATCATTTCAGGGGCCATTCGGCTACCACCTAAAAAACCGATAAAGTAACCTGACATGATCCATGCCATCGTATTGGGGCTAAAGCCCTCTAAGGCACCGCGAATCCCCAGCAAGGTTCCTTGCAATCCATTACCCAGCATCAATAGCATCATGCCCAGAAACAAAGGCCAAGAATTCTTTAAAACCGTACCCATCATCAGGCTCCGTTCACGTTATCGCGCCACGCTAGCACGCCCGATAGAAACAATAGTTTCCAGACGCGACGTGCGTGTAGTCGTTTTTATTTATCTTTGTTAGGGAAAAAGCAACGACCCATCCCCGTAGGAAAAGAATCGATACCTTTCATTGGTTGCGTAATCGTAGATTTCGTGGCATCTGTCCAGCCCGATTAAAGCAGATACCAACATAAGTAATGTGGACTTTGGCAGATGAAAATTTGTAATCAACCCATCTGTGACCTGAAATTGAAAACCGGGTTTGATAAAAATATCCGTGTCCCCAACCCACGCCTGAATTTCACCTGTTTCGCGCGCGGCGGTTTCAATTAATCGCAAGGCAGTTGTCCCCACGGGGATCACCCGTCCGCCTGCTCGTTTCGTCTGCATTATTTCCAACGCTGCTTGTTTTGATACATGCCCCCATTCCGAGTGCATTTTATGGGCCGAAATATCATCAGTTTTCACAGGCAGGAATGTCCCGCCCCCCACATGGAGCGTTACTTCTGAAAAATTGACACCGTGTTGGCGTAATTTCTCCAGCAAAGCGCTATCAAAGTGCAGTGATGCTGTAGGCGCCGCTACCGCACCCAACTCCTTAGCAAAAACAGTTTGATAATCATCATTGTCTTTTGCATCAGCAGGCCGTTTTCCCGCGATATAAGGCGGCAAAGGCATTGTGCCAATTTGCGCAATAACCATATCAAACGCATCCCCTGACATATTAAACGACAGCCCGATACCATCACTTGTTTTCGACAAAACAGTTGCTTTCAGTCCCGCTTCAAAATGTACCTCTTCACCAATATTCAGGCGTCGCGCAGGCTTTGCCAAACTTAGCCAATCGCCCTTTGCATCGCATGAAATAAGTGTGATTTCTATATTGGCAAAAGTTTCACCCTGGTCCGAAATACGTCGCCGCCGACCATTCAACCGTGCGGGAATGACCTTGGTGTTATTTAACACCAACAGATCGCCAGAGCGTAGATAATTGCAAATGTCGGCAAAATGACTATTCTCGACCCTGCCTTCCTGCGCTACCAACATACGTGATGATGGTCGCGGCTTTAGAGGGCGCAATGCAATCAGGTCTTCAGGTAGATCAAAGTCAAAATCAGATAAGTTCATGTGGCACCTTGTGGCGTGATGCAATGTTAAATTCAAGCCGCTTATCGATCTGCCTCAGGCGCCAATATTGCCCGGGTCTGTGGCAACTTTTCAGTTTCTGTAACCTCCGCCTTGCCAACATCAGGAATGTCTTTTCGGAAAACCTCGCGCAAAACACCTGGGGCCAATATAGATAACGGGTTCACACTGACTTTGGGGGCATTGGAGGGACCTACCACTTTATAAACAAAACTGAAAACCCCTTCACCTTTACGGCGCCCAAAAACCTTGCCGAAAACACGCTCAAACGTACCATTGACCGCATAAAGCGGGGTCATAACGCCTTCAAAATTAACATGTTTCGTGTTGGAATTATAATTTCCGTCCAGTGTTATCCCGATCGAGATCCCCACGGCACTGGTTTCGCGCAACTCTACCCCTTCAGGTTTCAGGGTAAATTGACCATCGATCGTTTCAAAAACAATGCCATCCCCCGACAATTGTTGTAAAAGCCCCACAACACTAATACCGTTCAGAATGTCGGCCAAAACATTGTCTTGCTTGAC
>Ga0209344_10005463_pt1 | contig 10965 bp, 11 predicted proteins | sample Cruoilmetagenom6_FD_187293 | JGI IMG/M metagenome (GOLD analysis project Ga0209344, IMG submission 187293) | Oil polluted marine microbial communities from Coal Oil Point, Santa Barbara, California, USA - Santa Barbara Oil Seep Sample 6 (SPAdes)... | ecosystem: Environmental > Aquatic > Marine...
CGGGTTGATGCGCTATCCGGACCGGTCCTGTGTATTGCTGTCAAAACGCGATCTTGTGTTTCTTGCGCCGCCCGAGATGACGCTTGATCTGGAAGAGGGCACGCGTTTCTCGTTGTTTCCATTGGGTGAGGTAGCTGCGCGGTCGTCAGGTTTGCTCTGGCCGCTCGACGATATCGATTTTGCGCCGGGCGGGCGGATCGGGACTTCAAACATTGTGCATGGGCCGGGGCCGGTGCGGATCGAATGCGATCGACCTGCGATGTTGGTCATTTTGCCGGTTGCGTTGCTTAGCCAAGTGGTTCGGGCGTTGGGGTCAGCGCACGCGCCGCGCTGGTCTGCTCGGTAAGCAGGATAAAGAGTCCGGCGGACACCGTGATTGCGATGCCCCAGAGCGCCAGTACGTCGGGCCAATCGCCAAACACGGTCCAGCCAAGCAAGGCAGCCATAGGAATTTCGAGATACTGCATGGGGGCAAGAGTGGACGAGGGCGCAAAGCGCAGCGACCATGTCATGAGCAAATGGGCCACCGTGCCGATGACGCCGATTCCAAGGAGCAGCGAGATTTCCGTGCTGTTGGGTGGAGAATAGGTCAGCATATCAAACCCCTTCCATGTGCCGATGAGAAGGGCCGGGACGAGGATCAGCGTAGCCATGACGCCGCTGACCGCTTGCAGGCTGATGGGATCGGTTTCTTTCGCGATTTGGCGGGTGATCAACATTAAGACGGCGAAATTTACCGCCACGCCGAGCGGCAGAAGGGCGGCCCAGCCGACGACGGCAAAGCTGGGCTGTACCACGAGGAGAGTTCCGAGGAAGCCGACTATGGCCGCGCCCAGACGGCGGCGGCCAACGTGTTCATTCAGCACGAAACGGCCAAGCAGCAGAATGATGAAGGGCATAACAAAGGCGATGGCGACAGCATCGGCCAGTGGCAGGTATTGCAATGCTGTGACCATCAGGCCGATGCCTAATATATGAAGCAACGTGCGCATAATGGTCAGGCGCAATATACGGCCCTGCATCCGCCAAGGCCGGTTTGTCATCCAGATCAGCGGGATCAGAACGAGCGCCTGAATGCTGAAGCGAAAGGACAGCAAGAGACCGATGGCGACAGTTTGGCCAAGCAATTTTGCCACGGCATCTCCGAGCGGGGCAAACAGACAAAACCCAAGCATCAAAACGATGCCGAGAAAGGGACGATCCAGCGACATCTGGCCACGCTAGGGGGAAATCATTTACTTGGCAATTATATGTTGTCTGTATTTGTTGCGTGGGGCCGAGTGACCTCTGCCTTGGGCTGACCGCCAAACCGTCACGCCAAAACGCTGGATCACTTATGTTTGTGGTGACGCATGAAATACATTTAGGTCGCGATGCTCCGCCTCTTTCTTGTCTCACTTTTCTTAGGTGTGAGGTGGGACGCTTTGGATGTCGCAATAGATCAAGTTTTAGGAATGATGCTCTGGCTGGATTGAGGGAGGGTGACGGGCGCTCAGCAATTGGGGATGTTCACGGCGAGACCGCCGAGAGAGGTTTCCTTGTATTTATCGCTCATGTCAGCGCCGGTTTGGCGCATGGTTTCGATGCAGGCGTCGAGTGGCACAAGATGCGTGCCGTCACCACGCAGGGCCAGTGAGGCCGCCGACACCGCCTTGATCGCGCCAAGCCCATTGCGTTCAATACAAGGCACCTGCACCAGCCCCTTGACCGGATCACATGTCATCCCGAGATGATGTTCGAGCGCGATTTCGGCGGCGTTTTCGACTTGGGCTGCTGTGCCGCCCATGACGGCACAGAGGCCTGCGGCGGCCATGGCGGCGGCTGAGCCGACCTCGGCCTGACAGCCGGCTTCGGCCCCCGAAATCGAGGCGTTGTATTTCACCAACCCGCCGATAGCGGCGGCGGTGAGCAGGAAATCTTCGATCTTTGAGGGCGCAGCGCCGGGTACGTGGTCGAGCCAATAGCGGATCACGGCGGGCATGACGCCTGCCGCGCCGTTGGTGGGGGCGGTGACGACCTGCCCTCCGGCGGCGTTCTCTTCGTTCACCGCCATGGCGTAGGCGGAAATCCAATCGTTGATCGTGTGTGGCGCGTTGAGGTTCAGGCCGCGTTCGGCCTCTAGCTGATCACGGATCGAGCGGGCGCGACGTTTGACCTTGAGCCCGCCGGGCAGTTCACCGGACGCTTCGAGACCACGGGTGATACAATCGTCCATCACCTGCCAAATGCGGGCGGTGCCTGTGGAAAGCGACTGGACGCAGCCGCGCGAAACCTCGTTGGCGCGTTTCATCTCGGCGATGGATTTGCCGGAATGCCGTGCCATTTCGAGCATTTCGTTGGCGGATTTGAAGGGGTAGGGGACGGGGTCGCCCTCGTCGGTGTCCTTGCCCGCGGCGAGTTCCGCTTCGGTCAGGACGAACCCCCCGCCGACGGAGTAATAGGTTTCCTGCAAGGTCACATCGCCTTGGGTATCGGTGGCCATCAGGATCATGCCATTGGCATGGCCAGAGAGCGGCGGGCCATAGTCAAACAGCAGATCGTCTTTTGCATTGAAGCTCAGTTCGGGCAGGCCGGGGGGCGAAATGCGTCCCGACGCACGGATGGTTTCCAGCGCGGCTTCGGCCTTGGTCTGGTCGTAGGTGTCGGGTTGAAAACCGGCGAGTCCGAGGATGGTGGCGCGATCGGTGGCGTGACCCACACCGGTGAAGGCGAGCGAGCCGTGCAGCGAGCCGCGTACACCGGCAAAGACAAAGGGCGAGGCCCGCATGTGGTCAAGAAATCGGCCAGCAGCCACCATCGGCCCCATGGTGTGCGAGGACGACGGGCCTATGCCCACCTTGAACATCTCAAAAACCGACAGGAACATTTAGGTGGCGCTTCCTTCTGGAGGGATGGCAACGGTCGGGTTGCTAAAGGGGGTTCTGCCCAGCCCCTCGGCATCGGTGCCACGTTTCACCGCCACGCGGTGCTCAATCCGCGCCGCATGTTCGGCCAGATGCGGCGTTTTGACAAGATCGAACCAATCTGTGCCGCCCTTGTGATAAAGCGCCATCCAGCGCAGAAGCACAGGAATATAGAGATCGAGCATTGAGATTGGGATGGTGTTGAACACAGGCGACTGCGCGGCGGCGAGGGATTCCAGTGCGCCGAGATGGGTTTTGATCGCGCCTTGCATGGTTGCGCGCAAGGTGGCTTGATGCGCGAGGTCGGGACCGGCATATTTTTCGGGGTAAAACAGCATCCGCAAATTTGAATGGAGCGTGTTCGATGTGAAGAACAGCCATTTGAGGAAATCGCCGCGTTCGGCGGCGTGGGGGGCGGGCGCAAGCGCCCCGTTGGTATCAGCGAGCCAGAGCAGGATTGCGGCGGTTTCAAAAATCGGGCCGTTGGGGGTTTCCAGGGTCGGAATCAGGCCATGAGGGTTGAGCCGGAGATAATCGGGCCTGCGCTGTCCCCCTGTCGTGCGATCGAGCAACACCGTTTCATAGGGTGCGCCCAGTTCTTCCAACGCAAGACGTACGATCAGCGAGGCGTTGTCGGGGGCATAATGCAAGCGGTATGGCGTTGTCATACGCAGACCCAATCAAATGCGGTCGCACCCGGCAAGAACAATATTATGTTCCGGCATTGGAAACGCAGTGTTGCGGTGCGGTCGGCTGGTAAGGTGCGTCTTGTCCGACTAGGGTGGACAACCATAGATTGTCGGTTTGCGCCAAGCCCTTACAGGCCGGTGCCTTGACGTCGCGGGAGACGAGTTATGCAGTTTTTGCAGAAAACCATTTCAACGATCTGTTTGGGGGTTTGTCTGTTGACGGTTTCGGCCAATGCACAGACCAATTCTTCTGCTCCTCGGATGAGTGTAGACGATCTGCCCCAGAGTTTGAACATTATCAAACGCGGGTCGGCGAGCACCGCGATCCAGAGGCTTGCCGGGATCATGTTGCTGATTGACCCGGAAGGGAATGTCACGACAGAGACACTGGTGATCTATGAGAGCATCCTTTTAGCGCGGGCGCGTGCGAGCGCGCTTCAGCATCTGGCCGAACTCGATCTCGATTTTGATGGCACGTTGACACAGGCAGAGCGCCGCGCGGTTCTGAGCCGGATGGATAGCCGCAACAAGGTTGCGGTGGTCATGGCGCTGTCAGGTGCGGATACCGATGCGGACGGAGTGATTTCGAGCGGGGAGATGTGGCGGGCAGCGGGCAACGTGACATTGTCTGAGCGCCGGAGCCAGAACGATTTGCGCATGGCGCGCGATCTGATGATTCTGGATTTTGATGGCGATGGCCGACTGACTCTGAGTGAAATGCAAGACTCGGTTCAGGCAATTGTTGGTCAATGAACGTCGCCATAGCCATGTCTGTCGCAAGGTTTTGGCTGTTTGCGCGCTGTTGAGCGTGGTTGCTGCTGGCCCGGTTGCGTCGGATACGGGCATGGAGGTTTTCAACCGCATCCAGAAGCACCGGTTTTTCGACACTAAAAAAGGGCGGATCCTGTCCGACCCGGAGGCTGCCGAACGGAGGTATCTCGAGCTTGCCTTCTTGTTGAACTCTGACGGGCATGTCGATCAGGCGGCGGTTGCGCGGCGTCATAGGTTTGATGCGGCCCGCCAAAGAGCCTTTGCGGCGCAGAGGATGCTTGGCTATGACCTGAATGGCGATGGAGCGGTTTCGAAAGGGGAACTGGACGAGATCGCCCGCATTTTAGCTTCGCCGCAGATGGCGCAGGTCAAGGCGCAGCATTTCACGGCCGACACAGACGGGGATGGTACGCTGTCGATTATTGAGTTGTTGGCGTTTGCAGAGACAAACTCCGGCGTTTCCCCGGCGGGTCGGCAAAGCCAGCGCCGACATGAGATCACCGTCTTGTTGGGCATGGATTTAAATGGCGACGGGGTGACCGTTCCTGATGAGGTGGTCACCGCAATCCAGATGGTGGTTGATGCCAACAAGAGATAGGCGCACGACGTCGCGCCGGGCAAAAGGACAGGGCAGCTTGTGCTTCTTGCTGCGTCGATGTTTTTTCCAACTGTTGCAAGGAAGGGGCGATTTGCCTCTCGCGTGATCCCGGCATCTCTCCTATAAGCCTCTTCGGGGACAAAACGACGGAGTTGCAGCCATGAGCGGAGAGCTTTCACCCATCGACAAGGCCAAGTTTGTGGCCGCAAAACGCGCCGCTGAAATGGTTGAAGGCGGTATGCGTGTCGGTCTTGGCACCGGCAGCACGGCGGCTTGGCTGGTGCGGTGTCTGGGAGAGATGGTGCGCGAGGACGGGTTGAAGATCCGCGGCGTGCCAACATCGACTCGTACCGCCGAATTGGCCCGCGATGTCGGGATCGAGGTCATATCGCTTGACGAAGCGAGATGGCTGGACCTGACGATTGACGGCGCGGATGAGTTTGACGCCAACCTGAACCTGATCAAGGGCGGGGGTGGCGCGCTGCTACAGGAAAAGATCGTGGCCACAGCCAGCGATCAGATGGTGGTGATCACCGATGCCAGCAAAGAGGTCGAGGCGCTGGGCGCGTTCCCGTTGCCGGTCGAGGTGATTCCTTTCGGGTGGCAGACCACCAAGGCGCTGATCGAAGAGACGTTGATCAGTATGGATGTATTGGGGCGCCAGACAACGCTGCGGATGAATGGCGAGGTGCCGTATGTCACCGACGAGGGCAATCACATCATTGATCTGCATCTCAACCGGATCGGCCATCCGCGTCAGTTGGCGTTGGTTCTGAACCAGATGCCCGGTGTGGTTGAGAACGGTTTGTTTATCGATATCTGCGACACGGTTGTAATCGGATATGGCGATGGACGGGTGGAAGTGCGCGACATCAACGATGGCACGGTCGAAGAAGACCGGTTGGATTTTGTCGAGGATGACAACCTGTTTACCGATCTGGCGGAATGACGGACACAAGTCCGCGCGCAGCCTTGAAAACAGCCGGGAAACGGCATTTTTAGGGCTTGTGGCTGGCGTTCGTGGCATGACTGTGGAATACCGCCGGGCAGGTTGAAAGGAGGACGGGCAGGATGACGGCTTTTGACTATGATCTCTTTGTCATTGGTGGCGGTTCCGGTGGTGTGCGCGCAGCAAGGGTTGCGGCGGGCGAAACCGGTGCCAAAGTCGCGTTGGCCGAGGAAGACCGCTATGGCGGAACCTGTGTCATCCGAGGCTGTGTACCCAAAAAACTGATGGTGTTTGCCAGCGAATTTGCACCGTTGATGGCGGATGCAGCCAGTTATGGGTGGACCGTTCACGCCGGTGGATTTGAGTGGAACAAGTTCCACGATCAGCTCAACGCCGAACTGGACCGGTTGGAAGGTATCTATCGCAACATTTTGAAGTCAAACGGGGTCGAAACCTTTGATGCGCGTGCGCGGTTGGTTGATCCGCATACCGTTGAGTTGTCGACAGGTGAACGCAAGACCGCCAAGCACATCCTGTTGGCGATGGGTGGACATCCGGTCAAGGCGGGTATTCAGGGCGAAGAACATGCGATCACATCGAACGAGATTTTCCACCTCAAAGAGTTGCCAAAGTCGATCCTGATCGTGGGCGGCGGATATATCGCCTGTGAATTTGCGGGAATCATGAACGGGCTTGGGGTGAAAACGACGCTGTATTATCGTGGCGCGCAAATTTTGCGCGGGTTTGACGACGAAGCGCGTGGGTTGGTCAGCGAAGAGATGATCCGCAACGGGGTTGAACTTCATCTTGGTACCAATGTGCTTGAGATGGAAAAAACCGACAGCGGTGTGCATGTGAAGGCCACCAATGGCGAAAAGCGCGAGTTTGACGTAGTGATGTTTGCCACCGGGCGTGCGCCCAATACGGGCGATATGGGGCTTGAAGAGGCGGGTGTGACGCTGGGCCGCAAGGGCGAGGTTGTGGTCGATGACTACAGTCAGACAAATGTGCCGTCGATCTTTGCGGTTGGCGATGTGACCGACCGGGTGAACCTGACCCCTGTGGCGATCCGTGAGGGGATGGCCTTTGTCGAGACCGTGTTCAAGGGCAATCCGACCAAGCCCGATCACGAGTTGATCCCGACCGCGATCTTTACCCAGCCCGAGATGGGCACCATTGGGATGAGTGAGGAAGACGCGCGCGAGCGGGGTAAGATCGAGGTCTATTGTTCAAGCTTTCGCCCGATGCAGACCATGTTTGCGGGGCGTGAGGACCGCGTTCTGATGAAGCTGATCATTGCGGCCGACACACGCAAGATTTTGGGCTGTCATATCGTGGCTCCGGGGGCGGGTGAAATGATCCAGTTGGCCGGGATCGCCATCAAGATGGGCGCGACGAAGGAAGACTTTGATCGCACCGTGGCGGTCCACCCGACCATGAGCGAAGAGATTGTAACCATGAAGGTTCCGACGCGTACTGCGTGACGGGTGACTTGAATTTTCCGGCAAATGGCACAGGTAGTGCATAACCGGATGTAAAGAGAGGATGGCTATATATGGCTGGCAACTCGGGCGGCCCTTGGGGCGGCGGAGGAAACAACGGCGGCGGCACAGGCGGCGGCGGTGACGACGAGGGTGGAAACAAGCGGGGCGGCGGACGCCGCCCGGGCGAAGATGGTCCACAGATTCCCGAAATTGAAGAACTGATGAAAAAAGGCCAGGAACAGCTTCGCGTCCTTATGGGCGGACGTGGAGGCGGCGGTGCCCGCAATGGCGGCAGCGGTGGCGGTTCCGGTGGTGACGGTCCCAAGCTGACCCGTGGTACGATCGGACTTGGTCTTTTGGCCGCTGTGGCGCTTTGGGCTTATGCCAGTTTTTACACAGTCAAACCGGAAGAACAGTCGATTGAGCTGTTCTTGGGTAAGTATTCCGCAACCGGTGGGCCGGGTTTGAACTTTGCGCCATGGCCAGTCGTAACCTATGAGATTCTGGCGGTAACGCGAGAGCAGACCGAAAATATCGGTACGGGTGAAGTCTTTGGCGACAACGGCCTGATGCTGACCGGTGACGAGAATATCGTCGATATCGACTATCAGGTGGTTTGGAATATCTCGAGCCCGAAGGATTACATTTTTGAGCTGCGTGAACCCAAGGCGACGATCCGCGCTGTGAGCGAATCGGCAATGCGCGAAATTATCGCACAAAGTGAGTTGGCGCCGATCCTGAACCGGGATCGCGGTGTCATTGCCGACCGGTTGAAAGACCTGATCCAATCGACGCTGAACAGCTATAATTCGGGTGTGAACATCGTTCGGGTGAACTTTGACAAAGCCGATCCGCCTGACAAGGTGATTGATGCGTTCTTTGCCGTGCAATCGGCAGAGCAAAAGCGCGATCAGTTGGAAAAACAGGCCGATGCCTATGCCAACACCGTTTTGGCCGCCGCGCGCGGTGAGGCGGCGCAGGTTCTGGAAGAAGCAGAAGGCTATCGTGCGCGTGTCGTCAACGAAGCCGAAGGTGAGACGAGCCGCTTTAAGGCGGTTCTGACCGAATACCAGAAAGCGCCGGAAGTAACCCGCAAGCGGCTCTATCTTGAAGCCATGGAAGAGGTTTTGGGGCAGATCGACAAGGTGATCATCGACGAGCAATCGGGTGGTCAGGGCGTTGTGCCGTATTTGCCGCTCAACGAACTGCGAAAGCCAGCAACAGGAGAAAATAACTGATGCGGAAAACAACGTATGTTCTGCCGATTATTGTCCTGATTCTGGCAGGTATCTTGTCGTCGGTCTTTATCGTGGACGAACGCGAGAAGGTTCTGGTTCTGCAATTTGGTAAGGTTGTCGCGGTCAGGGATTCGCCGGGGCTTGCCTTCAAGATCCCGCTTATCCAAAAAGTAGCGCGGTATGATGACCGCATTCTGAGCCGGGATGTGCCGCAGATGCAGATCACCCCGTCGGATGACCGTCGGCTTGAGGTGGATGCCTTTGCCCGCTATCGGATCGAGGATGTGAAAATGTTCCGTCTGGCGACTGCTGCTGAGGGTGAAAATGCTCTCAACGTGGCGGGGACGCGGCTGGATTCGATTTTGCGTTCGGAAACGCGCGAGGTGCTTGGTAGTGTGGCCTCAAACGACATTCTGAGTTCAGATCGGGCAACATTGATGCTGCGGATTCGCAACGGGGCGATTGCCCAGGCCCGCGCTTTGGGGCTGGAGATTATTGACGTGCGTTTGAAGCGCACCGATTTGCCCGAAGCCAACCAGCAGGCCACATTTGACCGGATGCGTGCCGAGCGGGAACGCGAAGCGGCGGATGAGATCGCCCGAGGTAACGAGGCCGCGCAACGAGTTCGTGCGCAGGCAGATCGGACAAAGGTCGAGATCGTATCGGATGCCAACCGGCAGTCGGAAATCATCCGAGGTGAAGCAGACGCCAAACGGAACGCGATTTTTGCCGAAGCCTTTGGCGCGGACCAAGAGTTCTTTGCCTTCTATCGGTCGCTGAATGCGTATCGCGCGGCTCTTAAAGGTAATAACTCGACCATGGTCATGTCGCCAAACAGCGAGTTCTTTGATTATCTGAAGACCGACAAGCCGGAATGACAGGTCTCGCATGAGTTTTGGTTTGGCATTGCTGGCTCTTGGGCTGGTGCTGATAGTAGAGGGGCTGGTCTATGCACTGGCCCCTTCGCTTGTCGAAGACCTGCTTGAAGCGTTGAGATCCATACCGCCGGAAGCGCGCCGTCTGATCGGTCTGCTGGCGCTGGTGACCGGTGTGGGGTTGGTTTGGGTGGCCAAAACTTTGGGCGTTTAAGTTGAAGTTGGGGGAGATCCCTGCATGGGACATCTTCACATTTGGTTGAGCAAGAGGGTGTGAGTTTGAGTTGCGTCCGTTTCGACCTACATTACATTCTACGCACAACAAGTCCGGGGATCCGGGCTTGGCAAATCCGGATATCAAGGGAGATACGGGTGTGAAAGATCAGGTAGTTGCAAGAACCCTGAATGATAATCGACAGCAAAATTTGGGCAGGGCGTTCTGGATGGGAACGCTTGTCACGTTGTTCGTGCTGGTTCAGGCGATTCAAGCCGCAGCGCAAGAGAGCTTTGCGGATCTCGCAGACAAAGTTAGCCCGGCGGTTGTAAACATCACGACGTCGACAGTTGTCGCACGCGGGACTGGGCCGGGGCCGATTGTGCCCGAGGGTAGCCCGTTTGAGGACTTTTTCCGCGAGTTTCAGGATCGCAATCGTCAAAATGGCGATCGCCCCCGCCGTTCGTCGGCGCTGGGATCGGGGTTCGTGGTGTCTGAGGATGGCTATATTGTCACCAACAACCACGTCATCGAGAGTGCCGATGAAATCGTGATCGAGTTCTTTTCGGGCAAGGAATTGCCTGCCAAGGTGCTCGGGACTGACCCCAACACAGACATTGCGCTTTTGAAAGTTGAGGCCGACGAGCCGTTGCCGTTTGTCAGCTTTGGCGACAGTGACACTGCGCGTGTGGGGGATTGGGTGATGGCAATGGGCAACCCGCTTGGGCAAGGCTTTTCGGTTTCAGCCGGGATCGTGTCACAGCGTGGACGCGCCCTTTCGGGTGCCTATGACGACTATATCCAGACGGATGCCGCGATTAACCGGGGTAACTCGGGTGGGCCGCTGTTCAATATGGATGGTGACGTGATTGGGGTGAACACCGCGATTCTCAGCCCCAATGGCGGGTCAATCGGTATCGGGTTCTCGATGGCGTCCAATGTTGTGTCCAAGGTTGTGACACAATTGAAGGAATTCGGCGAGACCCGCCGTGGATGGCTGGGCGTGCGTATTCAGGACGTAACCGAAGATGTGGCCGAGGCAATCGGGTTGGAAAAAGTGGCCGGGGCGCTGGTGACTGATGTGCCGGACGGACCGTCAAAAGAAGGCGGCATAGAATCGGGTGACGTGATCTTGTCGTTTGATGGTGTGGATGTAGCCGATACCCGCGGACTGGTGCGTCAGGTGGGCAATTCCGCCGTCGGCAAAACTGTGCGTGTCGTGGTTTTCCGCGAAGGCAAGACGC
>Ga0209344_10005464_pt1 | contig 10963 bp, 9 predicted proteins | sample Cruoilmetagenom6_FD_187293 | JGI IMG/M metagenome (GOLD analysis project Ga0209344, IMG submission 187293) | Oil polluted marine microbial communities from Coal Oil Point, Santa Barbara, California, USA - Santa Barbara Oil Seep Sample 6 (SPAdes)... | ecosystem: Environmental > Aquatic > Marine >...
AGCTCTAGAGCTAGGTAGTATTCCGTATATATCATCGGGATTCTCTTTTGGCTTCACGCTTTTCTTACGGTTGTATCCTGCTTTAGGAAAATCACCGATTTTATCCATAATATTCTTTATGGTATCTAAAGCCGCTGCATCATCTTTCGCTTTATAATCCGTTACTCCGCTAATTTCACAATGCGTAGTTGCTCCGCCTAAAGTTTCATTATCTATACTTTCACCAATTGCTGCTTTAACCAAATAGCTGCCTGCCAAAAAAATACTTGCGGTTTTATCTACGATTAAAGCTTCATCACTCATAATAGGTAAGTAAGCACCACCGGCAACACAACTTCCCATAATGGCAGATATTTGAGTTATGCCCATACTGCTCATGACTGCATTGTTTCTAAAAATGCGACCAAAATGCTCTTTATCTGGGAATATCTCATCCTGTAAAGGCAAATACACACCTGCGCTATCTACCAAGTAAATGATAGGGAGTTTATTCTCTATAGCTATTTCTTGAGCTCTTAAGTTTTTCTTTGCGGTTATGGGAAACCATGCCCCAGCTTTTACAGTAGCATCATTGGCAACAACGATGCATTGCTTGCCTTGTACATAACCAATTTTGATAACTACACCGCCAGAAGGGCAACCACCGTGTTCTTCATACATACCTTCGCCAACAAAGGCTCCGACTTCTATTTGTTCAGATTTGGGATCTAAAAGATATTCGATACGTTCTCTAGCGGTCATTTTACCTTGATCGTGCTGCTTGGCTATTTTGGCTTTTCCTCCACCTAAATAAACCTCGTTTAGCTTCCTTCTAAGGTCTGATAATAACAACTTATTCCTATCTTCGTTTTGATTGAATTTTAAATCCATTCTATATAATATCTTTTTCTTTGGATAAAGATAAGGAGTTAATTTTGGTGTTCATGCAACAAAAATGAAAAGTATGATAAAGTGGGGTATTGTAGGGGCGGGTAATATTGCCCATAGTTTTTCAAAAGATCTAGCTTTGGTAAATGGTGGGAAGTTGGTTTCTGTAGCTTCTAGAAGCTTGGAGAAAGCACAGGATTTTGCAAATGAATATGGTGCGCCAAATGCTTTTGGTAGTTATGAAGAACTGTTTAATAGTAATACGGTTGATGTCATTTACTTGGCAACACCACATACCTCGCATGCAAATTTAAGTATTGCCGCAATGAAAGCTGGTAATGCCGTACTGTGCGAAAAACCGATGGGTGTGAATAAACCAGAGGTTGAAAAAATGATTGCTGTTGCAAAGGAGAACAACGTTTTTCTGATGGAAGCGCTATGGTCGCGTTTTAACCCAACAATAAAGAAGGTGAAAGAATTGGTAGATGATAGTGTTATTGGTGATATCGGATATGTACACTCAGATTTCGCTTTTTTTGCATTGGATAGGGATGAGAAAGGGAGGTTATTGAACCCTGATCTTGCTGGTGGTTCTTTATTGGATATAGGTATTTACCCAATATTTCTAGCGTATTTAATGTTAGGAAAACCGAAGGATATTAAAGCATCGGCCAATTTTCACAAAACAGGTGTGGAAATGCAATGTAGTATGATCTTTAATTATGACCATGCCCAGGCAATCTTGTACAGCGGACTCAATTCAAATTCAGAAAAGAAATCTGAAATTGCCGGAAGTAAAGGAACTATTTTCATTCACCCAAGATGGCATGAAACTACGGGCTATACTTTAGAAAAAAATGGAGAAACTTCTTCTAATGAAGTTAAGAAAAGAGGTAAGGGTTATGTGCATGAAATTGAAGAGGTTCATGATTGTCTAAATTCAGGAAAATCAGAGAGTGCCTTATGGGGACATCAAAATAGCTTGGATTTAATTGAGATTATGGATTCTGTTCGTGAAAAGGCGGGAATTGTGTTTCCGTTTGAATAATAGCAGGGGTAATAGTGGTCAAATATCTTAAAATTTACGATATTTGATGTTCGCTTAAATTTTAATTGATTCGAAAATGAATAAGAATACTGTGCTCTCTTGGGCTACTTTTATTATGATTTTTGTAGGTCTTGCTCTTATTGCATTAGGAGCTTTTCGCTATGATGAGGTTGCTGGTTGGGGGTTTGCATCTGTAGGTATAGGGTTTTTTGCTATTGCTTGGGTGTTTAACGCACTGAAGGGTAGAGTATAATATATTTTGACCAGTAGTGACTCCTTTTACTGGGTTATAATTTTTTACTAAATACAATAATTTTATGTCAGACGATAAAAAGGTGATCTTCTCCATGTCAGGAGTTACGAAAACCTACAAGAATGCTAATACCCCGGTTTTAAAAAACATCTACTTAAGTTTTTTCTACGGTGCCAAAATTGGAATCTTAGGATTAAACGGTTCTGGTAAATCTACTTTACTTAAAATCATTGCGGGAGTTGATAAAAACTTTCAAGGTGATGTTGTTTTTTCTCCTGGTTACAATGTTGGGTACTTAGAACAAGAACCTGAATTAGATGAAAACAAAACCGTTTTAGAGATTGTAAAAGAAGGGGTTGCCGAAACTGTGGCAATTCTTGATGAGTACAATAAGATAAACGATATGTTCGGTCTTCCAGAAGTTTATGAAGATGCCGGTAAAATGCAGAAGTTGATGGATCAACAAGCTGTATTGCAAGACAAAATCGATGTAGCTAATGCTTGGGAATTGGATACCAAGTTAGAGATTGCCATGGATGCATTACGTACTCCAGATCCAGAAAAGAAAATTGCTGTGCTTTCAGGTGGTGAAAGAAGAAGGGTAGCGTTATGTAAACTGCTACTTCAAGAACCTGAAATTTTATTATTAGATGAGCCTACCAACCACTTAGATGCAGAATCTGTACATTGGTTAGAACACCATTTAGCATCATATAAAGGTACCGTGATCGCTGTAACACACGACAGGTATTTCTTGGATAATGTTGCTGGTTGGATTCTTGAATTGGATAGAGGAGAAGGTATACCTTGGAAAGGAAATTACTCTTCTTGGTTAGATCAAAAGTCTAAACGTATGGCTCAAGAAAGTAAAACTGCTTCTAAGAGACAAAAAACCTTAGAGCGAGAGCTTGATTGGGTACGCCAGGGAGCAAAAGGAAGACAGACCAAACAGAAAGCACGTCTTAAGAATTACGATAAGTTAATGAGTCAAGATCAAAAGCAACTTGACGAAAAACTTGAAATCTACATTCCAAACGGACCGCGTTTGGGTACCAATGTAATTGAAGCAAAAGGAGTAAGTAAGGCTTATGGAGATAAGTTGCTTTATGAAGATCTGAACTTCAAATTGCCGCAAGCAGGTATCGTAGGTATTATTGGTCCTAACGGTGCAGGTAAGACCACTATTTTTAGAATGATCATGGGTGAGGAAGCTCCTGATAAAGGAGAATTTGAAACTGGTGAGACTGCTAAAATTGCATATGTTGATCAAAGTCACTCGAATATTGATCCTGAAAAAACTATTTGGCAGAATTTTAGCAATGAGCAAGAAATGGTGATGATGGGTGGTAAGCAAGTGAATTCTCGCGCTTACTTAAGCAGATTCAATTTCTCGGGTAGTGAACAGAACAAAAAAGTAAATATGCTTTCTGGTGGTGAGCGTAACCGTTTGCATTTGGCAATGACATTGAAAGAAGAAGGAAATGTTCTTTTATTAGATGAGCCTACCAACGATTTGGATGTAAATACCTTAAGAGCATTGGAAGAAGGTCTGGAAAACTTCGCAGGTTGTGCGGTAGTAATTTCGCACGATAGATGGTTCTTAGATCGTATTTGCACGCATATTCTAGCTTTTGAAGGTGATTCTCAAGTGTATTTCTTTGAAGGGTCATTCTCTGATTATGAAGAGAATAAGAAGAAGCGACTAGGCGGAGATCTAATGCCAAAACGAATTAAGTATAAGAAGTTAATTAGATAACTAAAAAGCCCGCAATTGCGGGCTTTTTAGTTTCAATAACAGCTAATATTTTAATATTCATCATTAGGGTACCAATCTAATTGTACAACTTCTATATCTTGATTACCGGCATCTACCAATTGTTTGAATTTTGAAACATCGCTTACATCTGGCTTGCCTCTGTAATGATAAGGGTATACTTGTTTTGGTTTAAAATCCAATACTGCCGACGCAGCACTTTCTACGGTCATTGTATATGGAAGATTCATAGTAACAAATGCTTTATCGATGTGCTGTAATGACCGCATTTCAGGAATATCTTCCGTATCACCAGAGAAGTAGATGCGTTCATCATCTATGTTTAAAACATAACCATTGCCACGACCTTTTTCATGAAACTTTAGTGCTTCATTTCTTAAGTTATACATTGGTAGGGCTTCAATAGTGATTCCACTAAGTTCTTTACTTGTTCCATTGTTCATGATTACGAGTTGTTCTGCATAATTTTCTGGTAATTCATCGGCAACCGCTTGTGGTACTACAAATGTAGCGTTAGAGGTTTCTAACTCGTTTAGGGTTTCAATGCTTAAATGATCACCATGTATATCGGTGATTAGAATTAATGTAGGATTCTTTTGACCTTCAAAAGCTGCTGCTCCACCGGTCGGGTCGATATACATTATAACATCGTTCCATTCTAAAACAGCAGTGGCATGTTCTATTGGTGTAATCTCAATTTCATATGCTTTTGAATCGGATTTTAAAGTCGTTACCGATATACTTTCTTCCTTTTCTGTACTTGAATTCGTATCTGTTTCAGATTTTTTTGCCTCTTTACAAGAAAAAGCAATAGAAACTACGAATAATAAAATAAGTATTTCTTTTATTCTCATCATTTTATTTTTTAAATATTAATTCCATTTTAATATCAGACCTAAGATATTCTAAATTTTCTTCTAGAGGTATATTGGTAAATCCGAATTTCTTATAAATATGCATAGCGGTGTCCAATTTTGTACTTGAATATAGTTCAAGGGCGATCCAGTTTTTCTTCTTAGAAAAATTAATGGCATATGACAACATTTTTTGACCAATTTGTAAACCCTGGTGTGTTTTGTTAACAGCCATTTTTCCTAGTTCAAAACGGTTTTCGGTCTTCTTTATTAATGCAAAGCATCCTATAGGGTCTTTGTTCCATAATCCCATGAAGATATACCCGCCTTTATCAATAATGGTTGACTGACTATCGTTTAATAAATTTTTATCTTTTTCTTCCACTATAAAGTACTCTGTAATCCAATCGATATTCAAATCTTTGAAGTTTTGATTATATTTAGACTCGTAAGGCTCAATAGAAAGCATGATTTAAAATCGTTGTATTTTACATCATCTAAAATAAATAATATTTTATAGGCTTTGCCAATTTCTGTAATTTATTTTGACGCTAAGAAATCTAAAATTTAAATTATAACGTATATAAACTGAACAAACAGACACTTTATTAAATTTAAAATTATGACTGAAACAAAAAACAACAATGGTTTAAAGGTTTTGACCGCTCTTTTAGGTGTTGTGCTTTTAGGAACTATCATTTATACAGTAAGTCTTTACCAAGATAAAAAGAAGACTGAAGTTGTTCTTTCTAAGGAGAAAGAATTGGTAGTTGAAGATTTAAATAGCTTAAAATCTGAGTATGATAAGGCTATCTTGGAAAGTAACGCAACAAACGAAGAGTTAGTTAGCGCTAGAGATAATATTGCAAAATATATTGATTCTGTAAAAACTATGAAAGCTGATATCGGATCTCTATCTAGATACAGAAGACAAGTTGGTGTTCTTAAAGCTGAAAGAGAACAATTATTGAAGCAAGTTGATTCGTTAACTCGTTCTAACTCAATGATCGCTATGCAACGTGACAGTACTTATGTTGAATTAGAAAAGCAAACAGTTTTTAATGATTCTTTAGTAGTACAGAACACAAACTTAGCTCAGGTAGTTGAGAAAGGTTCTGCTTTGAACTTATCTAAATTCAATGTTGATGCAGTAAAAGAACGTAACAGCGGTAAATTAGTTTCTACACAGAGAGCTAAGGCAACAGACAAGTTTAAAATTTGTTTTACAGTAGCCGATAACGTAATTGCGCAAGCTGGCGATAGAGAATTTTTCTTAGAAGTTTTAGACCCTCAAGGTAATGTGCTTGGTGGTAGCAATTCTATGACAAATGATAACGGAGCTTCTATTACTTACAGTAAGCAAACTGATTTCTACTATGAGAACAAATCTTTAGATGTATGTGATTATATCAGTAAGCCTTCTGGTGATTTTAAAGATGGAAATTACATGGTGAACGTATATGACGACCAATTAAAATTATTGGGTACTTCTAAATTCATGTTGAAATAAGATAACCACTATTACATATCAAAAATGGCGACCAATCGGTCGCCATTTTTTATTTATTACTATTTAGTTTTTTAAACTACCTACCATATTTTCAGGTTTAACCCACTCGTCATAATCTTCTGCTGATACATACCCTAAATTAACAGCTTCCTCTTTTAAAGTTGTTCCGTTCTTATGTGCAGTATTCGCAATTTCAGCGGCTTTGTAATAACCGATTTTTGTATTTAATGCAGTAACCAACATTAAAGAGTTATTCAGTAATTGCTTAATAACTTCGTGGTTTGGTTCTATTCCGGCAGCACAATGCTCTTCAAAACTTACACATGCATCACCTATTAACTGGGCCGATTGTAATATGTTAGCAGCCATCATAGGCTTAAACACATTTAATTCATAATGGCCTTGAGTACCTCCAATGCTAACAGCAACATCGTTGCCCATAACTTGTGCGCAAACCATTGTCATAGCCTCACATTGTGTTGGATTTACTTTTCCTGGCATAATCGAACTACCTGGTTCGTTTGCCGGTATAATAATTTCACCTATACCTGAACGAGGTCCTGATGCCATCATTCTAATATCATTAGCTATCTTATTTAAAGAAACCGCCAATTGCTTTAACGCGCCATGGCTTTCAACAATCGCATCATGAGCTGCTAAGGCCTCGAATTTGTTTTCAGCGGTGATAAATGGTAACCCCGTAAAATCTGCTATATATTTTGCAACTAGTACATCATAACCTTCAGGAGTGTTTAGTCCGGTGCCCACTGCTGTTCCACCAAGTGCCAATTCACTTAAATGGCCAAGCGTGTTATTTAGTGCTTTTAAGCCATGGTCTAATTGCGAAACATAACCAGAAAATTCTTGCCCTAAGGTTAGGGGAGTGGCATCCATTAAATGGGTACGACCTATTTTAACCACATCTTTAAATTCTTTTGATTTTTTATCTAATGTATCTCTTAACTGAGTTACACCAGGAATGGTCACTTCTACAATCTTTTTGTAAGCGGCTATATGCATACCTGTAGGGAAGGTGTCATTTGATGATTGAGATTTGTTGACATCGTCATTCGGTTGAATGGTTTTTTCTCCCTCACCAATTACTTTACCGGCAATTTCATGAGCTCTATTGGCAACCACCTCATTAACGTTCATATTACTTTGCGTACCAGAACCAGTTTGCCAAATAACCAGTGGAAATTGGTCATCGTGCTTTCCTTCTAAAATTTCATCACAAACCTGGGCGATCAAATCTCTTTTTTCGGCAGCTAAGACACCAAGCTCACAGTTGGCATATGCTGCAGATTTTTTTAAATAAGCGAATCCGTAAACTATGTCCAACGGCATAGATGCCGATGGTCCTATTTTAAAATTATTACGCGATCGTTCCGTTTGTGCACCCCAGTATTTGTTTTTGGGTACTTCAACATTGCCCATGGTATCTTTTTCGATTCTGAACTCCATAATCTTATATTTTATATGAATCTTAAGTTAACTTATTATATAGCTTCAAAAATAAGGTTTACATTTATTTTTATTGCGACAACTTTATTGTGAAAAGTAAAATTAATTTTACTGAACGTTTGCAAAAAATAATTGGTTTATGGTATCTTTGTAATATATAAGTAAGAAGATATGTTTGATTTTGATCAATATTTAGGATTTTTAGCTTTTTTAACCATATTAACTATCGGTTTTTGGCTAATGATGTTTTTGTTATTATTTGTTGTCCCTTACTGGTTAGGTGGTAACATTATGGAATTATTGAAAGAGAGACGTGAAAAGAAAAAAGCCGCGAGAGAAGTATAAATAATTAAGTAAAAAAAAGGAAGCCGATCGGCTTCCTTTTTTTATTTCTACTTTTAGAATTAGCCTTCAATTTCTTCTCCACCTTCATCACCATTTCCTCCTCTATTACCTTTGTTATTTTCTTTTGGTTGGTTAAAACGATAAACAAAGCCTATGGTTATTTGTCTTCTTCTCCATTGAAACTCACTTTCTGATGTAAAGAATTCAGTTTCGGTAAATGAATTTCTCTTTCTTGAGTTTAATAAGTCGCTTACATTAAGTGATATAGTGCCATTATCTTTCATGATATCTTTGCTGAAAGCTAGGTTTAAAGAGAATATGCCACTGTTCTCTGTTTGTGCAGTAGATGACGGACCTCTGTAAAATGCATTCGTTTGCCAATCGATTTTTGCTGGTAATGATACTTTAGAGCTAAATCTTGCGAACCAGCTTGTGTTGGTAGTGCCGTAGTCTACACCATTAAATGAACCGTCTGTGGAGAACTGAAAGAAGTTAAAGCTTGAATTTAAGCGTAACCATTTAGCTGCGCTATACAACATACCCGCTTCAACACCTATTCTATCATTTGTAGATAAGTTAATAGGAATAGATCTAATAATTTCTATACCATCTGTTGTTGTTTGTCCAGTTTCCTCTTGTACTCGTTCAAAAGAGTCTGTTTCTCTTTGGTAATAGATTGAGGAAGTCAAAGTAATTTTATCCCATCTTTTTAAATAGCCTAAGTCAAAAGCATTTGAGAACGCGGGATTTAAATCTGGGTTACCTTGAAATATATTTGTTCTACTTGACCTTGATGGAAAAGGATTTACATATCTACCTCTAGGTCTGTTGATTCTTCTGTTATATCCTAATGAAATATTTTCATTTTCTGCCAGTTCATAAATGAAATTTACCGTAGGGAAAAGTCCTAAATAATTTTTGTCAAAATTGGCATCTACATCGACACCTAATTGATCTTCTAGTTCGCTAGTATCATAAAGTGATGTTAGTTCTCCCTTTAGTTGTGTGTTTTCTAATCGAAGACCAAGTAAAAATGAAAATTTACCAAATTTATTCCCGTATTGTGTGTAAAGGGCATTTACGTTTTCGGTATAAGTAAATAGGTTGGTAAGGTCTTCATTAATATTGAATTGACCTGTATCTTGATTTAAGGAGTCTAGGCGATAGTCAGTACCAGTTTCTTCAAAAGTACCTCTATAACCAACTTCAAATTGAGCATCGCCCATAGGTAACACGTAATCAGCTTGTACTAAATACTCGTTATCCGTTTCTTCTTCATAAACATTTTCCAAAACGATCAAATCGTTGTTTGGTAATGTATTGTTTTCTTGAATGATATTAAATTTTTCTTCTTCTCCTTTAGAATATTGAAGGTCTACAGTAAGCTTTTGCCCATCATCATCTAAATTATTTACATAATTAAGAGAGAATTGATAGTTGTTATCATCTTCACTTTCATCTTCACTTCTGAATGTTTCATTATTCAATACATTGTCTATAAATCTTTGGTTGGTGTTACCGGTTTCATCTTCGCTTTTTGAAGTTCTATAGAAAACACTACCTGTAATTGACGACTGTTCGGTTATGAAATACTCTAGTCCAATATTGGTGTTGAATCCTTTTCGTAGCCTATCATATTCCCTATCCTCAATAATTCGGTCATATGTACCAGAGGTGTATGTGTTATCGTAAAATGCATTGCCTGGTACATCTCTGTAGCTATAACCTGTGGTGTTGAATAAATTGAACTTATCTGTACGTAAATTTGCATTGACAGAAATACCACTATTAACAGGATAACCTATAGTTGTATTTACGGAGCCATTGAAACCTAATGTTTTTTCTTTTTTAAGTACAATGTTCAAAATACCGGCAGTACCTTCGGCATCATATCTAGCAGAGGGACTAGTAATTACCTCGACTTTTTCAATAGCATCTGCAGGAAGTTGTGTTAGAGCATCTGTAGAACCGAAACCGGCAAGAGCCGATGGTTTACCGTTAATTAATATTCTTACATTTTCATTACCACGTAAACTTATCGCGCCTTCTACATCTACATCGACTGAAGGTACGTTGTTCAGGGCATCGGTAATTGTTGCACCGCTATTGGTCAAATCTTTACCAATATTATAAATCTTCTTATCTAAGCGAACTTCTACCGTAGTTTTCTCACCTACAACCTCAACGGCTTCTAATTGAGCAACATCTATAGTAAGTTTAATTGTACCTAAGTCTTTAGACTCAGTTAATGTTTGGTTCGGTAGTTTGTATGTTTTGTATGAAATATATTCAATGGAAATATTGTATTTGCCAGCTGTTGTTTCGACCTCAAAATTACCATCGATATCTGTAATGCCCCCAGTAATCTGATCAGGGTTGTTTACACTTTGTAGTACAAGTGTAGCATATTCTAAGGGTAGGTTGTCATCTTTGTCGATAACCTTACCTGTAATGACAATTGGACCTTTTTCCCGGTCTCCCCCCTGTCTTTGACTATATGTATGATTAAAAGATAGTATTAGGAGTAGGAGTAAAGGGAAAAGTTTTTTCATTAAGTCAGTTTTTTGATTTCTTTCTTTTTTCTTTTTTCTTCTTTTTATTCTTCTTCAAAGTTTTTGATACACCATCTTTTTGTAGTGCTACAAAAGCTTCATACTTTTCTAACGGCAAGCCTGCTTTTAACTCTTCGTCTTGCCTTTTAGTAATATTCTCATATACTTCAGCCATTTTCTCTGGAGGAAGCTTTAATATTTGAGCCTCTATACGCTCTTGTACATATTTCTTAAGAACAGAGCTTAAAACGGCTTGTTCAAATTCATTTAGTACAAGGGCTTCGGTAATTCTTGGC
>Ga0209344_10005465_pt1 | contig 10963 bp, 8 predicted proteins | sample Cruoilmetagenom6_FD_187293 | JGI IMG/M metagenome (GOLD analysis project Ga0209344, IMG submission 187293) | Oil polluted marine microbial communities from Coal Oil Point, Santa Barbara, California, USA - Santa Barbara Oil Seep Sample 6 (SPAdes)... | ecosystem: Environmental > Aquatic > Marine >...
CTTCAGATAAAGAAAAATACAATGTTGGTGAAACAGCTACGATAAAATTTCCGTCAGGTCATGAAGGAAGAGCATTAGTGAGCATTGAAAATGGTTCAGATGTTCTTGAATACAAATGGATAAAAACGACTAAAGGTGAAACCGAAGTTAAAATTCCTATTACGTCTGAAATGGCTCCAAATGTATTTCTGAACATCTCATTACTACAACCTCATGCCATAACGAGTAACGATTTACCAATTCGTTTATATGGTGTAATTCCTATATTAGTCGAAGACCCAAAAACGATTCTTGAACCAGAATTACGAATGGCTAGCGTCTTACGACCTGAACAAGAATTTGAAGTCTTCGTCACCGAAAAAAACAATAAATCGATGACCTACACCATCGCAATGGTTGAAGAAGGTTTATTAGATTTAACACGATTTAAAACTCCAAATGCATGGCAGGAATTTTATTCTCGTGAAGCGTTAGGTGTCAAAACTTGGGATATTTTTGACGATGTTATTGGAGCTTATTCAGGAAGTATCGATCAGGTTTATGCTATTGGTGGTGACGGAAGTGCTGCCAAGGGCAAAAACAAAAAAGCAAACCGGTTTAAGCCAGTCGTTACCTATTTAGGCCCTTTTGAATTGGAAGCTGGTGGACGACAATCGCATACCATCAAACTCCCAAATTATATTGGAGCTGTTCGAACCATGGTTGTTGCTGGAAATAATGAAACGGAAGCTTATGGAAGCACAGACAAATCTGTAGAGGTTAAAAAGCCTTTAATGGTTTTAGCAAGCTTACCAAGAAAACTAAGTTCTGGTGAGAAAGTTACACTTCCTGTAACGGTTTTTGCTATGGAACCTAAAGTTAAAAACGTGAACTTGAGTTTGAAATTAAGTGATGGAATTTCAGTGGTTGGTAATACAACACAACAATTATCATTTCCGAAGCCTGATGAGCAAATGGCTTATTTTGAATTAGATGTGAGCAAAGCAAAAGGCATTAATACAGTTGAAGTGATTGCCACTGGAAATGGCGAAACATCGACTTATAAAGTAGAATTAGATGTTGTAAATCCGAATCCGATTACATCAAAATTTGAAACTACAGAACTAGAAGCAAACGCATCTAAAGCCTTGAACTTTTCAACCTTTGGAGTGCCAGGATCAAATTCAGCAACTGTAGAATTTTCCACGCTTCCTCCAATGGATTTCTCTAAACGTTTACAATACTTAATTCGCTATCCTCATGGCTGTGTCGAACAAACGACTTCAGGCGTATTTCCACAATTGTACTTAACCGATATTTTCGATTTAAAATATGAGAAGAAGCAAGAAATTCAATCTAATATTGAGAATGGTATTAAGCGTATAGGTAATTTCCAAAGACCAAATGGAGGTTTAAGTTATTGGATGGGAGAAAATTCAGCCAATGATTGGGGAACAAGTTATGCTGGACATTTTATGATTGAAGCCGAAAAGAAAGGTTTCGTATTGCCACTAACATTTAAGAGCAATTGGTTAAGCTATCAAAAACAAGCTGCTCGAGATTGGCGACCAAGTTATCGACGATACAATTCAGATTTAGCGCAAGCCTACAGATTATATACCTTGGCATTAGCTGGAAGTCCAGATTTAGCATCAATGAATAGATTGCGTGAGTTTGAAGAAATTTCTAATGAAGCCAAATGGCGTTTAGCAGCAGCTTACGCTTTAGCCGGACAAAAGGAAGCAAGCGAGCAATTATCAAGAATCGCTAATATCGATTTTCAACCTAAGGATAATAATTATTACACCTATGGTTCTGTAAATCGTAATCGAGCAATGGCACTTGAGACAATGATTATTACTGAGAATCCAAAAGCAAGAGAGCTTTCAAAAGCCATTGCTAAAGATTTAACAAGTGATCGTTGGATGAGTACGCAAACTACAGCTTACAGTTTGTTAGCAATGGCAAAATTAGTAGAAGCTAATGGTGGAAAAAACATGAAATTCACATACACCTGTAATGGTAAAACGGAGACTATAGACACCAAAAGTTCTATTGCGCAACGCGAACTTACTGTTATTGATGGCTCAAATTCCTTAACCATAGAAAATGCTGAAAGTAATTTAGTTTATGTACGTGTTTTAAACTCTGGAAAACTACCATTAGGTCAAGAATTAACAGAGCAACGTGGTTTAGGAGTGTCTATAATTTACACCGATTTAAAAGGAAATCGTATGGATGTCTCTAAGCTTCAGCAAGGTCAGGATATTATGGCTAGAATTAGTGTAAGTAATAAAGATAATAGCTATTTAAATGATATTGCATTAACTCAAATTTTTCCATCAGGATGGGAAATTGTGAATACACGTTTTACTGATTTTGGTGACACGACTACAAGTACGGCGAGATATACTGATATTAGAGATGATCGTGTGAATTTCTATTTCGATTTAGGAAAAAATGGAAGTAGCCAAGGCACAAAAGTTTTTACAGTGATGCTAAATGCAGCTTATTTAGGACACTATTATTTACCAGGAACACAAGCGGAAGCCATGTATGATAATGACTTTTTTGTGAGAACTAAAGGACGTTGGATAGAGGTTGAGAAGTAATAATAAAAATCAGGATTCAATCACTTATGATGGGATTCTGAAACAAGTTCAGAATGACTATTTTTAGAAAATTTTTATGAACATGAAAAATAACAAACCTTACTACGCAGTCATTTTTACATCAACCCAATCTGAAAACACAGAAGGTTATAATAACATGGCAAATCAAATGGAAACGCTTGCAAAAACACAAGAAGGGTTTTTAGGTATTGAAAGTGCTCGTGATGCCATTGGAATTACAGTCAGTTATTGGGAAAGTTTAGACGCAATCAAAAACTGGAAACAACAAAGCGATCATTTGGTTGCACAACAAAAAGGCAGACAAGATTGGTACAATTGGTATAAAGTCAGGATTTGTAAAGTGGAACGCGAGTATGAGTTTTTTAAAGATGAAGCTATCGCTTCAAAGTAAAATGACCTCTAAATTCTTGTCCATCAATAGTAATGACATACCAATAATCTGACGTTGGCAATGGACTGTTAAGATACATTCCGTCCCAAGATACTTCTCTGTTTTCTGCTGAATACAAGAGTTTTCCATAGCGATCAAAAATAGATACTTTCCATGACGAAAAACAGTCGATTCCTTTTAATTCAAAGGTATCGTTAAAATCATCTCCATTAGGTGTAAAATATTTCGGAATAAAAAAATGAAGGAATTCAATTGTAACCACTTCATCACATTCCATTTGTTTCACATAAATGGTATACTTTCCTCCTAGAACATCAAAAAACACATGATGTGATTGATAAGACATTCCATCTAATGAATACAGAAAATTACCAGCATTAGATGTAATTACAACAATATCATTTCCATCAGTTTGAACATTTAAAATTATAGGTAAATCCAACTGTTCAACAACTATTGTTTTTTCAGTTGTTGAGCAGCCATCCGTTGACACAACTGTGTAAGTCCCTAGAGAATTAACTGTTAAAAACGATGTAGTTTCTCCAGAATTCCAAAGATGAGTTGCATTTATTATATCAGTATTTGCATGTAATGTAACCGCTTCATTCTCACAAAAACTTACAAATTCTTCAACATAATCAATCGGTTGCTCACCAACGATTTCCCAAATACAATCCGTTTCATTAAATAAGGTCGTTTCCCAACATGCTAAATCCGTAGGCTCTAATGGTTGTGTTCCAGAAATATCCCAATCACAGGTTATATTATTAAAAGTTGCTTGTTGCCAACAGGCAACATTAGGTTGCTGAGGCTGTGTTCCTATAATATCCCAACTGCACGTGGAATTATTAACACTTGCAGTTTGCCAACATTCTAAAATCGGTTGATTTGGGAGTTGCGAAATAGACACTTCAAATGTTGTAGAAAAAGCAATGCAATCATTATTATTCAAGTTTGTAGCGTATTCTGCTACTTTAGCTTTATAATACATTGTTGTTGTAATTCCAGCTATGGTTAAGGTTTCATTTGTAGCTCCAGGAATATCTGTCCAATTGATATCGTCTGAACTTTCTTGCCATTGGTAAAAATGATCACTAAAAACAGAATTATCAGGAATTGCGGTTAAAGTCGTAGCAAATGGCGTTTCTGTGCTACATAAAGACACAGACGTATTACTGGAAGGATCTGTAGTTGAAATAAAATCACCACAACTTTTAAAGACAATATCATCAATAGCTAAATCATTTCCGCAGCCACCAGAACCATTATTAATCATTTTTAAAATGACAGAGGTCTGACTTGGAATCGTCTGAAAAGTTAAAGCATATTGTTGCCAATTGGGAGCATTACTACTTCCTATATTTCCTGTATTTCCAGAAGCTAATAGATTCGTGTCTGTAGTATCCCAAATTTCAAAACTAACATTCACAGGTATCACTCCTGCTCCGCAACCTCCATTAAGTGGTGTTAAATTAACAATCCAAGATGAAAATTCGTAAGATGTGTTTTCGCATAAACCATTAATCGTGGTTCTATAAAATTCTCCAGGCGTGAAATCAGAATTGACAACAAGCATCCTACCATCAGTATCATTAGGTGTATGATCTGTAATATCGAACCAATCAAAATAATTTGTACGACTCGAAACGGTATATAAACCATCATTTGGATCAGTTCCATTGGCATAAGTATACGTCGTAGTTCCAGGTGGTAAAGATGAATCTGTAAGCCCTATTCCAAAATCTTCAATAAAGATTGGATCTCCAGAATTTCCTTGACAAAAACCCAATTGTGCAAAGGTGTATTCCGAAGAGAAAAAAACACAAAAAATTATGATTATATTATGATATATTTTGTTCATTTTCACGTTTAAATATAGAGAGAAAATAATGAGTATTATTACATCATATTAAATAAACAAACCACTTTAACAACTATAACGTTGTAGTAGAACTAATGCATAGATTAACCAACTTTATTAAGGCTCATAAAAAGAAAACTATGGTACTTGGAGTGCTCTTAATTTTCTATATTTTTTGTTTACCAAGTGACTTGTTTAAGGACCCAACAGCTACAGTTATTACTTCTAAAAATAACGGCTTATTAGGTGCTCAAATTGCTTCTGATGGACAATGGCGATTTCCACATAATGATAGTGTTCCAGAAAAATTTAAAGTCTGTATTGTACAATTTGAAGACGAATACTTTTACAAGCATCCTGGTTTTAATCCGATTTCAATTTTTAAAGCTTTAAAAGATAATATCAGTTCTGGAGAAGTAAAACGTGGTGGAAGCACACTTACACAACAAGTCATTCGGCTTTCTAGAAAAGGACAATCGAGAACTTACTTTGAAAAGCTGAAAGAAATTATTTTAGCTTCCCGATTAGAATTCCGAGATTCTAAAGAAGATATTTTAGCCTACTATAGTAGCAATGCACCTTTTGGAGGAAATGTTGTAGGACTAGATGCTGCGGCTTGGCGTTATTTCAACAGAGATGCACATCAACTGTCTTGGGCAGAAAGTGCGACTTTAGCTGTATTACCAAATGCACCCAGTTTAATATATCCTGGAAAAAATCAAGAACGATTATTAGAAAAACGAAATCGATTACTCAAAAAACTATTAGAGAACACGATTATTGATACGCTTACTTACGACTTATCAATTGCTGAAGGCTTGCCACAAAAACCTTATGCTTTACCACAAATTGCGCCTCATCTGTTACAAAAAGTTGCACAATCAAATAAAGGGAAACGCATTCAAACAACGATTGACACAAAGCTTCAAGAACGCGTAAATCACATTGTAAAAACCCAATATAATATTCTAAAGCAAAATGAAATTCACAATGCAGCTGTATTAGTTTTAGATGTTCATACCAGAGAAGTTCTCGCTTATGTTGGAAATGCTCCTACAGATCGAACGCATCAAAAAGATGTGGATATCATTGACAAACCTCGAAGTACAGGAAGTATTTTAAAACCATTTTTATATGCAGCCATGTTAGATGCTGGCGATTTATTGCCTAATACTTTGGTGGCTGATATTCCTTCGCAATTTGGAAGTTATAATCCTGAGAATTTCAATAAACAATTTGATGGTGTCGTTCCTGCTAGTCGAGCCTTATCACGTTCATTAAATGTTCCTGCAGTGCGAATGCTTCAAGATTTTGGATTGGACAGATTTCATCACTACTTAAAACAATTGCAACTTAAAGATTTAAAATACAATACCAATCATTATGGTTTGTCGCTCATTCTTGGAGGTGCCGAAAGTAACCTTTGGGATTTATGTAAAAGTTATGCTGCTTTATCATCTACATTGAATCACTTTTCTGAAACATCGAGTGAATACTATTCCAATGAATTTGTTGAACCAACATTTATCGCTTCGAAAAAGATTGACTTCGGAAAGCGATCTACAGATAAAACCTTATTTGATGCAGCTTCGATATATCTGACTTACGAAAGTTTAAAAAAAGTGAATCGACCTGAAGGTGATGAAAGTTGGGAGTTTTTTGATGACTCGAAACAAATCGCTTGGAAAACAGGAACCAGTTTCGGGTTTCGAGATGCTTGGGCCATTGGAACCACAAAAGATTATGTAGTTGGTGTTTGGGTTGGTAATGCAGATGGGGAAGGCAGACCTGGTTTAGTTGGTGTTCAAACGGCTGCTCCAATTTTATTTGATGTGTTTGATGTGTTACCAAATAGCGATTGGTTTGCAAAACCTTACGATGAAATGCAACAAGTAAGTATTTGTTCTAAAAGCGGACACCGAGCATCTTCAATTTGTGAGGATACAGAAGAGACTTACATTCAAATTAGCGGATTAAAAACTGAACCTTGTCCGTATCACATTCTTGCTCATGTAGATGCTACGGAAACCTATCAAGTGAATTCATCTTGTGAAGATTTAAACAATATCAAACACAAACCTTGGTTCGTATTGTCACCTTTAAAAGCCCATTATTACAAAACAAAAAATCCGTTTTATAAACCATTACCAAAACTACGATTAGATTGTATAGGAGACCATCAAATAACTATGGCTTTTATATATCCTAAAACAAACAACTCGGTATTTCTGCCTAAAGATTTTGATGGAAACACTAATGATTTGGTTTTAAAAATCGCCCATTCTAAACCCGAAACTAATGTGTATTGGTATATAGATGAAGAATATATTGGCACAACAAAAGACATTCACGAATTAGCGATCGTTCCTAAACTTGGAGAACACCTAATTACTGTCGTCGATGAATTAGGAAATGAAGCCAAACGAAAAATTTCAATTTCAGAATAAAAAAATGTCATTCAGAGCGAAGCGAAGAATCTAATAATATAAAGTTCTCGACTGTGCTCTAAATGACACTTAATTAATTTTACAACGACTACTGGATTACTTATTACCTAGCAACAGTAATTCATTACAAACGACTTCTGTGATGTAGCGTTTGTTACCATCTTTATCATCATAACTTCTTGAAGTTAATTTACCTTCGATAGCAATTTCTTTTCCTTTAGTGACGTATTTCTCAACAATCTCAGCAGTTTTTCCCCAAGCCACTACATTATGCCATTGTGTGTCTGTTATTTTTTCGCCTTGTGCGTTTTTATAGCTGTCATTTGTAGCTATTGAAAATTTAGCTAATAGTCTTCCTGATTCAAGGTTTACGATTTCTGGATCGTTTCCAAGGTTTCCGATTAATTGTACTTTGTTTCTTAACGTGTTCATAAGATAAGGTTTTAATTATGTCGAATGTCATTAGTTCGATTCAACAGTGCAAATATGAAACAGCTCACAAATTTTAGTCGGTTGTTACGTGTTTAAATTCGTTTGTAAATATTTGTTGTCGTTTGTAAACGGATAATAAAACTTGTATATTGGCATCTATGCGAAAGTATCTCAGCTACATATATCCATTAACGCGTAAAGTAAAATCTAAGTTTAACGACACTTTAGAAATCACTTGGCACAACGGAAAAAAGCATCTTAACACCAAAAATGCCAACTATTCGTATGGATCATTACAAGCCATTTTAAAGTTTGGATTAGAAAAAATTGATTTAAAACCTGTCCAATCCATATTACTTTTAGGTCTTGGAGGAGGCAGTGTTATTGAAACGCTTCGGGAAGATTTTAACTTTCAAAAACAGATTACTGCCATAGATATTGATCCTGTAATTATAGACATTGCAAAAACAGAATATCAACTGGAAAGCAATTCAAATACCACTATTATTTGTGAAGATGCACTTCAATTTGTAAAAACTAACACGAGTAAATTTGATTTAATCATCATTGATTTATTCATCGATATTAAAGTCCCTAAACAATTTTTAGAGCTTCCGTTTTGGGAAAATGTGATGAAATCAAAATCGACCAATGGTGTTCTTTTATTTAATGCCTCCTTAGAAGACAAGAAAAGTAATCAATTACAATCTGTTATTGATTTTTTAAAAACTAAAGTCTATAAAGTTGAGGTTTATGAAAAAGTGAATGACACTAATACTGTAATTATTTCAAAGCCAATATAACCATTCAAATTTATTAACTATGGAAAAAAAATGTCCGGAATGTGGCGAAAAAATCATTGGAAGAATTGATAAAAAGTTTTGTAGTGATGGATGTCGAAACTCATATAATAACACAATAAACAAAGACCGTAAAAATCTTATCAGAAACACGAACAACTGGTTACGTAAAAATTATCGCATACTTGAAGCTTTAAATCCGAATCAGAAAACCAAAGTTTCGAGAGCTAAGTTAATTGAAAAAGGATTTGACTTTAATTACTTCACAAGTATTTATACAACCAAAGCGGGAACGGTTTACTATTTTGTGTATGACCAAGGGTATTTGCCCTTAGAAGGCGATTACTATGCTTTAGTGAAACGCGAAAGCTAATTGTAACGAATTGCCAATATATATTACATATAAAGTATAAACTAATTAAATGAGTGGACCAATTGTTATTGTAATACTTCTTTCCGTTTTTGGAATCATTGCTTTTTGCGCCTATTATTTTAGTGCGAAAAATGTCATTATAAGAACACTTTCAAAAATTCCTAATAAACCTGCTTCTAGTTTAAAAACTAATGAACTCTCAAAAGTAAGCGGAAAAGCTCTACACGTCAAAGAACCATTAATTGCTCCATATTCAAATAGAAAATGTGTGTTTTATCAAATTATTATTGAGCAAAAAGTAAGTTCAGGTAAAAGTTCGCATTGGAAAACATTAGTAAAAGAAGAACGCTTTCAAGAATTTTTTATTCAAACAACAAATGATTTTGTCATTATAAAACCTCAAGAGCATCCTAAAAATTACATATGTCATTTGGTAAAAGACAAAGAGCAATCCTCAGGTACTTTTAATGATCCAACACCTCAATTTCAATCGGTTTTAAATCGTTATCATATAAATGCTCAAAACTTTTTCAGCTTCAATAAACGTTTACGCTATAAAGAAGGCATTATAGAAATTGGAGAAGAAGTTACTGTGGCTGGGATTGCAAAATGGAAAACATTAAGCGAACCTATTCCAGAATATCCATATTCAAAAATAGCAAGCTTAGAAAGTTTAGATAAACAAAAAATTATAATTACCGATTTACCTGAGGTATTACACAAAAGACGTTAACCTATTTCCAGTTTTGTCCTTTTAATTCAATAGCTGCTTTTAGTACATCTTTCTGACTAATTTGACCGACTAACTTTCCATTTTCAACTATTGGGAAACGACGAATTTTAGATTCTAAAAACTTATTAGCGGCATCAAAAATATTCATGTTGCCATCAATAGTTTCAACATGTTTTATCATTCTGTTTTCAACCTTATGTTGTTCCATTGGCATATTGTAATAACGACTTTCGCTAATATCTTTCAAGCAATCACCTTCAGAAATTATGCCAACCAACTCGTTATTATCATTCACTACTGGTCCTCCAGAAATCTTAAATCTAATGAGTGTTTGTATCACATCTTCAACTGATTGTTCTGGTTTAAATGTGATTAATTCACGTGACATATAATCACTAACTTTTAAAGCTGCAACTTCTACTGTATTCTGCTGCTGCTTTCTTGCGCCTTGAAAACTTTTAATACCCATAATCAATTTTTTTGTGTTGAACTTAAAGTTACTGAAAATAAGTGAATTATGCTAAAACAAAAATCAAGCTAATAATTTGTACATTTCGAATCACTTAAAAATAAAGTCTTGAAACACAAAATTTGCGTTATAGGTTGTGGTTGGTTAGGATTTTCTTTAGCTACATCTTTGGTAAAAAAAGGACATTTGGTAAAAGGCTCAACAAGGTCTTCTGAAAAAATTACTACTCTAAACTCAAATACAATTAAAGGATTTCTGGTGCAATTATCTTCGGAAGGCATTATTGGTGATATTGAAAATTGTCTCGAAGGTTGTGACACTTTAGTTCTTAACATTCCTCCTGGATTACGAAAAAATCCTGAAACAAACTATGTTAAACAGATGCAACACCTCATCCCTTTTGTGGAAAGGTCTTCAGTTAAAGCTATCGTGTTTGTCAGTTCTACTTCAGTTTACGATGATTCTGAATTATGTCCTATTATTAATGAATCTAGTCAAACCTCAACGACCTCAAATGTTGCTCTACAACTTCTAAGTACGGAAGCTTTATTTATGAATAACTCAAATTTCAAAACTACAATACTTCGTTTTTCAGGATTGTATGGAGATGATAGACATCCAGCAACTTTTCTAGCAGGAAAAGAAAATCTTAAAAATCCTGAAGCACCAGTGAATTTGATTCATAAAAGTGATTGTATTGCAATTATTGAAAGGATTATAAAACATGATGTTTGGGATGAAATCTTTAATACTTCAGCACCTTTTCATCCTTCCAAAAAAGACTACTACACTTCGATCTGTAAAGCTCAAAACTTACCACTTCCATCCTTTAATAATGCTCAAAA
>Ga0209344_10005466_pt1 | contig 10961 bp, 5 predicted proteins | sample Cruoilmetagenom6_FD_187293 | JGI IMG/M metagenome (GOLD analysis project Ga0209344, IMG submission 187293) | Oil polluted marine microbial communities from Coal Oil Point, Santa Barbara, California, USA - Santa Barbara Oil Seep Sample 6 (SPAdes)... | ecosystem: Environmental > Aquatic > Marine >...
GCGACCATGCATCAGCCGCCTATAGCGTTGCAGCAATCGTCGCACTGGCATTATCAGCCAGTCTGGTGCTGGAAAAGGCCGCTTTGACCATTGCTCTGGCGTTACTGGTGCCGGCCATTGCCTATGTCCACCATCTAAGGCCTCTGCCTGCCTTGCGAGCGCTGAGCGCTCTGACGACAATATTATGGATTGGCCGCATCCTGTGGCAACCGGCGATCATCGACGGAGACCTGGGAACCACGCCGATATTCAACTGGCTGACCTATGGCTATGGCGTCCCGACCGCAGGATTTGCGCTCGCCGCCTGGTTTCTCGGCACTGACAAAAGAGACAAGTGGCTGGAAGGTCTGGAGGCGGTCACGCTGGCGAGTTTGATTGCCACCCTTGGTCTGGTCTCGCTACATGCCATTGATCCCACAGAGGTCTTTACCGAAATTGATACATTGTTGGAAACCGCGCTTTTGACCATTATTTTCTGCGGTGTGGCCCTGGGGTTGCTGCTGATCAGGCGTACGCGGGAAAGCCAATCCCTTAATTATGGTGTCACCACCCTGGGCTATGTCGGCATGCTCAGCGGTGGCTTTGGCCTGTTGATAGCATTCAACCCCTGGATCAATCCAACCGAAATCGGTTCCGGATGGCTGTTTAATGTTCTGCTTTACGCCTATGTATTGCCCGGATTGTTGTATCTGGCTTTAGGCTGGTACGCGACGGGCAAGCGCCCCCGGATCTACACCTACGCTGCCTTTGCCCTGGCCGCTTTATTGCTGGCTGCCTGGGTTAATCTTACCATTCGCCATATCTACCATCCCCTGTCTCTGATGACCGGGCGTACCAGCGAAGCGGAACTCTATACCTATTCCATCGTCTGGCTGATAATCGGCATTGCCTTGCTGGCAGCCGGTATCTTTGCACGCTACAAACCTTTGCGCCTGGCATCCGTCGGGATACTGGTATTGGTGGTGGCAAAGGTCTTCCTGATTGATATGGCCGGTCTGGAAGGCATCCTGCGCTCCCTGTCATTCATCGGCCTGGGCGCAACCCTGATTGCTATTGGTATCGTTTATCAACGCGTGTTGAGTAAGCCTGACTATACGGATGATGAAATGGCAGGTGGGGAAGGTGAGGTCGATGCACAGACTGACAAGGCCTGAACTGACGCAAGCTCTGCATTTCTCTTAATTTACCAAGACTGTGCTAAAACTGAATAATCGGCCCGTAAAGGCACATTTATTGAGTACCCCATTGAGATGGAGACAGGTTAGCACTTGCAGGGAACAGTCTGATGACCATTGAATTCACATCCCGGGAACGGATTTTTGAAAAACATCCTGTTCTAGCCCGGCATTTATCTGACTGGCAGCACCAAACCTATGATTCCGATATTGATGCTTTTGAACCGGGTGAAAAAGTATATTTGCAGCTCAGTGATGAACAACCTGTTGTCCTTACAAAACAAAAGGCAGAAGAACTCAACCGGGAAACCGAGGCGCAGTTTTCGGCGCTGCGGGATGCCTTTGGTCCGCTTCCGCCTAGAAAAAACAGTGGCGGAGAACTTTACGCAGAGCTGCCCTACGAGAACATCGATGTTTTTGTTGAAGAATTAGGCGATCGCGTCGCTGGCCTTTTTCAATCCATGGGCTGGGATCAGCTTTTGCTGATCTCAGATGTAAAAAATCCTTATCTGGCTCAGGATAACGACTACCCTCCCGTAGAACAGGCAAGGAAAAAACTCATTGCCATGGGGATGAATCTCGACTTTACCGGCGGTATCATGATGGACTTGAACTCTGTGCAGCGTTTTTTTTCGCATATTTTCTGGATTGTTCGATGCAATGCGATGGCGCCATACATTCTTTTTGCAGCTCCCGGTTCAGCAACGGTTGGGACTTTGTGCAAATACGGCAATATTCATTTTGAGGTCTATGACGAAGCAGAAAAAAAGCGATTTCTAAATGCCCTGAAAAACAATCAATTCACACTGGCTGAGGACGGCATGTGCTGGGATACTTTTTCAGATACCGGTATAATGGAGGGGCGCAAAATAGATTTGGGGTAGGGGGCAATACCACTGCATCTTCAGGCTTTTGTCTGCATTGATGCACAAAGCACTGGGTTTCAAGAATTCGACTAAACTCAGGTCCCAACGCCCAGTTCGGCCAGCCGTGCCAGGCTTTGTTCTTCCGCGTTGTCCAATTCGCGGATGGTCAGATCAATATCGATGCGCTTTTGTTCCAGTTCAAGCCGTTTTTCATTGATGCGTCTGATCAGCAATCGCAACTGGCCTTCTTCACCGGGCGGTTCTTTGTACATGTTCATGATTTCGCGAATTTCTGCGATCGAAAATCCCAACCGCTTGCCGCGTAAGATAAACATCAGCCGTCGGCGGTCGGTTGGCCGGAACAGACGGGTGCGTCCGCGACGCACCGGTTTTATCAGGCCCTCGTCCTCATAAAATCTGATTGTACGGGTCGATATGCTGAACTCTTTGGTGAGTTCGGATATCGTGTGAAACTCTCGTTTTTGCGACGTGTTCATATTCAAAACCAGATCATTATTACCGGTATGTTGCTGTCAGATATTTACGTAAAAGTCAATTAAATGAAAAAACATCGTTATCCGCATTACCCGATCCTGTGGTCCGGATCATGCAAGCCCCAGCCACAAGGCCGCCAATCCCAAAAAGGCGGCAAACCCCATGATATCGGTGATCGTCGTGACAAACACACTGGATGCAATAGCCGGGTCAATATCCAGCCTGTCGAGAATCAGCGGAATGAATATGCCGGCCGCCGCCGCGCTGACCATGTTGATCAGCATGGCAATCGAAATGACCACACCCAATCCCCAGTTGTCAAACCACAAGGCGGTGACCGGGCCGATAATCAGGGCAAAAAACAGGCCGTTAAAGACCCCGATATTAAGTTCGCGCAATATTACGCGCCCAGCGTTATAGATATCAATATCGCGGGTGGCCAGCGCCCGCACTGCCACGGTCATCGTCTGTGTGCCGGCATTGCCGCCCATCGAGGCAACAATCGGCATCAGTATCGCCAGGGCCACCATTTCATCAATGGTGGCATCAAACATGCCGATAACGACAGAGGCAAGAATCGCTGTTGCCAGGTTGATCAACAACCAGGAGAAGCGGGATTTGACCGCTTCAAGCATTTTGTCCGATATCTCCTCATCGCCCAGACCGGCCATGCGTCTGATGTCTTCTTCCGCTTCCTGATGGATGACGTCAACAATATCATCAATCGTCATGACGCCTACCAGGCGGTTGCTTTCGTCGATTACAGCCGCGGACAGCAGATCGTATTTCTCAAAAATCTGAGCCGCTTCTTCTTGGTCCATATTGGCACGGATCGGGTGCTGGGTATCATTCTGAATTTCACTGACGTTCTGATTACGTTTGGCTTTCAACAGCCGGTCAAGGTCCATCGAACCGATCAGTTCAAATTGCGGCGTGACAACATAAATCTCATGAAACCGATCAGGCAGATTGTCAGCTTCACGCAAATAATCAATTGATTGACCGATCGTCCAGAACGGTGGCACCGCAACAAATTCCGTCTGCATGCGCCGGCCGGCGGTTTCTTCAGGATATTCAAGCGAACGGCGCAGGCGTACGCTTTCATGAAACGGCATTTGCCCGAGAATTTCTTCCCGGTCCTCTGCCGTCATATCCTCAAGAATATACACCGCATCGTCTGAATCAAGTTCATCCAGAGCCAGTGCAACTTTCGCATTTGGCAATGCATTGACAACTTCAAGACGAATTGATTCATCGACTTCAGTCAATGCGGAAAAATCAAAATCATTGCCCGCCAGTTCGACCAGATCTTTACGGGTGGATGGGTCAACAGCGGACAGTATCTCGCCAAGATCTGACCCGTGCAGTGGCGTGATCAGGGCGATTAGAATATTGGCGTCACGCTCTTCAACCGCCTGTTTTATTCGCTCGACAAATTCCGGTCGCAAGACACCGTCATCGGAATAATATTCCAGATGATAGGCATATGGGGTCTGGGATTTAACGTCGCCATCGGGCGTATTTTCAGAATCGGTCATTGCCACTGTTTAGCAAATATACTTTGCAAAACAAAAGAGACATTCGTACTTGTCAGGCAACCGGCTTGAAATCGGTGAGATATGAGGGCATTACCAGTTTCAGCAAAGGTGCCTGGCTGGCAATGCCCTCACCATCTAACTATTTGAAAAAGCCGTTGCGGCTCCACCAGCCGCCGCGTTTTTTACCGCCATCTTCGCCATCATCAGTTGATGGCGGGACTTCATCATTGGTATTCTTGTTCTGTTTATCATTTTCTGTGTCATGGCGCGCCTGAGATTCAGCCTCAACCGCAGAAACCACCGGTTTGTCATGATCACTGCCATTTGTTTCATCGGACGCTGGGGCAGGGCGCCTTCTTGTGGTTCTTCGTTTGGTACGCCGGGGTTCAGCCTGACTGCCACTATCATTTTTTTCCGAATTTTCCAGCGCTGGTGGTGGCACGGCGGCAATATTGTCAATATCGCTCTTGCCTTCCTCAGCCTCGGGCTCTTTCGCTTCAATTTTGGGCTTGGATTTTTTCGGGCGGGAATTGCGTTTTGCCGGCCTGACTTCTTCGTTGGCCTGCTCATAGGCTGAAGAAGGTTGTATTTCACTATTGATCGCTTGCCCTTCGACCGATTGCGCCTCTGTGGCATCGTTGTCAGGGGTATTTTCCACCTCATGCAAGGGTTTATTCTTGCCACGACCCGCACGTCTGCCGCGATGGCGTCTGCGATTGCCTGACTCATTTTCGCTTTCTTCTGAATTTGATTCAGAATCGCTTTGATTAGCCTCTGCTGAACTCTCGTCCTTGTTGCCACGCCCGCGTCTTCTGCGACGTTTGCGTTTTTCCGAAGGTTCATCACCGTTCTGGCTTTCAGCAGTCTGCACCTCACCGTCATCAGCATGATCGCTCTGTGCCAGGTTGGAAATCTCTCCCACCTGGATATGGTTGACCGGCTTTCTTTCACCCAGCGAGGGTTCACCTTTTTCAATATCGAAATTCTCGCCGACTAAATCATCACGCCCTTCGATGTATAGTTTCACACCAAAGCGGTCTTCAATCTCCATCAGCGCACTGCGTTTGTGGTTGAGAATATAAGATACGATATTGGTGGCAGCGCCGATTGTCAGATCGAAGCGGGAATTTTTCAGCAAATGTTCTTCGATGGCCCGCAGCAAATGCAGGCTGACTGATGAGTTCGAGCGCACATAGCCTTTTCCCTGACAGGTGGGACAAACTTCCATCGTGCTGTCCAGAACACTGGCACGCATCCGCTGACGCGACATTTCCAGCAGGCCGAAGTGTGAGATGCGGCCGACCTGAATCCGGGCACGGTCATGTTTCAGGCATTCTTTGAGTTTTTTCTCAACCGCGCGGTTATTGCGTTTCTCTTCCATATCAATGAAGTCGATGACAATCAGGCCGGCAAGGTCGCGCAGACGGAGTTGGCGGGCAATTTCCTCTGCCGTTTCCAGATTGGTTTGCAATGCAGTATCTTCAATCGAATGTTCACGGGTCGCACGCCCGGAATTCACATCAACTGCCACCAGCGCTTCCGTTTGGTCAATCACCAGATAGCCGCCGGACTTTAGCGTTACCTGTTGGCTCAGCATCTTGTCCAATTGCTGTTCAACACCATAGCGGGCGAACATCGCCTGTTCATCCTGGTAAAAGTTCACCCGATCGGCATGACTTGGCATCAGCATTGTCATGAAGTTCTTGGCTTCATTGTAGCCCGCTTCACCGGCAACCGTTATTTCTCCGGTATTTTTATCATACAGATCCCGAATTGAACGTTTGATCAGGCTGCCTTCTTCATAAACAAGACAGGGAGCGGAGGATGAAAGCGTCAGATTGCGTACATTCTCCCACAAACGCATCAGATATTCAAAGTCGCGCTGGATCTCTTCCTTGGTGCGGCTGGCTCCGGCCGTGCGCAATATGACACCCATGCCTTCCGGCACTTCAAGCGATTCAGCAATGGCTTTCAGGCGTTTGCGATCTGCTGCATTGGTGATCTTGCGGGAAATGCCGCCGCCACGTGCGGTATTTGGCATCAAAACCGAATAACGGCCCGCCAGCGACAAATAGGTCGTCAGCGCTGCGCCCTTGTTGCCACGCTCTTCCTTGACAACCTGAACAAGCAACACCTGACGGCGTTTTACCACTTCCTGAATTTTGTACTGCCTGCGTGAACGCCGGCGCTGGGGCACTTCCTCCAGGGCATCTTCCTGGCCCGATGATTGCACTTCTTCACCATCATCATCACCGTTCTGGTGAGCGGCATGCTGTGGTGAAATATTTCTTTCCCGGGCATCGTTGGAGCCATCGCTACCGGAAATGTCTGTTTCGTCACCGTCTTTGGCAACGTTCTTGCGCGCGCGTGAGGTGCGTTTTCTGCGGCGGGTTTTGGGTTTTGGCTCTTCCTCTTTTTCAGCTTTATCGGCAACGGAGTGATCGCTGGCGGCCACTTCTTCAGCGGTCTTTTCTTCGACAGATTCAACTGAGTTTTCTTGCCCGTTATCCGCTACAGCATCTGCTGCTTTATCCTCGGCATCGGCTTTTGTGCTTTTGCGTGATCTGCGCGTTGGACGCGAGCGTTTTCTGGCCGCTGGGGCTTTTTTGGGTGTTTCAGATTGATCGCCGTCATCTGGCTGATCTTCCTCGCCATCATCACCAGGAGCCGGTTCCGATATTGAATCGGTCTCCATCATCGCTGCAATCGAGGTTGGTTTTTGTGGGTCTGAAATCAGATCTTCACTATTCGTTTCAACGCCCGTTTTTTCCTGGCTGACTTCTGACAATTCGCTAGAGGCGTTATCGGTGTTGTCTGCTGCGGCTTCCACATTGGAATGGTCTGCACTTGCTACTTCTACATCAGCAGCCTGGTTATCTTCATCGGTTTTACGGGTGGATTTGGTGACCCGCTTGGTTGGCCGTCTGGTGCGAGGCCTTTTGGCTTTTTTCTCTTCACCCGAATCGCCATCTTCAGGGGGTGTTTGCGCCTCATTGGCGCTGACGACCGGTTCTGAAGCCTCTTCATCCAAAGCCGATTTTACCAGTTCAACACCTTCCTTCTCCTGATCAGCTTTTGCATCAGCATTGGTGCTATCAGGTTTTTTACGAGAACGACGGCGGCGCTTGGGTTTCGTTTCAGCCGCTGCTTCATCAGCTTCGTCAGACTTTTCGTCTGCAGTCGCGGCGGTCTCTATATCGGTTTGATTATCGTCATCATCACGATCCTCAATCTCGTCGGATGCATCGCGTCTTGCATCGGCTGCCTCTTCTTCAAGCAGGGCCTGACGGTCCGCAACGGGTATTTGGTAATAATCGGGGTGAATTTCGCTAAAAGCAAGAAAGCCATGGCGGTTTCCGCCATAGTCTACAAACGCGGCCTGCAACGAGGGTTCAACCCTTGTTACTTTCGCCAGATATATATTGCCTTTTAACTGTTGTTTGTTTTGGGATTCAAAATCAAATTCTTCAATGCGGTTTCCGCGCAAAACCACAACCCGGGTTTCTTCCGGGTGGGATGCGTCGATTAACATTTTGTTGCTTGCCATTTGGTGTTCTCTCCGCCGGCAAACCAATCATAATTTCGTTCCTGGATAAGTGAAAACACATGGGAGCGATGGACGATTTCGTTATAGAATGTCGTTCCGTTAAAAATGGATTGTCGGCAATATTGGGATAGAGAAGTAAATCATCGCGATGGTGAAGCAAGTTCGTGCCAGGGCTGACGTTTTTGACAGGAAATGAGATAGAACACTGCAACAAAGCAGCTTCTTTGGTTATCTCAGGTTTCATATCCATAATCTGTCTTTATACTTCTCAATAAGTTTTAAATTAAGCTGGCATTGAAAAACATGTCGTTTATCCGCCAACGGTTGATGCCGACCTTTCGTCGGCTGTTGATTTCGTCTGGTCGCTACGCGTTCACAGACGATATTTTCAGGCAGAAATTAAGAATCTACAATTCCATTCTGCCGAAATAGAAATTACCCTACGCTGGCGTATGCCGCGTTATTTACGGTTTCGCCAATTATTGTGACCAGTAAAAATTTCAAATTTCTACAAACGAGTTCTATTGAATCATTACCGCATATCATGGCCGGGTCAAAATACATATAATCATTTTTCAGCGATTATCCATACAAAAGTCATCAGGCTGTAATAATTGCCATCAGACTCCCCGTCCATATATACTAATATGCGCAAGTGAAGTGCAAAACAAGTCCGGCGGGTCATATTTATATATTCTGCCGGTTTTAAAGGGATTTACCGGCGGCAATTGTTGGGCAATGCAATGCCTATCAACATTTGCTAAGGTAGGGATACTGATTCTTGTAACACTATACTTCGACGGTTTATATGTGATTAACCATATCTCGTTATTTTGGGAATCATCAGAAATGATCATTCCGGATTTTGGTACACAAACGAATGGCTAGGCATGATTTGGCGATTTAAATCTTTTCCAGAGTTGCTCAACCGCGGTGGCATTGTCACGGCATTTGCTATTATTGGTATCACCGTCATGCCTTTGATGGTGAAGGAGGATAATGTCCTTGCGCAAAGGGTTGAAGCGAAAGACAGCACCGATCAGGGTGCGCATAATCCTGTCATTACCGGCTCGATTGGCACGGTAAAACCGGCAGAGGAACCGCTCACCTCGATTGCCTATGGTGGACGATTGCTGGGGGATGACCAATCGGCACGGTTGATGGTCGAATTGGATGGATGGGCAGACATAAAACCGTTTTATATGAACAATCCCCCGCGGCTGGTCATTGACATGAGCAAAACCGCCTTCCGTTTTCAGGAGCCTGACAATATCAAGCCGCGCGGTCTCGTCAAAGATCTCAGATACGGTACAATGTCGCGTGGCCATTCCCGAATGGTCATTACTTTGCACGAGCCGGTCAAGATCATCGCCCGGCAATTGAAGCAAATGGTCAAAGGGCGTTACAAGTTCATACTGGACTTTGAGAAAGTGGAGGCTGAAGAATTTGGCAGGCAGATCGCCAAACAGTCCAGTGAAATCGGTTTTGCCAGCAAGGTTGCGGTGAAGGGGGATCGCTTGTTGCGATCAGCCAAGCAGAAAGGCAGAATGACCATTGTGCTTGATCCGGGCCATGGTGGCATTGATGGTGGCGCCAGAGGGCGACACGGCAGTGTTGAGAAAGATATCACACTCGCTGTTGCTAAAATACTGGAAAAGGCGATTGCCAAAGCTGGACCTTTTGATGTATTTCTAACCCGGCGAGACGACTATTTCTTGTCGTTAAAAGAACGGGTAAAGATAGCGACACGCAAACAGGCCGATCTGTTTATTTCCATTCACGCCGATACGTTGAAACAAAAAAAGGTACGCGGGGCCGCCGTCTATACCCTTTCAAAAAAAGCTTCTGATAAATTTGCTGAAAATCTGGCCGAGTTGGAAAACCGGGCTGATCTTGTTGCCGGTCTTGAGACAGATGAAGTCAAGGATGAAATCGTTGACATTCTCGCTGATCTGACGGCGCGCGAAACCAAAAAATTCTCAGTCCAGTTTGCCCAGCGCATTCTGGATGTGTTTCGCAACAATATCCAGTTGATCAAGAACCCTCATCGCAATGCGGCTTTTGAGGTCTTAAAGGATCCTATTGTACCATCGGTGTTGCTGGAATTGGGTTATTTGTCAAATCTGGAGGATGAAAAATTATTGCTTTCGGACAAATGGCGGAAAAAATTTACCAGACACCTGACCCAGGCCGTCGGGCAGTTTTTCGCCAACAGGATACAATAATTAACAGTTCAATTTCGGCGAAGGTGACTAAATTGTAACAAGTTGTTATTTTAATTGCGACTGAAACAGCGAAAAACTGCGTTTTGAGGTTGATTTTACTGCCGCAATTTATATTAAGCCACGACATGGCCACAAATGTTTGAATAGTGGCGGCAAGCAGGTGCGAACCTGAAGTTTTGGAATCTGGAACAGATTTATGTTTTTGAGATTAATTGGTTACTTTTTTGGCTTCGGAGCACTGGTTGGGATATTGATAGCCGGTGGAATATTTTTATATATAACCGATCTTGCCAAAGACCTGCCCGACTATGAAGTGCTTAATGCCTATGAACCACCGGTGACCACACGTATTTACGCATCAGATGGTTCACTGATGGCCGAATACGCCAAGGAAAGACGGTTGTTTTTACCGATTCAGGCGGTACCGGAAGTCATCAAAAACGCCTTCATTTCTGCCGAAGACAAGAATTTCTACAGCCATGTCGGTGTAGACATCAAGGCACTGGGACGCGCTGTATTGGGCAATATCCAGAATTTTGGCACCGGCAGAAGGTCAAAAGGTGCCTCGACAATTACCCAGCAGGTGGCAAAAAACTTCCTTTTGACCAACGAACGTTCCTATGTGCGCAAAATCAAGGAGGCGATACTGGCCTTGCGGATTGAGCAGGCCTATTCAAAAGATCGCATCCTTGAACTCTACCTGAATGAGATTTTCATGGGATTGGGTGCTTACGGCATTGCCGGGGCTTCGCTGACCTATTTTGACAAATCCGTCCATCAGATCGAATTGCATGAAGCAGCCTATATGGCAGCATTGCCCAAAGCACCCAATAACTATCACCCGTTTCGCAATACCGAGGAAGCCCTGACCCGGCGCAACTGGGTATTGAGCCGCATCGAGGCAAATGGCTTTGCCACGGCAGAAGAAGTTGCAAAAGCCAAGGCAATGCCGCTGAGCGTCAACCCCAGGCGACGTTCTTCCTATCTGCTTTCGGGCGAATATTTTTCCGAAGAGGTGCGCCGTGAAATTGTCGACCGTTACGGCGAAGATGCGCTCTATGAAGGCGGGTTGTCTATTCGAACAACCCTCGACCCCAAATTGCAGATCATGGCCC
>Ga0209344_10005467_pt1 | contig 10960 bp, 8 predicted proteins | sample Cruoilmetagenom6_FD_187293 | JGI IMG/M metagenome (GOLD analysis project Ga0209344, IMG submission 187293) | Oil polluted marine microbial communities from Coal Oil Point, Santa Barbara, California, USA - Santa Barbara Oil Seep Sample 6 (SPAdes)... | ecosystem: Environmental > Aquatic > Marine >...
TAATTGCTCCTCCAGGAACTCCAGGTGCTGCAATCATAGCGATTCCTAGTACAAAAATAAATCCTGCGAAGAGAGTAAAATCAAAAGGCATACCATGTAAAATCATTAGAGCCATAGCGCAAGCAGTAATTTTCATAATACTACCAGAGAGGTGAATGGTAGCGCATAAGGGAATAACAAATCCTGCAATTTTTTCTGAAACCCCATTATTTAAAGCTTGCTTTAAGGTCACCGGAATAGTAGCTGCCGAAGATTGCGTTCCTAATGCTGTGAAATATGCAGGCATCATGGTTGCTAATAATTTTAATGGATTCTTTTTTGTAAGAATACCTGCAATAGTATATTGAAGTAATAATAATAAAATGTGCAGGGCAAAGATGACTCCGATAATACTGATAAATACAGAAAGAATAGAGAATACTTTTCCGCTAAAAGACATACTTGCAAATATTCCTAAAATAAACAGTGGTAATAACGGTACAATTACGTTTTCGATTAATTGCATTATAATTTTCTGAAAATCTTTGACTACCGATTTTAAAGTAGATTTTTCCTGTGCTGCCAGCCCTAAACCAATTACAAATGCTAAGACTAAAGAAGACATTACATCTAATACTGGTGGGATATTGATACTAAAATAAGGTAATAACTCCGGACTAGAATCGGAAATCTGAGCAGCGTCATTAACATGAGATTCTAAAAGTAATGGGAATATATTAGATGCGGTAAAATACGTCATAAACCCTGAAAACAAAGTCGAACCATAAGCAATACCAGCGGTAAGTAGTAATAATTTACCAGCACCTTTTCCTAAATCGGAAATAGCAGGCATAATTAAACCCATAATAATTAACGGAATTGCGAAATTTAGAAACTGTCCGAAAAACGCATTGAAAGTGGTAAAAACTCGATTTATGGATTCTGGTAAATATTGTCCGAAAACAATACCTAAAACTATAGCTAGAAAAACTTTAAATAGTAAGTTCGAAAATAGGGACTTCATAAGTATGTGCTAATTAATAGAAAACAATAACTGTTTTATTTTAAGCTCGCTAATATACAACCAATCTTAGTACACCACATTTTATAAGGCCTTTTTTTAAGTATTATAATTCGCTTAGGTTAGTCGTTTACTATTATCATTGGTATGGTTGTTCTTTTCCATTTTATTCTAAAATACAAAGCGCATTTATATACCTTAGATACAGCTAAAATATATCTTGTCAAACTTTAGAAAACACTTTAAAAATGAATTTTCAATAATTCTGTTAATAATTCTACATTTTATATTGCATAAAAAAACACTTTGCTCTATATTTGCAATATCAATAAATAAGATACCAAAAAAATTATGTTCGAATTTGACCAATATTTAGGATTTTTAGCATTCTTAACCATTTTAACTATCGGGTTCTGGTTAATGATATTTTTAATGACTTTTATTATACCTTACTGGATTGGTGGTTCTTTAATGGAGTTTTTAAAAGAAAAAAGAGACGAGAAAAAAGCTGCGCGTAACGCATAAGCTTTAAATTAATATATTAAAAAGGGGAAACACATTGTGTTTCCCCTTTTTTGTTTGCTATAATTTTAATATTTCTAAGCTTCAAATTTTTACATAAAAAAAGCAGCTCCTACTTTTAATAGAGTAGGAGCTGCTTTTTTAATTTTTAATATTGCTTTATAACTTACAATATTAAAGGGTAATACTATTATTTTTTAACCTTCAAATTCTTCATCTCCACCACTTCCTCTAGAACCTCTATCACGTTTCTTTTGTTGGTTAAATCTGTAGGTGAAAGATAGGTTAAAGCTACGTTCTCTCCATTGGAACTCACTAGTGCTAAAGAACGTATCTGTGTTTGTTTCCATAGTACGTTTTCTAGAGTTAAATAAATCGCTAATATTAAAAGCGATGGATGCTTTTTCTTTAAACAAATCTTTACTAAAAGCTATATTGGTTGAAAAAACACCTTCACGTTTGTTTTGTGCATCTTCACTAGGGCCGCTATAATTCATACTTGTTTGCCATTCGATATCTGCAGGCAAAGTATATTTCGTATTTAATCTTGCGTACCAGCTTGTATTTTCGTTTCCTAAATCTGCTCCGTTTGGATCTACACCTTCCGTTTTAGATTTGAATACATTAAAGTTTGCACTGGTATTAAATTTACGGGATGCTCTGTACATAAGTGTAAATTCAAAACCATATCTATCTTCGCTAGATAAATTAATAGGTGTACGTTGTATGATAGATACATCTTCACCATCTACATTTACCGTTTCTCCTGTATCAAAACTGATAAAGTTAAATACGTCTGTTGCATGCTGGTAATACGCAGATGTGTTCAATGTCACTTTTCCAAAACGGTTTAAATAACCAAGATCAAAAGTACCAGAGTAACTAGGATCTAAATCTGGATTTCCTTGAAAAACACTAGATACACTAGAACGAGAAGGGAATGGATTTATATATCTAGAACGAGGTCTACGTAAACGTCTGCTATATCCAAGCGTTACATTTTCTGCATCGGATAATTCATAATTTAAATTTACTGTAGGAAATAAACCAGTGTAGTCTTTTTTGCTAAAATCACCACTAGACGGTTGGTCAATAGTAATTCGAGTGTTTTCAAGACGTAAACCTAATAAGTAAGAAAATTTACCATGTTTACTACCATATTGCGTGTAAACAGCGTTAATATATTCTCTGTAGTTTAATATATTGGATAGATCGTTATCTACATAAAAAGCATTGGTGTCATCTAAAAGTGCTACCTCATAATCTGTAGATAGATTGTTGAAGTTACCGCGATAACCTAATTCAAATTGTGCTTTTTTACCAATAGGCAATACATAATCTCCTTGTAATAAAATACGTTGTTGATCTTCAAGAGTTCCTACTTTTTCGGTCAAGATATCGTTTACTTCTACTAGAGAGTTCTCGTCTTCAGTACTGTCTTCGTATTGAAAATCGAAAGTAAGCTTATGTCCACTAGTTTCAAAGTTTTTTGTAAAATTTGCAGCGTATTGAATGGTTTTGTCATCTTCTAATTCTGGATCAAAACGAGAACTTGAGCTAGTTAACGCATTGTTGATATCATATTGAAGCAAGCTATTTGTCGTATTGCTTTCATTATTGTTATCGCTATAAAAAATAGAAGTGGTTAAGGAAGCAGAATCTGTAATGTACCATTCTAGACCTAAGTTTGTATTAAAGCCTTTTCTAATACGGTCGTAATCTTTGGTTTCTTTAATTCTATTTCCAGCATCTTTATAGGTAGTATTTGTAAAAGAACTTCCTGGGGATTCTCTGTAATTGTAAGCAGTGGTATTAAAGATGTTTACATTTCCTGTTCTGTAGTTTATGTTTCCAGATATTCCTGCGGAAGGGTTATAACCAGCGTTCGCCGTTATTGCTCCATTTAAACCTTGTAATTTACTTCTTCTTAAGATTATGTTTATAATTCCTGCGGTACCTTCTGAATCATATCTTGCGGAAGGTGACGTAATAACTTCTACTTTCTCAATAGATTCTGCTGGTAATTGACGTAATGCCTCCGTAGAGTTTAAACCAACTAAACCAGAAGGTTTTCCGTTAATTAAAATACGTACATTTTCTTGTCCTCTTAAAGATACATTTCCTTCTACATCTACTGCAACCGAAGGTACGTTGTCTAGTACATCACTAACAGTACCACCACGAACAGTAAGGTCTTTACCAACATTGTATATTTTTTTATCTAACTTTATTTCAACGGTTGTACGTTCTGCAATTATTTCTACCACATCTAAAGATTCTGCATCTTCACTAAGAAATATTCTACCTAAATCGGTATCTGCCAAAAGTTTTTGGTTTGCAATTGTCTTTGTTCCAAATCCAATGAATTCTACAGAAACGTCATAAAGACCGGCAGCAACAGGAATACTAAAGTTTCCTTTTTGGTCTGTAATTCCTCCAGTAACCATTCTGTTTTCCTTTTTACTAAAAAAAGCGACAGTGGCATATTCTAAAGGTTGAAGCGTTTCTTGTTCTATAATACTTCCAGTAATTCTTACTTCCTTTTGCGCAAAGGAATTTAAAGTGAAAAATAAAATGCAAATTAATGCGAATAGTTGTTTAGTCATGATTAGTTTTTTGCTTAAGACCGCAAAAATATAGTTTGGTTTAAAGTGACTTGGTTAAAAGTATGTTAAAGAACTAATTTTAACTTTTTAAACCTTCTTTTTTTTCATGCTATACATAAATGTTGCGGAATGGTTTACCGTTTTCGTTGTATGAAAAAAAGGCTAGTTTTCATGAAATCTAAAAAAAGAGAATGTATTTAAATAAAAAAAAGCTTCAAAATATTTCGATTTTGAAGCTTTTTAAATTAGCTAGCTAGTATGCCTAATATTTTTTCTGGAGGTTGACAAATTGCAGCTTTCTCTCCATTAATAACTATTGGTATTTTTATGAGACAAGGAAATTCTGTCATCATTTTTATGTATTCGATATCGTCAAAATCATCAGGATTAGAAACTAACTCTTGATAATGATCTTTCCAAATGGTAGATTCTGTTCTAATTAACTGAACCGCTTTAATGTTTAGAAGCTTAATTATTCTTTTTAGTTTTCTTTCTGTTAAGGGGTTATCAATATGTCTAATTACTTTGTGTCTTTGCTTTATTTTTTTTAATATATTGAGGCACTCCATAGAGTCTATTGATTCTGGGTTGTGATAAATCAAAATCATAATGTAGGTAGGGATTTGGGCTTTTTTTTGGGCTATTATAGGTTATGTTATTACATCTAGGATTAATTCTGGTGGACGACCAATGACCGCTTTGTTCCCTTTTATAACAATAGGTCTTTCTATTAGTTTTGGGTAGGTAGTCATCGCATCTATTACTTCGGCATTTGTTAATGTTTTGCCTTTGTAATTTTCTTTCCAAATAGCTTCGTTTTTCCTTACTAAATCTATCGGGTTGATTTTGAGCAAGTTAATTATATTGGTTAACTCTGCTTTATTCGGAATGCTTTCAAGGTAATTAATTATTTTATATTCTTTACCAGAATTCTTTATTATTTCTAGTCCGCAGCGAGACTTACTGCATCTGTTGTTGTGGTATATAGTTATCATATAGCGCTTTAGGTTATAAGTTGTTTGTTTCGGTAGTTTGTTGCCCCATCATCATAAGATACGCCTTTAAAAAACCACCAATATCGCCATCCATAACGGCATCTACATTACCGGTTTCATGTGCAGATCGAACATCTTTCACTAATTTATAAGGATGCATAACATAATTGCGTATCTGACTTCCCCATTCAATTTTCATTTTACCAGCTTCTATATCCTCTCGTTGTGCCAACTGCTTTTGTAATTCAATTTCATATAATTGCGATTTTAGCATTTGCATAGCGCGATTTCTATTATCATGTTGTGAACGCGTTTCCGAACATGAAATTTGAATTCCAGTTGGTTTGTGTGTTAGTTGTACTTTGGTTTCTACTTTATTTACGTTTTGTCCTCCAGCACCACTTGAACGAGCAGTAACAATATCGATATCTGCTGGATTGATTTCAATTTCTATGGTATCATCGACTAATGGGTACACGTAAACAGAGGCAAAACTAGTATGACGTTTAGCATTGCTATCAAAAGGAGAAATTCGTACTAATCGATGTACGCCGTTTTCGCCTTTAAGCCAACCAAAAGCAAAATCTCCTTCAATTTCTAGCGTAACGGTTTTAATTCCAGCAACATCTCCTTCTTGGTAGTTCAGTTCTTTTACTTTAAAACCACTTTTTTCAGCATACATTAGATACATACGCATGAGCATACTTGCCCAATCGCAACTTTCAGTTCCTCCAGCTCCAGCAGTAATTTGTAAAACAGCACTTAAACTATCTCCTTCTTCAGAAAGCATGTTTCTAAATTCTAGATCTTCAATAGAGGTTGTTGCTTTTTCAAAACGAATTTCTACATCTTGCAAAGTAGCCTCGTCTTCTTTAAAAAAATCATAGATGACTTCTAAATCTTCCACTAGTGTTTTAGAGGTATCATAATCAGTAACCCATTTTTTCTTCTCTCGAAGCGATTTCATAATCACTTCTGCGGCTTTAGAATCCTTCCAGAAATTAGGATCGAAAGTTTGTTCTTCTTCGTTTTGTATTTCAATCAACTTAGCATCTAAGTCAAAGATATTGCCTTAGCGCGCTAAGACGTGTATTAAGATCTTTTATTTGATCTGTAGTAATCATAGGAAGTATATTTTTAACAAAAATATACTTTAATACTGTGTGTGAAAATATATTTTGATTTAATTTTACAGTAGTTATAAATATAGACCAAATGATAATAGATTTAAGAAGTGATACCGTAACCAAACCAACTAAAGGAATGCTAAATGCTATGCTGAAGGCATCTGTTGGAGATGATGTTTATAAAGAAGATCCTACCGTTAATGCTTTAGAAGCGCGTATAGCAGAAATGTTTGGTAAACCGAAAGCATTATTCTTTCCTACAGGAACTATGGCTAATCAAGCAGCTATAAATTTACATACCAATCCTGGGGAACAGGTTATTTGTGATAAATACGCGCATATATATAATTATGAAGGAGGCGGAGCGAGTTTTAATAGTGGCGTTTCTTGTAAGTTAATAGATGGACATCGCGGTATGTTTACAGCGCAAGAAGTAATAGATAATATAAATCCTCCAGAATTTTATCACAGCGCATTAACGCGTTTAGTGGAAGTTGAAAACACAACCAATAAAGGGGGAGGAGCTTGTTGGGATTTTAGTGAGTTAGAGAAAATTAGAAAAGTTTGTGATGCCAATAACCTTGGTTTTCATTTAGATGGCGCGCGAATCTGGAATGCTTTGGTAGCTAAAAAGGAAACTACAGAGCAATACGGAAAAGTGTTTGACACTATTTCTGTTTGTTTAAGTAAAGGATTAGGTTGCCCTATTGGTTCTGTATTGATAGGTGATGAAGATATAATGCAAGGCGCAATGCGAATACGAAAAATATTTGGAGGCGGAATGCGTCAAGTTGGTTATTTGGCTGCTGCAGGAATATATGCTTTAGATCATCATGTAGAAAGATTAGAAGAAGATCATCATAAAGCAAAGGAATTAGCTAAGGTTTTAAACGATGCTACTTTTGTTAAAAAAGTGGAACCTGTAGAAACGAATATTGTAATCTTTGAATTACAAAAAGATGTGGATTCAGAGGCTTTTATTTCTAAGTTGGATAGTAAAGGAGTAAAACTGGTAGGAATGGGAGAAAATAAGCTTCGATTAGTTACACATCTAGACTACAGTAATAAGATGCACACCTATGTTTTAGACTTGCTGAGCGATTTTTGATTTTTTATATCTAATAATCAGGCGATTAAGAAATAATTAAGTGTTTCGTCGTGTATAAATGTATTTTATCGAAATGTTAAAGAGTTCTTAATGTTTAATCAATTAATAGTTTGATAAGTTTTAATTTTGTTCGAAATTAGAGTTGTTACTTCTCTTAAAGTATCTGAAAATTAGAACAATATTAATATTTAACCATTAAATTATTTAAAAATGAAAAAAACCTTACTAACAATTTTATCTTTTGTCGTTTGCATTTCTGCAGTTGCTCAAGATTTACCAACGAATCCAGAACCAGGAAAATGTTATGTTCGATGTGTAACACCAGACGTTTGGGTAAATCAAGATGTAACTATTCAAGTGTCTCCAGCGTACAAAAAGTTAAGCACGGTACCTTCAACTTATACTACGGTTACTGAAGACGTTGTGGTTGCTAATGCAAGTCAACGTTTAGAAGTTGTTCCTGCTGTATATGAAACACAAACTTTTGAAGTAACTGTACAAGAAGCTGCTCAACGTTTAGAGAAAATTGCTTCAAGAACAGAAACGCAAACAGAAACAGTGGTAACTAAAGAAGCTTCACAACGTTTAGAGCTTGTTCCTGCCGTTTATGAAACGCAAAACTTCACTGTAGTAACGCAACCAGCTAGCCAACGTTTAGAAGTTGTTCCTGCGGTTTACGAAAACCAAAGTTTTACTGTTGTTACTAGCGAAGCTGGTCAACGTTTAGAGGTTATTCCTGCGGAATACGGAACAGAAACTAGAACATACAAAAAGAGGGAATACGGTACTTCTTTAAGAATTGTACCTGCAAGTTTCTCTTCTAACTACCAAGTTATTGAAACAAAACCAGCTACTGCTAAATGGCAAATGAGTGATACTCCTGCTGCTGAATGTCAGTCTGCTGATCCTAACGATTGTAGATACTGGTGTTACAAAGCAGTTCCTGCTCAAAACATTACAGTAAATACTACGGAATTATCTGCAGATGCTTCTTTTGTAAGAACTCCTGATTGTGATACTTCTTCATCTAATGATGATTGTGGTATGGCTACGTATACAGTTAAAACGGTTGTAAAACCAGCTAGTACTAGAGTAATTGAAATTCCTGCTGTAACTACAGATGTTAACAAAACTGTAATGGTAACACCTCCAACAACAAGAGTAATTGAAATTCCTCAACAAACAAAAACAATGAAAAGAGTTGTAATGGTAACACCTCCTACAACTAGAGTTATTGAAATTCCTCAAGAAACGAAAACAGTAACTAGAACTGTTATTATTCCTGAGACTACAAGAGTTGTTTCTATTCCTGCTGTAACTAAAACAATGAAGCGTACTGTAATGGTAACACCTCCAACTACAAGAGCTATTGATATTCCTCAACAAACTGCAACTTTAAAGAAAACAGTTTTAGCTGAAGATTCTAAAGTAGTAGAAAGTACTGTTCCTGCTGTTACTAAAACAGTATCTAAAGAAGTTTTACAAACAAAAGGTGGTTTAACAACATGGAAACCAGTAGACTGTAAGTTATTAGCTTATAATGACCTTAACATTAACTGGGATTTAGGTTCTTCTACTTTAACTACTTCTGCTAAAAGAGAAATTGATGCTAAATTAATACCTGCTATTGCTGGAGGTGTTTCTGTAGAAATTGCTTCTCATACAGATTCTAGAGGTTCTGCTGCATCTAACAGATCTTTATCTGAAAGAAGAGCACAAGCGGTAACAAACTACTTAATTTCTAAAGGAATCAATTCTTCAAGAATTGTATCTAATGGATATGGTGAAACTAGATTAGTTAACAGATGTGCAGATGGTGTTTCTTGTACAGAAAGAGAGCACTTATCTAACAGAAGAACTCAATTTAGAGTACTTAGTCAACAATAATCATTAGTATTTATTACTATGGATATATAAAAAAAGGAAGCTAATTAGCTTCCTTTTTTTTTGCTTTAAACTTTTGTTATTTAAACATATCCATACCAGGAATGTTCGGCATACCATCTTTTGCTACAGCGCCAATCTCCGCTTCATTTACTTGCGTAGCTCTTGCGATTGCTTTATTTAAGGTAAGAATTAAATAATCTTCTAATTGTTCTTTATCCTCTAATAACGCATCGTCTATAGTTATGGATTTAAGAACTCTATTGGCAGTTAAAGTTACCTTTAACATTCCATCATTACTTTGCTCATCGACTAAAACAGTATCTAAACGCTTTTTAGTCTCTTCTACTTTTTTTTGGGCTTCTTTAAGTTTACCCATCATACCTGCAAGGTCTCCAAACATAATTTTATAATTTATAATTTCATACAAAACTATTTAATTTTTCTATTTTTGAAGAATATAATTTTAGAATTAATTATTTCATTTGAAAAAAGCACATACTCCTCCAAAAGCGAAGCAAATTCAAGAAAAACTTGTAGCGCATAAACACGAACGAATAGACAATTATTTTTGGCTTAAAAACAAAGAAGACCAAGAAGTTATAGACTATTTAAATGCTGAAAATAAACATACTAAAGAAGTTTTAGCGCATACAGAACCTTTTCAAGCAGATCTTTTCAAAGAAATGAAAGCTAGAATTAAAGAGGATGATGCTTCTGTACCTTATAAATTAAATGGATATTGGTACATTACTAAATATGAAAAAGGTAAAGATTATCCTATTTATACGCGTAAAAAGGAAACATTAGAAGCTACAGAAGAATTGCTGTTTGATTGTAATGAAATGGCAAAAGATTTTAACTACTTTAAATTAGGTGGTGTTTCTATTAGTCCGGATAATACCATGGCTGCTTTTTCAACAGATACTGTGAGTAGAAGACAGTATAATATAAAAATAAAAAATTTAATTACTGGTGAAATTTATTCCGAAGAAATAATCAATACCACCGGCGGAATTACTTGGGCAAATGACAATATAACCTTGTTTTACACTAGAAAAGACGAAGTTACTTTGCGTTCTTCTAAAGTATATAAACATAAACTACACACAAAAGTAGAAGCCGATACAGAAGTCTTTCATGAAGAAGATGAAACGTTCAACACTTTTGTATATAAAACGAAATCTAAAAAGTATTTAGTAATTGGCTCTTCCAGTACTTTAACTTCCGAATATCAAATTTTAAATGCGGACGATCCAGATGGTGCATTTAAGGTTTTTCAAAAGAGAGAAAGAGAACTAGATTACGCTATAGCCCACTATAAAGACAGTTTTTTCATTATTTCAAATAAAGATAAAGCGATCAACTTTAAGCTTCAAAAAACAAACGAAAACCAAACAGAAAAAGAGCATTGGCAGGATGTTTTACCACATAGAAAAGATGTTTTACTAGAAGATATTGAAATATTTAAAGACTATTTGGTAGTAAGTGAACGAGAAAATGGTTTAAATAAAATTAGAATCATAAATTGGAATGGTAAAGAAGATTATTACTTACCTTTTGATAATGAGACATATACTGCAAATACAGGGAATAACCCAGATTTTGATAGTGATGTTTTAAGATATAGTTATAATGCGCTTACCACACCAAGCTCTGTAATTGATTATAATTTTAAAACAAAAACAAAAGAAGTACAAAAAGAACAAGAAGTTTTA
>Ga0209344_10005468_pt1 | contig 10958 bp, 9 predicted proteins | sample Cruoilmetagenom6_FD_187293 | JGI IMG/M metagenome (GOLD analysis project Ga0209344, IMG submission 187293) | Oil polluted marine microbial communities from Coal Oil Point, Santa Barbara, California, USA - Santa Barbara Oil Seep Sample 6 (SPAdes)... | ecosystem: Environmental > Aquatic > Marine >...
TTAGTATTGGAGAACAACATTACCTCTCCAGCCTTATTTGTGCTTCAAAACGAAAAGAAAAAAGCTCTTGGCTTTTAAACTCGAAAGAGCCCAAAAAGCCAAGAGATTTTTCCTGATTTCACGTGCTTTTTGTTGTTTTTCTTACTTGCTTACCCGGAATATCAGAGCCAATTAGTTTCGTTTCTGATTTTTATTGTTGAACTATATTTTTATTATTATAAGCAGAGCTATTCCCTTAATGCGCCAAAACGCACCGTAACCTGACTTTATCGGGTTTTATTTCTTATTATTTTCCTTCCCTGTTTTTTATTTTTTTTATCAGTAGAAGTTTTCCTTCAAAAGCACAAAATATATTGCAGAAGCCGTGCCAGATTTAGCCAAGAAGCTTTACCTGCCGAAATACAAGGGCTTACGCTACCTCATGTAATCAATGAGGACTGTTACCCCTCAATTCGTTACCTCTACTGCAAGCCCCGTGTTACCGAACACCGGGTAGAGCGGTAACACGGTAACACCTGCGGCTAACAGGAGGACCAAACTAAAGTCGCTATAAGCTAAGGAAAAACGGTTATAAATCGGGTTTTCACCCTATGGTAGAATCCGCCGCACGGCGCACTATCAACAGCAATAGAGTAGGCGGTAATGAAAAAAGATAAGATCAAGATCGTTGACGAACAACTGAATGAAGATGGAATCCGGCGCTTCCTCAATGAGCGCCCCGCAGATGGCAGTTCAGAAGACTTCCATATTCTTCTTAAGGCCTATCGCGGGCTAAACGAAGAAAACTTCACTACTTTTATCTCATTTTTTAAAGAAGAAGGCCGCTCAACTAACGCCCCAAACAAAGCGGGCGAGAGCCTCTACGACATCGTAAAAAAACACAAAAAATCAGCTGCTTATACAAAACTACTCGCACCTGAACCTTAAGCTCTGCAGCGGCTACAGCCTGATTTTTGAAAGCATTGCGCCAACCCCAGCACCATCAAAAAAGTGAGGGTAGCACTCTTGATATGCTGCGACCAATTCTTCCGGTGGAAAATCTGCAAAATGGCCGTGCTCTTTCAGGTACTCCATATGCTGCTGTCCCTCTCCATCGAAGGGGTGGAATACGGAATCCTCCAGCCCATCAAATTCAAGCGGCAACACGTTGAATTTCTCACACATTTCTCGATTAAACGCGGGGGTCGCTTTTACCCACTTCCCCTCTAGGTAAATATCCGTGTAACCGTGAAAAGCAAACACATCCGTACGCATCATTTTAATTAAGCCATCCGATGCCAGATGATTCTTCACATCGGCAAAACCTAATCGCGCAGGAATACCCTGGGCACGACACAAAGCCGCAAGAAGGATCGCCTTGGGCACACAAAATGCCTTACGCTCAGCAAGCACATTACTTGCTTTGAACGTCTCACCGCTAAAACCAAAGGCATAGGGGTCGTAACGAACAGCATCTCGCGCTGCATAATAAAGTTTTACCGCCCTTTCCCGCTCTGTTCCACCGCCTGCAGCAGTCTCTTTGGCAAATGCCTGAATATCGGGGTGATCGCAATCTATATAAGCAGTGGGCTTAAGATATTGCTCGAAACCTTCATCCATATTTTCTTCTACACTAGAGCCTTTATTCTGAACTTCCATTCTGACGCCTTCTGGTATTATTATTCAAAACTTACCTTACCAGAGTAAAATCTTTAAACCTAGCTTTAACCAAGCAGCGCACGGGTGCACTAGTCCCTGCCCACACTGTAGAACCCTGATACCTTTTCCCTTTCACTGGAAAACCCCATGTTAAATAAAACCGCTCTCATCACCGGCGCCTCAGCGGGAATCGGCAGAGCCTTCGCAATAAAATTCGCACAAGAAGGTTGGAACCTTGTCGTTACAGCCAGAAGAAAGCCGCAGTTGGAAGAGCTTGCACAACAACTGAGGGAACAATATAACATCAAGGTTAAAATCATTGTTGCAGACCTCGCTGACCCAGACGCCCCCGAAAAAATTCATCAAGACATTGTTGGTCAGGGTATCCAAGTTGACGCCCTCATAAACAATGCTGGCTATGGAGTGCCAGGTTATTACATAAACACAGATTGGCAGCAGCAAAAGGACTTTATTCAGGTGCTGGTAACGGCAGTCTCCCACCTCTGCCACCTATTCCTTCCTGGCATGGTCGAACGTGCTTATGGCCGTATCATTAATGTCTCCTCAGTCAACGGCTTGCTGCCCTGCTCCCCTGGCCAAAGTCTTTACGCCGGTGCCAAAACATTCGTTGTTAGCCTATCGAATACGCTTCAAGCCGAAGCAGGTCATGCCGGGGTCAATGTTTCAGCGCTTTGCCCGGGGTTGACCTACACCGAATTCCACGACGTAACCGGCACTCGGGAGATGGTCAGCAAAGTACCCAAAAGCCAGTGGATGGATGCACAAAGCGTGGCAGATCAAGCCTACGATGCGGTTATGCGAGGGGATTTGGTATGCACGCCCGGCAGAGCAGCCAGCATTACCGCCTTATTGCCACGCATTTTACCGAGAAAACTAATGGTAAATCTAATGAAAAAACAGTCTCTGAAAATTCGAAAGGTTGATGCGGAAAACTAGAGGAGTCCTGCATAGGCCATGAACGAAAGCTTCAAGCCTTCTTAAGCCTTGATTGAAAGCCAGCCAACAACTTAACAACACTGGCCTGGAAACAAAAAAAGCCCGGCTAATTCACACTAACCGGGCTTTTTTATTTAAAGCACACTTACTAACACATGGCTAACTAGCCTTGGTCAGCAAAACGTCTTAAGTGATAACCCGTGCTGCCAAAGATGCTGCAGAAAAGTGTCAGTCGTCGGAAATAATGACCGATATCCAGCTCTTCTGTCATGCCGATACCGCCGTGAAGCTGTACTGCATCCTGAGCAACTGCACGTGCTGCATCTCCGATATAAACTTTTGCACCGGAAACCGCTTTCTTACGCTCGATTGCATCGCTAGATGCTACCTTCATAGATGACATTATCAGCATGGAGCGAGAGCTTTCAACATGGGTAAACATATCTACCATACGATGCTGAATAACCTGGAATGAACCAATCGCCACACCAAATTGCTCACGTGTTTTCATGTATGCAAGCGTTTTCTGGAAAGAAGAATTCATCTCACCCAGCGCCTGAGCACAAGCAGCCACTATTCCGTAATCGATAACACGATCAAGAACAGCAAAGCCTTTTCCTTCTTCGCCCAGTAGTTCTGCAGGCGCATCATTAAAGCTGATGTTTGCAGCTCGACCGCCATCCATGGTTTTATAACCACGTACTTCAACACCAGCCGCTTTTGCATCAACAATAAATAGGGAAATGCCGTCTTCATCAGTGTTGCCACCGGAAGTGCGAGCAGAAACAATCACCTTATCTGCTGACTCTCCACCAAGCACAACCACTTTTTCACCAGAGACAGTGTAAGCATCACCCGCTTTTGTTGCAGAAGTGCCAACATTAGCCAGGTTGTAACCTGATTTAGCTTCTGCATAGGCCACAGACATCAGCAACTCACCACCGATGATGCCAGCAAGAAGCTCTGCCTTTTGCTCAGAGCTACCAGCGAATGCAAGAGCGTTACCTGAAAGCACGATAGTGCTCAAGTATGGCTCTACCACCATGCCGTTACCAAACGCTTCCATGACAAGTGAAGTTTCAATCGCACCACCGCCGAAACCGCCGTCTTCTTCGGAAAATGGTACGCCTAACCAACCAAGCTCAGCAAACTGCTGCCATATGCTGCGATCAAAACCGCCATCCATTTCCAGGATTTTATTACGTGTTTCAAAGCTGTAGTCGTTTTGAACAAACTTCTCAACCTGTTCTTTTATAAGTTTTTGTTCATCTGAATATGAAAAATCCATAATAGTCTCCCCTCGCTTATCTCAAGCCTAATAGCATTTTTGCTACAACGTTTTTCTGAACCTCAGTACTACCACCATAAATGGTGCTGGCGCGTAAGAAGTTATAGGTTTGAGTTGCATAGGCAAAATCTTCTGGCCCAACAAAACCCTCAGTGTGCCATGGAAATGCGTAGTAACCCGCCATTTTCACTTTCAACTCAGAAAGCTCTTGCTGAGTATCGGTGCCCTTAATCTTGAGCAGTGATGACTCTGGGCCAGGTGCTCGACCTGCAGCCGTATCAGCCAAGGTACGGAAGTTAGTAAACTCAAGCTGCATGAGATTGATTTCAGCCTGAGCAATATCCAGACGTGTCTGCTCATCGTCAATTAGAGTCTTGCCATCTGCTTCATTTTCAGCGGCAATGCGCTTGATGTTGGCCAGGTTCAGCTTGGAATCTGCCACACCAGCAATCGTTGTACGTTCGTGGGTTAATAAGTACTTGGCGATGGTCCAACCTTGCCCTTCTTGGCCCACCAGGTTTTCCTTGGGAACGCGAACGTTATCAAAGAACACCTGGTTAAGGTGGTGCTCACCATCGATACTAACGATAGGCTGAATTTCAATGCCAGGCGCGCTCATGTCGTCAATCAGGATGAATGAAATGCCAGCTTGAGGCTTACACTCGTTATCAGTACGAACCAGACAGAAGCAACGGTTCGCATAGTGCCCATAGGTAGTCCAGATTTTAGTACCGTTAATGACGTAATCATCGCCATCTAAAACCGCTTGGGTTTTAAGGCTTGCAAGGTCAGAACCAGCACCTGGCTCAGAATAACCCTGACACCACCAATCTTCAGCGCTTTCGATTTTTGGCAGGTACTTCTCTTTTTGCTCTGGAGTACCGAAAGCCATCAGTACGGGTCCAAGCATAATGATTCCCATGGAGAATCCAACCGGTGCGCCTGCAGCAGCACGCTCGGCATCAAAAATATAACGCTGGGTTGCATTCCAATCTGGGCCGCCGTGTTCTGGAGGCCAGCTTACAACCAGGTAACCTGCAGAACCCAAAAGTTGCTGCCAGGAGATAATTTCCTCACGCGTAAGCATTTCGCCACGCATGTTTTTCTGTTTAAGGTTTTCTGGCAGGTTTTCTTTAAACCAGGTTCTTACTTCTTGCTGGAACTCAAGTTCCTCTGGGCTATAGTCTATATTCATAGGATCTTCCTTCTTAGCATTTTTTTAGTGAATCCACACAAGAAACAAAGAAAAATTTCTTATCCTTCATCTCTTTGCTCCGACTGCACTAGCAGGCTGTTGAAATTTACAAAACAACAAGGTAAAAAACTTTATTGGTGCGCCACCAGATCCGTAGAGTCTGGAAGCCGTCTCATAGGCGCTACTTGGCGCAAATCAACAGTAAAGCGCCGCCCATTAAAACACTTGTTTAAAATATTACAAGCAGTAAGCGTCAATTACTAGCCCATACTGCCGCGCTAAACGGAAGTTTGGCGCAAAAAAACAACGGTATAATAAGAGCTTAGCTACGTAGGTTCATCGTAACACCTTGATTTTAGCGAGACTTAGAGTGTACCCTATTTTTTAACTACCGCTTTTAGGATCAAGCATCCGCTCGTATCAAATGACCGCAATAGCATGCAGTTTTCGGATTACGCTTGTGAAAGCAACGCAGCATAAGGCCAGCAACAACCGACATTTTGAGGCGGCATTTAAAAATGCCAGACACCTTCCTTCAATTAGGTTTTTATACTCTGTTCATTTAGCCTCTTGAACCTGTGCATGTACTCAAAGTCGCCGTTCCTCCCCACTATTGCAACCAAACACAGTCACCGGAACTCTTCTGAATATTGTCTAACTGCTCCTGGTGGGATTTGAGTTCTTCTTCTGTGGCTTTAATCACTTTTAATTTCGGCCTGTCCGTTGGCAACCGTTGGATACACGCTTGCCCTGTTTCGCCATCCTCCTGCTCATCCGCCAGGGAAAGTGAAATCTGGCCGCCTGTCATCAAAAGATAAACATCGGCAAGTATCTCGGCATCCAGTAATGCGCCGTGCAAGTCCCGCTTGGAGTTGTCTACACCATAACGTTTGCACAGTGCATCGAGGCTATTTCGCTGGCCTGGATGGCGTTTTCTGGCCATGGCCAAGGTATCAAGGACGCCGCTATAATCCTTAATGACTCCCAAGCCGGATTTCATCAGCGCAAGTTCGTGATTCAGGAAGCCCACATCAAACGGGGCGTTATGTATAACCAGTTCTGCTCCCCGAATAAAATCTAGAAATTCTGGAGCGATAGCTGCGAAGACGGGCTTATCCTCCACAAACTGATTCGTTATACCATGTACTGAAATCGCTTCCGCTTCGATTTCCCGCTCGGGGTTAATATATTGGTGGTAGGTTTTGCCGGTAAAACGCCGGTTTTCTAACTCCACGCAGCCAATTTCAATAATACGGTGGCCCAGAGAGGGTTCGATACCAGTTGTTTCTGTATCCAGTACAACCTGTCGCAATTTTATCTCCTTAAACCTAGCTTAAAGCTCGTCGATTCCGCGATTTGCCAGTTGATCCGCAATCTCATTTTCCCGGTGCCCGCTATGCCCCTTGATCCAATGCCACTCTATTTCATGGGCCTGAATCGCTGCCTCAAGCGCCTCCCATAGATCCTGATTCTTAACCGGTTTTTTGGCGGCCGTTTTCCAGCCCCTGGCCTTCCAGCCTTCTATCCACTCTGTGATACCTTTGCGGACATACTGGGAATCAGTGGTGAGAGCTACCTTGCAGGGTTCTGTGAGCGTGTTAAGCGCTTCAAGCGCTGCAGTAAGCTCCATACGGTTATTGGTGGTGTGCTGCTCTCCGCCAAATAGCGGTTTTTCAACATCACCAAAACGGAGCAAAGCACCCCATCCACCTGGCCCTGGGTTGCCTCTACATGCGCCATCAGAAAATATTTCCACTGTTTTCACTTAAATTTGTTCCCTATTTGCTACTGGATTGTTTAAAAAACGTCTTCGTCCAATGCGCCACTTTGGCCTAATGGGTGTCATGCAAGAGACAGTCTTTTTAGAAACCATCACATACACCGCGCCCCGCTTGGTGAAAAAGCGCTTTGCAACACGCTTAAACCGATGAAACCTACCCACCTTGGCGAGACCGTGCCACGGCGGCAGATAATACCCTGTTTCACAGCCCTCCACCTCAAGCTCAAGTAAGCTTAGCCATTCTGACAGCCGCGATGGACTGATAAAACGTGCCGCCCAAGGGGCCTCCTTTGTTTGATGGTGAAGCAAACGCCAGCCCCACCAAAGACTAACAGGGTTGAAGCCAATCACAATCAGGGTGCCTCCGGGAATCAATACACGAGCAGCCTCGCGCAGCACCTGATGCGGATTTCCCTCAAAATCAAGACTGTGTTGCAATACTACGAGGTCGACACTTTCATTAGCAAGTGGCAGCGAGCCCATTTCACCAAATACAAAGGGCAGCCACGACTGGCTGAGCGGAACATCTGCGGCAACAAGTTTGTGGGATATTGGGCTTTTCTCGAGCAGTTTATCGGGATCACCTTGCCCACAATAGAGCAAATGATAACCAAAACGTGTTGACAAAACATGGTTTGCAATGTCGAATTCAACCTGCTGAACCGCCTGCCCAAGTGGTGATTCAAACCATGTGCTCATTTTTGAAGATAACAAGTGACAACGAGGTTTATTGGAAAACTTTATAAATCGTGGCAGCGCCATTATTGCCCCTTTTTCTTTTCAAAGCAGGTCTCACTTTATCCGAACTGTTTATGCTTCAATGAATGCTATGCTTAATAGTTACTAAACGGCAAGGAAAAAGACGCCAACAGTGGCTATATTACTATTTATAGTAACTTACGCTCCGTCTCTTACCTCGATATGGCACTCCAGATCGAACGTTAACATAAGAGTCGAGGCATTAACTGAGGCCGATAAGTCGTTTTATTATCGGCCATCTCACCAAATTCAAACAAGTATTACATTGGCATTTTTATGGTATATTCGTTCTCTCCCCCAAGCTCGAGGGGTTTTGAAAACTCAACCCTCAAATCCCAGCTCTGCCACCTTAAATGTTTCGCTCTTTCTAGCCTTTTTTCGTTGTTGATGCTCGTCGCTTGTACCGGCATACAAGATGCCTATGCTGAGGAGGCCTATGAACAAAACATCTCAAGCAAAAAAAACCATAAACCCTCTTCTTTCGGTCGCTCGCTCAAACGATCTTTTTCTGGCAAGCCCAAGCTGGATATTTGCGAGATCGACCACAATGATGCGAACCTATTAAAGGGCACCAAGCTCGACCAAGGGCTCATTGCACTCGATGAAATCCGCTTTAGCGATAACTCACAGCCATTCTACCAAACCAGTGGAGAGTTTGTTCGCGTTCATCCTCTTGGAAATATAGCCCTCGAAAGCCCTCCACGAATCTCGCAAAATCAACGCACACACTCCATCTGGCCCCTGCTAAGAAGTCAGTTTCAACTTGACCTCGATATTCGCAACAAACGACTCTCGCAGCAGCTCAGCTGGTATAAGAAGCACCCAGCATATATAGACAGGGTGCTTAACCGTAGCACACCCTATTTCCATTTTGTGCTGGGTGAAATTAAAAAGCGCAATCTACCCGGTGAGCTCGCTCTGCTGCCCATTGTCGAAAGTGCCTACGACCCGTTTGCCTATTCTCACGGCAGAGCATCGGGCATGTGGCAGTTTATCCCCGGAACCGGCAAAGCCTATGGTTTAAAGCAGAACTGGTGGTACGATGGCCGTAGGGATGTCGTTGCGTCAACCAATGCGGCGCTGGATTATCTGGAATCATTGCACAGGCGCCTTGGTGGCAATTGGCTGCACGCACTTGCTGCATACAACTCCGGCGGAGGCACAGTGAGCCGCGCCATCCAGCAAAACAAAAAACTGGGTCGCCCTACCGACTTTTGGTCTTTAAAACTTCCCAAAGAAACCCAGGCCTATGTACCCAAACTTCTTGCCTTGTCGCAGATGTTTGCTGCCCCCCAAAAACACGGCATAACCCTCACTCACATTCCTGATACCGCGCAATTCTCCATCGTCAAACTGGATGGTCAATTTGACCTGGCGCAGGCAGCATCCCTGGCTGATATAAGCCTTGCGGAAATTTACCGCTTTAATCCGGGTTTTAACCGCTGGGCAACAGATCCCGAAGGGCCTCACGACCTCCTAATACCCATCGAAAAATCAGTCACTTTCCAGGAAAAACTAAAAGCCCTGCGCCCCGAGCAACGGCTGACCTGGAAGCGTTACAAGATTAAAAATGGTGACAGTCTTGGTTTAATTGCACAGCGAAACCACACTACCGTCAATTTTTTAAAGCAAATCAACCAGATTAGAAGCAGTCGGGTCATTATTGGCAAAACCCTTTTAATACCGGCACCCACCCAGTCCCTTAAAGCCTACAAACTCAGCGCCACCCAACGCCAGTTAGCGTTGCAGCGCCGGCAACCGGCCAACACCCGAAAACAGGTTCACCGAGTAAGAAGCGGCGAGAGTTTTTGGGCGATTGCGAGGAAATACAAGGTTGGCACCCGCCAACTGGCCAAATGGAATGGCATGGCTCCCAAAGATACGCTGAAGATTGGCCAAAAGTTAACGATATGGTCAAAACATCGGCCCACCGCCTCCGCTAAAACTAGCCCCCAGGTGGTTCGTAAAATCAACTACCGCGTGAAAAAAGGAGACTCACTGGCCAGAATCGCCGGAAAATTTAATGTCTCCGTTGCGCAGCTCACCCAGTGGAACCAGCTGGACAAGCGCCGCTACCTCCAGCCGGGGCAGCCCCTGAGGCTATGGGTGGATGTCACTAAAGTCAGTATTTAACCTAGAAACCTACTAGAATAAAAGCTGGGCTTATTGCGAGGAAAGCACCAAATTCACTTGTTGAACGAAGTGATTAAATGCCGCAAATTGTTCTCGGCGTAGTACGCGCCCTGTTAGATGACAGTCGGCATAAAACAAACCGATAGAGCGCCCACGCATCACTATCGGCGCCACAAAAAACTCCCCTTCCCCCAGAACAGCCTTTATCTCAGAAGTGACCAAAGCTCTGGTTGCTGATGACTCTTGCTCATTCAACCAAAATGGTGTGGTGCCCTCAAACAGATACCCAAAAATATTGTCTCGTTTTATCGGAAAATTAAAACGCTTACCCAGGACCCCGTCCAGATCCCCAATCATATAGCGCCCTAAAATATTTTTATCACCGCGCGTTTTCAGGGCAAGCAAAGCCCGATCAAGACCAATGCCACGATTCAAGCCTTCCAGCACCATATTAAAAACCAGGTTAATATCCACTTTTGTACCGGCCATCAAGGACAGTTCACGCAATATATTAAGCTGCAACTCAGGGTCTTCCTCAACATGCTCTTCTGAGCACTGAGCTTCTTCCTCTTCTTCCTCCCCTTCTATGTCAAAATCAGCGGAGGAAGGAATCAGGTCTTCAATCTTATCCGCCCCCCATTCTCGTGCCAGAGAAACCGTTTTATCGGCGCATTCTATGAGTTCAACCAGCACCTCTTCTTCATCGATCTTCTTGAATTTCGCTACTTTTTTAACCAGCGCTTCGATTTTCGGCGAATCCCAGCCCTCTGCGGTCGCAATGCTGATTTCATGGCCTAAGCGAACGGCACCCGTGCCGGAAGTCAGTGGTTTATTTTGCAGTGCGCCGAGTAGGGTATCCCCCAAGCGCCAGGCCTTAGCCAATCCAAAACTTAAGCGCCTAAATTTGGTGCCGATCACTTCATCTACTACATCATTTTTATTCGCACCGGGAATTCGCATTTTTGCATCAACAATGGTGACCGCATCCCCGCCATAGCACCAGAAGGAAGCCTCGCCAATCTGATACAAGAGCGCCGAAACAAAAACCTCCTCCTGCACCGATGATTTGGCTTGCGCAACAAGAGTTTTTGCCTGCATGGCTGAATGGAAGGATTGCGCAACAACCTGTAACAGGCGGTCATTAGGCGCGTCATGCAACAATGCGTCGATGACCTTGGATGAAATACAAAGGGAACGAATGGTGTCAA
>Ga0209344_10005469_pt1 | contig 10954 bp, 10 predicted proteins | sample Cruoilmetagenom6_FD_187293 | JGI IMG/M metagenome (GOLD analysis project Ga0209344, IMG submission 187293) | Oil polluted marine microbial communities from Coal Oil Point, Santa Barbara, California, USA - Santa Barbara Oil Seep Sample 6 (SPAdes)... | ecosystem: Environmental > Aquatic > Marine...
TGCTTATCAGGTGAATTAGAGCACTTGCATTGCCTGATCGTACTTTGTCACTTCCGCCCGCATAACCGGTTGTCAATCCCGTTGCAATTCAATCGCTGTCAGAATTTCGGCCGCGCACATCGCCGCTATTACTTCAGGCTGCTTGTTCTTCACCTGGGTGCCTCCGATAGGACAATGCAGATTTTCAACAAGTTCCTGATCATAATCATGATCCCTCATCCAGCTTTTCAGAACCGCACGCTTGGTGGATGAACCGATCATCCCGACATAAAGCCCATCCCCTCTAGCCAGCGCTTCGGCGGTGATCAGAAAATCAAGGGAATGATCATGGGTGGTGACAACAAACACAGATCGGGGTCTGGCAGATCTGATCGCATCTTCCGGCAGCGCAAGGTTAAGAAATTTGTGATCCCGGATCAGTTCGGCATAGTCTGGTCTGGTGTCAATAATCCGGATGTCCATCCCCAGGGGCTGCAGTGCATTGGCCAGGGCCAGTCCGGTATGGCCGGCACCGAAAATCAATACTTCAATGGCCGATTTTGGTTTCGTGAAATCAATTGCTTTTGAACGTATTGCTTCATCGACGCGATGATAGGTTACTTCCAGAACGCCACCGCAGCACTGATCAATCTCAGGCCCTAAGGTGATCGTTTGCCGACCAAAAAAATCTGCACCATCAATAAATTCTCGTGCTGTTTGAATCGCCAGCCATTCGGCACTGCCACCGCCTATGGTGCCAAATATTTCGTCCTGTCCGACAATCATCACGGCACCGCTATCACGTGGCGTTGATCCCTTGGTATCCACCAGTTCAATCAGGTAATAAGGCTTGCCACTGGCCAGCGCGGCATCGATATGCCGGGCCGATAATTCACTCATGATTATTCATTTCTTTTCTTCATTGAAATCTGCCTCACAATATTTCATGGTGCATCAGCAAATTGCAAGTGACTTATTGGCAGGAGATAAAAATGGATCTGGGGTATAGTGAAAGTGAAACAGCATTCCGTGACGAAGTGCGTGAGTTTCTTTCCACGAAACTGCCGCAACGAATTTCAAGCCTCGTTAAAAATGGCAAGCGGCTGACCAAACGTGATTACGAGGAGTGGCAGGCAATCTTGAATGAAAAAGGCTGGTTGGCACCCAGTTGGCCGCCTGAATGGGGCGGCGCCAGTTGGAGCGCCGTGCAAAAACATATTTTCGAGGAAGAATGTTGTCGGGCCGGGGCACCCAGAGTTTTGCCCTTCGGCCTGGGAATGCTGGCGCCGGTTTTAATCAAATTTGGTTCTGAGCAACAGAAATCACATTATTTGCCGCGCATTCTCGATGGCACTGACTGGTGGTGTCAGGGTTATTCTGAGCCGGGAGCCGGTTCAGACCTGGCCTCCCTGAAAACCAAAGCCGAACGTCGCGGTGACCATTATATTGTCAACGGGCAAAAGACCTGGACAACCCTGGGACAATATGCGGATTGGATTTTCTGTCTGGTCAGAACTTCCAATGAAGGCAAACGCCAGGAAGGCATTTCATTTCTTCTGATTGACATGAAGACACCGGGCATTGAAGTGCGACCCATTATTCTGCTTGACGGAGAGCATGAGGTGAATGAGGTGTTTTTTACCGATGTCAAAGTACCCGTTGAAAACCTCGTCGGTGAGGAAAACATGGGTTGGACTTATGCCAAATATCTTTTGACTCATGAGCGTACCGGTACCGCCGGCATCGGCTTTTCCAATGCCGCCCTCGAGCATCTTAAAACGATTGCATCCACCCAGATGAAATCAGGTCGCCCCTTGAAGCAGGATCCTTATTTTGCCGCACGTATGGCGAAAGTGGAAATTGATCTTGAGGCAATGAAAACGACCAATCTCAGGGTGCTGGCACAAGCTGATTCCGGCGCGGCACCAGGACCGGAAAGCTCGATGTTGAAAATCAAGGGCACGGTTATTCGTCAGGAAATTAACGACCTCACACGCCGGGCATTGGGGCCCTATGCTTTGCCGTTTGTTTCCGAAGCCCTTGACGAAGGCTACAATGAGAGCCCGATTGGTCCTGACTACGCCAATCCGATCGCAGCGGAGTATTTTAACAATCGCAAACTGTCAATATTTGCGGGTTCCAATGAAATTCAACGTGGCATTATTTCTAAAACCAAACTGGGTTTGTGAGGCATAAATTATGGATTTTGATTTAAATGAAGATCGCCGCATGCTGCGCGATACGCTGGAAAAGTTTCTGCGCGAGCGCTACCCGATTGAGAAACGACTGGAATATTCAAAAAGCGAACAGGGATATTCAACCAAGATGTGGCAGGAATTTGCCGATCTTGGCATCATCGGCGCATTGTTTGATGAAGAGGCCGGCGGGTTTGGCGGGCAGGGCGATGACCTGATGGTGGTGTTTGAGCAATTGGGCAGGGCGCTCGTTGTTGAGCCTTTCCTTTCCACCGGAATATTGTCCGGCACGATTTTATCAGCTATTGGCAGCGATTTGACTGCTGACGTCATATCCGGTCAAACCCAGGTATCATTGGCACATTCTGAACCGGCAAGCCGTTATGACCTGGCCCATGTCACGACCAGTGCCGAGCAACAGGGTGAGGCGTGGATCATCAACGGCCAAAAATCGGTTGTGCTTGGCGCTGCCTCTGCAGACAAATTGTTAGTCAGCGCAAGAACCAGCGGCACAACCGAAGATGAAGATGGTATCACCCTTTTTCTGGTCGAGCCCATCGCCAGTGGCGTTGAAATGCGTGCCTATTCGACCATTGACGGTTATGGCGCTGCCGATATCATGCTCACCAATACACCGGCAAAACCGTTAGGCGAAATCAACCAGGCCCTTCCACTGATTGAATTGGCCCATGCCAGGGCAATTGTTGCTGTATGTTCGCAATGTCTGGGGGCATGTGAAGTGGCCAAGGACATGACCGTTGAATATATGCACACCCGAAAGCAGTTTGGTGTCATCATTGGTAAGTTTCAGGTACTTCAGCATCGCATGGCTGATGTATTGATTGAACTGGAACAAATGCGTTCCTCAATTATCAATGCCGCCGGCTTTCTCGATGATCACCGTGATTTGCGCGAAAAACATTGTTCCGCTGCGAAAAATTTAACAGGCCGGGCCGGTCGTCAGATTGCCGAAGAGGCCATTCAGATACATGGCGGAATTGCCATGACATGGGAAGCCAGCGTCAGCCATTATGCCAAACATATCATCATGATCGATCATCTGTTTGGCGATACTGATCATCATCTTGAACGGTATATTGAACTGGGTTAATCCGGTTTTAGGAGCCGATCTCCAAACTTTGAGATAGAGTAACAACATGAGCACTATTGCAGAAAATCTTAACAATCTAGGTGTTGTACTGCCGCAGCCACCCACACCTTTGGCCAGCTATGTTGGCTTTGTCAGACAGGATGATCTGGTTTTTGTCTCCGGGCAACTGCCGATGCAGGATGGTGTGATTTCCCAAACCGGACTGTTGGGGGCAGGCGTCAGTATTGAGCAAGGCATGGCGGCTGCTAAAATTTGTGCCATCAATATATTGGCGCAAGTCAATATTGCCTGTGAGGGCGACCTGGAACGCATTGTGAAATGCATTAAGCTGGGCGGTTTTGTTGCCTCGACATCGCAATTTACAGATCATCCAAAAGTAATTAACGGTGCCTCTGACTTTATTGGAGAGGCATTAGGCGAACGCGGTGTTCATGCAAGAGCTGCGGTTGGTGTAGCGGCACTGCCACTCAATGCGAGTGTCGAAATTGAGGCGATATTTGCCATTCGCTGATTTTAATCCGGAAGTCATCCGGACAATTGGACCAGACGTGAGCCGATACGACTAATAACTGCAAAATTTTTTGGACCAAGATATGCCTAAAATGATTCCGCCCGCTATTAGCAAATATGCCCAGTTCAGGGGACGCATGTCGAGAAGCCAGTATCTGCGCTGGCTGGCCTTATTATTCGTCTATTACATGATCGCCGGTTGGATTGATCTCCAGTTCATCGCCCCGGCACTGGGATATCTGCCTAATGAGGATGTGAAGGAACAATACGTGGTAACAACCATTGCCATATTGTTATTTCTGCCATGGCTGACCTCCAGTGTTCGCCGTTTGCACGACGTCAACCGTACAGGGTGGTGGATCCTCTTCGCCATTCCAATGTTTGCGATTTTCTTTTTCAGGGATCATGTCGGATTGGCGATTTACCAGTTTCTTGCTGATAGCTTCATCACACCGATGCTTCCCCAAGGCTCGATGGAAAATGTCATCATGTGGCTGCCATGGATAGTGAATGGGCTGGCATTAATATGCTATTCACCGATGATTTTCTGGATCTTGAAAAAAGGGTCGAAGAATGAGAACCGCTTTGGTCCGCCCGCCTAGGCGTTGTACTGCCAAGTTGAATTACCAATTTGTCATTTGATAAAAATTTTGCTTGGCTCTAGCCTGTTCACACTGCATAATCAGGCATGCACTAATTTTGGGAGGAATTTAGGTAATGAGCACAGTTAATATGACGGTTAACGGGAAGAAGGTTTCCGCTGACGTTGAAGATCGAACGCTTCTTTCTGCCTATTTGCGCGAAAATCTAAATCTGACAGGCACCCATATTGGTTGTGACACCTCCCAGTGTGGTGCCTGTGTTGTTCATGTTGATGGCAAAGCGGTCAAATCATGTACGATGTTGGCCGCCCAGGCGTCCGGCAGTGAAGTCGTCACGATTGAAGGCCTGGCAAAAGGCGATGAGCTTCATCCCGTACAAGCGGCTTTCAAGGAGAATCATGGGCTGCAATGCGGGTTTTGTACGCCAGGCATGATTATGTCGGCCGTCGACATGATCAATCGGCATGGCGGTGCCAATCTCGATGAAAAAACCATTCGTCAGGAACTCGAAGGCAATATTTGCCGCTGCACCGGTTACCACAATATCGTGCGTTCGATTGAAGCCGCAGCGAAAGCAATGGCTTGAGTTTTCAATTTCACCAAATCTGATTCGGCGTTGAATTCACAGTTTCCGCCCACAGATTTGTAATAACAGGGAGGACTATCATGTCAGCAGAAGGTATCGGAGCAAGCGTGCTTCGCAAGGAAGACAAACGATTTATTACCGGTAAAGGCAAATACACAGATGATTTCACCGTGCCGAATATGCACTTTGCCGCATTTGTCAGAAGCCCATATGCCCATGCAGTAATCAAATCAATCGATAAATCAGCAGCCGAAGCGATGTCCGGTGTGGTCGGTGTTCTTGATGGCAAACAGTTAACTGACGATGGTATTGGCAACATCATTTGCGGCTGGATGGTTCATTCAAAAGACGGCTCCCCGATGAACATGGGAGCATGGAGTGCTCTGGCCACCGAAAAAGTTCGCTATGTCGGTGATTCGGTCGCCGTGGTCATTGCCGCCTCACAGGCTCAGGCAAGGGCTGCCGCAGAAGCGGTTGTTGTTGACTATGAAATACTGCCGGTTGTCGTTAACGCAGCCGAGGCGTTAAAAGACGGTGCGCCTCAAATACATGAAAACGCACCCGGTAATCTGATTTTTGACTGGGAAATTGGCGAGGACGCTGACGCTGTTGAAGCAGCAATTGCCGGGGCTGCTCATGTCACTGAAATGGATATTATCAACAATCGTCTGGTTCCCAATGCGATGGAGCCACGATCGGCATTGGCAATTTTTGATGAGGCAGAAGATCATCACACCTTATACACAACCAGCCAGAACCCTCATGTTGCCCGCCTGGTGCTTTCAGCATTTTACCAGGTTGCGCCGGAGCATAAATTACGGGTTATCGCTCCCGATGTCGGGGGCGGGTTTGGCTCGAAAATTTACATCTACCCGGAAGAAATCGTATGTTTGTGGGCCTCAAAAAAATGCGGCGTTTCGGTAAAATGGACTGCAGATCGCACCGAATCATTCCTGACTGATGCCCATGGTCGCGATCATGTGACGAAGGCAAAGATGGGTTTTGACGCCAATAACAAAATTGTCGGTTTCAAAATTGATACGATAGCCAATATCGGCGGGTATATGTCTTTGTTTTCTTCCGCCACACCAACCTACCTCTACGGCACATTAATGTCAGGCCAATATGACATCGCCAATGTTCACTGCAATGTTCGTGCGGTATATACCAATACTGCACCGGTTGATGCCTATCGCGGCGCCGGTCGTCCGGAAGCAACTTTTGTCATTGAACGTATCATGGAAACTGCCGCTCGTGAACTGGACGTATCACCTGCTGAGCTGCGACGGGCAAATTTCATCACCCAGTTCCCGCACCAGACACCCGTTATTATGACTTATGATGCAGGTGATTTTGGTACAACACTCGATGTAGCTCTGAAAGCTGCTGATTATGATGGATTTGAACAGCGTAGAACCGAAGCAGCCAGTCGCGGTATGAAACGTGGCATCGGCATGTCCTGCTTCATCGAAGCCTGCGGGCTGGCACCTTCGGCAGCCGTCGGATCACTGGGTGCAGGCGTGGGCCAATGGGAAAGTGCGGAAGTACGCGTCAACCCGGTCGGTACGATTGAAATATTGACCGGCTCCCACTCTCACGGTCAGAGCCATGAAACCACATTTGCCCAATTGGCTGCAGACCGTTTTGGATTGCCCACCGATAATATTCAGATCGTCCATGGCGATACCGATAAAGTTCAGTTTGGTATGGGCACCTATGGTTCGCGTTCCGGCCCGGTCGGCATGTCGGCAATTGTCAAAGCGCTTGATAAAGTTGAAGCAAAAGCCAAAAAGATTGCCGCGCATCTGATGGAAGCAGACGAAGGTGATATTGTCATCGAAAACGGTGAAGTCAAAGTCGTAGGCACGGATAAATCCCTAGGCTGGCATGAAATCTGCCTTGGTGCCTACACGGCTCACAATTTACCCGAAGGGATGGAGCCGGGATTAAAAGAGGGTTCATTTTATGACCCCGCCAATTTCACCTTTCCTGCCGGCTCACTGATTTGCGAAGTCGAAGTTGATCCGGAAACCGGAAACACTGAAATCATACAATTTGTCGGTGCCGATGACTTTGGCCGAATTATTAATCCGATGATTGTTGAAGGCCAGGTTCATGGCGGTGTCACCCAGGGGATTGGTCAGGCGATGCATGAAAATGCAGTCTACGACGACAGCGGTCAGTTATTATCAGCCAGCTATATGGACTATACCATGCCGCGAGCTGACGACGTACCATCTTTCAACCTGTCGACTCATGAAACCCTGTCCCCCAGTAATCCTTTGGGTATGAAGGGGTGCGGCGAAGCGGGAGCCATTGGTTCTCCACCGGCAGTGATCAATGCGATTACCGATGCCATCGGCAACAATAACCTTGATATGCCAGCCTCCCCATCGCGGGTCTGGGCTGCATTAAACGCGTGAACGGAGCAAATAATCATGTATGAGACAATTTACCACCGTGCCTCCTCCGCAGATGAAGCCGTATCATTGATGGGTTCTGCCGAAGACGGAAAGTTCATCGCAGGTGGGCAGACCCTTATTCCAACGATGAAGCAACGTCTGGCTGCACCCAGCGACCTGATTGACATTGCCGCAATAGGTGATTTGGCCGGTGTCAGTGTCGAAGGTAACAAGATAACAATAGGCGCATGCACGACCCATGCCCAGGTGGCAGGTGATGCGAAATTGCGCGCCGCCTGTCCGGCGATCTGTGACCTTGCTTCTCAAATCGGGGATCCAGCTGTTCGCCACAAGGGTACCATTGGCGGATCAATCGCCAATAATGACCCTGCCGCAGACTATCCTGCTGCAATGGTTGCGCTTAATGCCCAGATTCACACAAACAAACGCACGATTGGCAGCGATCAGTTTTTTGCCGGTCTGTTTGAAACAGCGCTGGAAGAAGATGAGATCATCACTTCCGTGTCCTTTTCTGCACCGGACAAGGCTGCCTATGCAAAATTCCCCAATCCTGCCTCACGTTATGCCATGGCTGGGGTATTTGTTGCCCGGGATCACGATGGTTCCGCCCATGTTGGCATAACCGGTGCCGGGTCTGACGGTGTATTCACCCACAAGGGTATGGAAACAGCACTGACCTCCGACTGGAGTGCCCAGGCCATTGCAGATGAAAGTGTTGATGGCGATGACATGCTTTCAGACATCCATGCAGATGGCGCTTATCGAGCCAACCTGGTGAAAGTGATGGCAGGCAGAGCTGTCACTGCCGCTGGGTGAAGAAATCAGTCTGACAATTTCAAAATACCCGGTTCTCCACGATAGAGCCGGGTATTTTTTTTGAGCAGGTATAAGTCCAGATACGCGCTGGCGGTATATTACGCAAAACCGTACCCAGATGATTGACGCTAAAGTGCCTGGAACGTTCCGGGACAGGTGGTCGGGGGCTATATGAAAACTGCACCAATGGCCTTCCATGTTCAACCAGCTTCAATGCGGCAACGACCAATCTGATGCGTTGTGAGATCGGGAAATTTAACAAAGGCAGTGCCGAAATGACACAGTCGAATTGTTTGATGCCCAGCTCTGCTGCTATCGCTGTAATATTGAATGCATCGCCATGGATAAAATTTGTCCCCGGATAGCGGCGTTCCAGCCCTGGAATAAAGCCCGCTGTATATTCGACTGAATAGATGTTTTCAGGTTTGACACCTGCATCCAGAATGGCTTTTGTAATGACGCCAGTGCCCGGTCCAAGTTCCAGCACCGGCAACCCGCTATCAACACGAATCAGGCTGGCCATTTTGCCCGCCATTCGCGCACTGGTCGGCGCTATAGCACCCAGGGTTTTCGGTTTGGTAACCAAACCACGGGCAAATTCCAGCTTGTCACCAATCTTGGATCCCAACCTGTTGCCATTTTTTTGATTTGGTACCGGTAGCAATCAATATTCCTTAAAACAGGACCAATTAGCATCAAATTAACACAACGGGTCGAAGTAATCTGAGGCTTCTCAAAACAGCCACAGCGCTTCTTCTTTACACAAAAATCATCCAGCTGATTTTAAAAGATCGCTGGCAGGCTATGACTTTCAATTGCTAAGTTGTTGGGTTCCAATTAACCCTCAGAAAACCATAATAAAATCCAGCACACTTTCAAAACTGCATGTGCCCGAAAAATCGGGTTGGACTGAGACAGGCCATCTGCCCGGTTTAGGTGCAAGGGTGCAGCAATTGCCGATCAATTGCATCATATTGCATTTTGCGCCAAGCAGTGAACTGTTTTGGTCCCTCGAAAGCTTCCATGTAAAGAGGAAACGTCTTAATTATCACATTGAAGCAAATTTAGTACAAGCGCCAATAAGACAAATTTGTCTGCAATCACAAAAAACTGCCATTCAGACATAATTGGATATAGGTCGTCAAACCGGCAAATTTTCAAAAGAAATTATGGTCTAACGCAAAAATGGGCATCACCCTTAAAAAAAGATATTGCAACGGTAATTTGTGCTTTACAGCTCGGTCGCGCTTGTCACGACTTTACCCAAAAGACCGTATGAAATCGCTTCATCTGTATTGAGCCAAAAATCACGTGCGGTGTCTTTGGCAATTTGCTCTGGCGTTTTGCCTGTTGCCTCAGCAAAAATCCGTTCAAACCGTTCTTTCATGATTTCAATCTGCAGGGCCTGAATGGCTATATCAGATGCAGCCCCGCCGACACCACCGCTGGGCTGATGCAACAAGAAACGGGTATTGGGCAGACAAAGCCGGTTTTCGAGTTTTGCACCGATGAAAATAAGTGCACCCGCACTGGCAACCCAACCTGAACCGATTACGGTGACGACAGGTTTGATGAACTTGATTAAATCATGAATCATGTCACCGGATTCGACATGTCCACCCGGTGAGGAAATGAAAATGGTAATCGGATCATCGCTTTTGCTTGCCAGCGCAAGAAGTTTCTCGCAGGTGGATTTAGCCACCTTGTCGGAAATCTCACCGACAATGGTTACATATCGGTTTTCAAAAGCGATATCTTCGGCAATGCTGGCACGTTTTGTTTTTGACATTTTCAACTGTATCCCGGCTGATTCTTTTAATTGAATTGATCATCACAAAAAAATGGGCAGGCCACAAGACCTGCCCATTCGTAATGTTGATTTGGCAGGGCTGCCTTACATCATGCCGCCCATACCGCCCATGCCACCCATATCAGGCATAGCAGGCGCAGCGCCAGTGTCTTTGCTTGGCGCATCAGCAACCATAGCTTCTGTAGTCACCAGCAATGATGCAACGGATGCAGCATCCTGCAATGCATGGCGAACCACTTTGACCGGGTCAATGATACCCATTTTGATCAGGTCACCATATTTGCTGGTTTGGGCGTTATAGCCGTAATCAGCTTTGTTTTTGCCAAGAATTTCACCGACAACAATGGAGCCTTCATCACCGGCATTTTCAGCAATTTGGCGAATAGGCGCCTGAAGCGCACGGCGAACAATGTTGATGCCGGCATTCTGGTCATCATTTTCACCCACTGAATTGATGAATCTCGATGCACGCAGAAGGGCAACACCGCCACCAGGAACAATGCCTTCTTCAACCGCAGCACGCGTTGCATTCAAAGCATCGTCAACACGGTCTTTTTTCTCTTTGACTTCAACTTCTGTTGAACCGCCAACGCGAATAACAGCAACACCGCCAGCCAGTTTGGCCAAACGTTCCTGAAGTTTTTCCTTGTCGTAATCAGAAGTTGTTTCTTCGATTTGCGCTTTGATCTGACCAACACGTGATTCAATATCTTTTTTCTTGCCGGCGCCATCAATCACTGTCGTATTTTCTTTGCTGACAGTCACTTTTTTAGCAGTGCCAAGCATGTCAAGCGTTACATTTTCCAGCTTGATACCAAGATCTTCAGACACAACCTGACCACCGGTCAGAATTGCGATATCTTCCAACATTGCTTTACGGCGATCGCCAAAACCAGGTGCTTTGATTGCACAGATTTTCAGG
>Ga0209344_10005470_pt1 | contig 10954 bp, 11 predicted proteins | sample Cruoilmetagenom6_FD_187293 | JGI IMG/M metagenome (GOLD analysis project Ga0209344, IMG submission 187293) | Oil polluted marine microbial communities from Coal Oil Point, Santa Barbara, California, USA - Santa Barbara Oil Seep Sample 6 (SPAdes)... | ecosystem: Environmental > Aquatic > Marine...
ATATAAAAACAGAACTGTTTTTTCTTTTGCTTTTAATGTGATATTTTAGCTTAACGATTATTTCCATCGTTTCTTATATATATGAAAAAAAACATAGCCATAATTATGGGAGGTTTCTCTAGCGAATACGAAATCTCATTAAAAAGTGGAAACGTTGTTTACCAAACACTTAACAATGAAAATTATGCTGCTTACAGAATTCATGTTTTTAAAAATAAATGGGTTTATGTAAATGATAATGACCAAGAATTTCCGGTTGATAAAAATGATTTTTCTATATGCATTGATAATTCTAAAATTACTTTCGACTGTGTTTTTAATGCCATTCATGGATCTCCAGGAGAAGATGGTTTTATGCAAGCTTATTTTAAACTCTTGAACATTCCACAAACCAGTTGCAACATGTATCAGGCAGCACTTACGTTTAATAAACGAGATTGTTTAAGTGTACTAAAACCTTATGGCATAAAAACAGCAGAAAGTTTTTACATAAATCTGGGAGATGAAATTGACGAAAATGCCATTGTAAACAAAGTAGGTTTACCATGTTTTGTAAAAGCAAATAAAGCTGGAAGTAGCTTTGGCATCACTAAAGTGTATAAAACTGAAGATTTACAGCAAGCAATTGATGTTGCTTTTAAAGAAGACGACGAAATTATTATTGAAGCCTTTTTAGATGGTACTGAAGTTTCAGTTGGCGTGATTAAGTATAAAGGTGAAACAACCGTATTACCTATAACTGAGATTGTTAGCGATAATGATTTCTTTGATTATAAAGCAAAATATTTAGGTGAATCTCAAGAAATAACTCCTGCAAGAATTAGTGAGGATATGGCTGAAAAAGTAAACAAAGTAGCCAAACAAGTCTATGACATTTTAAAAATGACAGGCTTTAGTAGAAGTGAGTATATTTTTAAGGATGGAGAACCACACCTACTTGAATTGAATACAGTTCCTGGTTTAACAGAAGCTAGCATTTTACCTCAACAAGCAGCTGCAGCTGGAATTAGCTTGGCTGAGTTGTTTGAAAATGCTATAGAATCCTCCCTTAATCCCTCCAAAGGAGGGAAACAATAGCGGGAATTAATTATAGAATTGTATATTTAAACTTAAAATAAAAATTCCCTTTCCTTTGGAAAGGGTTAGGGATAGGAATGAAACGAGCAATATTTCCTGGATCTTTTGATCCACTAACCTTAGGACATTACGACATTATTAAACGAGGTGTACATTTGTTTGATGAAGTTATAGTCGCTATTGGTATCAATTCAGAAAAAAAATACATGTTCTCTTTAGAAGAACGCATGCAGTTTATAAAAGATGCTTTTGAAGGAGAACCTAAAGTAACTGTTGTATCTTATAAAGGTTTAACCGTAGATTTCTGTCTAAAAAATAACGTGAAATTTATATTAAGAGGCTTACGTAATCCAGCCGATTTTGAATTCGAGAAAGCCATTGCACATACAAATCGCGATTTAGCTCCTATTGAAACCGTCTTTCTATTAACAGCTGCAAACACCTCATATATTTCATCTTCAATTGTACGAGATGTGATTAGAAATCATGGAGATTACACGAAACTTGTTCCTAAAAGTGTTAGAGTAAAATAGTCATAACTGTCATTCTGTATTCCTGCCTTGTCGGCAGACAGGTATTTCAGAAACTCACCAAATTTATTATTAAAATAATGAGAAACTGAAACGAGTTCAGTTTGACGAAAAACTAACTTCTCAAACTTCTAACTGAGACTGTCTATTACAATTTATACTCCGAAAGTGGCTTCGGAAATTCTTCAGGATTAGCTGCTAAATGATATCTAGGATCGTCGATTGCTTCAACTATAATACCTCTAAACTTTGGATTTGACTTATAAAGTAAAGCTTTACAATCTTCGCTTAAGTGCTTCAATTTGATGTCTTTACCTTCATATTTATATTTCTCAACTAAATTTGAAATAGCTTCCAAAGCAGAATGATCGCTTACTCGTGATTCGACAAAATCTATTTCAACTTTATCAGGATCATTTTTTACATCAAACTTATCATTAAACGCTTTTATAGAACCAAAAAATAATGGTCCCCAGATCTCATATACTTTAGTTCCATCTTCTTTAATACGTTTTCTAGCACGAATACGTTTGGCATTTTCCCAAGAAAATACCAAAGCACTAACTATAACTCCTGCAATAACAGCAATGGCTAAATCGAAAAGAACCGTTAGTCCAGATACTAGAATAAGTACAAACAAATCAGTTTTTGGAATCTTATTCATAATTCTAAAACTAGACCAAGCAAAGGTTCCAACAACTACCATAAACATGACACCTACTAAAGCTGCAATTGGGACTTGTTCAATGAGTCCAGAAGCAAATAAGATAAAGCCTAATAGTGCAAGAGCAGCTACAATACCAGATAATCTAGTTCTTCCTCCACCTTTAATATTGATGATAGATTGACCAATCATAGCACATCCTCCCATACCTCCAAAAAGTCCAGTCACGATATTTGCACCACCTTGAGCCAAACATTCTCGATTAGAATTCCCTCTGGTTTCGGTTAATTCATCTATTAGATTTAGTGTCATTAAAGATTCAATTAATCCTATAGCAGCTAGAATTAATGCATAAGGACCAATAAATTTCAAAGTTGCCCAAGTTAATGGCACTTTATTAAAAATATCTGCTTGAAACATTGGCAAGCCTCCTTTTAAACCTTCTCCTCCACCTTCACGAATAAAACTACCAACAGTGGCTACATCTAAGTTTCCAAATATTACAATGGCTGAAACTACTAAAATAGCAACTAATGCTTCAGGCAATTTTTTGGTAAGTTTTGGCAATCCAAACATGATTCCCATAGTTAAAGCCACAAGACCAATCATGGTCCAAAGTTTTGCTCCTTGCAACCATGTTTCTTGACCATTTTCAGATGTCATAAACATACCTAATTGCGATAAGAAAATAACAATGGCTAAACCATTAACAAACCCCATCATTACTGGATGAGGAATCAACCTTACAAATTTTCCAAGTTTAAAAACACCAGCTAACATTTGTATGATTCCCATAAGTATAATTGTAGCAAATAAGTAATACAACCCAAGTTGCTCACCTACTGCTCCCATGGCATTTCCTTCGGCAACCAAACTAACCATAACGACTGCCAGAGCTCCAGTTGCTCCACTAATCATACCAGGACGACCGCCAAAAAGAGAGGTAATTATTCCAATCATAAAAGCTGCATATAGTCCTACAAGTGGATCTACTCCTGCAACAAAAGCAAAGGCAACTGCTTCTGGAACTAAAGCTAAAGCAACTGTTAAACCTGATAAAATATCATTTTTTGCATTGACTGCACGTCTTCTAATAAACTCTGTCATGATGGTAATTTTACGGCTGCAAAAATACAGTTAATATGAAGAAGCACAAGTTTATATTGTTATAAATTGATTAAGTTTACCTTTTAAACCTTATGTCATGAATAGATTCTTTAGCTTCTTTATTCTTTATTTTATATCTCAAACTTTATTAGCTCAAAACACAACAGACTTTATAACTGTTTTTGAAAAAAGCCATGGTACTGAAACAGCTACCTATCATGAAACCATTACTTTTTATAAACAATTAGCTAATATCTATTCACAAATTTCAATTCAAGAAATGGGTAAAACCGATTCTGGCGAACCCTTACATCTTGTTACATGGAATTCAGATTTGGAATTTGATTACACTAAAATCAGACAGTCTAATAAGCTAATTTTACTTATTAATAATGGGATTCACCCTGGAGAATCTGATGGTATTGATGCAACCATGATGTTGTTTCGAGATTTAGTTCAAGGAAAAATTAAAGCGCCTAAAAACACCGTTTTAGTTACCATACCTATTTACAATGTTGGAGGGAGTTTAAATAGAAATACTGGAACAAGAGCCAACCAAAATGGACCAAAAGAATATGGTTTTAGAGGTAATGCAAGAAATTACGATTTGAATCGTGATTTTATTAAATGTGATACTGAAAATGCCAAAAGTTTTGCACAAATTTTTCATTTGGTTCAACCAGATGTATTTATAGATAATCATGTAAGTAATGGTGCAGATTATCAATATACCTTAACTCACTTGTTTACTCAACATAACAAACTTGGTGGTTCTTTAGGAGAGTTTTTGAATAAAAAAATGATGCCTGATTTAGAAGCAAAACTGGCTCAAAAAAATTGGGATATTACGCCTTATGTGAATGTATTTAATCAAGTTCCTGAAATTGGCTTTAGTCAGTTTATGGATTACCCAAGATATTCTACAGGTTATACTGCTTTATGGAATGTATTGGGAATGATGGTTGAAACACACATGCTTAAACCTTACAAACAACGTGTGGAAGGCACTTATGAATTAATGATTAGCATGATAGAAATAATTGAAGAGAATTCTGAAGACATTGGACTTTTAAGAGAAGGTGCTTTTTATAGCCTTAAAGAAGGCACAACATATCCTATAAATTGGGAAATTGATACAACTCAAACCACAACTTTAAATTTTAAAGGATTTGAAGGTAGTATGGTAACAAGTGAGGTTACTGGCTCACAACGCTTAAAATATGATAGAAACAAACCGTTTACCAAAGAAGTCATTTATCAGAATTTTTATAATCCAACAATTGAGGTAACTGTTCCCAATGCCTATATCATCCCACAAGGTTGGTTTGATGTGATTGATTTATTAAAACTAAATCAGGTAAAAATGACACAATTTGAAAAAGACACAACATTAACGGTTCAATCGTACAAAATTGTAAATTTCGAAACAAGAGACATCGCTTATGAAGGACATTATCCACATTACAATACAAATGTAGATACCAATGAAGAAACAGTAACTTTCAGAAAAGGAGATTATTATATCTCTACAAATCAGCCAGCAAAACGCTATTTATTAGAAACACTTGAGCCACAAGCGCCAGATTCATTTTTCAATTGGAATTTTTTCGATACCATTTTACAACAAAAAGAAGGTTTTTCACCTTATGTTTTTGAAGATACTGCAAAAGAGATGCTAGAAAGTAATGCTGAATTAAAGGCCGAGTTTGAAAATAAAAAAGAAAGCGATAAAAGTTTTTCAGCTAATTGGTATGCCCAATTAAACTGGATATATGAACAATCTAATCATGCTGAAAAAGCCTACATGCAATATCCTGCTTATCGCATAAATTAATTTCTCAAAATATTATTTCTAAAAATTAAGACTTATTTACTTTATAGGAAAATTAAAATAAGTATCAGGAAAAGGTTCGTTTCTTAAAATTAAATGCCACCCTTCTTTAAGATAATTTCTAAAACCATGTTTTAGCATTATAGTTTGCAAAAGTTGTCTATTCATTTTTGTTCTTCAGAAATATCTTGATAATCAACCCAAGAAGCTTCTCCAAAAAAATCGTATGTGCTTCCCATATCCAGAGTTTCCTAAGAAATGAGTTATATAGATTGGATAGGTTTTATAGGTGTTTTTCAAATATTATTAGCCTACTTTTTAAACGTAACCAACAAAATAAAGAATACTGATTTATCATTCAAATTACTTAATTTAATTGGAGCAGGACTTGCTTGTGTAGCATCCATTTTATTAAAATATTTACCTTTCATTACCCTGGAAGATATTTGGACAATAGTGTCTTTTGCATTGCTCATTAAACATTACAAAAAGACACAATAATCACTTCAATTACAACTACTTAAAATATTTACACTCTTTTGTAAAAGCAATTAAAAAATAGTATAATTTTGCTTAAAATATATATTGCGATTTTCGCTTTAAATGAAAAAATACATTGTAGTTAATCAACCTGATAAATGGAAGTTTTCCATTGACAATATTAGTGTTATTTCCTCTCAAGAATACCTTACTAATCCAAAATACTCAATACTAAAAAGCGCTAGAATCTTTAATCTTTGTAAAGATTACTCATATCAATCTAAAGGTTATTACGTATCTCTTTTAGCTGAAGCTAGAGGGCATTTAGCTATTCCAACGGTAAAAAATATTGTCGATTTAAAAGCTCTAAAACTGGTTCGGATTGTTTCAGATGAATTTGATGATGTGATTCAACAGAGTTTAAAAAACATTAAATCTCAAGAATTCACGTTAAGTATCTATTTTGGACAAAATGTGGCTCAAAAATACAAGGAATTAAGCACGTTATTTTATAGGCATTTTCAGGTCCCTTTTTTACGTGTAAAGTTTAACCATAACACGAAATGGAATGTGCAAAGCATTAGAGCTATTTCAGAATCTGAAATCCCTTTAGAACATATAGAAAGTGTTCATGTTTTTGCAAATCAATATTTTTCTAAAAAACGCTATGACATACCAAAATTAACCACTTCAGATTTTGATTTGGCTATTTTGGTAAACCCTAACGATCCTGCTCCACCAAGTAATCCAAAAGCTTTAAAAAAATTCATAGATATAGCTGAAAAGATGAATATCTATGCTGAAATAATTGAGCCAAAAGATTTGTCTCGTTTATCGTCATTTGATGCCTTATTCATTCGTCAGAGTACAGAAGTTAATAACGAAGCTTATGCATTTGCCAGGAAAGCACAACAAGATGGAATTGCTATCATTGATTATCCAGACGCCATTTTAAAATGCTGCAATAAAGTGTATATGGCTGAAGCCTTAAATAATGCCAATATAGATACACCTAAAACAGTTATAGTACATAAAGACAATAGAAACGATGTTATCAATCAAGTTGGCTTGCCTTGTGTTTTAAAAGCACCTGACTCTACCTTTTCGTTTGGAGTTAAAAAAGCAAAAACTGAAGAAGAATACCATGTGCTGGTTAATGATATGCTAAAAGAATCCGATTTGATTATTGCACAAGAGTTTTGTCCTTCAGATTACGATTGGCGCATAGGAATTATAGACGACAAGCCCTTCTTTGCTTGCAAATATTACATGGCAAAAGGGCATTGGCAAATCTATAATTGGAATGCAAAGAAAAAAGACGATCAAGATGGTAATGCTGATTGCTTGCCAATAGAAAAAGTCCCAACTAAAGTTTTAGATATGGCCTTAAAATCGGCTAGATTAATGGGAAAAGGACTGTATGGTATCGATATCAAAGTGGTAAATGATAAACCTATGGTTATTGAAATTAACGACAACCCAAATATAGATTTTGGTGTAGAAGATGAATATTATGGAGATCTTGTGTATACTAAAATTCTTACTGCTTTAAAAAATAGATTAGATTAAAATGAGTAAAAAATATCATTTATTTGAAGTTTACGGCATTGAATTAGAATACATGCTGGTTAATAATAAAACCTTTAAAGCTGCTCCAATAGTTGACAAATTATTAACTAAAAAAGCAGGAGAATTAACTTCAGACATTGAAAATGGTGAGATTGCTTGGAGTAACGAATTGGTGGCTCATGTGGTTGAATTAAAAACAAATGGACCAACAAATAATTTAAACGATTTATCGGATTTATTTCATAAAAATGTTCTTGAGATAAATACGCTTTTAAAATCTTTAGAAGCTAATTTGCTGCCAACTGCTGCACATCCTTTATTAAATCCGTTAAAAGACACCGAGCTTTGGAAACACAGTTATAGTGAAGTTTACGAGCTGTACAACCGAATTTTTGATTGTTCAGGGCATGGTTGGAGCAACGTACAAAGCACACATATTAATTTACCTTTTTTCGATGATAAGGAGTTTGAAAAACTTCATGCTGCTATAAGAATAATTCTACCACTAATTCCAGGATTATGTGCGAGTTCTCCAATTTTGGAAAGAAAAAATACTGGTTTTAAGGATGCTAGATTAGAATATTATAAAACCAATCAGAAAGAAATACCTGAATTAACAGGTTTAGTCATTCCAGAACGTGTTTTTAGCAAAGTAGATTATTATGCTACTATTTTCGAGCCTATTAAAAGAGCTATTAGACCTCATGATAGTAAGAAAATTTTAGATCATCATTTTTTAAATTCTCGTGGTGCAATTGCTCGATTCGACAGGAATGCTATTGAAATAAGATTGATTGATATTCAAGAATGTCCGAAAGCAGATATTGCTATTTGTGTCCTTATTATTGAAGTCTTGAAACTTTTAGTTGATAAAAAGCTAGCGACTCTTCAGCATCAAAAAAAATGGTTAAAACAGGAGCTTTTCGATATTTTAAATCCGATTATAAAAGATGCTGAAAACTATACTATCTCGAACATGGACTATTTAAACATGTTTCAAATAGAAGAATCTATTTCAGTAAAAAATCTTTGGAAACATTTATATAGTCTGGCTAAAGAAAATATTCACAAATCGCACCATGAAACTATAGATACCATTTTAAATGAAGGGACTTTAGCTACTAGAATTTTAAAAGCAGTTGATGAAGATTATTCTGAAAAAAACATAAAAAGTGTTTATAATAGACTTGCTGATTGCTTACAGGAAAACAAATTGTTTATGCCTTGAAATTAGTTCTAACTTGTGAGCATGGAGGGAATTATATTCCAAAAGAGTATGCTTATTTATTTAAAGATCATCAAGCTATTTTAAATTCACATAGAGGTTACGATTTAGGATCACTAGACTTATATGAATTTTTAAAACCACTATCAAATTTTTCTTTTTCAAGTAACACAAGTCGTTTGTTAATAGAACCTAACAGATCTTTACATCATAAGAAGTTATTTTCAGAATTTTTAAAAAATATTTCAAAAGAAGAAAAGGATGTTTTGATTAATACTTATTATTTAGATTACAGAAATAAGGTTGAAAAACAAATAAGAGAATATTTAAGTGATGGAGAAACGGTTCTACATATTTCGGTACATTCCTTTACTCCTATTTTAAATTCTAAAATTAGAAATTGTGATAAAGGCTTACTGTTTGATTCTAGAAGACCTTCAGAAAAACAATTCTGCTTGAAATTCAAAGAACAAATTTTAAAGATAAATCCTAATTACAAAATTCGTTTTAATTATCCTTATCTAGGCAAAGCTGACGGGTTTACCACCTATTTAAGAAAACAATTTCCTGAAAATTATATAGGAATTGAGTTAGAAATCAATCAGAAGTTTTCTAAAAATAATAAAATGAATTCGCTATTAAAACAAAATGTATATGTTGTTTTAGAGAGTTATTCCACAGGAAAATTAAAATAAGTATCAGGAAAAGGTTCATTCCTTAATGTAAAATGCCACCACTCTTTTGGGTAATTTCTAAAACCATGTTTTAGCATTATAGTTTGCAAAAGCTGTCTATTGGCTTTTTGTACATCAGAAATGGTTTGATATTCAACCCAAGATGCTTCTCCAAAAAAATCGTAAGGGCTTCCCATATCTAGAGCTTCATGTGTATCTGCTTTAATAATAGTTAAGTCTAAGGTACTACCTCTACTGTGTCCTGATTTAGATGCGATATAACCTTCTTGAAACAAATGCCTTTTTTTTACATCTGGATAAAATTGTTGCTTATTTATGGTATCGTTTAAATTTCTTGCCCATCTCATAAAATGATTAACAGCTTCTTGAGGTCTGTATCCATCATAAACTTTTAAGCATAAATTCTGTAGTAATAAGTCTTCTTGAACAAGCTTTAATGCTTCAGCTGTTTGTTTGGTTATAATTAATTTATTGGCATGATATGCATCAATGGTATCTCCAACAAAATTATTATTAGAATAATAACGTAATTCAATTTCTAAATCTGGGATAATAGACCTTGCATATACGAATCCTTCAGGCAACTTATTTTTATCTTGATTGAAAGGTACAAGTATTAAAAAAAGCGAAACTAATATGGTAATTTTTATTTTCATAGAGTTGTGCTAATTTAGAGAAAAATTATATGATGGATTTATTTTCTGCTGAAAAAACAATTTTTAATCTGCCTCAAGCCAATCTTGTCTATTATTCAAATTTTTATACTATAAATGAAGCCAATAGCCTTTTTAATGATTTATTGCAACAAGTTTTATGGCAACAAGACGACATTACATTGTTTGGTAAAACGCATAAACAACCAAGATTGACGGCTTTATATGCTAATAATAACAAGCCATACACTTACTCAGGTATAACCATGAAGCCTCAACTTTTTAATGAGTTACTATTAAATATAAAAAACAAAGTTGAATCTATTTCTAAACTCAAATTTAATTCTGTTCTTATAAATTTATATCGAGATGGAAACGATAGTAATGGTTGGCATGCAGACAACGAAATAGAATTAGGCATAAACCCTGTTATTGCTTCTGTAAGTTTTGGAGCAAGCAGAATATTTAAATTTAAGCATAGAACGAACCTAAAAGAAAATTACAAATTAGAATTAAAACATGGCAGTTTATTAATTATGCAAGGTGAGATGCAACATTATTGGTTACATCAAATCCCAAAAACAAAAAAAGAAGTTGGAAAACGGATTAATCTAACCTTTCGGTTTATTGCATAAAAAAAAACCGAGGTCCCTCAACCTCGGTTTAGTTTTACTTGCATCTTTTTTATGTAGTTAGATTTAGGGTCTCTATGATCAACAACATAATGCAAATATTAATTAATTAATCCATTGAACTAAAAAGTAATATTTTAGTACACTTCAAATGTAAAATTATATTTGGATTTCAACGTTTAAAAGTAATTAAAATCGATGAAATACACGTTTTTTTAACATTTGACGTTGAAATATCATATATTATCGATGAAATACACTCTTTTGACAACTGAAAATCTTGTAAAGTAAATCCTGTTAAAAGATAATTTTAGAGTAATTTTACGTTATATGAGAATTCAATTCTTGTTTTTTTTAGCTTATAAATTAAAATCTATGAAACTAAAAGTTCTATTTGTTTTATTAATATGTAGTATATCTAGAATTTCTTCACAAGAAAATGTATATATAGCAGAAGATATTTCAATCAATCAATTTATTGATGGTACTTT
>Ga0209344_10005471_pt1 | contig 10952 bp, 5 predicted proteins | sample Cruoilmetagenom6_FD_187293 | JGI IMG/M metagenome (GOLD analysis project Ga0209344, IMG submission 187293) | Oil polluted marine microbial communities from Coal Oil Point, Santa Barbara, California, USA - Santa Barbara Oil Seep Sample 6 (SPAdes)... | ecosystem: Environmental > Aquatic > Marine >...
TGGCAAGCGCCGCGAGACGCTCGGCAAAATGCTCTGGAATGCTGCCGTCCCCTTCGCCGTGGGGCAAAGTTTCCCATTCGCGCAGGGTGAAGGCCGGCATCAGGCTGCAAACTCCGAGAAGTCGAATTTGTCTTTGACCGTCCACCGGAGCTTTTCGCTAGAAAAATCGTCTTCAGTCATACCTGCGGGTACAGCAATTCGTTTGGCTTCGAGGAAGCGGGCGGAACCGTGAGCAGTGTCGCCAAGAACAGCTGCGACCTTAGACCAGTCCTCATAAAAATACTCAGCCAGAAGCGGGATCACCTTGTCTCGCATAACGCGCTCGATGTCCGACTGCGCCTGGCAGTCTGTAAAGTAAGCGTGCCCGATTTGATGTTCCCGGTCGAACAAATACTCGATGCGCCCGTTGATCGTAGTCAACAGCTTTTGCAGATCGACCCCCTCGACGTTTTTCGAGAGAGCCGTAGGGTCGGGCATCAGTTCCTTGAAAGAAAACCTTCGGCGTAGCGCTGTGTCCAAGAGCGCAATGGAGCGATCGGCTGTGTTCATCGTACCGATGACATGCAGGTTTTGAGGAACGCCGAAAGACTTCTTGGAATAAGGTAGCGTGAGGCGGATCTCATTGTCCATCCCGAGCCTCTTGTCCGGCTCGAGAAGCGTGATCAGCTCGCCGAAGACCTTGGAAATGTTCGCCCGGTTGATCTCGTCGATTATGAGGACATAGCTTTCAGGTCCGGCAGCTGGCATGGGATTGCCATGGTGCTTGCTTGTCCGATCAACTGGAACCAGCCAGGACTGATCAGGGTGACTAGCCCAGCTGGGCATGTTGTGGTCTTCCCACCCCCCGGTCGGCTCAACCCCGGTTTTCATTCCTTCCTGGACGAGAGCTTCACGATATTGTTCCAAGGAGAACCCATCCGGTTTCTCGTCCGCAAGGCGCGATGCGACATCTTGTGCAATGTGGCGGAAAGTTCCGTCACGCACGGATGGCATGGTTCCCACAGTAAATAGGGGTGTGGTTGTACTATCGTTTCTCTTGCGCTCACGTGGTTCAGTATCATCGAACGCAATTGCCTCCAAAGCGTCCCAGTCGATGCGATCTGCGGCAAGCTGATACATCGGTTGAAATGCGCTGAAGCTTTGAGGATAAAAGTCGGACCGTTTCGCTCCTTCTTCGTCGCTCCAAAGCCATTCTACGCGACGACTGTGCTGAGCGCCGGTAGATGTCTCCTCGAATTCATAATCCCCGACGACCCTTCCCAAAGCGACTGCCAAGTTCTTCCCGACAGTTAGGAGAACGTAGCTCCCTGGCTCAGCAGCACCTCTGAAGTACCAAGTGCCGCTAATATCGGCCGCGCGTCCGTCTGTTCCTGGGTTGCTTTCGAGCCATTGAGATTTGACTGCCCGAAAATCCTCATACTCAGGCCCCGACCAATCGATCCCTGCGCCAAATCCCCAAAAAATTCTGTTGCTACTAAGGGCCGCAGAAAGCTGATCCCTCCAATCTGCGCCGATAAGGCTGAGCTTAAAGAGACCCCCTCTTCGATCCAAGAGCTGAGCTTGTCCGGTTGTGCCCGGATCTAGGCGCGCAGCTTCGCAAATGCGTTTAAAGATGCCGTCATGACATTCCAGGCGAAAGCCGGAACTGCCTACGATCGGCTCCGGCCCTTCCATGTTGTCAATGCCTGTGGTCGGCCGCAGCCCTTCGATAAACTCCTCGTAAGACATCGATTGGTGAAATGTCACAAATTCAATCCGTCCCTCGCTCACGAGCTCGCGGTATGTGCGCATCAGGGCGGATCGTTGATTGGGACCTTTCAGACCGGATGCGACCTGCTCTCCCAAGCACACCCGGACGGCTTCCCATGCCGTCGTATAGGTCTTACCCGTGCCCGGCGGGCCATAGAGGATCAGGTTCGTTGCCTCTACTGAGGTTGCGGAAAAGTTTTTAGCCATATCGTCACCTTGGGTCGGTTTAGATAGTTCGTAAACGAACTTCGTATCTCTACTGTCCTCGGACTTGCTGCGATGTGGTGGTGGCACATTTGCAAGTGTCTGCAGCTCGCTGCTTTCCAAAGCGCGACAGATTTCTGGTGTCCGTGACCGCAAGCCGAAATTGACCCTGAGATCCTTGGCACGAACTGAAACCTTCGTGAGCCCAATTTCCCGGGCAGGTTCGATAAAGTAGTTCATCGCGCAAAGCCTGATCCGGTCGGCACCTTCCATCAGGTGTTCGTAGCGTTCGGGCCGCTCGATAGGCTGATCATCTTGGTTAACGATGATGAAACCTGCGTTATGGAGACGTGCAGCAGCATCAGTCTTCTGTCCCCAGCCGCCATTCAGTTCTGTCTTGTTGAGAATGAAGCCAATCAGCGGTTTGGTCGGGAAGATCCGATCGTCGCGGTCACGCGATGACCGGACCCAATAGTCGCGTGGCTCAGCAAAGGCACCGAAGATTTCGCCATAAGCGCCGTTCGCACGGTAGCTTTCGTATGCGTCCATCGCGGCTTCAATCTGGGCACGATCGAGCGCCTGGCTCTTTGCGTCTTCCTGGATTGAATAGTTATGGACGACCCAAAGCGCACTTTGGACGTCGATCATATCTCGAGGTGCGAGGCCGCACTCGTCGAATGCCTGACGGACTGCCTGCATAAAGCGCATCTCATCCGCGTAAGTCTCGGCAAGCCTTGAATGTCTCGGGAATGGTGTTCCTACTGCTTCACGCCATAAGTCCTGCCGTACCGTATGCCGGATGTAGACTGCCTGATCTGGCCATAGATGAAAGAAAAGGAACTCTCCGATCTGCCTCGCGGTGTCTTCTGTGCCTTTCGGTACTGCCTCTTTCCAGACATCTAGGAAAGCATCGAGTGCTGCCGCGTGTTCCTCCGGTGATCTAAGTGCAGCGCGTACAAGCGATGCAACGGCGGAATCGAGAAGCTCGTGATTAGCATTGCTTTTCGGATTTAAAGGCTCGCTCGTGCGCCAATCTAAAAGGTTGTTTGAGTCAGTTGCGGCGGTGAAAACGGCTGCGGTAATCGAGCTGTCATCGCCTGCGCTTTCCAGGGCCGGGCGCAACTTGTTGCTCGTGGCCAGTTTGTAGTCTCGTTCTGCTTTATCAAAATCCGGATCCGGGCGGTCGAAGCGATCAAGGTTTGGGAAACAACGACGCAGACGATCTATCCAGCGTTTCACTGCAGTCGGGTCGAGGTGAAAGTCGCCCGCAAAGCCAAGAGCGGTCATTGCAGCGCGCGCCCTATCGGGATCGAGATCACCAAGCTTCCAAGCGACTATATCTCGAAAACCTTTCGACTTAAGGCCGTGATGGCGACTCTCATCGTCACCTCCTGACGGCGGTTTCCTAGTAGGATCCAGGCCCGCATCCCTCAGAGCAGGCACATGGCTTTCATGAAACCAGAGGCTTGGGCGATCATAGGTGTATTCTAGGCATAGGGGTCGACCTTGAGGGTCGATTAGTGGACCCAGGTAGAGGCTTGCCTCAAAATCCGGATTTGGGCGCAGTTTCGAGTTCCGAATGACTCCAAACACTGCCCGGCGATTAGCCGAGGGCTTTCGTTTTGCTTCAAGCTCGGAAATGTGGTTTGTGAAACTGCTCCAGTCCATTTTCCCTATCTCGTTGATTCTAGTTGATAGCTTTTCGTCGCGCATAGCGTGCTGACCAGCTGCATTTGTTCTACCGTATTACACTTAGCCTCGCGCAAGCGCGGTGCCCCAAAGACCAAGGCCAAGCTCTTGGCCCGTGACACGGCCACATTGGTACGTTTGAGCGAAAACAGAAACCCCATGCCGCACGATGTTTCTTCGACAGAAGACGCCGTCATTGAGAAAAAACATGGCGGGATAAAAGTGAACCCGTGGACCGCATGCAACTGAAATGACCGTTCTCCCGCTGCAGTTCGCTTGCGGAAACCTCGCCGCTTTCCATCCGCTGTCATCTTGGGTCCGCGCAATGGCCTTCTGTCTGGCTCTATCATCGAAGGAGAATGACATGGGCTCACGGGCCACAGAATAAACGACTTCAAGCAACAGATCACACCGGTAGACCCTATTTCATCATCACCTGCGTTCGCCAAGGTACGAAGGTACGGCCAACCGCGCCCGCTGTGATGCCGGGGGAGAGTCGCTTGTCCGTTGCTCTCCCCTTGGAAATGCCGCAAGTTGCGGGCAAACCAGACGAGAAAAATTCATATGCCTTTGACACTTGCGCAACTAGACGCCACCTATTCAGCGCAGCCGACATTCTTCGTGGAAAGATGGATGCGTCGGAATTCAAGGAGTACATCTTCGGAATGCTATTCCTGAAAAGATGCTCTGACGTATTCGATCAAGCCCGAAGTGACGTCATCAAGAAACGTATGGGAAAAGGCGTCTCGGCTGAACAAGCGGCCGAGGACGCCGAAAACAAGGTCTGGTACGGAAAAACGGGGGCATTCTGGGTACCTCCACAGTCTCGTTTCAGCTATCTCGTCGATGAAGCCCACGAAAATATCGGCGACAAGCTGAACAAGGCGCTCGGTGGGATTGAAGCCGAGAACATTGCTCTCGAAGGTGTTCTCGATCACATCGACTTCACCCGAAAGGTCGGACAGAGTAAGATCAGCGACCAAAAGCTCCGACAATTGATCAACCACTTCGGAGAAATTCGGCTTCGCAACGAGGATTTCGAATTCCCCGATCTTCTTGGCGCTGCATATGAATACCTCATCGGGGAATTCGCGGATTCCGCCGGTAAAAAGGGCGGCGAATTCTATACGCCCCGATCCGTCGTCCGAATGATGGTCCGGCTGCTGAAAACCAACCCTCGACCATGACATTTATGACCCCTGCTGCGGGTCGGGCGGTATGCTTATCGCGGCCAAGGATTATATCGACGAGAACGGTCAGGACGGAAGCAAGGCCAACCTTTTCGGCCAGGAATTCGCCGGCACCGTCTGGTCCATCGCCAAGATGAACATGCTGCTCCACGGCATGAACAGCCCCGATCTGCGCAACGAAGACACCCTGGGCGAGCCGCAGCACGTCGAGAACGGCGAACTCCGCCGCTTCGACCGGATCCTTACCAACCCACCGTTCTCGATCAACTGGGGATCGAAGGACAAGGACAAGGCAGGCAACTACGTCTGGGAGCCCAAGTTCCCCGAACGTTTTTTCCATGAGGTCCCGCGCGGCTCGAAGAAGGCCGACCTGATGTTCCTACAGCACATGCTGCACGTCACCCGTGACGGAGGCATGATCGCGACTGTGATGCCTCACGGCGTCCTCTTCCGGGGCGGCGATGAAGCCAAAATTCGCCAGAAGATTATAGAACACGACCAGATCGAAGCAGTCATTGGCCTCGGCCCGCAGCTATTCTACGGCACCCCGATCCCCGCCTGTGTCATCGTCCTGCGTCAGCGGAAGCACGACGGCGCAAAGCTCGTCTCCGGCAAGCCTGCCGACCGCCAGGGCAAAGTGCTCTTTATCAACGGCGACCGCGAGTATTTCGAGGGCCGCGCACAGAACCACCTCATGCCCGAGCATATCGAGAAGATCGTCACAACCTTCGAAGAATACCGCGAGATCCCCGGCTTCTCGACCATTGTCGACATCGACACGCTGGAAGAGAACGACTGGAACCTCAACATCCGCCGCTACGCTCGAGCAACGCACCCGCCCGAACCGCATGACGTGAGTGCCCACCTCGTGGGCGGTATCCCGACAGCGGAAGTCGAAGCAAAGGCAGAGCTGCTCAAATCCCACGGCCTCAACCCGATGGACCTGCTAACCCCGCGCGATGAACGCTACCTCGACTTCGTCTCACAGATCAATGCCAAGGCCGACATCAAACCGGCTATCGAGACCAACCCGGGTCTTTTGGCGCGCGAGGCCGAGATCTGGGACCATTTCAACGGCTGGTGGGCCGACCATACCGACGCCATCACCGCGCTCGCGGGGGATGACAGCGCGACCGCGTTGATCACCCTTCGCGACGAACTTCTGTCCAGCTTCTCGACCACGCTCGAAAGCCTCGCAATGCTGGACCCGTTCACGGTGCGCGGGATCATCGCGCAGTTCTGGAACCAGTCGCGGTTCGACTTCCTCACCCTTATGGCGCGCGGCACCCACGGGGTCGTAGATGCCTGGCGTACCTCCATCGTCACCGCGCTGGAGGACAAGGGCAACAATGAGAACCCGCTGGACCACAAGCTGGTCAGCTTCCTGATGGGTGGTTTCGTGACAGAAATCGCCGAGCTGGAGGCAAAGAAGGCCGAGCTGGAAGCGAAAATCAAGGCTGCAACCGCCAAGCCCGAAGAAGGTGAGGAGGAAGAGGACGACGCCGAGGCGGCAGATGAAAAGCAGATCAAGGCTTGGAAGAAGGAGCTGACCGAGGTCAAGAAGACCCTGAAGTCGAAGAAGGACCAGTTCACCGCCGAGCTGAACAAGGGCGTCGATGACCTGACGGATCAGGCGGCGGCGGAGCTGCTTCTGAAGATCCTGCATGACGACATGGCGAAGATCCTGACACGCTACATAGCCGCACAGCGGGGGCGGATCGTGGCGGCCTTTGAAACCTGGTGGGGCAAGTATCGCGTCACCCTGACCGAGATCGAAAGCGCGCGCGCAAGCGACCGACAAGCTGGCCGGATTCCTGAAAGGGCTGGGCTATGTCTAAGGCGCTCTTTCCTGAAGGACCCATCGGCACATTTGTGGCCGCGCAGGTGGGTGGCGGCACACCCGCGCGTCAGAACCCCGGTTATTGGAATGGTCCAATCCCATGGGCATCGGTGAAGGATTTCGACGAAGGCCAGATCGAGCTTGTCGAAACGGACGAGTACATCTCTCAGCAAGGCCTGATATCCAGCGCAACCAGCCTCATTCCTGCGAATACTCCGATCGTCTGCACCAGGATGGCCGTTGGAAGAGTGGCGGTTGCGCCTATGGATGTTGCCATCAACCAGGACCTTAAGGCACTTTTCCCTACGGCTTCCACCGATACACGGTACTTGCTGCGATTGGCAGACTACGCAAAGCCGCGCGCCGAAGCGGTATCAGTCGGATCGACGGTAAAGGGAATCAAGGTTGCGGACTATCTGAACATTGAGGTTCCTTTGGCGCCGCCGTCGCACCAGGCCAAGATCGCCGAAATTCTCGACACGTTGGACGCGGCGATACGGGGGACCGAGGCGGTGGTGGCCAAGTTGAAGGCGATGAAGCAGGGGCTGCTGCAGGATTTGTTGACCCGCGGCATCGACGCCAACGGAGACCTCCGCCTCCCACAGCCCGAGGCCCCCCACCTCTACAAACAAACCCCACTCGGCTGGCTGCCTAAGGAGTGGGGACTTTCCGTCATGGGCGACGTTGCTGAGAGCATCATCGACGGCCCATTTGGCTCTAACTTGAAAACCGCGCATTATGTGGAAACTCCAGGTGTCCGTGTCGTCCGTTTGCAAAACATCCAAGACGGCTATTTCGACGATACCGAGAAGGCCTTCATACGCGAGCGCCACGCCGCTCAACTGAGTCGGCACGAAGTTGTGGCGGGTGACGTACTCATTGCGTCTTTGGGTGACGACGGACATCCAGTGGGCAGAGCGTGCTTGTATCCGGATCATCTCGATCCGGGGATCAATAAAGCGGACTGCTTCCGTTTCCGTGGAAGGAGTTCCTGCCGCAATGGCTATGCCATGCTATTTCTTAATGGAACCGGCGCGCGCAGGCAGGCGCGTGGTTTCGAGCAAGGCGTTACGATGAAACGTATGAACCTTGAAAATCTCCGTAAGGTGCGCATCAGTTTGCCCGCACCTGATGAGCAAAAGCGTATCGAAATACGCGCAGCAGCAATCGACGCCGCTCATGACAACGCCTTAGTCGAACTCGACAAACTTCGCCTCCTGAAAACCGGCCTGATGGACGACCTGTTGACCGGCAGGACACCCGTCACCGCGCTTCTCTAATCAAAAGGTCTGCCCATGGGTCACGAGTACGCAGATGTTGAAAAGCCCTTCATCGACCAATGTGTCGCCATGGGCTGGACCACACAGACAGGCACCAAGGACGACCCCAGCCTGACAGGCCGCACCAGCTTCAAGGAGGTCATCGCCGAAGCCACGCTGCGTGACCGTCTACGTGCCATCAACCCCGGCCCGGATGGCCTGCCTTGGCTCGACGACGCCCGTCTGTCCGAGGCCGTCAGTGCGCTCACCCGCCACGGCCATCGCGGGTTGATGGAGGCAAACCAGACCGTCACCGGACTACTGCTCAAGGGCCTGACGGTCGAGGGCCTGCCCGGCTGGGACGGTGGGCGCGGCCAGACCATTCGATACATCGCCTGGGACGATGTGGCCGCCAACAGCTTCACCGTCGCCAACCAGTTCCGCGTCGACTGCCCGCCCGGCCATGACGTGGGCAAAGGCTTCATCATTCCCGACGTTGTGATGCTGGTGAACGGCATCCCGGTGGTGGTGGTCGAGGCGAAAAGCCCCGGCATCCTGGAACCGCTGGCCGAGGCGGTCAAGCAGCTCCGCCGGTATCACAACGCTCGCAGGGCCGCGCTGGAGGTCGAGGAGAACGAGGGCGCGCCCGCGCTGTTCGCCTCGGTCCAGCTGTTGATCGCCACCAGCTTCGACCAGGCCCGCGTGGGCTGCATCGGCGCAGGGCTGGAGCATTATGGCCAGTGGAAAACGGTGGTCGGGCCAGATGGCACTGGCTCCGAAGACGACGTGATTGCTGCCCTGGGCAAGAAGGGCCTGTCGGAACAGGAACGCCTTGTCGCGGGCCTGCTACACCCTGCGCATCTGCTGGATATCCTGCGGCATTATTTGCTGTTCATGAACGTAGGCGGCCAGACCATCAAGACCGTCTGCCGATACCAGCAATACCGCGCCGTGAACCGCGCGCTGGAACGGCTGCGCAGCGGCAAGACGCGGCTACAGGATGGCGAGTATGACCGCCGTGGCGGACTCGTCTGGCACACGCAGGGCTCGGGCAAGAGCCTTACCATGGTGTTCATGATCCGCAAGATGCGGACGGACTTGGCCCTGCGGAAGTTCAAAGTGATCATGGTCACGGACCGGAAGGACCTACAGCGGCAGTTATCGGAGACGGCTATCCTGTCGGGTGACGTGGTCGAGATGGCGACGAGCAACGGATCGTTGAAAAAGCTGGCGAAGCGAAAGGGCCCGGGCCTCGTCTTCGCGACCATCCAGAAGTACCGGACGGATGAAGACGTGGCCGAGGCCACCAAGGGGCCGGCCTTCGAGGTGCTGAACGAGGACGATACGATCGTTGTCGTGGTGGACGAGGCGCACCGGACACAGGCGGGCGACCTGCACGCCAACCTGATGGCTGCGCTGCCAAATTGTGCGCGGATCGGCTTCACCGGCACACCGATCATCATGGGCGAGAAGAAGCGCACCACCCAGATCTTCGGTGACTTCATCGACAAGTATACGATCAGGGAGGCCGAAGCCGATGGTGCGACGGTGCCAGTCCTGTACGAGGGCCGAACGGCCGAGGGGGCGGTGAAAGACGGCGCCACGCTGGACGGTCTGTTCGAGGACATGTTCCGTGGCCGTACGGATGAAGAGCTGGAAGCGATCCGCAAAAAATATGCGACCAAGGGGAACATCCTCGAAGCCCCCGCCCTGATCGCGGAAAAGGCCCGCGACATGATGCGGCGTTACGTGACGTGACGAACCTTTTACCGAACGGATACAAGGCGCAGGTGGTGGCCTACAGCCGTACCGCGGTGGTCCGGTATCAGGCTGCGTTCATTATTGCGCGTGATGAGCTGATGGCAGAGGCCGCAGCGCTCTCCGACCATGACAAGGCAATGGATGACGAGATGCTCTGCACCAAACCTGCGGCGGTTCAGGCGTTGGTACAAGCCTGGCGGTATCGCGAGACCCTGGAGAAGATCGAGTTCGCGGCGATCATGTCAGGCGGCAACAACGACGATGCCTCATGGAAGAAATGGACGGACGGGTCAGCACAAGAGGCTCGGATCAATCGGTTTAAGAAACCGTTGTTCAACAAGGATGCCACGAAATCGGATCCGCTGGCCTTCTTAATCGTCAAGTCCATGCTTCTGACAGGGTTTGATGCCCCAATCGAAGGGGTGATGTATCTTGACCGTTCCATCCGGGAAGCCGAGCTTCTGCAAGCGATCGCCCGTGTGAACCGGACCGGCTTCGGAAAAACCTGCGGTATTGTCGTGGATTACTTTGGTGTGGCGCACCACCTGAAAGCCGCACTGGCCGTCTATTCCGACGAGGACGTCGACGGTGCTCTTGTCAGCTTGAATGACCAAATCCCTGTGCTTCAGGATAGGCATATCCGGGTCATCGACATTTTCAGGCGTGCTGGACTTGAAGACCTTTCGAATGACGAAGATTGCCTGCAAATTCTTTCGACAGAAAAGACCAGAGCGGAGTTTACCGTCAAGCTTAAGGATTTCCTGAAGTCACTGGAGATCATTCTTCCCCGGCCAGAGGGCTTGCCCTTCGTCAAGGACGCCAAGCGGCTTGCATATTTGCAGGCGCGCGCCCGCAATCGCTATCGCGACATGCCAGTCATTGGTGCGGATGTCGGCGCCAAAGTGCGGAAGCTGATCGATGATCACGTCCTTTCCCTCGGCATTGACCCGAAGATCCCGCCAGTGCAATTGACGGATGCAGAATTTGATAATCAAGTCGGGCAAGCATCGGGTGGACGTGCCAAGGCGTCTGAGATGGAACATGCTATCCGCTCTCACATTCGCAAGAATCTTGAAACCGATCCGGTCCGCTTCCGAAAAATGTCGGAACGGCTGAACGATATCTTGAAAGGCTTCGGAACGCAGTGGGAGCAGATTATCGAGCAACTGCAGGCCATTATCGACGAGCTACGCGGCGAGGTCAGCGACAGTGAAGAAACAACGCCTAATGTCCCTGAGATCTATCTGCCCTTCCTCCGCA
>Ga0209344_10005475_pt1 | contig 10950 bp, 9 predicted proteins | sample Cruoilmetagenom6_FD_187293 | JGI IMG/M metagenome (GOLD analysis project Ga0209344, IMG submission 187293) | Oil polluted marine microbial communities from Coal Oil Point, Santa Barbara, California, USA - Santa Barbara Oil Seep Sample 6 (SPAdes)... | ecosystem: Environmental > Aquatic > Marine >...
TCCCACCGCTTTTAAGGTTAGCACTGCGCGTACCGTCTGCGCGGGGTGTCGTTAAGCCCGTTATCGCCGAGTGATCTGGCTGCGTTTGTAACAACCTTTGACAGCCGATTTATTTCGGGCGCAATACGCTATGCATTCCGGCAGCGCAAAAATCGATCAGATTAGCCGACATTCCTGCAAGGTCGGCCTTTGAAGTATCGTTTGACAAAGCGCTGATACGCCAGGTGGACGTACACAGTGACAACATCGCCGACACTGAAAAAACATAAGATGTTGCAATCGCGGTTTTGTCTGTTTCGGGGTAAATTTTAGATAATTCATCAATAAAATGCGCGGCCGTCGGGTCAAAACATGCCTTGCTGATATCATGCCAGCGCGGGTCAGCCGACACCATCGCAATAAGACGCACATAGGCCAACCATTGCGGCCCGTCTTCGATGACCTTTTCCAGATGGGGCAGTAAAGTGCATTCCAGAATATTGCGCGCGGTTACTGGTTTTCCGCTGGTTTTCAAATCGGTTAGGCGTTTCAGGCGTAGCTTTGATAATGCATCGGCCCGACGTTCGACTACCGCATGGAACAATGCATTTTTTGAGCCACCATGAAAACTGACCAAAGCCACGGGCACATCCGCTTTTGCAGCAATGTCGCGCAACGATGCCCCTTCGAAGTTACGTTCTGCAAACAATTGCTCTGCGGCGTCAAAGATACGGGTTTTGGTTTGCACTGCCCGTTTTGACGGTGCTCTTTGGCGATTTGTCGTGCTTGGTGAATGGTGGCGCATAATAATTTTCTTGCCTTAAGTTGATCATTTGTACAAGTTAGCAAAAAATTTATGCTCTGCAAAGATAGGATTCTACCCTTGAACGCTAAAATTAGCCCCCCCGCATCAGATCTGAAATATGCATTGATCGGTGCCGGACCTATGGGTTTGGCTATGGCCAAGACCTTGCTGGAACGCGGCATTCCTTTTCAGGGGTTTGAATGTCATTCCGACGTTGGTGGTCTGTGGGATATTGATGGGCCGAAATCAACGATGTATGAAACCGCGCATTTAATCTCATCCAAAAAAATGACGGAGTTCACAGATTTTCCGATGCGCGAAGATATTGCTGAATACCCATCCCATGCTGATCTGAAGTCTTATTTTTACGAATTCGCCGAAAAGTATGACATCCGTGCGCATTATCATTTTGAAACAGAGGTTATTAGTGCAAAGCCCCTAGGCGCGGATGGTGAAGGCTGGAAAGTTGCCTGGCGCGGCAAGGATGGCAAAAAGAAAAGCGATACATTTGCAGGTGTTCTGATCGCCAATGGCACGTTGACGGAACCCAACTTGCCCAAGTTCAAAGGTGAGTTTACGGGTGAATTTATTCATTCCAGCCAATATCGTTATGCCACCCAATTTACAGATAAGCGCGTATTGATTATCGGAGCCGGAAATTCGGGTTGTGACATAGCGGTTGATGTTATTCACCACGGGAAAAAATGCGATATTTCCATGCGGCGCGGATATTACTTTGTGCCTAAATATGTTTTTGGCAAACCGGCTGATACAATGGGTGGTGCGATAAACCTGCCGATGTGGTTAAAGCGGCGCATTGATGGCTTGATCTTGAAATGGTTTGTCGGTGATCCACAAAAATACGGTTTTCCGAAACCCGATTATGCCATGTATGAATCCCATCCGGTCGTGAATTCACTGATCCTGTTTCACGCAGGGCATGGTGACATAACGGTCCAACCAGACATTGACCATTTCGACGGGAAAACGGTTCATTTCAAAGATGGAACTGCGCAGGATTATGATATGGTGCTGATGGCAACAGGTTATAAGCTGCATTATCCGTTCATCAAGAAAGAGCTGCTGAACTGGCAAGGTGACGCGCCACATTTGTATTTAAACTGCATGCACCCCCAACGCGATGATGTTTTTGTCCTTGGGATGGTTGAAGCGTCCGGCCTTGGCTGGCAGGGGCGTTACGAACAAGCTGAAATGGTTGCCGCGTATTTGAATGGTGTCCATAGCAACACCGCAGCTGCTGCGGAACTGCACCGCGAAAAATCCGCAGGGTATGAACGAGTGACAGGGGGGATGAATTATATCAAACTACCCCGAATGGCATATTATGTGGATAAAGCGACTTACAGGAAAGCTGTAACCGATAAAACACGGGCATTAAAACAAGGTGAAGCATGAACAATATTGACGCAGTCACCCTGAATTTCAGTTCAGGTTCACTGGTGCTTTTGAATTCCATACTTGCAGTGATTATGTTTTCAATTGCGCTGGATTTGAAACTGGCCGACTTTCGCCAACTGATCAAGGCCCCGAAACCTTTGATTACAGGGCTTGTATCACAATTTCTGTTGCTGCCGGTTTTGACTTATTTGATGATTATCGCATTGCAACCACAGGCATCTATCGCACTTGGGTTGATCCTTGTGGCGGCTTGCCCGGGTGGGAACATATCGAACTTCATCACCCACAGGGCCGGCGGGAATATTGCGCTATCCGTATCCATGACGGCATTTGCCACGGTTGCGGCTATCTTCCTGACGCCGTTGAATATTGCGTTTTGGGGTAATTTATATGGGCCGACGCAGGCTATATTGCGCCAAACGTCCATTGATCCTGTTTCGGTCGCTATCACCGTTGTTTTCATGCTGATATTCCCGCTGTGTTTAGGGATTGTACTGAATTTCAAGCGGCCGGATATTGCTGCGCGCATCCGAAAGCCATTGCAATGGTTATCCTTGGGCATCTTTGTTGCGTTCATTATTTTGGCACTGGCTGCAAACTGGGCATATTTTCTGGACTTTGCCGGTCTGGTTGCGGTCTATGTGGTCATTCATAACGGTATCGCATTGGCAGGCGGGTTTTCAATTGCGACACTTGTTGGCCTTTCCCAATATGATCGCCGATCGATAACAATAGAAACCGGTATCCAGAATTCAGGTCTTGGGCTGGTTTTGATCTTTGGCTTTTTCAATGGTTTGGGGGGCATGGCTGTTGCTGCTGCATTCTGGGGTATCTGGCATGCAATTTCCGGCATCCTACTGGCCCGTATGATGGCTCGAACCGAGGCCAAACGATGACACGAATTTTAATTACGGGGGCTGCTGGTGCTATCGGGCAATCGCTGCTTACCCATCTGGCAGGATTAGACCATCATGTTATCGCAACGGATATTCGTCTGCCGCATGAGCTGCCCGAAAACACAATTTTTCATGAAATGGATGTGCGCGGCGATGACCCTGCAACCATTATTTCCGCTGAAAAACCCGAGGTGGTCGTACACCTTGCATCTATCGTAACCCCGCCCAAAGGTTCGACACGAGAATTCGAATATTCAGTTGATGTCACGGGGTCACGCAATGTACTGGATGCCTGTATTGCAAACGGTGTGCGCCGTATTGTTGTCACATCATCGGGCGCGGCATACGGCTATCATGCCGACAATCCGGTACCTTTAGTGGAAACCGATAAGGTGCGCGGAAATGCCGAGTTTGCCTATGCGCATCACAAAAGACTGGTCGAGGATATGTTGGCCGATGCCCGCAATAATAACCCGGAACTGGAACAGGTCGTACTGCGTGTGGGCACCGTTCTGGGGGCAGGGCTGGAAAACCAGATTACCGCGCTGTTTCGTGCAAAACGATTGCTGGCGGTTGGCAATTCCCAAAGCCCGTTTGTGTTTATCTGGACCAAGGATCTTGCGCGCATTGTGCAACGGGCGGCAACAGATGGCCCAGCCGGTATTTTCAATGTTGCGGGTGACGGCGCAATGGGCATAGACGACTTTGCCGCTGCAATGGGGAAATCCGTTATGCGCCTGCCTGTCTGGTTTCTAAAAGCTGCCCTTGCGCTTGCCAAACCACTTGGCATATCGCGCTATGGACCGGAACAAGTACGGTTTTTGCAATATCGTCCGGTGCTGGACAATAATGCTTTAAAAACCGTATTTGGATATACTCCGGAACTGACCAGCGCAGAAGTATTTGACCTGTGGCGCAAGGCTGCCAAGCTATGAAGAAAACCGCAGTTATCACGGGTGGGGCAGGTGGCTTGGGGCGTGCATTGGCCACACAATTGCAAGCGGACGGATGGTTTACCGCGATCATTGATCTTGCAGGTCCTGCACTTGATCAAGTAAGTGCAAATGATCAACAGGCGGCCTATGCCTGTGATTTGACCAAGCCTGCGGATGTAAAACGCATATGCGCCCGGATCACAAAGGATCGCCCTAGCATTGATTTGGTGGTTTACAATGCGGGCATCACCCAGATTGGTCTGTTTCAGGATACGCCGCTAGAAACACATCGCGCGGTTATGGACGTTAATTACTTTGGTGCGGTTTTTATTGCGGCCGAGTTTTTACAGGAAGTACGTAAATCACAAGGTACGCATTTGGCGATTTCATCGGTTGCAGGTTTTACGCCACTTTATAAACGCACGGCCTATGCCGCCAGTAAACACGCGCTAGAAGGGTTTTTTAAATCTCTTCGAGGTGAGGAAAGTGATCATGGGGTCACAACGCTGATTGCCGCGCCATCTTTCGTGGCTACAAACATCGGTAATTCCGAAAGCCAAAAGGATGGTATAGCCCGCCCCGGATCGGCCACAGACGGCGTAGATTATATGACTGCCGTAGACGCTGCATCCGTTATTCTGTCTGGACTGAAACGGAAGAAATCTGCAATCTATGTTGGCCGCGTTGCAAAACTTGCAAGTCTGATCAACCGCGTGTCCCCAAGCATTTTTGCGCGCATTATGGAACGAAAAATCAAGAACAACTCTTAAGGCAATTGTTGTTTTTCTATTTATTTATCCGATTTTTTTTTGCCATACGACGGGCGCTATTGGAATAAGAGTGAGTATCAAAAGGATACAGGGCCTGACCCTAAGTGCCCGAGGATTTTAAGTAAGCGGCATATAACCTCGATAGGGCAGGCGTGTCACAGTTTCATGCACCATACATGTCAAAGTTGTCAGATCGAAAATCGGGATATCAAGTATATATCCGACGAAGTGGTCACTGCCTTTGGCCGCTTGGGCCATATGTTTGCATCCAAAGATGCCTTTGGAATTGAACCAGATATTATCACTACCGCCAAAGGCCTGACATCCGGTTATCAACCGCTATCGGCCACGATTATTTCCGATGAGATCTATGATGTTATCTCTGAATCGGGTGCGATGTTCTATCATGGCATGACCTATTCCGGTCATCCTGCCGCTGCCGTTTTGGCAAATATCGAGGTTCTGGAAAGCAATAAAATACCGGAAAATGTGCGCACCACAGGTAAAATATTTGAAAATGCTCTGCGTGGTTTGACTGATCTTGATGTCGTGGGCGAAGTGCGCGGCAGCCACTTTATGATGGGCATTGAGTTTGTGAAGGACAAGGCTACGAAAGAAGCTTACAGCGATGAGATCAATGTGGGCCTTCTGATTGCGCAAGAAGCACAGAAACGTGGCTTGATTGCGCGCCCGTTGGGGAGCATCCTGATCCTGATCCTGATCCTGATCCTGATCCTGATCCTGATCCTGATCCTGATCCTGATCCTGATCCTGTCTCCGATCCTGATTATGGATGAAGCCCAGATAGTACAGATCGAGGGGATATTGCGTGATAGCATCAAGGCCGTGACTGCGGAACTATAGGTTCACAAGATCCAGCCGGTTTATCCATATGGAATGCTAAGGTCAGCATTTACAATCGTAACCAGACAGGCTTTGGCCATATGGGATTGCCGCAAAAACAACGGTTTGGGTGTTGCTTGAAGGTGGATTAGGCAAATCCTAAGCTATAAGGTTAAAAAAACTTCTTTTTAAGAAGTGCGGTTTTATGTGAATATCAGGACAGCTTAAAATGCTGTTCGATAGTATATCCCGATGCATCTGAACCCATCACGTCTGCCGAAGTTTTAGAATGAAAGAAAAGGACCCGGAAATGTCAATTGAGAAAGTAGATACGCTTGTTGTTGGTGCTGGCCAAGCTGGTGTGGCAATGAGCGAACATCTTACCAACTACGGTGTGTCTCATCTGGTTTTGGAACGGCACCGTATTGCCGAACGCTGGCGTTCGGAAAGGTGGGATTCTTTGGTTGCCAATGGACCGGCCTGGCATGATCGGTTTCCGGGTATGGAATTTTCCGATTTTGGCCCGGAAGCCTTTGTCCCGAAAGAGGATGTTGCGGATTATCTTGTCGCTTATGCAAAACAAAATAACAGCCCGATCCGCACCGGGGTTGAGGTAAAAGACGTACAGCGGAATAAGAACCGACCCGGTTTTCGGATCGAAACCTCGGACGGTGTGATCGAGGCCACAAATATCGTGGCCGCCACCGGGCCTTTCCAAAAACCTGTTGTTCCTGCGGTTATCCCTGAAAATGCAGATGTCGTGCAAATTCATTCCAGCGCCTACCGCAATCCTGACCAGTTGCCCGAAGGGGCGGTGATGGTGGTTGGTGCAGGTTCTTCAGGTGTGCAAATCGCGGATGAGCTGATGCGTGCTGGCAAGCGCGTTTACCTTTCTGTTGGCCCGCATGATCGCCCCCCACGGGCCTATCGCGGGCGCGATTTTGTCTGGTGGCTGGGGGTTCTTGGCAAGTGGGATGATCAGGGCCTTGAGGCTGGCAAGGAACATGTCACCATCTCGGTCAGTGGTGCGCGTGGTGGCCATACGGTTGATTTCCGCAGCCTTGCCGCGCAAGGGATGACGCTTGTTGGCCGGACGGAAACATACAAAGACGGGGTGCTGACCTTTGCGCCTGATCTTGTGAAAAACCTTGCTGGTGGGGATGCCAATTATCTGTCTGTGCTGGATGCCGCTGACGGGTTTATTGCCCGCAACGGACTTGACCTTCCGGAAGAGCCTGATGCCCGCGATACCGTTGCAGATGCGCCCTGTGTATCCGATCCTATTCGTGAGTTGAATATGGCAGAGGCGGGCATAACTTCGGTCATTTGGGCCACAGGTTTTGCTGTTGATTACAGTTGGCTAAAGGTTGCCGCGTTAGATGAGAACGGCAAGCCAAAGCATCAACGCGGTGTTTCAGCGGAACCGGGGGTGTATTTTCTTGGGTTGCCTTGGCTGTCACGCCGAGGCTCGCCTTTCATATGGGGTGTATGGCATGACGCCAAGTTTGTGGCGGATCATATTATTACACAGCGCAAATATATGAATTATGAAGCCCCTGCCTAACGCATATCTGTTGTCAGATAAATGGAACACATAAACTTATGACTAAAGAAGGCTCTGGCCCGTCTGGTTAGTTTGATTATGCCGCATTGGCATTCGTTGGGTTGTTGCAGTGCTCACAAATACTTTCTGGTGGAACTAACGCCAGTTGCTGTTGTCATGCAAAATCGTTTTATCAGCCCTTACCGATTTGTTCTGCGCTACTGACCTTCAGGTGCATGCATTTCAAATGAAGACCTGCTTGATTTTTTGCTTGTTTCCATAGCGACAAGCTTTCCTCAATTTGGAACCTCCGGTAAATATGGAGCGGTTCATATCGGGCAAGGTATTTATTGCTCAGAGTTAAACCTGCCATCTGCCGCTTCCATAAGATGACTTGCAACAACCTGTAACAGCTTGAATGCGCTTGCCGCATCGTTTTCAACCACAGACAGAAACTCTTCCCGGCCAATGCGCAGAGCTTTAATATCTTCATGCACCAGCATATCTAGGCGCCGAGGTACATTCTCGATCAGCGTCAAATCACCCACCAGACGGCCAGGTAACACAGTTGAGATCAGCTGATCCTCCTGATCCTCGAGGGGATAATACAATCCGGCTTCACCGCTTAAAACAAGATAGGCACCATCAGATGCATCATCGCCATGTTTGAAAACAAACTCACCGGCAGAAAATGTCACCCAACGTGCACCAAAAGCCAAAAACCGTAATTGTTTACGGTCCATGCCGGAAAATAAATCCGCCGTTGCCAGTGCCCGTAATTTTTTCGTCAGATCCTTACTTGCGACATTGTCATCTAATGCTGTGCCATCAGTTTCACTGTCCTTGATCCGGCCGTTTTTCAGTTCGATATAGACATCGAAGTTTTCTGGATGTTCAAACTTATTTCCAAGGAATATCAACGTGGTTTCCGGTAGCAAATCGCGCAGTTTCCATGCGGCATTGGCACGGACTTTCGTGCCATAGCTGGCCAATGCATTATCAAGGATCAATATATCGGGCCGTTTTATCGAGGCGCGGATAAAAGCCAGACGTTCGGCAAACAGCGACGGCAGGTTCGTACCACCCAGCCCTGTAGGTACATCATAAATCAACCCGGCAACCTGGCTTTTAAGACCTGCTTCTATCAGTACCTCGGCCACGATTTCGCGTAATAAATTCACTTTTGAGCCCATTGTACTGCAAAGTTTACCAAAAATAACATTTTCCATTACCGTCAGGCCCGCGGCATATGTCGCAGAATCAAGTGGAGCAAACAGATCGCTTAGGCTGTCTTTTGTAATTTCTGCATTGGCATGGCGCAGCGTAAGAATATGCGTCTTCATTTCATCTGAAAAAGCGGGGCCGATCTGTGCTGCTGTTATCCTGAACGGCACGGTTAAAAGCAGGGCACGCTCATCTTCAAGCAATTCTTTTTTGGTTCGGTATTTATGTACCAGCTCTACCAGTTTTTCATAAGTCTCGGGATTGAAACCTAGCTTGCGGAAAAGTGGATGGTCAATGCCATCGACCCCAAAGGTCTGGCGGAACATTTCAACCACCCCTTGCGATAGCTTCAGAATTTCGGTTTCCAACCCCAGATCGTTTAGAAGCTTGATGAAATCTTTATGCGCGGCCAATACTTCCTGGGTGATGTTCAAACGCGGTGTGGCATATAAAAGGTTTCCCGCCAGTGGAAGTTCCGCATTATAAGCATCACGCTCAAATCGTATGTAAAATTCATCTAATCCGGCCGCACTGATTTTTTCGGCAATTATCGGACGCAAGGCGACAAGCTTATCTGCCAATTCGGGGTGTTTGTCATGGGCAAACTTTTGCTCCAGACCACGGCCAAACAACTCATTTCCCGATCCCATACCTTCGACCAGTTTCAACCACCATTCCAGCACATCATCTATGTGTTTAAACCCCATAACCGCAGGGTCAAACCAACTGACATCCAATGGGGCCGGACTGTTTCCGGCTCTAAGAGCCTCTTTCGCCTTGCTGCTGAGTGTCTTGTTTGTCTGTGGTTTGGTGCGCAATGGCAACATAGCATTTTCACCCGCAGTACCATCAAACATAAACGGGCGCGAATTTGCGTGCCCGATCCTAGCTGCAATCACTGATTGGTGCAGTGTCGACAAATCCTGACCTGCGACCGACAGCTTGCCGCGTGTTGGTATTATTTCACGGGTCAGCAGGTCTGCCATCGCGCGGCGTTCCTCATCATTTAAACCTGTTATTGCCACGGTTGCACCCTTGGGGAAGATCATGTTCAAGTTCTCAAAAACCTCAACCCCGTCCGTATCGCGCACAGTTACATCTTCCACAGTAATAGGGCCTGTCAAACGTGGGATTTCTGCCGGCTCGGCATCAAATAGGGCCTCATCCACCATACCAGCGGGAACGAACCGTTCTAAAATAACTTCCCAACGCAATGACATATCTTGCACTTGGTTGTAATAAGCCAGCAATTCTTTCCACGGTGAGGACAGGTCTTTATAAGCTGCCAATGCCGCCACGAGTGCACCAATTGTAAGCTGGCCCTCAATCACCAGATAACCCCCGACCGAGAAGAAAAAGAACGGTGTTAGTTGGGTGATAAAGTTATTGATGAATTTCATGAAAAACTTTTTTTGGAATATCTCGAAGCGGATATCATAGAGATTGCCCAAACGATCGGTAATCATCGCCATCCGATGAGACCAGCCGCCATTGGTGCGCAACGTGGCCGCGCCAGCCGCAGTTTCACCAATTTCAGATGCCAGTTTGCGCACCTCTTTGGTCCGCTTTTTATTCAGCAGATTAACCTGTTTTTGCAACTTGGGGATAATCCACGCTTGAAGTGGAATAAGTGCTGTAGCCGCAATCCCGAGCCACAGACTTTGGTAGAACAGAAATGCAAGGATAGTCAGCATTTGGCCGGCTTGCAAAACCGGCTGTGCAATCGCATCGCCCATCAACCCACCTAAAGGTTCTGCTTCGGATGTGACCATCGACACCAGCTCGCCTTGTGAGGTGCGTTGAAAATAAGGTTGGGGAAAACGCAATATTCGCCCGATAAGCTGATAGCGAAATCTGCGCAACATCCGCTCGGCTAAGGCCCCTTTCATCCGATTGATATGCATTTTCAACAAACCATGCGCCAATACGGCGAATAAAAACCCCATGCAAAGCAAGCCCAGAAAGGCAATCTGACCAAACTCGTAGCCGAAAAATTCAATCTGTGTACTTTGTGACCCTATCGCATCGTTGATAATACGTTTTGGCAGTTCCAGTGTCAGATAAAGCAGCGGGAAAATTGCCGAGGTTACGGCCAGTAAAACCAACTGTTCGCGTTTGGAATATTTCCAGATGAAAGAGAATAAAGAACGTTGTATGGGAATGCTCCAGTTAACATGCCACTTTGGATTGTGGCGTTGCGATTTGTTCAGAATAGGTCTTAACAATATCTGTAAGGCCGTATATTTATCAATTGGTTTTTTAAACTCCGTGGTTGCAAAAAGGCCTCCATCGACACTTGTATTTTAGCCATTTGGAGGCACTGTGAGGCAGTCTCGGCCGCCGTCGGGCATTCATCGCCAACCCTGTTCTTGTGCTTGTTTGATCTCGACCATTCATGACAGCAAAGCAGTCATTAGGCTGTTGCCTAATAGATGTCTATTGCGATTGAACAATTCGCTGATAAAAACTGCGACTACAAGAACCGCAGTGGATCAATCGAGCGGAGCGTCGATACGATCAGGCAAATCCTTGAGCA